>Ga0070735_10004426_pt1 | contig 11859 bp, 10 predicted proteins | sample Coa_R1_FD_66443 | JGI IMG/M metagenome (GOLD analysis project Ga0070735, IMG submission 66443) | Surface soil microbial communities from Centralia Pennsylvania, which are recovering from an underground coalmine fire - Coalmine... | ecosystem: Environmental > Terrestrial > Soil > Unclassified ... | reverse complement strand
GTCGGCGCGGCCGAGCCGCGCGACGACGTATTCGTTGGAGGCGAAAATATCCTCGCGCGGCGCCGCCGCAAACGCGCTTGGCGTCACCGGCTCGACGGCGGCCGTGAGGTCCGCGCCCGCGAGCTTCAATCCGCCGTCGAGGATGCGCACGCGCCGATGTCCCAGGTACTCGGCGAGCCACGCCGCGCGCGTGGCGCGCATCCCGGAGTCCTGCTCGTAAAAGACCAGCGTCTCGGCGCCGCTGACGCCGAGCGCAGAGAAGATCCATTCGAGCTGCGCGCGAACCTCGCGCATCCCGCTCTCGCTCGTGTTCGAGTAGTGAAACGGAAACGGATCGAAGTGCCGCGCCGCTTTCAAATGACCGGCGCGATAGTCGGGCGCCGGACGCGTATCGATCAGCACCACGCTGGTATCGGCGCGATGCTCCCGGAGCCAGCGCGCGTCGATTAGTATTTCGTTTTGCGGTATTTCGTTTTGATCCCGCTGCTCTGCAGCCATCGTTTCCTCACATCATTGTTTATCTTGCGTATATCTGCGGCGTTACGGTATGTCGGCGGCGTTACGACGGTTCGCTCTCCCTGGCCGGCGCCGCCACGCCGACTGCCTCCGTGATCGAACTCAGCCCGTCGCGCAGCAGCAATTCCGCCAAGCCTTCCTTGATTCGCCCGATCAGGTCCGGGCCTTCGTAGACCAGTCCCGTATATAACTCGACCAGGCTCGCTCCCGCACAAATCAGACGATACGCGTCCGCGGCGCTGAACACTCCGCCAACTCCGATTATCGGAATTCTGGCGCCCGTGCGGCGGCGAATCTCCGCGACCGTCGCAACCGCCCGCTTCGCCAGCGGCGCTCCGCTAAGTCCGCCCACATGTTGCGTCTGGACGCCGACCGCCTCGCGCGCGGTAGTGGTGTTACAGGCGACCAGGCCGTCAACGCCGTTGATGGAAACCGCCTCGCATACCGAGGCCAGCACCGGCGCGTTGAGGTCCGGCGAAAGCTTCACCAGCACGGGCTTGCGCGGGGTGAGTTTGATGGCCTCAGCTAGGATCGGCCGCATCAGAGGCGCCAGGCGTGCCGCCGATTGCCAGTCGCGCAGCCCCGGGGTATTGGGCGAACTGACGTTGATCACGATGAAGTCGGCCATCGCGCCCAGCCGGGCGACCAGCACCGCGTAATCCTCCGCTACGCGTTCCTGCGGCGTGTCTTTGTTGGGTCCAAGATTCAGCCCCAGCCGAATTTTCAGTCTTTGCCGCCGCACGCGCTGAAGCCGGCGCGCCGCCACTTCCATCCCGGCGCTCGGAAAGCCCAACCAGTTCACCATCGCGCGATCTTCGGTCAGCCGCCATAGCCGTGGACGCGGGTTGCCGGGTTGCGCGAGCGGCGTCACGGTGCCGAGTTCGGCGAAGCCAAATCCCAATGCCTGCCATCCGGCGACCGCGCGAATATCCTTGTCCATTCCCGCCGCCAGCCCGATTGGGTTGGTAAAATGGATGCCCCAGGGAGCCGTCGCCAGTGCGGGCGGGTCGGAAGGAGGCTTGCGCGCTATCGCAAGCGGCCCCATCATCGCGAGCGTCAGCCGATGGGCGCGCTCGGGATCGAGATGGAAAAGCAGGGGCCGCAGAACGCGCTGATAGAAGCTCTCGATGGGCGGGGGCATGAGCGGAATCTAAAAGGCTCGGCGCTGACGCGCAATGGGCGGCGCCCGACCTCTCTGTTGATGGAGTTGATAACGGCGCGCCTCGGCGATTACCTTCGCCTCATCGGTGAAATAGAGTGAGGGTCGGGATGGCGTAGCAATGACCGTGAACAACAGCCGGGCCGAGATGCAGGTTAAGCTTATCGACTACGCAAGCGATCCGCTGGAGAAGCTCTATGCCGCGTTTCGTACCTGCTACTCGGCGGACTCGCCAATCGAGGTCTGGGAAAAGATCAGGACCGAGAAGATCAGCCACGAGCGCGTGCGCGAGTTCATCGGCGAGCGCCTCAAGACCGGCCACGCCTCGCCGCTCGAGCAGATCGTGTTCTGGTTCGCGATCGCCGGCGTGTCGCGCTCGCTCTCGCATCAGTTCGTCCGCCATCGCATCGGCATCAGCTTCGAGCAGCAGAGTCAGCGCTACGTGAAGTTCAAACAGGATCGGCTGGCCTTCGTGATGCCCGATTCGTGGCGCCGGGCCGGCATGGAGGAAGAGTTCGCGGGCCTGCTCGAGCGCACCTCGGAACTTTATGCGCGCGCGCTGAAGGCGGGGATTCCCGCCGAGGACGCCCGTTTCGTGCTCCCCAACGCGGCGCCGACCAACTTCCACGTGATGGTGAATTTCGCCGAGATGCTGCATATCTGCGATCTTCGCCTGTGCGTGCGCGCGCAGTGGGAGATCCGGCGGATGGTCGCGATGATGCGGGCCGAGATAAAGCACGTGCTGCCCGAAATCGCCGTCTTCCTGCAGCCCAAGTGCGGTGAGAACCGGATGGGCTACTGCGACGAATCGCTCGAGGACTGGCAGAAATGCCCGCTGGGCCGCGTGCGCCCGCACAAGGCCAGCCTCTTCGAACTCTACGAGCGCCACGGCACTCGCAAGGCCGAAGCGCTCGGCGAGGCCGAGTTCCGCGCGGTCGAAGAAAAGGAACTGCTCTAGCCCAAGACTTCCGCCCCAGTGCGATTGCGCGCCGGCAAGTTCGCCGGCGGGATGCCTGATAAATATATTCCGCAAATATATTCAGCGGATCGCCTGGGCAGATTACCTCTATGGAGGGTAAATTCGATATCGTCGCAGGCCGCCTGCGCGCGCTGCGGGCCGCGATGCGCGGATGCACGCGATGCGCCGCGCTGGTCAGATGCCGCGCGCAAGTGGTGCCCGGCCACGGCGCCGCGCCGGCTACGGTGGCTTTCGTCGGCCTGGCGCCTGGACGCCTCGGCGGCGATCGCACCGGAATTCCGTTTAGCGGTGACCGTTCGGGAAATCTCCTGCGGCGCATGATCGCGGATTCAGACCTCGAGCGCGTCTTCATCACCAACCTGGTTCGATGCAATCCGCAGGATCGGCGCGGGCGCAATCGCGATCCTAGCGCGCGCGAGATCGCCAACTGCCGCAGCCATCTGGAGGCCGAGCTCGCCCTGGTCCGTCCGCGAGTCGTCGTCTGCCTGGGAGCCGTGGCCTGGCGCGAGATGGCCGGGCGCGGCGTACCGTTTCAGCCGCGCCGTGCAGCCGCAATCAATAACGGCGGCCTGCTGCTATACCCTATGTATCATCCGGCTTACATAGTTCGCGGCGCCTATGCGGCGCATGACTATATGTGGGATTTCATGCGGCTCGAGCGGCTATGCGGCCGCCTTGCAAGCCCGCGCGGGCGCATCGATGCGTCGTCGGCCGGGCAGTCTCCTGCGCCACGCCAACGGCACACCGACTTGGGAGTGATTTGAAGTCTTCACCATCCTCGGAATTCGGTCCCCGGGTCGGAGCGTATGCGCTCGAGGCGCCGGGCCGGATGGTTGAAGCAGTCAGTTTTCCGCGTCCTGCCTGGGTCAGGACGAGGTCGGTATCGATATGTCCTGAGGTTGTGACGAACGAGGCGCGGTTAGCCATTCGCGCCGTCGGTGCGTCCGCCCTGCCGGATTCGTTAGCGGTCTCGCCCGGCGCTACCGCCGCCACCGCCTCCGGGGCGCCGCTCGCGGTCGTTGCCGCTGCGGGCCTGCGCCTCGTTGACGCGAATCGGGCGTCCTTTGATGTCCCTGCCGTTGAGCTTCTTGATTGCCGCCTCTGCGGCGTCATCCGAGGCCATCTCGACAAAGCCGAAGCCGCGCGACCGATTGGTCGCACGATCGATGATGACCTGGGAACTGTCTACCTTACCCGCTTCCGAAAACGCGTCCTGCAGGTCCTGGTCGGTGACAGTCCAAGCTAGATTCCCCACATACAGTCTACGACCCATTCCGAACTCTCCTACTCACCTTTGACACCGATGCTCCGCGCGACGTACTTTCCCTATAGACATTCGAGCCTCAGCGACTAATATGACGCGCGTTGCGGCCAAAAATAGCGTTTTTTTTATACCATCGAGTAGGGTTTATGCATAGTACGGTCGGGATATGGCAGATTCGACTTCCTTGCTGCTTTGAGGTGTTTTCACACCCAAAAAGAGCACATCAGCGGACCGTTTTGCCGACACGGCGTACTTTGGCGAAGGCGCTTGCGGGTTCCAAAAATACTTTGCCGGCATTCTCCGAAATGTTCCTACACTATTGGGTCGCCCGCCATTTCGGACTCCTCTTCCATAGGAGACGTCGTACTCATTTTTTATTTGCACTCGACCGACATTTATCGCAGCGGCGCGCGCGGTGTAGGTACGGAATATTCAAAAACGGGGCGGTGAGAGATTCGTAATAGGCATCGCAACAGCGTGGCCGGTTGAGCGGTCAGAAGTGGCGCGAGTCAATTTTCACGCCAGCCGCGAGTGACAATCAATTTTCACTTCATTATTCAGCTAACGCCCGGCGCAGGTAAGATCTGCGCAAACTCCACCGGGCCGTGCGCTATATTCGCGCGCTACATCTCGCGATAGATATGAACTACTGGACTGTGTTACTATGATGGTTTAGAGTCGGCTTTGTGGTTGTGGGTGGGATGCGCATTAGGTAGCGTGATACCGCTTCAACTTCCGCTGAACTCAATACTCAAGGAGACTATTGGATGCCACGAAGGAAAGGTTCCGCATCGAGTTCGTCCGCGATTCGCCAGTTTCGCCGCCAGGCCGGCTCGGTGCTCGCCAAATTGCGCAAGGACATTCGCGCCAAGGAGATGGAGCTCGTAGGCCTCAAGCGTGAAGAGGCTGCGCTGAGCCAGATCGCCGGGCGGGCCATCGCGGGCGGCGCTGCTGTTGCTCGCGCACCGCGAGCTGCAGGCGGAGGAGGCGGCGGACGGATCAATTGGCGCAATGTACTCGGACAGTTGCCCAAGCAGTTCAAGGCCTCCAATGTTCGACAGATACGTGGACTCAAAGACAAGCGCCCTTCGGAAATCTTCGCCGCAATCACCCGCTGGATCGAAGCCGATCTGGTCAAGCGCAAGACCCGCGGCCTCTACGAAAAAGCCTAGCGCGCGAGCAGTATATACCCGGTTTCGCATCCTTCACTGCCGCGGCGGTGCCGCAACCACGTGCACTCGCACTCTGGTCACGGCGCTGCCGCGAGCGCAGTGTACGATCGCATCGCATAATAAGTATTTTTTCGCCCAACTAAGATTCGCGCCGGCTGACCGGGCTGACTCTGGTCTTGCTTTGACCGAGTGACAACCGGCCAATCGACCTGGCTGATTCGAGCATGGCTGTAAAAACCATCGAATGGCGCAATGACACGGTCCGCATGATCGACCAGCGGCTGCTGCCGATGCGCGAGGTGATCCGTGTATATCGCGACTGGCGCGGCGTCGCGGAGGCAATTCGTACGATGGTGATTCGCGGGGCGCCCGCGATCGGAGTTGCTGCCGCGATGGGCGTGGCACTGGGGATGCGCGGGATGAGTGGTGCGCGGGCCCGCGCGCGGTTCGCCCAAGTCGCCAAGGGCCTGTGCGCGACGCGGCCCACCGCGGTTAACCTGGCATGGGCGGTGGCGCGGATGGGCGACGTAGTCGAACGCGGCCAGGGTCTCGACGCGGTGCATCTTTTCCGCCGCCTGCGCGACGAAGCACTCGCCATCTACGAGGAAGACCTCGCTGCCAATCGTTCCCTGGGCCGCTTCGGCGCCACACTGCTGGCGGATCCTTCAACCGTGCTGACGCATTGCAATGCCGGAGCGCTGGCCACGGCGGGCTACGGCACCGCGCTGGGCGTGGTGCGCGCGGCGCACGAGGCGGGCAAGAAGATCGCGGTGATCGCCGACGAGACGCGGCCCTTCATGCAGGGCGCGCGACTGACCGCCTGGGAATTGCACAAGGACCGTATCCCGGTGACGGTCATCGCCGACAACATGGCGGCGAGCGTGCTGCGGGACGGGGGGGTAAGTTGTGTGGTGGTTGGGACCGATCGTACGGCCGCAAACGGCGACGTCGCGAACAAAATCGGCACATACCCACTCGCGGTAATGGCGCGGCGCCACGGCGTACCGTTTTATGTTGCCGCGCCGCTGTCGTCGATCGATCTGGACTGTCCCAGCGGCGCCGAAATTCCGATCGAGCAGCGATCCGCCAACGAAATAACTCATCTCGGCGGCAAGCAGATCACGCCTAAAGGAGTCAAAGTCTTCAATCCCGCCTTCGACGTGACGCCGGCCGAGTTGGTAACCGCGATCATCACCGAACGCGGAATCGCCTACCCGCCATATACGGAAAGCCTGGCCGCCCTCAAGCGCGAGGCCTGAACTCGCTGCCGCGCGGCCGCGACCGGCAAATGAGTTTCAGCCGCGACGGCCTATCGTCCGCGCCAGTCCGTCGCCGAGCAGGTTGAACCCCAGTACGGAAGCACCGATCGCGACCGCCGGCGCGGTAGTCAAATGCGGCGCGACGAGCATGAAGGCGCGTCCGCTATCAAGCATATTGCCCCAGCTCGGCGCCGGCGGCAGCGCGCCCAGTCCCAGGAACGAAAGCGCGGCCTCGGCGACGATAATTCCTCCCACGCCGAAGGTCGCCTGCACCGCCACCGGGCCGGCGAGGGCGGGCATCAGATGGCGCAGCAACAGGCGGCGCGGCGCCGCACCCAGTACGCGCGCAGCCTCGACGTACTCGCGCTCGCGCAGCGACAGCACTTCGCCGCGGACCAATCTCGCATAGCCGGTCCATCCCATCGCGGTCAGCGCCACCACCAAATCGACCAGGCCCGGACCAAGAATCGCGGCCAGCGCGATCGCGAGCAGAAATCCGGGAAACGCCAGCACCACATCGACCAGCCGCATCACGATCGAATCGACCCGCCCGCCCGCAAGCGCCGCAACACCGCCGACCACGCCGCCCGCCGCGAGCGAGAGCAACACCACCATGGTCGAAACCGTCAGCGAAAGACGCGCGCCCCACAGCACGCGCGCCAGCATGTCGCGTCCGAGCGCGTCGCATCCGAGCCAGTGGCCGCGGCTCGGCGGCGCCAACACCTGCGTAAGATCGATCGCGAGCGGGTCGGCACGCACCAGCAGCGGCCCGAGCGCGGCCGCCATCGCGAGTATCGCAACGATTGCGCAACCTGCCACCAGCGATAAATTGCGCCGCGCCACATTCATTCCTGGCAGCGAAATAGCCTCAACCGGATATCAGGCGAATCCGCGGATCAACGATGCCGTAGACCAGGTCTGTCGCCATGTTGACCGCTACGTAACTCAGCGCAAAGGTGAGCACGCAGCCCTCTACCAGCGGATAGTCGCGCGCGCTGATGGCCGCGATCAGCAAACGGCCCATCCCGGGCCACGAGAAGATCATTTCGGTCACGATCGCGCCGGTCAGCAACGCGCCGGTCTCCAGGCCGAGCAGCGTAATCACCGGAGTCAGGGCGTTGCGCAGTCCATGGCGCATCAGCGCAGCGAAGGCGCTCAGTCCCTTGCTGCGCGCCGTGCGAAGGTAGTCGGCCTCGCGCACCTGGACCAGGCTCTGTCGCAGCATCCGCGCCAGGATAGCCGCCAGCGCGGTCCCCATCGTGACCGCGGGCAGCACCAGATGCGCCAGGCCGCCGCGTCCCGTCAGCGGGAGCCATCCGAGTTCGAGCGAGAAGAGGATCATCAGCAGCGGGCCGAGACAGAGATGTGGCACCGAGATGCCGAGGATCGCAAAGCTCATCGCGCCCACGTCCGCCGCGCCACCGGGATTGGCGCCGGCGATGAGGCCGAGCGGAAAAGCGATCGCGATCGCGACCAGCATCGCGGCGCCCGTCAACTCGAGCGTCGCCGGAAACCGCGCGGCGATTAAGCGCGTGACCGGCTCTTTCATCGAAATCGACTCGCCCAGGTCGCCGTGCACGAGGCCCCACAGGAAGCCCGCGTACTGCGCGGCGATTGGACGGTCGAGTCCGAGTTCATGGCGCAGGCCGGCAATATCGGCCGGCCCCGCGGTGTCGCCAAGCATCGCGACCACCGGGTCGCCGGGCACCAGATGGATGAGTGCGAAGGTCAGCGTCGCAACGCCGAGCGCGACCGGTACCAGCGCGACCAGGCGGCGGACGAAGTAGCCGATCACCGGGGCGCGCTCTGTGACGGCGGCGCGAGCGACACGCTGGCGAGCGAACGCAAGCTGCCGTTTGGAAACGGCGTGAAGCCTCTGACGCGGCGGTTCATCACTACCACGTTGTCCATCCACCAGAGCGAGACGTAGGGCAGATCGGCCGCCGCGATTTTCTGCACCTCGGCGTAAATCTTGCGGCGCGCATCCGGGTCGAGCGTCACCTCACCTTGCTCCAGCAGGCGGTCCATTGCGGGATTCGAATAACTGCCGCGGTTGGAGCCGCTCGGCGGGGTCATCTTCGAGTCAAACACCATGAAGTATTGATGCGTCAGATCGGTCGCGACCCAATCGAGCGAGGTCAAATCGAAATTGCCCTTCTGGATGTCGCTATAGAAGGTCGCGAACTCATTGGTCCGAATGTCGAGTGTGATCCCGATCTGCCGCAGCATCGCCTGGATCGCCTCGCCCAGCCGCCGTCCCTCGGGCGTCGTTTTGTAAACCAACTTCAGGTCGCGTTTCCCGGTCGGTCCGATCGGATAGCCGGCTTCGTCGAGCAGCCTGGAAGCCTTGAACGGATCATACGGATAGCGCTGAACGTCGCCGTTGTATGCCCAGTTCTCGGGCGCGAGCATCCCGCTCGCCACCCGTGCCGCACCTTTGTAGAGCGAGCCGACGATCGCGTCGCGGCTGATCGCGTAGGCGATCGCCTGGCGCACTCGCAGATCGCGCAGATGCGGATCGCGGAAGTTGAACTCCAGGTAGTAATATTCGCTTCCCGGCGACTGATTGATAACCAGGTCGGGGCGCAGTCCCAAATAGCCAATCAGGTCGGGTTGAATGTTGTTCTCGGCCAGGTCGCAAACACCTTCCGCCAATTCCAGCGCGCGCACCGTCGGATCCGGGACCACCTTGAACACGATTCCGGGGATGTCGCCCGGCGCATGCGAGCGGTTAGGATTGCGGGTCAGCGTCAGCAGTTCGTCGCGCGAGAACCTCGCTATCTCGAAGGCGCCGCTGGCGGAGGGCCAGCGCTCGGCGCTGTGGCCCGGCAGCGGCGTTCCTTGCGCCACCACTCCGATCGTCGCCATCTCAAGCGCGGGCGCGTATGGCCCGCGGGTCGTCATCAAGACGGTCGCGTCGTCGGGCGCGGCGATAGATGCAAGTCGGCGCAGGGCGATACGCTTGGGCGAGATGCTGGCGGGATCGAGAATCGAGTCGTATGTATATTTGACGTCGCGGGCGGTGAGCGGGCGCCCGTCGCTGAAACGCAAGCCGGGGCGCAAATGGAACACCAGCGTGGTGGGCGTCGGCCGCTCAAAGCTCCCGGCCAGGTCGCCGTGAAACTGACCATGCGCATCGACCCTGACCAGCGCATCGAAGATCAGCTCGGCCGTGCGCGAAGAAATCGCGTCGGTCGTAAAGCGCGGGTCGAGCGCGATGGGCGAGGTCTCCAGGTCAACCTGAAGATAGCCGGCCGGGATGGCGGGGGCCTTGCGACGGCGTCCGCCAACGGTCCAGACGAAGGCCGCGGCGACGAGCGCAATCACCACGGCCACGCGGCCGAAAGCGAAGATCGCACCCGGCCAGGATGCCTGCCTGCTCGTCGTCTCGCTCATCGGGTGCGCGGTGATGATAGCACAAGCGCCGCGCGCGTCAGCCGGCCCCAGGGAGGATTAGCGAAATGAACCAGGGATGGCGCTCCGCGGTCGTGTTGCGCAAGGGCGACCTGACCGAGGCGGCTGTCGACGCGATCGTCAACGCGGCCAACAACGATCTAATGCTAGGCGGCGGCGTGGCCGGCGCGATTCGCGCCAAGGGCGGTCCGTCGATCCAGGCCGAATGCGACAAGCTGGGGCCGATTCCGATTGGCGAGGCTGCGATCACGGGAGCCGGCAAGCTGCGTGCGCGCTATGTCATCCATGCGGCCTCGATGCGGCTTGGCGGGCGCACGAGCGAGACGGCGCTGCGTGACTCGACACGAAATTCGCTCAAGCGCGCGGTTGAACACGGGCTCAAATCGATCTCGTTGCCAGCGATCGGAACCGGAATCGCGGGCTTTCCGATCGACCGATGCGCCGTGGTGATGCTGGCCGAGATTCGCGACCATCTGCGCGGGGCGACCACGCTGGAAAAAGTCGAAATGGTGTTATTCGACGAACGCGGCTTGGCCGTGTTTCAGGATGCGCTCGCGAAGCTGTCCGACTAGCGAGGGTCGCGCAAATAGCAGCTTCCAATTACCCGGCGCAGCGACTTGGCAGCAGGCAACGAAGCGACCGAGATTTCCGTGTATCACCCAAAGGCAGTGGCGAGAACCGCGCGGCGATGAACGCGAAACCTAATGCGCGGCGGAGGGCCCGCTTGCGCGCTGCCCTCTGCGCAGGAGCAGAAAGCCGGGCGTCATCAGCGCCATCACTACGGCAAGGATCCGGTAGATGTCGTTAAAAGAAAGGATGGCGGCCTGCGCCTGGATGGCATTGTAGATCATCCCGAAGGCCTGATGCTGCCCGCCTATCATTTGCGGCAGGTAATGGAAGGACGGCGCGCCCGGCATGCGCGGCGCGCTCTCGCTCAGCTTCCAGGCGTCGAACACCGAGAGATGGTCGGCCAGGCGCGACTGATGCACCTGCTCGTGGTCGACCAGCATCGTGGTCATGTAGGCGATTCCGATCGCGGCGCCGGTGTTGCGCATCATGTTATAAAGGCTCGCGGCGTAGCCGATTTTCTCGCGCGCGACGACCGAGAGCGAGCTCGCCGAAAGCGTCGGAAAGATCATGCCCATGCCGAGACCCATCACGACGCTCGGGATGACCACGACCCACAGGCTGACCTGGAGATCCCAGCCCGACATCGTCCACAGGCCGATCGTCATCAGGATGAAGCCCGCTCCGACCAGCGGCCGGGTGTCGAAACCGCGGCGCGCGATCTGCCCGACCACCACCATCGACAGCATCGTCGCAAGCCCGCGCGGCGCCAGCACCAGCCCGGCCTTCCAGGCCGTGTAGCCCATGAACTCCTGCAGGAATATCGGCATCAGCAGTCCGGTGCCGTAGAGCACCGAACTCATGGCGACGATCAGCACCAGCCCGACGCTGAAAACTTTTATCTTGAGAATCCGTAAATCCAGGATCGGGTCGGCGATACGCAACTCGTTGATCGCGAGAATCAGCAGGGCGGCCGCGCTCAGCAGGGTGGTCCATACCACCCAGGACGATGCGAACCAGTCGGCGCGCTGGCCGCGGTCGAGCACGATTTGCATCGCACCGAGGCCGATCACCAGGCAGGCGATGCCCAGGTAGTCGACCCTGGCGCTGCGCGCGCGATGCTCGCGCAGAAAGGGAGGATCATGCACGAACGCCGAGACCATCAGGAAGGCGATGATTCCGATCGGCACGTTGATATAGAAATTCCAGCGCCAGTTCCAGTTGTCGGTAATCCACCCGCCCAGCGTCGGCCCCATGATCGGCGCGACCATCAGGCCCACGCCCCACGTCGCCATCGCGAGCTGCTGCTCGGCCGGCGGAAAAGTCTCCATCAGGATGGCCTGTGACGACGGAACCATCGCGGCGCCCGCCGCGCCCTGGATCAGACGGAAGACCACCATCTGATCGAGCGACGCGGCTGCGCCGCACAGCGCCGAGGCGGCCACGAAAACCGACACCGAAATCATGAAGTAGCGCTTGCGGCCGAAGCGCGACGAAATCCATCCGGTCATCGGAATCATGATGCCGTT
>Ga0070735_10004425_pt1 | contig 11859 bp, 11 predicted proteins | sample Coa_R1_FD_66443 | JGI IMG/M metagenome (GOLD analysis project Ga0070735, IMG submission 66443) | Surface soil microbial communities from Centralia Pennsylvania, which are recovering from an underground coalmine fire - Coalmine... | ecosystem: Environmental > Terrestrial > Soil > Unclassified ... | reverse complement strand
GCGCGCATGGGAGGAAACGCGAACACCTGCCTGTATCAGCTCGACCCCAACGGCTTGCCGAATTTCAACGGCATGAACTTCAACGGTCCGGGTTGCGGCATCGCCATGAACGGCACGGGCAACTTCAACGGCGCGCACGTCGACGCTGCGTCGATCACGTACGTTACCGGACACACGCCAAACACCAACGGCGCGACCTTCGTGGAAGCAACCCCAGCGCCCGGACCGGCCGTTACGGATCCGTGTCCGGATATATCCGGCTGCAATTACCTCACGAATAATCCGCCCGCGACCACGCCGTGCAGTTCGCAATTCTCCGGAGCCGGCGGAAACGGATATAACGGCGGAGCGATTTCCGGCTGTTATTCCAACGTGAACTTCAACGGCGCAAACCTGAGCCTGGGCTCGGGAACGTACGTCTTCACCGGTTCGGTAAATTTCAACGGCGCGCACATTACGGGAAGCGACGTCACAATCTACTTTCCGAGCAACACGTGCGGCAATTTTAATGGGGCGACGTTAGACATCAGCCCGCCCTCGACCGGCAATACGAAGGGCGTGCTCATCTACGGTGCGCCGGGCGCGTCGAGTTGCACACCGAATTTCAACGGTTCGAGCAGTTCGGTTGCAGGGTTGATATACTACGCCGGATACGACGTCAACTGGAACGGTTCCGTTGGAAACTACACCGTCCTCGTCACGAAGAGTTTCAATTTCAACGGCAGCGCTCAGGCATTTCCAAGTCCGCCGCCGGGCGGAGCCCTCGTGCAACTGCCGACATTGGCGGAGTGAACGCGATGCGGCATTACGAACGCGGTGTAGCACTTATCGAGTTGGTCGTCGCGCTGCCCCTGCTGATGCTCCTCATGCTGGGCATCGTCGAGGTTGGGCGGTTCGCCTACTTCGGCATCGTGGTCGCTAATGCCGCCCGCGCCGGCGCGCAATATGCGGCGCAAAGCGCCACGACGGCCGGAAATTCGACGGGCATCAGCAGCGCGGTGGCAGCAGACGACGCTAACGGCGTGGGAACGATAACCGCTTCCACCACAAATGAGTTCTGCCAATGCTGGAACGGATCGGCATACTCGAATCCGACGCCCAACTCGTGCAGCGGCTCGTGCAGTACCGGCCACATCGTCGAACTGGTTTCGGTTACCGCCACGGGTACAGCTGACTCTCTATTCAATTATCCTTTTCTGCCGTCGTCGACGCACATCAGTTCGACCGCAACGATGAGGCTATTCCAGCAATGATGCATGCGCAGCGCGGAACGGCCATGGTCGAGTTTGCGATATCGTCGCTGGTGCTCCTGATGTTGCTGCTGGGCATTCTTGAACTCGGGCGCGCGCTCTACACGTATCACACGATTGCGGATGCGGCGCGCCTGGGCGCGCGTTGGGCCATCGTGCGCGGGAGCGGATGCATCGACGCCAGTTGCCCGGCCACGCAGAGTTCGGTAAAGTCTTATGTTCTTGCGCACGTTCCGCTGCTGGATCCGAGCAGCGTCACCGTTACTGCGAATTGGCCTTCGGGTGAAGCGGCCGGTGACCCAGTTTCCGTGACGGTCAAGTATAACTTCAACTTCGCGGTTCCGTACATCGGGAACAGCCTGACGATGCAGAGCACTTCTCAAATGGTGATTTCCGAATGACGGCAGCAGCTTATGCCTTGGCGATTCCCGAGCGTCGAGCGCGCCAGACTGCGCAGCTGTACGGCACGCGCGCGCAACTCGCAGTCGGAAGCGGCGATGTGGAGGGCTATCTCGCCCTTGCCGGCTGTGATAAACGAGCGGGTACGGCGAGTTATGCGTTACGCATCGTCAACCAGAGCCAGCATCTGTTACGCGCGCGGATGACCTGTGCTCGGTTGCGCGGCGAACCCATACTTGCCTATCCGTTCGACGTTCAGGTTGCGCCGTTTTCGATCTCCGAAACACTGCTGCCCGTACGCGTTGCCGATATCGGCCCGTACGATCGCGCCATCGTGCAAGTTGCGGGCGGCGACGTTGCGTTTTCGCTCGAAGCACCCGCTCCACCACGCTCTGCAAAGCGCTCCCGCTGGATGATTGCCGCTGCCGCTTCCGTTGCGCTCACGCTCACGAGCGCGTTCGGCGCGGCCGCATCGACGCCGCGTTTGGCATTGCTTGCCGCTCCGCAACGCGCATTCCGCGGCACCTCGGTCGACGTGCCGTACGCATACAAGGGCTGGGCCTCGATGCAGTATGCGTTGGAAACGCCCGACGGCCGGCAACTTTTCGCGGGCCTCGTAAACGCCCACGAAGGAACGCTGCATTTCGACGTTCCCGCGTCGGCCGGTTCCGATGTCGTGCTTTCCGTGAACGTTGCCGGTCCGTTCGGAAAGCAAAGCAGCACGCGCAATATCGCAATCGCCGGCAACCGTGTCTCGCGCAAGGTTCAAGCGGCGGGTTCAGCACCGCGCATCAGTGAGTTCGCGGTGGCAACGCCGATCGTTCGCGCGGGCGGCGAAATGACCGTGACGTACACGACGGATGCGCGCACCGGCGAAATCTGGTTGATTGACGATGCGGGGCGTTTGTGGGCGCGCGCACCGATTGCGGCAAACGGCGCAACGACGATTGCCGTTCCGCAAGGCGCGGCCGGACGTCAAATGCGCGCGGTGCTTCATGCGCGCAACGCGAAGAGCGATACGGTCGCCAGCGTCGGCGTGCTGGTGATGCCTTCAGCGCTCGTGCCCGCGGCACAGGAAACCACCTCACGTCAGGCGCCGCAATCGCCGGGTGCGCAGCTCACGCTTTCGACCCAGCAAGCCGCGCCGGGCGACGAAGTGACGATAATGCTCGACGGGACGCATGGTGATGCACGGATCACCATGACCGACGAGTCGGGCCAGTCGGTTGAGCAAGGCGACATCCCGTCGGATCAAAACGCGGAAACCATCACCGCGCCGGACGTCTCGAAAACGACGACGTTCTACGTGATGGCAAGCATAAGCAACGGTGTAAGCGATCAGACTGTCGTGCGCAAGTTGGTCGTTTCGCCGCGCACCTAGTAAAAGCAAGCGAGCTGTAGTACGTTATATGGAAATGGCAGACGAAGTCCGGCGCATGTTCGACGTACCGGTGAAGGTACGACTCCGCGGCCGTTCCGATCCCCTGAACGCGACGCTGCTGCACATCGCGATCTCCGGTTGCCGCTTGCGCGCGCCGTTTGACGTGCAGCGCGGCACCGCGCTCAGCTTCGAATGGCGTCTCTCGAACGGGACGCTGCTGAACGTACCGGGCGTCGTCGCAGCGCAGTATCCGTCACGCGATGGCCATCCGGGATTCGAGTATGCGCTCGCACTCGAAGCATTGCCGGAAGCCGATTCGGATGCGCTCGCGAGCGAGGCTGCTCTGCTGGCGAGGTCGGCTTCGGCCCGCAACTTCGACACGTCGCTGGTCGATATTTCGCAATTCATGAATTATCGGGTACCCGACGACGTGCGCGTGAGCTATAGGCGGGACAATCCTCGCACGTTCGGCATCGGCAGTGCCTGCGACATCACTGGAAATGCGTTGCGTTTGCACTGCACCGACGTCTTGTCGGCGAACGAAACCATCCACTTGGCCGTGCAGCTTCCGGACGACGTCCTGAGCGTTCACAAGGGCGATGACGAAGAACTCGTCACCGCGCCGATGAGTTCCGAGCGCGTTCCTCGCAAAGTCCTCAAGCGCCCGTTTCAGGAAATTCAGGTCAGCGGCTGCGTCGAAGGCGTCGTCAAAGATTCACGCCGCCGCGACGCTTACGAGGTCAAACTGCTCGGTTTGAACGGACTCGCGCGTCAGGAGATCGCGCGGTACATTCACGCGGCGCAGCTCTCCCGGTTCAAGCGTTGATCGCGTGCCAGATCTGACTTAAACGCGGCGTGCGACCGTAGAGCAGCATGCCTACGCGATAGATCTTTCCGCCGAGGACGGCGATCGCGCAGATCGCGGCGATGTTGATCGCCAGCGACGCCGCAATCTGCCACGCCGGAACGCTGCTGACCACGATGCGCGCGAACATCACGAACGGCGCGATGAGTGGAATGAAGCTCGTGACGATGACTGCGGGGCTGTCGGGCACCGCGAGCGCGGAGATCGCGATGATGAAACCTGCCACGACCGGGACGAACATCGGGCCGGCAATGCTGCCGAGATCTTCCGTGCGGTTGATCAGCGACGCGATGGCGGCGAACAACGTCGACGTCTGCAAGAATCCCACCAGAAAAAAGACGACGAAGCCGGCAACGTCGCTCGACGAAATGCCGGTGAACGAGAAGCCGGAGCCCTCGGAGCCGGAAGGCGCGGCAACCTGGCCTTGCCCGCTTGCACTGAGCGCCCAGGCCACCGCAACCCAAATCGCCATCTGCCCCAGCGCTAGTGTTGCCGACGCTCCGACTTTTCCGGCGAGCAGCGCGCCGGGATTCACCGACGCGACCAGCAGCTCGGCGATGCGGCTGGTCTTCTCTTCCGCAACCGAACTCATGATGAGCTGGCTGTTTACCATAATGAGGATGTAGAGCAAGACCAGCAAGATGTAGGCAACTGCCCGCGCGGCATCGGACTCGGCTGCGGTGCCGAATTTGGCGACGAGCGATTGCGTGCGCACCGGGATATTCAGGAGCGCGCCAATTCGCTGCGGCCGTATCCCCGCGTCGAACTGCAAGTTGAGTGGTACGAGATCGCGGCGCAGCTGCGAGGCCGAAATCATGCCGGGATCCTTCGCATACAGCGTGACGCGCACGCCGCTTGCGCCGCGCGCAATGGCAACCACGGCGGCGGCGCGGCGCGCCTTCAGCATTTCAAGCGACGGAGCTCCCGACCCATCCCAATTTCCGGCGACGACGAAATCTTTGGCGAGCAGCGGACGCGCGGCGGCAACGAGTTGCGGATTTCCCGCAAGCAAAATGCGATCGGTTTGGCGCGAATACGAATCGAACCATTGCGGCAATTCGATGATCACGACGACGCCGATGATGCCGAAGACCAACCCCAGAAAGAACGTGCGCGAGCGCAGCCTGCGCATCACTTCCGCAGAGTAAACCGTAATGATTTCACTCATGAGCATTCCCCGTGGGCGGCGGATTACTGATCGCGTGCAGATAGATGTCTTGCAGGGATGGTTCGATTGCGTCGAAGCGCGTCACCGCGTCTGCATCGACCAACTCACGCAGCAAGGCGGGATACGTGGTCGATGCCGGCACTTCATAATACAGCGCGCCGTTTGTTTCCAGCGCGCGAGCGTGAGGGATGCGATCGAGCACGGTGCGCAGCGCAGCCGTCGCCGGCTCGACCTTGACGACTCGCGTCGGCCACGCGGACCGCAGCTCTTGCAGTGTCCCGGAAGCGCGGTTCTCGCCGTCGGTGATAATGCAGAACGTATCGCAGATTTGCTCGAGCTGCCACATTTGGTGGCTGGAGAGCACGAGCGTCGTTCCGCGCTTTTTCAGATCGTTCAGCATGTTCAGGAGCACGTCGGCGTTGACCGGATCCAGTCCGGAGAACGGCTCGTCGAGAATCAGCAGTTCGGGGTCGTGCACCGCTGCGCACGCAACCTGCACCTTCTGCTGATTGCCTTTGGAGAGTTCGCCGCAAGGCCGCTGCGCATATCCGCCCAGGCCGAGCTGTCTGATCCAGGTGTCGGCGCGTTCTCCGATCTCGGGATCGTGCAGTCCGTGCAGACGGCCGAAGTACACGATCTGTTCGCGCACCTTCATCTTGCCGTACAGCCCGCGTTCTTCCGGAAGATATCCGAAGCGGCGGCGCGAGCGATCGTCGATGGCCGCCCCATTCCAGGTGATGCTTCCGCCGTCGACCGGGTAGATGCCGACGATCATTCGCATCGTCGTCGTTTTTCCGGCGCCGTTCGGTCCGAGCAGACCAAACGTCGAACCGCGCGGGATGGTAAACGACACATCGCGCACGGCTGAAACGGAACCGAACTCCTTGCGTATATGCGAAGCGGTCAGCACTAGGTCGTGCTACTTGCCGGAGCGTGCGAAGTTTCCCGCTTGCCTGCGGTCATGACGGCGGCGGCGACGGCGAATCCCACGTAGTACGAGAGATCGCCGAACTGCGGGAACGCGCTTGCGAACGGGCCCGTGAACCACTGCTGATTCCAGAATGGCAACGAGAGCGCAAGCCCCGCTATCCATGCGTAGGTCCCGAGCCGCACGCGCGGTCCGCGCTCGAACGCGTCCGCACCGGGGCGGTGGTCGCGGCGCTGGAGCCAATCGACGAACACGACCGCCGCCCACGGCGATGCCCAATACGAAAGCAGCAGCAAGAAGTTCGTGTAGATTTGGGCGGTTTGAGCGGGATGGCCGCCGCCTGAGGCGAGCAGCGCGCCGAGCACGCCGACGACGACCGCTGCGCGCCAGCGGCGCAAGCGATATCGCGCGACAAACAGGACGACGAGCGCGACTGCCGCGGCAAAAAGCACGATGAAGATACCGGACAAGTGCGCCTGCGCAAACACCGTAGCGGTGAGCGCGCCGAAAATTGCAGCGGTCAGCAGCGGTGCGCGCCACGACGGCGTGGGAAACTTCACGACGAGCGCCGCCATCGCTCCCGAGTAGAGATTCATGCAGTTTGCGGTGAGCGTTCCCAGTACGACGGTCAGCAGCACGAGCGTTGCAACCGTGCCGGAGCCGAGCAGTGATGCAATCGCCTGCGTGGGACTCGAGATCGCGAGCGACGCGCCGTGCACGGCCGTCACCGTTGCGGCCCCCATAATCTCCAGGGCGATGCACGGTACGACGCAGCCTAAGAACGCAAACCACCAGACGCGGCGCAGGTTCGTTCTTTCGGGCAGATACCGTGAATAATCCGATGCGCACGGGACCCATCCCGTCGCGTACGAAAATCCGAGCGCCGTCGCCAGGATGATCCCGCCGATCTCGCCGCCGGCCGCAACCGGTGCATGGGTATTGAAAGCCACGTGCCAGTCGGCGCGCGAGAACGTGACGACTCCGAGCAGCGCGAAACCGCCGGCAAGCAGAACCGCGCTCACGCGCTCGAACCAATGGATCAAATTGTAGCCGTACACGGCGAGCAAGATCTGCGCTGCAAGCATAATCGCGAGCGCAAGGCCATACGGCAGACGCGTAATCGTCTGCAGCGCGTACGCGCCGAAGACGGTGTTGATTGCAAACCATCCGACGCCCGCGAGAAAACTCAGCGCTGCGGGAAAGGCGTTCCCGTACCGTCCGAACGCAAGACGCGAGGCGACCATTTGCGGCACGCCGTAGCGCGGCCCGAATGTGGCGAGCACGCCGAGCAGCGCAAAGCCGATGAGATTGCCGACGGCCAAACCGAGTGCCGCGCCCCGCAGCGTGGTTCCGTAGAGCGCGACGGCGAACACGCCGACCATCCAGGTCGCGATTTCCGCGTTTGCCGAAAACCACAGACCGAAGAGTTGGCGAGGCGAGCCGTGGCGCTGCTCGGGGCGCACGAATTCGATGCCGGTCGGTTCAACTTCGAGAACCTGATCGCGATAGACCGGTTCGCGCTCGCTCATACCGCCGCGGCGAGTTGTTCCGTGGTGGCAAAGCGAACGCCGTGCTGTGCCATCTCGCTCAGCGCGTCCGCTTCATCGGTGCACTTCACGTTCACTGCGGCGATGGCGTCCGTGAGCACCGTCACCTCGAAACCGTGCTGCACCGCTTCGATTGCCGTTGCCTTCACGCAATAGTCCGTCGCCAGGCCGCAAACGAAAACGCGTCGCACGTTGCGTTCGCGCAGACGCTCGTCCAAGTTGGTCCCGTCGAAGCCGCTGTAGCCGTGCGAATGCGCATGCATGCCTTTGCTCAAGACTTCGTCGACATGCCGCAGGTCGAGTTTGGGCGAAAACTCGGCGCCGGGCGTCCCTTGAACGCAGTGATAGGGCCACGGGCCGCCGTGCTCTTCGAAATGCGGATGCACGCGCGGGTGCCAGTCGCGCGTGGCGACGACGTACGAAAAGCGCCGCATAACGCGATTGATGGGTTCGAAGACGCGATTGCCGTCCGCAACGGCCAGCGCGCCGCCCGGCAGAAAATCGTTTTGGACGTCGACGACGACTAACGCGTCTGTATCCGCGATATCCATTCTTCGACCGCATCGGGAGCGGACGGCAGAATCGCGGACAGGTTTTCGTGACCTTCCGCGGTGACGACGACGTCGTCCTCGATACGCACGCCGATGCCGCGGAAGCGCTCGGGCACCGTGCCGTCGTCCGGCTGAAAATACAGGCCGGGTTCAACCGTCAGCGACATGCCGGTTTTGAGCTTTCCGTACCGGTAGTTTTCCTCGCGCGCCTTCGCGCAGTCGTGCACGTCGAGACCGAGCATGTGGCTCACGTTGTGCAGTGTGTACCGCTTGTGATACTGCTTTTGCGGATCGAGCGCTTCGTCGAGCGAACACTTCAGAATGCCGAGATCGATGAGGCCTTGCGCGAGCACGCGCATCGCAGCGCGGTTCGGCTCGAGAAAATCGTTGCCCGGCTTTACTTGTTCGAATGCGGCTTTTTGCGCTTCATACACCAGCTCGTACACGATGCGCTGTTCGGCGGTGAATTTGCCGGAAATCGGCAGCGTGCGCGTGATGTCGGCCGTGTAGAGCGAATCCACTTCGACGCCCGCATCGAGCAGCAGCAGCTCGCCTTTGCGAATCGCACCGGTATTCTGCGTCCAGTGCAGCGTGCAGGCGTGATGACCGGACGCGGCAATCGTCAAGTAGCCGACGTCGTTCGCTTCGATGCGCGCGCGGCTCCAGAACGCAGCCTCCACCTCGCGCTCCGAGGTCGCATGCGGCAGAATACGGATCACGTCTTCAAACGCGCGTTTGGTGATTTCGCAGCACTTTCGAAGTTCGGCCGTCTCGTAGGCGTCGTTGACAAGACGCATCTCGCTCAGGTGCGTTGCAAACTCCGCGTCTTCATCGCTATTGCGCACGTTGCAGCCGCGCAGGCGCAAATCGTTCAGATACGCGGGAATTTCGTCAATCGGACGGCAGCGATCGACGCCGTAATGCAGTTGGCTCTCATCGACGCCGCGATGACGCCCAACCCACAGCTCGCCGCGCACGCGATCGGTGAAAAACTCGGCCTTGCCGCGGTTGTGCGGCGGAACGAAGAGCAGCGAGTCGTGTCCGCCGTGCTCGCGCGGTTCCATGACGAGCAGTGCGCCGGGTTCGCTCGGCCCGATCAGATACGCAAAATCGCTCGATGGCCGGAAGCGAAAGTTCGTATCGTTGGCTCGCACTTTTTCCTCGCCCGCCGGAATCACGAGATAGGTGTCCGGGTATGCTTGCGACAGCCGGCGCCGGTGCTCGCGATAGTCGTCGCGATGCGGTTCGGCGGAAACGGTGATCGGCGTGTCGATCCAGCCGCCCGCCATGAACTCGACCAGCGCTTCAGGCGTACCGGTGTCGTGGCTGGCCTTTGACTGTGCGTGGTGCTCCTGGGCGGGTTTGCGCGTATCCATGGCGCTAGATTTCGACGTCCAGCCCCAAATCCAGCGCGGGCGCGCTGTGCGTAATCCAGCCTGAGGAGATGAGGTCCACGCCCGTGCGGGCGATGGCGACGATGCGGTCCGCGGTAACCGTCCCCGAGGCTTCGGTGAGCACGCGGCCGCCGGCCAAGGCGACGGCCTGCGCGAGCTGATCGGGCGTCATGTTATCGAGCAGGACGGCATCGACGCGCGTTTCGAGCGCCTCGCAGAGTTGATCGAGCGTGTCCACTTCCACCTCGATCTTGACCATGTGGCCGACGCTTTTGCGGACGGCTTCAACAGCGGCGGCGATCGAACCGGCCAATGCCAGATGATTGTCCTTGATGAGCACTGCGTCGTCCAAACCGAAGCGGTGATTGCTGCCGCCGCCGCACCGCACCGCGTACTTTTCGAGTACACGCAGGCCCGGCGTCGTTTTGCGCGTGCAGGCGACTTGCGCCGGATATTCCGCGACGAGATCGACGAGGGAGCGCGTTGTGGTCGCGATACCGCTCAGCCGGTTAAGTAGATTGAGTGCGGTTCGCTCGCCGGTAAGCAGCGCTCGCGCGCTGCACGCAACGGTTGCGGCGCTCTCACCCGGCGCGATGCGCTGCCCGTCGGCGACGCCGACGTGCATTTCCGCGCGTGGGTCGAGCAGTTCGAACGCCAGGCGGGCCGCTTCCAAGCCGGCGATGACCCCGGTTTTGCGCGCGACGATGCGCGCCGTTGAGCGGCGATCTGCGGCGACGATTGCGTCGGTGGTGAGATCGCCGCCGTGTCCGATATCTTCGAGCAGCGCCGAACGGACGATCGGTTCGACGAGCAGTCGCGGCGGTGCGTTAAGCGACATCCAGCATGCGTTGCACGGCCACTCGCGCGCGATGCGCAATTTCGGGATCGACGATCACTTCGTGCTGCATCTTTTGAAGCGACTCGAGAACCTTCGGCAGGGTGTTGCGCTTCATGTGCGGGCACAGATTGCACGGCCGCACGAATTCGATCTCCGGAAAGTTCGCGGAAACGTTGCTTGCCATCGAACATTCGGTGATCATCACGACCCGGGCCGGGCGCATGCGCTCCACGTAGGAAGACATGCCTTGCGTCGAACCCACGTAATCCGCTTCGGCAAGCACGTCCGGCGGACACTCGGGATGCGCGAGGATGACCAGGCCTGGATCGTCTTGCCGGTATGCGCGAAGTTGATTGCCGGTGAAGCGCTCGTGCACTTCGCAGTGGCCTTTCCACGCGATGATCTCTATGCCGGTCTGCGAAGCGACGTATTTGCCCAAGTATTCGTCGGGCAGAAAAATGACGCGCTCCGCTCCTAAACTCTTGACGATCTTCACCGCGTTGCCGCTGGTGACGCAGATGTCGGACTCCGCTTTGACTTCTGCAGACGTGTTCACGTACGTAACGACCGGAACGCCCGGATACCGCTCGCGCAGCAATCGCACGTCGGCGCCGGTGATCGAATCGGCCAGCGAGCATCCGGCGCGCAAGTCCGGAACGAGTACGGTTTTTTCGGGGTTGACGAGCTTCGCCGTTTCGGCCATGAAGTGCACACCGCACACGACGATGACGTCGGCATCGGTTCGGGCTGCTTCCATTGCTAGGCCGAGCGAATCGCCGACGATGTCCGCGACGGTGTGATAAATTTCAGGCACTTGGTAGTTATGCGCGAGAATGACGGCGTTGCGCTCGCGCTTGAGCCGCTGGATTTCCGCCACGTACGGCGCGTGAATCGGCCATTCCACCTCGGGAATGACGTGCGCGACGCGCTCAAAAATGGGCCGGGTTTGTGCCGAAACAGCCGGCGAATACGATTGTTCGATAACACTCATGAGGTTTGTCAGACGGGAAGCATGCGTGCGCCTAGCCGACGCTTCCTCTTCCTTTTACTGAGACCCGGTCAGGCCTGCGCGGTTTGCAGCCTGCCCGAGGAATTGCGCGAGGAGCGCGTCCAGCGCCTGCGGCCGATCGTACATGATGAAGTGCCGTGACGGCTGCACGACCTGCACGTGCGCCGTGGAGTCGTCTTTGAGCAGCGATTCGTAATACGCTTGCTTCTGCTGCGCGCTCGAGATCTTTCCCGGGCCGAACGGATCGAGTTTCGGATCGAACGGCGCAATCTCGAGCACAGGAATCGTTATCGCGCTCAATTGCGGACGCGTGTCGAGCATCATGTCGTCTTGCATCCAGCGCGCCGTCGCCTTCGGATCGCTGCGCGCCGTCAGCGGCGCAACGGCGGCGATGTCGTCCTTCGACGTAATCATGTACACGAGCGCATAATTTTTCTCGGCCGCTTCAAACTGCGCGGGCGTCGACATCGAAGCCAGTGCCGAAGCCGTGCGCTGCGCAATGGCGCTGCGCTGCGCGGGTGCCATCGCG
>Ga0070735_10004424_pt1 | contig 11863 bp, 6 predicted proteins | sample Coa_R1_FD_66443 | JGI IMG/M metagenome (GOLD analysis project Ga0070735, IMG submission 66443) | Surface soil microbial communities from Centralia Pennsylvania, which are recovering from an underground coalmine fire - Coalmine... | ecosystem: Environmental > Terrestrial > Soil > Unclassified ... | reverse complement strand
GCCGTCGATCCGGCCGAAACCGGGCCGTTGCCGCCGGCGCCGCCGCGGCAGGTCGCCTTTCGCCAGACGCTCCGCCTGGCGCGCGCGCGGCCGGTGCTGTTCGCGGTCGGCCTTGGGCTCTATGGCGTCTTCTATGCGATGCAGCTGCTGCCGGCGCTGGTCCAGCGACAGGTGATCAGCGCGCTCAGCGGGCACGCGCATATCGGCCTGAACCTTTGGACCCTGATCGGGCTCTACTTCGCGGCGCTGATCGCGCCGCTGTTCGCCTACTTCTTCGCCACCTGGACCTACCAGGCCTTCTCGACCCTCTCGCGCATGATGGTGCGGACCAACATGCTGGCGTGGATGATGTTCGCCCAGGGCCCAAGGCCGCCGCGCGGCACCGCCGGTGAGGCGCTCAGCCGCTTCCGCGACGACGTGAACGAGACGCTGTCCTTCATGGAGGGATGGTCCGACACGTTCGGCCAGGCGCTGTCCGCCACCTTGGCGCTGATCATCATGTGGCGGATCGATCAGACCGTGACCCTGGCTGTGATCGCGCCGATGCTGGTCGTCGTCGTCGTCACGCAGCGCATCACCGCCGGCATCCACAAGTACAGCCGCGTCGCCCGCGAAGCCGACGCGCGCGTCACCTCCTTCGTCGGCGAGATGTTCACCGCCGTGCAGGCGATCCGCGTGGCGAGCGCCGAGGACCGCATCCTCGGCCGGCTGCAGGCGCTGAACGACGAGCGACGCAAGACCTCGGTCCGCTACCAGGTCTACGTCTCGCTGCTCGACACGTTCGGCGTCGGGACCTCCAGCCTCGCGGCCGGCCTTGTCCTCTTGCTGGCGGCGAGCGCCATGCGCGACGGCCGCTTCACGGTCGCCGACTTGGTGCTGTTCGTCCCCTATGTCATCCAGGCGACCTCGGCCCCCCGATGGATGGGGCGGCTCCTGGCCCGCAAGCGGACCGCCGACGTGGCGCTGATGCGCATCAGCCGGCTGCTCGGCGACGCGCCGGAGGTCGCCGTCACCGCAGCTCGCCCGGCCGCGCCGCACCCGCAAGCGCCGCAGCCTCTCGATGTGCTCGAGGTGCGCGGCCTCACCGCCCTTTATCCGACCTCCGGCCAGGGCGTGCACGACGTCGACCTTGTGCTCCGCCGCGGCGAGGTGGTCATCGTCACGGGCCGGGTCGGGGCGGGCAAGACGACGCTGCTCAAGGCCGTGCTCGGGCTCATCCCGATGGACCGCGGCGCGGTCCTCTGGAACGGCGCGCCGGTCGCCGATCCCTCCACATTCATGACGCCGCCCCACGTCGCTTACACCGCCCAGTCGCCGCGCCTCTTTACCGAGAGCCTCCGCGACAACATCAACATGGGCATCGCGCCCGACGAGGCGAACGTCGAGCGCGCCGTGCGGCTGGCGGTGCTCGAGGACGACCTCGGGCAACTGACGGCGGGGCTGGACACGCTGGTCGGCACCCGCGGGGTCACCCTGTCGGGCGGCCAGGTGCAGCGGGCCGCCGCGGCGCGCATGTTCGCCCGCAAGCCGGACCTGCTCGTCTTCGACGACGCCTCCAGCGCCATCGACGTTCGCACCGAGCATACGTTCTGGGAGCGTATGTTCGCGTCCGGCGAGCACACTTGCCTCGCCGTCTCTCACCGTCTCGAGGCCTATCGGCACGCGACCGAGATCTTGGTGCTGGACGAGGGCCGCATCGCCGCCCGCGGCACGCTGCGCGAACTCCTGCGCGACAGCCCGTTGTTCCGCGACGTCTGGCACGAGATCGCCCACGCCCACGCCGAGTCCGCCCACGCGCCCGAGCCGGCCGAGTGACCGACCCGCCGCCGCCGCTGGCGCTGGCGCGGCGCATGAAGGTGACGGGCGCGCTTCTGCTCACGCTCTCGGCGGTGACGCCGGCGGCCTCCGTCTATGTGGTCATCCCGGGCATCCTTGTGCAGGCGGGGTCCGGCGCGTTTCTGGCGCTGGCCGCCGGCGCGCTCGTGGGGCTGGCCGTCGCCTTCGTCTACGCCGAGCTCAGCTCCGCCCATCCGCTGGCCGGCGGCGAATATTGCCTGATCGGCCGCACGCTGGGGACGCCGGTCGGCTTCACCTACCTGGCCATGAACGCGATCGCCTCCGGCTTCGGCGTGCCGGTGCTGTCGCTCGGCGCGAGCACCTACCTGGCCGCGGTCTGGCCGGGCCTGCCCAACATACCGGTCGCGGTCGGCATGATCGGGTTCGCGACGCTGCTCGGCCTGCTCAACATCCGCACCAACGCGCTGGTGACGGGCGCCTTCCTCGCGGTCGAACTCGTGCTGCTGGCGGTGCTGGCGACGCTGGGCTTCGCCCATCCGAGCCGCGGCCTCGAGGCGCTCGCCATCCACCCGCAGATGCTGGCGCCGAGCGGCATTCTCACGACCGCGCCGGTGGTCGCGATCGGCCTGGCCACCACCGTCGCCATCTTCGCCTACAACGGCTTCGGCGCGGCCGTCTATTTCAGCGAGGAGATGGTCGGCGCGCCGGCGCGCGTCGCCCGCACCATCATCCTGGCGCTGCTGGTCACCGTCGCCTTCGAGTTCATCCCCACCGCCGCCGTCCTCCTGGGCGCGCCGGACCTCAGGAGCCTGCTGGCCTCGGCCAACCCGTTTGGCGACTTCGTGCTCCAGCGCGGCGGCCGCGCGCTCTCGACCGTCGTCAGCCTCGGCGTGGCGCTCGCGATCGTAAACGCCGTCATCGCCATCGTGCTCGTCTATGCGCGCTTCTTCTATGCGACCGGGCGCGACCGCGCCTGGCCGGCGCCGGTGAACGCCGCGCTCACCCGCCTGCACCCCAGGTTCCATTCGCCCTGGGTCGCGACCCTGCTCGCCGGCGGCATGGCGATGGCCGGTTGCTTCCTGCCGTTCCAGCTGTTGCTGGTGCTGAACGGCACGGCGGTCGTCGCCACCTACGCGCTTCTCTGCGTGGCCGCGATCGTCGGCCGGCGGAACGGCACGACGGGCATGCGCGCCTACCACATGCCGCTCTTCCCGCTCGCGCCGGTGCTCGGGCTGGGCGCGCTCGCCTATGTGGTCTACGCCGACTGGATCGACGTGAGCGTCGGGCGGCCGAGCCTGATCGCGACGGCCGCCATGCTGGCCGTCGGCGCCATCTATGCGCTGGCCATGCGCCGGGCGCGCGGGCCGGGCTGGACGATCGCGGGGCCGGCGGAGGAGGCCGAATGAGCGAGCCCTGCGATCTGACCGCGACCGCCGCCCGGGCCATGATCGGGGCCAAGCGCCTCTCGGCCCGCGAGCTCCTGGAAAGCTGCATCGCCCGCATCGAGGCCGTCGATCACGCCGTCAACGCCGTGGTGGCGCGCGACTTCGAACGAGCGCGCATCGCCGCTGCGGCCGCCGACGAGGCGACGGCGAGGGGCGAGGCCCTGCCGCCGCTGCACGGCCTGCCGGTGGGCGTGAAGGACCTGGACGATGTCGGCGGGCTGCGCACCACCTACGGCAGCCCCATCTTCCGCGACCACCTCCCGGCGGCCGACTGCGGCATGGTCGAGCGGATCAAGGCGGCCGGCGGCATCGTGGTCGGCAAGACCAACACGCCGGAGTGGGGCGCCGGCGCCAACACCCGCAACGCCGTCTATGGCGCGACCGGCAATCCGTTCGACCCGGCGAAATCGGCGGCCGGCTCGTCCGGCGGCTCGGCGGTCGCTCTGGCGACCGGCATGGCCCCGCTCTGCACCGGCTCCGACACGGGCGGCAGCCTGCGCAACCCGGCGGCCTTCTGCGGCGTGGTCGGCTTTCGCCCGACGCCCGGGCTCGTGCCAAGCGAGCGGCGCCTGCACGGCTGGAACCCGCTCTCGGTGCTGGGGCCGATGGGCCGCACCGTCGCCGACGCCAGCCTCCTGCTCGCCGGCATGGTCTCGGACGACGCGCGCGATCCGCTGGCGACGACCATCCACGGCCACATCGTGCGCCGGGGCGCGGAGTTCTCGCCGCCGGCGGCGGCCGACCTCGCGGGCCTCCGCGTCGCCGTCACGCCGGACTTCGGCTTCGCGCCCACCGAACGCCACATCGCCGAGGTGCTGGCCGAGAAGACCGCGCTTTTCCGCCACCGCTTCGCCCGCGCCGACGACGCAACGCCCGACTGCGCCGACGCCGACGAGAGCTTCGAGGTGCTGCGGTCGCTGGGCTACCTGGTCGACCAGCTGCAGCGCGTGCGGACGCGCCCCGCCGACGTCGGCCCGAACGTCACCCGCAACGTAGAGGAGGCGCTCACCTATTCCGCCCAGGACGTCGCCAGCGCGCAGGCGCGACAGACCGCCTACTATCGCCGCTGGCAGGGGTTCTTCGCCGATTACGACCTCATCCTTTCCCCGGCGATCACCACCTCGCCGCGGGCCTGGACCGAGCTCTACCCGGCCGAGATCGACGGGAAGCCGACCCGCACCTACTTCCACTGGCTGGCGCTCGCCTATGCGGTGACGCTCGCCGGACATCCCGCGCTCTCGCTGCCGGTCGGGCTGGACCACGCCGGCATGCCCTTCGGCCTGCAGATCGTCGGGCCGCGCGGCGGCGACGCCCTCGTGCTCGCGGCGGCCGCCGCGCTGGAAGCCCAGCTCGCCGACGACCCGCGCACCGCCCGCCCGGTCCCGGACATGGCCAGGCTGAAAGCCGCGCCGCCGATCAGCGAGAGCCCGAACTTCATCGGCTTCGATTGAGGGCAGGGAGATGCGAATGAGGTCGCTACTGGTCGCTGTGTCGAGTCTGACGGCCGCCGCCTGCACGACCTGCGGACCGGCCGCCGGCGCCGCGCCCCAGATCGAGGTCGAAGCGACGCTGAGCGGCGCTGCGAGCGGTCACGTTGCGCTGGCGCACGCCATCGACGCCGCCGACGCCTGCCGCCTCGCCGGGGCGGCGGCCGCGCATGCCGCAACGGCCTCCGGCGTGGTGGAGACGCCCGACGGCCCGCCGGCCTATCGGTTCCAGCTTGCAGACCGGGGCTACGCCTTCGCGCTCTCGGCGGCGCCCTACGCCGGCGCGCCCACCTTCAACGACGCCAGCAACGCGGGGCTCTGGGTGACCACGCCGGACGGAACTTGGACGCTGCCCACCCAGCCCGAAGCCGGGGTCGGGATCGCGATCAGCTTCGCCGCCGACGGCGGGTCGGGGACGTTCCGGGCCACCGGTCTGGTGCTGATGAAGAACGGCGCTCCGGACAAGGCGGCCAAGCGGCTGGACGTCGCCGGAAGCTGGCGCTGCCAGGCGGGCGCCTGAGCGAGCGCGGCTACGGTGTTCCCGAAAAGCTGTCTCACCGGAGGCGGCCAGGTCAGGCGCCTGGCGCTCGCCCGCGACTAGGGCCTTCGCTTGCCCGCCCGGAGAACGCCGGTCTAGGGTCGCGCGCAACGACGGGGAGGAACCGCGACATGGCCGACAAAGGCCCGGGCTTTCAGCTGCCGGCCAGCATCGACGAGGTCGATCCGGCCTTTATGACCAAGGTGCTGCGCCACTCCGGCGCGATCAGCGCGACCAATGAAGTGATCAGCCAGGAGGAGAAGGGCGTCGGCATGACGGCCGGCTACTTCTCGTCGATCAAGAAGGTGCGCTGCATCTACAAGGAGCCGACAGACGCGCCCACCGACTTCGTGGTCAAGGCCTGGCCTCAGCTCGAGATCATGCCCAAGGAGGCGATCCGGGCGATGTTCGTCAAGGACATCGAGGGCTACCGGCTGCCCGCCGAGCAGTTCTATCCCCGCCCCAAGGCGCATCTCGCCGCCTGCGATCCCGACAACGACCGCTGGGCGCTGGTCATGGAGGACGCCGACGCCTTCGCCGAGCACAAGGTGCACGAGAACGAGCTCACCTTCGAAGAGGTGATGCGCATGATCCCCGGCCTGGTCGACGTCGCCGTCGCCTGGGAGGGCTGCGATGAGGGTCCCAAGGCCGAGAAACTGGCCGCGCTCGGCGTCGATTACTGGGCCTCGCCCGCCAACCTTGCGGTCTTCAAGGCGCAGATGCCGGGCGGCGCGAAGATCTTCGACAAGCTGACCACCATGGGCGACTCCGTCCTGATCGGCGAGCCGTCATGGGACAAGCACCTGGGCGGCCCCGGCATCGTCGAGATGTTCACCCGTCGGGTCGACGCGTTCTACGCGGCCGCGCATCCGTCGAACGGCGCGACCTGCACGCTGTCCCACGGGGACATCCGCGGCGACAATCTCTTCTTCTGCGACGGCAATCCCGACCATCCCTGCGGGTGGCTGGTCATCGACTTCCAGCAGATGTTCCGCGGGCCGATTCCGTCCGATCTCGCCTATCTGATGAGCAGCGGCTCAGTGCTGCCGGAGGTCTACTCGGGCGAAAACCTGACCAAGGTGCTGCGCGCCTTCTACGACCTCTTCATGCAGAAGACGAAGGTCTACAAGGACTACACCTTCGAGCAGTTCCGCGCCGAGTACGCCACCATGTCGGCGATCCTGTTCACCTACTATGTCGGCATGGGCGCGGCCTATTATCAGGCGGGCGCCTACCAGAACGACCTCGGCATGCAGGTCGAGCTGGGCGGGCAGGGGGTGACCGAGGCCGACCTCTCGCCGGAGGACCTGCGACGGCGCATGTGGTGGCGCAAGGCGTTCGCCAATTTCCGCTCCAACTTCAAGACCTTCGACCAGTATCGAGGGTTGCAGGCGATGCCGGAGAACCTCGAAGGCCTCGGTCCCTGGACCGAACTTCCGCCGCACCTGCAGTAGCGCCGTGAGCGATCTCGTCTTCGTCGACTGCGCCGGCGAGCCGGCCGCGGCGCCGCACGCGCATGCGCGTCGCGAGGTGCGGCTGGCCGGCGAACGCGTGCCGGTCATCGACATGCACGCCCACTGCGCCATCCCCGCCGCCATGGCGCTGATGGGCTTCCGCTACCCGACCACCCACAATCCGGCGCGGCCGCAGGTGCTGAAGGTCGACGAGGACCAGATCGCGCCGCGCCTCGCCGCCATGGACGCCCAGGGTATCGATCGCCAGCTCCTGAGCATCAACCCCTTCTGGTACGAGGCCGACGCCGACCTGGCGCGCGAGGTGGTCGAAACGCAGAACGCCGCGCTGGCCGACGTGATCGGCCGCCACGGCGACCGCTTCGCGGCGCTGGGCAGCGTGGCGCTGCAGCATCCGGCGCTAGCCGCCGAGCAGCTGGAGCGCGCGGTCAGGACGCTCGGCCTCAAGGGCGCGCTGATCGGCGGCAGCGTCGCCGGCGAGGAGCTGTCCGACCCGAAGTTCCACCCCTTCTGGGCCAAGGCCGAGGCGATCGGCGCGCTGATCTTCATTCACCCCCAAGGCGTGCCGGAAGCGGCCTCGCGCCTTCGCGGCAGCGGCGGGCTCGGCAACGTCATCGGCAACCCGCTCGAGACGACCATCGCGCTCTCGCACCTCATCTTCGAGGGAACGCTCGATCGCTTTCCGGGCCTGAAAATCCTCGCTGCCCACGGCGGCGGTTATCTGCCGTCCTACGCCGCGCGTTCCGACGCCGGGATCAAGACCTTCCCCGACACCTACCAGGTCCCGCTGAAGAAGCCGCCGACGGCGTATCTGAGGGACCTCTACTACGACTCCCTGGTCTTCACGCCGGAGGGCCTGCGCCACCTTGCCGCCGAGGTGGGCGCCGACCGCATCGTGCTGGGCACCGACTTTCCCTATCCGTGGACCGACCGGTCGGTCGAACACATCCTCGAGGCGCCAGAGCTCAGCGACGCCGACAAGGTCTCGATGCTGAGCGGCCTGGCGGCGACTCTGCTCGAGCTGGTCCCGCAATGAGCCGGATATATCTGGAAATGAATTAGTATTCATCCAGATGAATTTAAATATTATCGCGAAATATTACCTACGATTATTTTAGATATCTAAACAATATCAGGCTCATCATCGGCGAATTCGGCAGAGAAGTTCCTGACTTCATGCAAGTCGGGACAGCTTAGCTGTCCGAGATGAAAGCGCCGCTCGTTCAAGGGCTTCCCGCCCAGCATAGCTAAGGTTGTTGACTGGGAGCCCGGGTCGGGACGCCGCCCGAGGTGAGTCATGCTGAAATCGATCCTGCTGTCGACCGCGCTGCTCGTGGTCGACGTTCTGGCGACAGGCCAGAGCGCCAGCGCCGCGCCGCTGGTTGGCGCTGGCGGCCAGATCCAGGAAATTCCCCCGGCGCCGACACCCGAACGATCAATCCCGGACATCCGGATCGACCGGAGGGCGAAGGCTCAGCCGGCCGGGCCAGCCGGGCCTCGCGTGCTCGTCGAGTCGCTGCGCGTCCGCGGCGAAACCCTGTTTCCCGAAAGCGAGCTCGTGGCCGTCACCGGCTTCAGGGCCGGCAGCCAGCTGGACCTGAGCGATCTGCGCAGCATGGCCGGCAAGATCACCGACTTCTACAACCGGCGCGGATACTTCGTCGCCCAGGCTTATGTGCCGGCCCAGGACGTCGACAGCGGCGTCGTGACCATCGTCGTGATCGAGGGCCACTACGGCAAGGTCGCGCTCGACAACCAGAGCAGCCTTTCGAACCACCTGGCCCGCAGCGTTCTCGCCGGCCTGGACGCCGGTGATCCGGTGGCCAGCGGGCCGCTCGAACGCCGTCTTTTGCTGCTGTCAGACATTCCCGGCATTCGCGTGAAGTCCACGCTCAGCCCCGGCGAAGCGGTCGGAACCTCCGACCTGACCGTCGCTCTGACACCGGGTCCGCGCGTCTCGGGCAGCGTCGATGCGGACAACGCCGGCGATCCTTTCTCGGGCGCCTATCGGCTCGGGGCCACTCTGTACATCAACGATCCCACCGGTCACGGCGACCTGATCTCGCTACGCGCGCTCAGCTCGTTCGACGGGCTCGACTACGGCCGCATCGCCTACCAGTTCCAGATTCGGGACGCGACGTTCGGCGTCTCCTACGCCGCCCTCGACTACCGGCTGCACGGCGCCTTTTCCGCCCTGCACGCCAGCGGCACGGCCGAAGTGGCCAGCGTCTTCGCCAGCTATCCGCTCGTGCGCTCATACGACAACAATCTCGCGGTTCTTGCCGATTTCGACGCCCGGACGTTCCAGGACAAGGTGGGCGCGGTCGGCTCGGTGGTCGACAAGACCGAGGACGCGTTGCTGGTCGGGATCAGCGGCGACCACCACGACACGCTGTTCGGCGGCGGCTCCGACCAGTTCGCCCTGGGCTACACCTTCGGCGACCTCAACATCCGCACGCCGGCCGCCCGCCTCATCGACGCCGGCGCCGCCCGCGCCGAGGGCCAGTACGGCAAGCTCTCCTTCAGCCTCTCGCGCCTGCAGACCGTGTACGGCCCCTTCTCCATCTACGGCTTGATCCGCGGTCAGCTCGCCTCGAAGAACCTCGACATCTCGGAGAAGATGGAGCTTGGCGGCGTCAGCGCCGTGCGAGCGTACGCTGAAGGCGCGATCTACGGCGACGACGGCTACGTGGCGACCATCGAGGCGCGGCTGCTGCTGCCGCCGCCCCCGCCGCCGATCCCCGGCAGCGTCCAGCTGATCGCCTTCGTCGACACAGGCTCGGCGACGATCAACCACTCCGCCTGGTTCCCCGGACCCAACCGGGCAAGCGTCAGCGGCGCCGGGGTCGGCGTGAATTGGGTCATCCCCGACAACCTGGTGGTCAAGGCCGCCTATGCCCACACCCTCGGCAACGCGGAGGGCGTGCCGGGCCCTCTCTCGTCCAGCCGCTTCTGGGTGCAGCTCGACAAGCTTTTCTGATGTCGGCGTCAGCGAAGACCGCACCGACCGTCACAGCAGGATTTGAGACCATGACCCCCGCGCCTCGAACGACACTCCGCCCCTCCGCACCGAGCCAGCGCCTCGCCGGCCTTGCCCGGACCGCCCTGTTCGCCGCGGTCAGCACGCTGGCGTTCGCGTCGGCGGCGCAGGCCCTGCCAACCGGCGGTTCGGTGGCGGTGGGCGCCGCCGCCATATCCGCCGGGCCTGACGCGCTCACCGTCAACCAATCGAGCCAGAACGCAGTGCTCGACTGGCAGACCTTCAGCATCGCCAAGGGCGAGACCGTCCAGTTCGTGCAGCCGAACGGCAGCGCGGTCGCGCTGAACCGGGTGACCGGCTCGGACCCGTCCAGCATCTTCGGAACCCTAACGGCCAACGGCAAGGTCTTCCTGATCAACCCGAACGGCATCATGTTCGGCCCGACCGCCCAGGTGAACGTGGGCGGCCTCGTTGCCTCGACGCTCAACATCAACGACGCCAACTTCATGGCCGGCAAGTACAGCTTCGCCGGACCGGGCGGCGGCTCGGTGCTCAACCAGGGCTCCATCAACGCCAACGGCGGCTATGTCGCGCTGCTCGGCGGCTCTGTTTCCAACCAGGGCCTGATCACCGCCAACCTCGGCTCGGTCGTGCTGGCGGCCGGGACAGCCGTCACCATCGATGTCGCCGGCGACGGGCTGCTCAATGTCACGGTCGACCAGGGCGCGGTGAACGCGCTGGTGCAGAACGGCGGGATGATCCAGGCCAACGGCGGGCGCGTCGTGCTTACCGCTCAGGCGGCCGGCCAGCTGCTCAAGACGGTGGTCAACGACACGGGCGTCATCGAGGCTCAGACCATCGGCGGCCGCGCCGGCCAGATCAGCCTGCTCGGCGACATGCAGAGCGGCGGCGTCGCCGTCAGCGGCACGCTCGACGCCAGCGCCCCCAACGGCGGCAATGGCGGCTTCATCGAGACCTCCGCCGCCAAAGTGAGCATCGCCGACTCCGCCCGGATCACGACCCTCGCCCCGGCAGGCGTCACCGGAACCTGGTCGATCGACCCGGTGGACTTCACCATCGCCGCCGGCAAAGACATCTCGGGCGCAACGCTGTCGGCGCTGCTGGTGACCAACAGCGTCGTCATCAGCACCTTGCCGACGGCCACGACGGGTACGGTCGCCGGCACGCCGCCGGTCACCAGCTTCACCTCAACGACGCCCGGCAATGGCGACATCAACGTCGACGAAGCCGTCGCCTGGTCGGCCTCAGGCGTCCCCACCACGCTGACGCTCAACGCCGCCGGCGATGTCAACGTGAACGCCGCCATCACGGCCACGAAAGGCAACTTCGTGATCTGCTGCGGTCACGACGCCAACATCAACGCGCCGCTCACCACCACCAACGGCAGCATTCTCATCAGCGCCGGCCACGACGTGAATATGGCCGCCACCGCCGCCATCACGACGACCGACGGCGACATCACGATCTGCGCCGGCAACAACGTGAATGTCGCCGACGCCATCACCCTCACGCGCGGCAGCAGCATCCCCTCGCAGGATCTGGGACTGGCGCTTGGTCTGGTGATCATCGCCGGCGACGACGGGACAGGCCCCGGCGTCATCGGTGGAACGGTGACCTTCGCGCCGCTCACGCCGCCGGTCACCGTCACCGGGCCGAACGCGCCGGTGACGATCTACTACAACCCCGTCTCCTACACGACGCCGACCGACTATCTGCCGCACTTCACGCTGACCGGCGGCGCCACGCTCACCCAGTTCATGCTGGTGTTCCCCACCGGCGACAAGGTGTTCGACGGCACGACCGCGACCACCCTTACGGGCCTGAAGGGCGCGCCCGCCGGCGTCTTCCTCGTGGCCGATGCCGGCGCGACGGCGGCCTTCGACACCGCGGCCGTCGGAACCGACATTGGCATCACCTTCAGCAACTACAGCCTCGGCGGCGCGAGCGCGGGGCAATATTCGCTGCCGATCGCCTGCTGCGTCGGAACCCTGAGAACGACAGGGAGCATCACGACCGCCACCCCGACGCCCACCCCGACACCGACGCCAACACCGACACCGACGCCCACGCCCACTCCGACGCCGACTCCCACTCCGACGCCCACGCCCACCCCCACTCCCACG
>Ga0070735_10004423_pt1 | contig 11865 bp, 7 predicted proteins | sample Coa_R1_FD_66443 | JGI IMG/M metagenome (GOLD analysis project Ga0070735, IMG submission 66443) | Surface soil microbial communities from Centralia Pennsylvania, which are recovering from an underground coalmine fire - Coalmine... | ecosystem: Environmental > Terrestrial > Soil > Unclassified ... | reverse complement strand
TGAACGAGGAGACCAGCAGCGTCAGTGCTACGCAGAAGGAAAAGATGCCGAGCGGAAATTTGATGAAAAGGTAGGCCAGGCTTTTCCAGGTGGTGGGACTGCTCAACCCATTCTTCACCCATTGCACCCAGGAAAACTTTGTTCGAGCAGCATATTTTCGTGCATCTGCTATCTCAACATGCAACATGTGCCGTGCCAGTTCGCGTTCCAGTGCCGCGAGGCCACGCATGGCGAAGTAGGTGAGGACCAGTATAGGTAAGCCAACCCAGACAATCACCGTGCTAAGGCCGAGCGATAACATCGTCACGAGAAAGACAAAGTAGAATGTTCCCAGGGGGAAGGACAGCAGAAGATAGGATATATTCAACCACGTTTGTTTGCGCCCCAGAGCATTGAATAAAGTTGCCATTGTTTTTCTCCTTGTATGCAATAATTTAATACTTATTTTCATTCGTCGCTGTGTTTCTTGCGACACTCAAAGCATACACGTGAAGAATGGTAAAAGTATGGCGAAAGTGTAACAGAAATGTGGCAGGTGATTGTATGTCTACCTGCCTGACAATATATTGTGAGATATGGGGATATGCGGCGTTGATACTATCTCTGTTTGCTTTTATTTACCGGTTGTAATCGTTCCATCCGGGTTCACGCGGATGGTGACACCTGGTAGGGGGCTGGGTGCAGGCCCAGAAACAACACTGAAGCCATTAAAGGGATCGAAAATTGCGCCGTGAGCGGGACAGATGAGCTTTTGCTGCCCCGCATCATAGTGGACAGGTACTCCCTGGTGAGTACATGCTTTCTCACAGGCAACGAATTTCCCGTTGGCGAGGTGAATAAGCAGGCTGCCATTGCCATCAGCAGGGTTGGTAAAGGCTTTGGACGTATTGATGCCCTGATTGGTATATCCTATAACCGTGCCGGTGTGTGACGGTGGTGGTGTTGGGGTCGGTGCTGGTGGTCGTGGCGTCGGGGTCGGTTGCGCACCCTTTGTTGGTGAAGGCCGGGTTCCGGGTGTTTTAGATGGCAACGGTGTTTTTTGCGTCCCCGTCGTTGATGCCGCAGTGGGAGTCTGTTCATGTGTAGCGGGAGTTGTCGCCGAGGACTGCCTGTCGGCGATTTGCGCACGTTTCATACTCTGACTGAAGTGTGCGAAGCTGATACCCCCAATGGTAATCATCCCCACGGCAACGCTGCCAGTTGCGATGAGCGCAATGACACGCCGCCTATCCTGCTGGTGACGTGAGGATGGTTTGGCATGCGCAAGACGGACAGGTGAACGCGAAAATGTTCCTGGTGCTGGTCCAATTTCCTTCGGTTTTGGTGAGGTGGACTGCGGTATCGTGGCGGCCCACCATGTAAATGGATCAATACTGCCCACCGGGTTTGTATCACTTATTGCGGGGCTTCTCCCCACGAGCGTCTGTTCTGTGGCACCGGGTGGCATCAACTGCGGCTGCGTGGGAGAAAGCATCTCTTCCTCAAACCAGTTGACGGTCGGCGGTAGAGTGGTCTGGAGATCCTGTGCCAATTGCTGTGTAAAAGTGGTAGGCGGTTGTTGCGCCATTTGCAGCATCTTCAGGACACGCTCCATTGATTGAACCATTTCGCTGGCGTACTGGTAACGCTGGTCAGGGTTGCGCTCCATTGCCTTGCTCACAACAAGGTCCAGTGCTTCCGGGGTATCGGGGCAGATAGCGTGCAACGATGGGCAGGGAAGCTTTAGCCGCATACGTGCGATTTCTAGCGGATCATGTTCGATAAAGGGGAGCGTACCACTTAACATCTCGAAAAGCAACACGCCAGCTGCATAGATATCGGCACGCGCATCAACAGGCATCCCCAGTACGTGTTCAGGGGCAACATACGCGGGGTTTCCCAGGAACTCGCCGGTGATACTAAACAGGTGCCCCTGTGACCGCCTACTCGGTTCGTCACTATGCGCTTCCAACAGAGTTCTCAGGCCGAATCCTGCTAACTGGACGGTCAGTTCTCGACTCACTAATACGTTGGTGGGACTTATGAACCCATGCGTGACACCATTGCTCCGGGCGTAATCGAGGGCGGACGCCACTTGCCTGAGTATATGCAACGTTTGTGCTGGCGTAAGGCGTTGCTGCTGTTTGAGTAAGCGGGCAAGCGAGGTCTCCTGGGAAAAGTCCGTGACCAGGTAGAGATGCCCGGCCTGTTCCCCAAAATCGTAGATCGGGAGGATATGTGGATGTTTCAGAGCGACCAGGGAGGCCCCTTGTTGGACAAAACGCGCCATAAAGTCAGCTCGTGCTTTGTCCGAAAATGTTGCCGGGAAGTTAAAGGCAATAATCATAACCACGTGGCCGGATGTTTCTTGCCGGGCCAGATAGACCGCGTTGAATTGCCCCTGTCCGAGCAGGCGTTCCACTCGATAGGTCCCCAGTGTTGTTCCTACAACCTGTCCCGCGCTTCTTGTTTGCGTTTGCATTTTCTGATACCCTCCAAAAATCATGCCCCCCATTCGGTGTTGTTCTCTTTGTTCAGTCTAACTGACAAAGAGAACTTTACTCACCAAAAACAGTGTACAGATATATGTTGAAATGCGTCAATTCAGGCCGCTTGCAATAGGACTTGTTGGGGATTAGTGATGTCGTGTCTTAACCGGCTTCATAGTGTTTCAAAGACGATATTGATGGTTCATACTGTCTGTTGCTCTCCCAAACTAGGATAAGAGTACCGATTTGTGGCATAAGCCACGACCATACAGTACGTTAGATGATAACATCATAAAAAATCGCCAATATATGCCCGTTTACATGGAAGGGAATGGGAATACAGCGCAAAGGGACCAGAGGTATGAGATGAGTAAGCAGTCAGCGTATGTGATAATTGGCAACGGTATTACAGGGGTAACAGCTGCCGAGCTTCTTCGTGGTGAAGACCCAGCATGCGCCATCACCATCATCGCGGATGATCCCTTTCCCGTGTACTATCGCCCGGCCCTCAAAGATTATCTCGGTGGGCGTCTACCGGAAGAGAAGCTTTGGGCGCGTCCTACCACCTTTTATCGCGATCAGCACATTCGTTTTGTTCCAGGGCGTATTGTGGCTATCAACACAGCCCAGCAGTTTGTGCAACTGCACAACGGTCAGCCGGTCGGTTACGATAAACTGCTGCTCGCCAGTGGCGCACATCCTCGCACGCTTTCCTGTCCCGGCATTGATCTGGCAGGAATCTCGACCTTGCGCACTATCGCTGATTACCAGGAAATACTGCGCCGTTTAGAGAATGCGCAACGCATAGTGGTTTATGGCAGCGGAACATTGGCCCTCGAAACGGCTGAAACGCTGAACCATCGCGGCTATCAGGTAACTCATCTCATGCGTGGTCATACCCTCTGGTCGGAGGTGCTTGATCCGGTCGCTTCCGACCTTGTGCTGCACGAGGAACGCCGTGCGGGCATTGATGTACGTACAGGGGAAGAAATCGCCGCAATTACTGGCAAAAATAGACAGGTATCTGCTGTTGTTACGACTGGAGGAGCGCGTATTGCTTGCGACATCGTCCTGATTGCCATCGGAATTGAACCCAATATCTCCTATGTTCGTGGCAGTGGCATTGCATGTGGACGTGGAGTCAAAGTGAATAACGGCATGTGTACCAGTGCGGCGAACGTCTATGCTGCCGGGGATGTGATTGAAATAACAGATGGATCTACTGGACGCACACGAGTACTGGGACAATGGTTCCCTGCCATTCAACAGGCGCGGGTGGCAGCATATAATATGTCGGGTATGCTCACTTCCAACCACCTATTTTCTCCTGATGCAAACATCCAGACAGATGCGGCATTGCGGAATTATTATAATGCCACATTCCTGCACGGTCTGGATTTTGTTTCCATCGGACGGCTATCGCTTCCACCGTCAGCGCAACACTACCAGGAAATTATTGCCCCACCGCAACCGCAAACCTATCGCAAGATCATGCTGCTTGCTGGCATAATGCAGAGTGCTTTGCTCTTAGGTGATCGCAAAAACGCGCTCGTTTATAAACGCGCTATTGATTATCGCGTCAATCTTTCACCTGTTGTCAGCCAGTTATTCTCCACTGATTTTGCACTTGATGATTGGCTAGATGCGCAAGGCGTGCCACCACTTCTTCTGAATGTGCATAAAGAGAGCGGTTCAGGATTACAGGATGTACGGGAAACAGGGAACACAAATACCACCATGCACGTTCCTGCTGAACTTGCGTCCAACTCCACCGCACAGAACCATGATGCATTTCTTGTCCCTGTTCCTCATGCCGGTGTCCCTGTTGCGGTTACAGAGAAACAGTTGAACAAAGATGATCAGGTTGGTGCGATTACCATTGGGCGACAGCCGGGAGTAGTGCTTTTCCTTGATCATCGTTCAGTATCCCGGCTCCATGCGGAAATCGTCTGCTCAAACAGCGCCTATCTCTTGCGGGATAAAGGCAGCTCCAACGGTACCTTCGTGAATGGTACCTTGCTTCCTCGCGATACACCCTGGACGCTACATTCGCATGACCAGATACGTTTTGGCGATGTGCAGTTTCATTTTGAATTGCGCCGTCGTGTGCTACTCACCGATCTACCGGCTGACGCGCCCTCATATGCTCGTTTCCCGCATATACAGGAATCGGAGGTTTATGCCAGTATCTCACGTATTCTCCCTGAGACTATCCTACGCTCATTGGACGATACTCCCACACTCGTGCTGATAGGTAAGGATGCCCATCCCCGCGTGATTGCGCTGGAGGATGAGAAGCGATACAGCTTTGGGCGCGGCCAGGAGAACGAAATTGTGATGAATGATGCCGCCGTGTCACGTAAACATGCTGAAATATTCAGTGCGCCCGATGGCTTCTATGTACGCGATTTCAATAGCCGGTACGGAGTTTTCGTGAATGCCGTCAAGATCAACAATGCGTTTCATCTCTCGCATGGAGACCGTGTTGTGCTGGGTAATACGCTGGTGTACTTCTCGTATTCACGCATGGCAAAGCTAGAATACCGCAATAAGCGGGTACCCTGGCACCCCAATAATAATTCACACGGTCCTGTTGTAGAGGGCCTGAGCCATCGCAGTGAGGTACGCGCTCTGGATGCGGAGCGTATTCAGTTTGAGATCAATATGTGTATCGGGTGCGACCGTTGTATGGATGCCTGCCCTGTACCCATGTCGGCACAGGTCAATATTGCCGATCTCAACCAGGCCACCATTTCACAGAGTGTTGCCCCGCAGATCATGCGATTTACACATGCCTGTATCATGTGTGGTTCCTGTGTGCCTGTGTGTCCGGTAGATAATCACAGGGATTTGTTGATGTTGTCTCTCAAACAACGGATAGGGGTTTCCTGGAATCTCGCGCCTGATGCAGATCGTCTGGCCGCCTCACTGCCGCCCGGCTGGACAACGCCCCTGCTCATCAGACGTTTGCGTGAGCAAGCGATATTGAATAATCCACAGCATGTGCCTGATACCTACCTGCTGCATATTGTGGCCGCCTCGTCTACAAAAGTACTTACGCCAGGAGGGGCGCTGATTCGAGAAGGAGAGTATGGGCGCAACATGTATCTGATACTGGATGGCTGTCTGGAACTGACGGCGACGGATAGAGACAATCTGGAATTTCCCGTTGCGATTCTCCGGCATGGCGAATACGTAGGAGAGGATGGAATGCTGACGGGGCATCCGTATAAAACATCGGCATACGCTCAGAAACCCACGCTGGTGCTGGAAGTACCAGAACAGGCTATGCAATGCCTGATGGAACTGGTTCCCCAGGTGCGCACGCATTTTGACAGGTCTTATGCCGCGTTCTCATTGAAATCAATCTTGAAACGCGTTGCCCTCTTTCAGGGGGTCTCGGATGCCGACATGCAATCGCTGGTTCAACTGACGCCCATCAAGCAATATGAGCGGGGTGAGCAGCTTTTTGCCGAAGATGACAGGGGAGACCGACCTTCGCGTGAGACGCTACATGTTCTGTTGGAAGGCTTTGTGAAAGTCGCCCGGCACACCGCAGCGGGAATGGGATGGGACAGGAGCGATGAACGAATTCTTGCCTACCGGCAGCATGGAGATTACTTCGCGGGCGGTCTTGACCTGTTGGGTGATGGACAGGCGGTGACGGTAACGGCTATCAATCGTTGCCGAGTTGCCGAAGTGCCACGCTTGCCCCTCCTGGCTTTGTTCCAGCGTTACCCCGAAGTGCAGCAGCGTTTCGCTCTACGCCTTCGCGAATATGCTGAAACTGCAGCCTCAGTGCAGGGCTATAGCGTCTTAACCGGGCCACTGCGGAATTACAGTCCAGCAACCAGTGCCGCCGACGTTCATGTTCAGGCGGGGCTTCATTCGCTGGTAAACGACGGGGTTGTGGAGGGTACGGAGGTGCTAGTGATTGACCTGGACAAATGCATTCATTGCGATGAATGTGAGAACGCATGCGCCCGGCGTCATGGATCCTCTCGCATGAACCGCAAGGGAATGGTAATTGGCAACATTAGCGTTGCCACCGCGTGTCGCCAATGTCAGGACCCCGTGTGCATGTTGTGTAGTCGGGCAGGTATCGCCCGTCATCCAAATGGAGAAGTCTATATTACGGAAAGCTGCATTGGTTGTGGTATCTGCGCCGAACGCTGCCCGTATGGAGCTATTTCGATCATGGGTGTTGAGGAGGAAGAAGAGATTACTCTCTCTACTCTCTCCACATCTTCTACATGGCGTCGCTTCGGTGAATTTTTCAAAAGTGCAAGAAAAGAGCGTGTACGCAGGACACTTCCGGTTCTCAACGGAGTGCGCCCGGCAAGTTACGCGGCTTCCGGGCCGCTCGATGTTTTCCAGCCGGGCGGTTACGAGGAAATACGCAAGAAAGTTGCCGTCAAATGCGACCTGTGCGCGGGATTTAGCGATCAGGCTTGCGTTCAAGCTTGCCCAACCGGGGCCGCCATCCGTATTCAACCAACAACGTTCTTCGGCTCAACCGAAGAAATTCTCAGGCGGCGAGCAAACTAAGGAGCAAGTAAATGGCGATGGCAGGTAAAACACCAGGACAACAGCGTGCAATTCGGCGTATCTGGAAAACGCCGGGGTCTAAATTCAACTGGCTTTACCTGGCTGCTACGCTGAGTGTCATCATCTGGGTTTACATAGTGTATCGTTCCGCGCTCGCTACACAGCCTTACGCCGGGCCATATAGCGACCCTTTGCGGCTATTTGGCATTGTCTCTTTTGTGCTGGTATTGATAACGACGACGTATACTCTGCGCCGTCGCTTCGTGAGGAGATTACCCGGAAAAGTGCAAAACTGGCTCTGGCTGCATGTCTGGTTTGGCGTTGCCAGCATCATGATTGCCTTTATGCATGAAAACTATCTCAATATCACCCACGATTTCTTATTCACTCAAAGTCGTTTCACAGAGGCATCGTTTGGCATGTCAGCCCTTTTCGCGCTGCTCTTTCTCGTGCTAAGCGGCGTGGTGGGCCGTTTGCTCGACACCTGGCAGGCGCGTGTTATCGCAATTGAAGCGAATGTGAACGGCATTGGCATCTCGCGTTCAGTAGAGGAGCAATTGTCCGCGTTGGCCTTGATGGTGGAGCGGCTCAGCGCCGGAAAATCGCTTCAATTCAAAGCATACAGCAATCACGCGCTGAGCATGAATGGCAGTTCCCTTCCTCCATTGCCGGTGCTTGCTCCCAACGAGGTAGCTGATTTCCAGCATGTATGTGCTATACTCACCACTCGTGCGCAACTGGTCCGCTCATTGCAACGTCAGAAGCTTGCTCGCTTGATTATGCGCATCTGGCGTTATATCCATATTCCCCTCGCGTGCCTCGCTCTGGTGATAATCTCGTACCATAGTATCTTTGAGTTGTGGAAGATGCTGCCGTAGACCTGTATGCAACGTGTTCGCGTTGACTCTGCAATGTTTCTGGGGATACAATCTAGTTGTGACGTACAAGATAAAGCGAGATTGGTACATACTGGAGGAACGCACATGGATTTTGCCTATACAGAGAAAGTCAACGCATTACGTGGGCGTATCAGCGATTTTATGGATCGCTATATTTATCCGAACGAGCAAACATACCGCGACCAGATTATCGCGTCGGGCAACCCGCATCACGACCCCGAAATTCTGGACGAGTTGAAAGCGAAGGCGCGGGCGGAGGGATTGTGGAACCTCTTTCTGCCTGACGACGAGTTCGGCGCGGGTCTGACTAACCTGGAATATGCGCCTTTATCAGAAATTATGGGGCGCGTCGGCTGGGCCTCCGAAGTGTTCAACTGTGCCGCGCCCGACACGGGCAATATGGAGATACTGGCGCAATTTGGCACGCCAGAGCAGCAGCAACAATGGTTGCGACCCCTGCTGAATGGCGAGATCCGCTCGGCCTTTGCCATGACCGAGCCCGATGTTGCCAGCTCGGATGCCACTAACATCCAGTTCTCGATTCGCCGCGAGGGTGACGAGTACGTGCTGAACGGACGTAAGTGGTGGATTTCCGGCGCGGCCCGCGAACGCTGCAAAATCTTCATCGTCATGGGCAAGACTGACCCCGAAAATCCCGACAGACACCGCCAGCAGAGTATGGTGCTGGTGCCGCGCAATACTCCGGGCCTCACCATCGTGCGCAATCTGCCAGTGATGGGCTATATTGATAACGAGGGTCACTGCGAATTGCGTTTTGAGAACGTGCGCGTGCCGCTCAGCAATTTGCTGGGCAAGGAAGGCACTGGTTTTGCCATAGCGCAGGCACGTCTCGGTCCTGGACGCATCCATCACTGCATGCGAGCCGTTGGTATGGCACAACGTGCATTAGAGTTGATGTGCGAGCGTGCCACCTCGCGTATCGCCTTTGGCAAGCCTCTCGCCGATCAGGGCATGGTGCAGGACTGGATTGCTACCTCCTTTTACCAGATCGAGCAGGCACGCTTGCTCACGCTCAAAACGGCGTGGATGATTGATACGCTGGATAAGAAGGCGGCTCAGAACGAAATCGCTATGATCAAAATCGCCGTTCCCGAAATGCTGACCACCGTGGTTGACCGCGCCATCCAACTCTTTGGCGGTGCTGGCATGAGCGATGATTTCCCTCTGGCCTCAATGTACGCGCACGGTCGCACTTTGCACATCGTGGATGGTCCCGACGAAGTACATAAACGCTCGCTGGCAAGGTCGGTAATTCGCCAGTATGGTAAGAGAAGCTAATGGGGATCTGCTCACAAGTACTCATCAACGTACAGGGCATCGAACAATTATACGTGCCGTTGCCAGATGGTGTTGAAAGGAAGGGACAATGGATGATGACCCCAGGAGAGAGCAAGAAAGAGCAGTAAGAAGTTTACTACAGGCCCTGGATAATAGAGACCCATCCGTGCGTACGGAAGCAGCATTAGCACTGGGGAAAATTCAAGATCAGTATCTCTTAAACAGGATAATTCCCCGGTTGAAAAAATCGCTCTATGATCCAGTGGTGAATGTGCGCGTGGCAGTTGCATGGGCCTTAGGGGAAGCTGGAAATTCCAACGTGTTACCTGATTTGTACAGGGCCCTCAAAGAAAAAGAACCTGCTGTGCGCAAGGAAGTAGCTGAGGCCCTGGGCAAAATCGAATCTGCTGATGCGATACCTGAGCTATGTCAAGCTCTTAATGACCGGGATAAAACGGTACGTAGAGCGGCTGCCGGGGCTTTAGGGCAGATCAAACAACGCTCCACTGCAATACCTTACCTTACTGAAGCGGCTTGCGATGGTAAAGAAGATATTTCGGTGCGACGGACAGCCATAAATTCGTTAGGAGAGCTTGGATACATTGCTGCGGTCCCTGTTCTGCTCGACCTGTTATGTGATAATAAAGTTACCATTTCGAATGCGGCAGCCTTAGCCTTGAATGATATACAAGCCTTTAAGAAGGCCCCGGCCAGTTTTATTGATGCTACGAAGCTTTCCAAGCTTCGTATCACTCTACGTACTCATTCGGATAGAGACGTACTATGTACCATTGCCAGGATATTAGGATACGTCCAGGACCCTGCTACAATACCTGACTTACGCCGGGCTCTTTATAATAATAAGGACGATATGCCGGTGTGTGAAGCAGTAGCGAACGCTCTTGTTCGCTTCGGATATGATGCTGAACGTAGCATGATAGATGCTCTCTTAAATGGTCCAACAACTACCGTGCGTAAAGTAATTGCATCACGCCTGGGTTTGCTCGAAACTGATAATGTAGTAGATGCACTTGCACAGGCGCTCACTGACCCTGAGGGGGAAGTGCAGCACAATGCGTGGGCCGCGCTCAAAAAGATAAATACACCACGGTCTCTTTCTGTCCGCTCGCAGCAGCCCTGGATAAAAAAACTGCTCTGGTTTTTTTAACGAATTTTTGTGGCATGAGTACCTGTGAGTGTACCTGAGTTATCTTAGTTAGCTGATGGGAGTACCCCCATGAACCTGAAAGGATACAAACCTACCAATGGACGACCCATTTTTATTCCGGCATCAAAACGTAGCCGAACTCTGGCTGATCCGGCACGGAGATGCTATCCCCGGCCCCGATGAAATTATTCCGAGTGGCATTTATGACGACCTGCCCTTGAGCAATATCGGACGCGAACAGGCGCGGGCGCTGGCAGAGCGGCTGAGCGATATGCGTTTTGATGCCATCTACAGCAGCCCCTTGAAACGTTGCCAGCAAACCGCAGTTCCTCTTGCTGAGCGTCTGGATTTGACGCCGGTGATTGTCCCCGATATACGGGAGATTCATATCGGCGAGATACGCCCTCTACCGGCTGACCGCAACGATTTGCAGGCATTGTCGAAGGCGTTGCAGGAGCGACAGATAGACATTGTGCGTATCGCGGGCGCGGAAGGCAACTGGGACGCTATTAAAAATAGCGAACCCGCCGGAGAATTTCGCGGGCGCGTTGTCACAGCGATTGATGATATCGCCAGCAAACATAGTGGGCAGCGCGTGCTGATCTTCGCGCACGGCGGAGTCATCAACGCCTATGCCGCCGCTGTGCTGGGATTGGAGAAAGATTTTTTCTTCCCCTGCGCTAATACCTCCATTACCGTCGTTCGTGTCGCAGGTCCGCGCCGCGTCCTTTACGTCATGAACGATGTCGCTCATGTGAAACGGCACGCTTGAAATGAACTTCAGGCAAGAAGCAAGAGAGGCTGACAAGGGGACATGGTACCATGTCCCCTTGTCAGCCTCTCTTGCTTCTTGCCTTACGGCGTTGTCCATATCTTTACTGTGTTATTCGCTGCCTCATTGCCTGAGGAGCCATCGGCGGAAGCGATAAGTTTGCCGTTGGGTGACCAGGCCAGGGCCAGTACGGGGTTGGGATTGCCACGGTACGTGAAAAGATGCTGGCCGTTTTGCGGATTCCATATCTGAACGTCGCCGACGTTGCTGGACTTATTCAGAGCGTAACTGCTGCCAGAGGCAATACGCTTGCTATCAGGAGACCAGGCGATTGAAGTGACTGATTGAGAATGACCGCGATAGATGATCTGATGCGCACCCGTTAGAGCGTCCCAGACATCCACGGTTTTACTGGTAGAGTCGGTAGAGGCGATACGCTTCCCATCGGGTGACCAGGCAAGCCGGTAGATACCGAGACCAGATGGATCATGATAGGTGTAGATGAGCCGGTGCGTTGCGAACTCCCAGACCTGGACGGTTTTGTCCATGCTGGCAGAGGCAAGGTATTTTCCGTCGGGCGACCATGCTACATCGTAGGAAACATCGGTGTGTCCATGAAACGTTGCGACGATTTTACAGGTCGCGGCGTTCCATACGATGATCATAGGATTCAAGGGTGACGGATAGGGGTAGGCAAGATATTTTCCGTCG
>Ga0070735_10004422_pt1 | contig 11867 bp, 8 predicted proteins | sample Coa_R1_FD_66443 | JGI IMG/M metagenome (GOLD analysis project Ga0070735, IMG submission 66443) | Surface soil microbial communities from Centralia Pennsylvania, which are recovering from an underground coalmine fire - Coalmine... | ecosystem: Environmental > Terrestrial > Soil > Unclassified ... | reverse complement strand
CGCCCAACCGGGCGCTGAAATGGAACGTGCTGCCCATCCCCGGTTCGCTGTCCACACCGATAGTTCCGCCCATCATGTTAACCAACCTGGAGCAGATCGCAAGGCCGAGCCCCGTGCCGCCGTATTTGCGCGTGGTGGAACCGTCCGCTTGCCGAAAGGCATCGAAGATCACGTCCTGTTTGTCTTTCGGAATTCCCACACCGGTGTCGCGCACCGCGAACAGCAAGGTAATGCCATCGACATCGGCGCCCGCGCCGGCAACAGGAGCCTGGCGGCGGACCGAGATCGAGATCCCGCCCTGGTCGGTGAACTTGATAGCGTTGCCCACCAGGTTCAGCAGAATCTGACGCAAGCGGTCCGCATCGCCGACCAGCCGGTCGGGAACGTCGTCCGCCACCGACACGGAATAGTCCAACTTCTTGTTCGCGATCTGGAGACTCAGCATCCGTCCGGTCTGCTCCAGGCAATCCTTGAGTGAAAAATCTACGGGACTTAGATCCAGGCGCCCGGCTTCAATCTTGGAAAAGTCCAGGATGTCATTCAGTACGGTAAGCAGAAAGTCGGCCGAAAGTCGCGCCGTTTCCACGTACTCGCGCTGCTCATCGGTGAGTTGCGTCGTCAGCACCAGATTCGTCATTCCGATCACTCCGTTCATCGGAGTTCGGATTTCGTGGCTCATGTTGGCTAAGAACTCACTCTTGTGGCGGCTGATTTCCTTGGTTTGGTCTAGCAGCCGCTCAATCTCCCGCTTTTGCTGATCGACCACGGCCTTCTCGTGCTCCGCGAGTGTCTTCTCCATAGCGAGTTCGCGAGTCCGCTCTTTAACTGCCTCTTCCAGTGCACGGCGCTCCGCTACTAAGCGATGCAGGCGATGGCGCCAAGCCAGGCGGGCCAGCGCGACCAGTGTGAGAATCACGCCGCCCGAAAACCACGGCGAGATCCACCACGGAGCCTGCACGGCGAAACTGAGGCTTGCCGGAGCTGCGCTCCAAGCGCCTTGTCCGTTTCGCGCCATGACCTCCAGCGTAAAGCGGCGCATCGGCAGCATCGGAAAGCTCAGCTCGCGCTGGGATGTTTCCTGCCAGGCAGCACGATCTCCTCCCAATCGGTAGCGGAAGGTGACACCGGACTCGTCGGCGTAGGTGAGGGCAGAAAAGCGGATCTGCAGAGACCGGCGGTTCCATGGAATTGCGCTACCGTCCAGATCTAGTGGCGTGCCGGCTGCCGTCACGGAGGTGAAGACCACTTGGGGCGGAACGCTGGGAGGTGGAACCGGCTGCGGCTCGAATCGCGAAAGACCCCGGCCGGTGCCGATCCAGACCGCTCCGTCGTCGGCAGCGAGGAATGCGTTCGTGTCCTCCCAGATCAGGCCGTCGGACCGCCCGAAGTGGCGCCAGCGCACGTGATCGAACACGTCCGCACCATTTTCCGTGCCCACCCACAGCCATCCCCGGCGATCGAACCCCAGAAAAGTGGATTTGTCGGAGTGCAGCGCGTAATTGCCGGTGGTGAAGTGCTCTGCCTTGAGTCGGCCGGCTTCGAAGCTAAGGTGGGAAATGCCAAGGGCGTCCCGATAGCCGATCCAGACGGACCCGTCTGCATCCGGCGCCACCTGCGCGATAGCGCCGTTCTTGAGGCCGTCCGCCGTCGTATAGCGAGTCCATTGCTTACCAGACAATCTTGCCAAACCGAAATCGCCCGCAGCCCACACGCTTCCCGTGCGATCTTCCGCGGTCATAGCAAAACTTTCGGGGTAAACTTGCCTGAACTGGCTCCCCGCCGCGGCCTGGTATAGACCTTGCGAGGTGGAAGCCCAGATGCCTCCGGCCTGATCCACCATGAGGTGCTGCACGTCTCCGGAAAATCCTGGCGCAATGCCTATTCGCTGCACGCGGCCGGTGTGCGGGTCGAAGCGGGTGAGCCCGATTTGGTCGCTGGCCCATAACGCTCCGTCCGGACTGGAGACAACGGTTCTGGGCTTTTTGAGCCCCGCGATGGTTCGATGTTTCCAAACCACTTGGCTGCTCCGGATTTCGGCGTAGTCGAGCCCGTCCGGGGTGGCTGCCCAAAGCGCGCCACTGCCACCCTTCGCCAGCGACGTTACCGAAGAACGGCTCAATCCTTCTCGGTCCGTCCAGCTCTGCCATTCGTTGTAGCCCAACCATCGCGCCAGCCCCGAGCCCACCAGGCCCAGCCAGATGTTTCCTTCGCGGTCTCGGAATACCGCGGAAATACTGCTCGATCCCAGGCCGTCATCGATGGTGACTGCCTCCCATCCATGCGTAGTCCGGCGCGCTAATCCATCGCCGGCGGGCACCAGCAGCCGCCCGAGCGAATCGAACCCGAGCGCTGGATAGGCACCTTCGAACTCAGCCACCTCCGGCTGGCGTTGAAACCGCTCGGAGCCGCGAGGACGCATGTAGAGGCTCTTCTTGCTGCGTACCCACAACGCGCCGTCCGGATCTTCGAGGATCGCATCCCAGCGTTCCTGGGGAAGACCCGCCGCGCTACCAGCCGGGCGAGCGGTCCCGTTCTCGAGAGTGCAGAGGTCCCAGCCACAACCGTACCAAAGCTGTCCCGAGCGGTCGACATACACGCTAGCGGATTCGTTATCCGCCAGATTCAAGGGCGTGAAGGTGACAATGTTTTCTTTGGATGTTCCGGCAAGCAGGCCTCGATCCGTGCCCACATACAGACGCCCTTGAGAATCGGAGGCGATTCCTTGGCGGCCAACGACCGTGTTCGCCGGGACGATCGACACCGCTTCGAATCGTACACCCCTGCGGCGAGCTAAGCCGGTTGCCGTGCCAACCCACAGGGTGCCGTCTTCGGCTTCGTGCAACGACTCAATGCGCACCCCGGGAAGCCCATCGTCCTTGGTGAAGGCTTTAAACCGGCTCCCATCGTAACGGAACAGCCCGTTCTGAGTTCCCACCCAGAGGAAGCCCTGGCGATCCTGCAAGACAACTTGAACGGCGAGGTTCTGCAGCCCTTCTTCCTGCCCGTAGAACTTGAAATTGTAGCGCTGGGCTTTTAGAGGCGTGACGAGAGACGACGCTATCGCCAAAAGAGTTGCTATAGCTCGGGGAATGGTCTGCCTCACCACTTAGCACTATCGTCAATTCTTATTGATTCGATTAGGGTAGTTGGTCGCTGTGCTAGCCTCGATATCTTGGCAACGAACCCATTAAATAGCCCCTCGAAACCCCGTGTCGCGGTCGTCGGAGCCGGCAGTTTTGGCCGGAACCATCTGCGCGTAATTCATCAGTCGGAACATGCGGAGCTGGCCGGAGTTCTGGACACCAATCCAGAACGGGCCGCCGAAGGCGCCAGTACTAACGCATGTCGAGTACTAGCGTCGCTGGAGGAATTGGCTGGGAAAGCGGACGCGGCGGTCGTGGCGACGCCGACCCACACCCACGCCGAAATCGGCCGCCGCTTGATGGAGCTCGGCTTGGATGTTCTGATCGAAAAACCGGTGGCCCGCACGGCGGATGAAGCCCGCATGCTGATCGAGACTGCCACGCGCACAGGACGCATCCTCCAGATCGGACATCTGGAGCGGTTCAATCCGGCGGTGGTGGCGCTGGAGGCGGTGATTACCAAGCCCTTGTTCTTCGAGGTGCACCGGTTGAGCGAATTCAGCCCGCGCAGCCTGGATGTGGACGTGGTGCTGGATCTGATGATTCACGATATCGACATTGTGCTCACGCTCACCAAACAAGCGCCTGAGGAGATCCGCGCTGCGGGTATTCACATTCTGTCGGAAAAGGTGGACATCGCCAACGTACGGATGCAGTTTCCAGGCGGCTGCGTGGCCAACCTCACTGCCAGCCGCGTTTCCACCGAACGCGTTCGCAAGATGCGCTTGTTCCAGCCGCACGAGTACATCTCGCTCGATTACAGCCGTCAGGATGCGGTCCGGTTCACGGTGAGTCCGCCACTATCCATCGGGTACGCGCCGCTTTCGGTAACCAAGGACGAGCCGCTCCGGCTGGAGCTCGAAAGCTTCTTCGCCTGCGTGGTTTCGAGGAGCATTCCAAGAGTGACCGGCCAGCAAGCCCTGGCGGCGCTGGAGGTGGCTCACGACATTCTTGATAAAATTGGAGCGCACGCCCGACTGGTGGCTCAGGCGCTCAATGTCACGGGCAAATCTTGACGACACACGTTCAGACCCAGGCGCACTCGAGTTGCTTCCCGAGTGGCACGAGTCCAGCCTGCCGCGACGCTTGCTCCAAGCAGGATTGGGCTCGATCCTGGTCCACGTAGTGGTCATCGCGACACTGCTAAACCTTCCTGAAACGTCAGGAAGGGTCAACGGTCCGCCCCTCACTGTGGACTTTCGTAAAGCCACGCCTTTATATGCCCCGAAGACATTCGAGGTGACCCAGAAGGAGCCGAACAAGGGCAAGGTGACGCCGCAGCTGGATATCCGAAGTTCGCTGCCAGAGGCTCCTCCTAAGGCCAAGGTGTTCGTGCCACCCGCGCCGGCGGGTCCAGTGGTCCCCCCAGCCGCGACCATCGCACCCCCTCCCCAAATCCAGGCTGAGGTCGCGACACCTCCGGTTTCCGGCGTGGTGCCCGCGCTTACGCCGCCGCCGGCAAAGCCCAAGATCGCGCTGGAAAATGTCGGAGTCGCCGAAACGACGGTGACGCCTCCGGACCATCCCTCTATCAAGCTTCCAAAGTCGCCCTTGGACAATGTTGAACGCGCAGGGCAACCGGGAGGGGCCGGAGGCATGGTGATCTCTCCCGACGGTGCCAGCGAAGCTACAGCGCTTCGGCAGATGCAACTGTTAAGCGATCCCCTGGGCGTCGATTTCAAGCCCTATTTGCTGCAGGTGCTGGCTAAGGTTCGGCGGAATTGGATGGCCATTGTTCCCGACAGCGCGAGAATGGGGCGGCGCGGCCTGGTGCTGATCCAGTTCAGCATCGACCGCAATGGCGGCATCCCCAAACTGGTGATTGCATCCCCCTCCGGCATTACTGCCTTCGACCGCGCAGCCGTGGCCGGAATCAGCGCTTCCGGCCCATTCCCGCCGCTTCCCGCGGACTATAAAGGCGACCAGATCCACCTTCAGATGGCCTTTTCTTATAACCTTCCACCCGCTCGGCCCTGATGCACGCTAAGCCCCGATGAATCGGAAGTTTGCAGCCGCGCTAGCAGCCTTCGCCGGACTGGCGATTCTGGCCTATTTCACATTGGACGGCAAGATCCTGCTGGCCACGTGGATTTTTCTAGGGGGTTTAGCAGTCAAGGCTTGGCTGGTAGTCCTAAAACAACGCCAGAGCTAAGAAGCCGACATACGTCAGGTCGGATAGATTACTAGTCCGCCCTAAGGTGAATCGTCGAGATACTCTACCCCGCTCCTACCTTTAAGCTGCTCATTAACACGAAGAATTCAATCGTCCGCGGTCCCGATCAGGGATCAATGTTTCAGTTTGAGATAAAGCAGTGCTAAACCAGTTCCAAATTGGTACCGCCCTATTGGCCGGGGCGGGAACCGGAGTGCGAAAACGCCCGCGCGGCGAACCGGAGACACCGGTTTTGCTGCTGATTCTAAACTGCAACCCGACTATTCGGGGCGCAATTATCGAATCGGCAGGAATGCCGCGTTTCTTCAATGCCGCCAATGGACTAGGGCGTGCACTAAGTAAAGCGTTCACCGATACCGACCAGGAGGATGTCAGGCAATGACGATGCGAGCGACGATGCGAGCGACGGCCGGAGGGAAGACGCGGGTGGCGAGCCCGGTGAAGTCCGTGAAGACCCCGCTGCGCGCGGTGCCCAACAGCCGCCAGCGCGTTCCCGCCAAGCCCGTGGTGGCCAGCACCAGCCGGCACGCCGCGCAGACGAATCCTGCCACCGCCAAGGCCACGGCACAGGCCGCGAAGCTGGCCCGGCGCGACCGCGTGGTGCTGGAGCACGTCCCGTTGGTGAAAGCCATCGCGGTACGCGTTCACGAGAATCTTCCCGTCCACGTGGATCTGGACGATCTGGTCCACGCCGGCATCCTGGGTCTCTTTGATGCCGCCAGCAAGTTCAATCCCGATAAACAAGTGGTGTTTTCGAGCTACGCGAAGCATCGCATCAAGGGCGCGATTCTCGATAGCCTGCGCCAGCTGGACTGGGCCTCGCGCGACATGCGCCGCCGTCACAAACAGGTAGAAGCCGCCACGCGCGATTTAGCCGCTGAACTGCAGCGAAATCCGACCGAACAGGAAGTGGCGCAGAAGCTGGGCATGGATGCCGAGCGCTGGCGCACCATGATGATCGATCTTCGCAACGTGGGCCTGATTTCCGCCTCTACACGCGGCAACGAAGGCGACGATCTTCCGGCCCCCGATTTCCCCAGCAAACCCGAAACCCACCCCGATTCCATCTGCGCGCGGGAGCAACTGCGCAGCGTCCTGGGCGTTGCCATGAAGACGCTGCCGGAGCGTTATCAGAAAGTGGTCCTGCTGTACTACACCAACGAGATGACCATGAAGGAAATCGGCGGAATTCTGGGGATCAATGAAAGCCGCGTCTCGCAGATCCACAAGTCCGCGCTCGAGAAGATGCAGGTTGCGCTCGAAGCCAACGGGATCACCTCGGCTCAGGCGTTCTAGCCCAAGTCAGAATCGTTCTCAAGAAGGCGCTTGATTTCCTCGAGTCGAGCGCTCGGAATCGGACCCTTTCGCAATCTGTCCAGCATGTCCTTCTTCGAGGTTGCCTCGTAGAACGGATTCCGCAACCACACCGGAACGGTCTGCGGTGGATAGCTGCGCGCGCTTCCGTCCGCCAGCAATTCCACCACTTCGATAACATCCCGGCGCCAATCGCCTTCGACTTGGCCCTTTCGGCCCGACGTGATCATGGTTCGTGGAGGCTGACCGTCCATGGCGAAATGATTGAAGACGGTGTAGGAGTCTCCCCAATCGACCTTGCGGACGAAGCTTCGCATGCGCCGTTTGACGCCGTCTTCGCCAATGAATTCCGTGGCGCTTTCGGTTTCCAGTCCGTGCGAGATGTCTCGGATCCTTAAGTCGGTGAGTTTGGACGCGGGGGATGGTGCTGACGATGCGATCTGTCCACTCTGCTCAAAATGCCCTTCGCGGAAAAACGCGACTATGGCAGTCCGCGTCTCTTCCTGACGTTGGAAATACATATACATGCCGCCCTCGGACCGGTAGCGCAGAGTGGGCTCAGGCAGCGTTCCCGGAACCAGGGAATCTTGGGAATGATCCCCCTCCGCGATCTGATCCAGCAGGGCGTGAATTTCCAGCAACTGGCGGAGAGCTTCGGAAGAAGATTCCGCCTGGGACTGGAGCCGGTCGAAATCGGCGCGGGCCGCATCGCTGAACTGGATTTCGTATCGCGAGGCCATATACGACGATATCGTGTTTTGAGGGCGCTGGTAGAATCGTGTTTCAGGTGGCTGCATCCCCCAAGACCCTCACCGTCCGCCAGTTCTTTGGCCGTAAAGGACTGCTTTCCGAGTGGCACCCCGGTTACGAATACCGCGAGGGGCAGCTCCAGATGGCGGAAGCGGTGGAAAGCGCGCTGGCCGACAAGAAACACCTGATCGTCGAGGCCGGCACGGGCACTGGGAAGACCTTGGCGTACCTGGTTCCCGCGATCCTCTCTGGCAAGCGCGTCGTCATCTCCACGGGGACTAAGAATCTCCAGGAGCAGCTGTTCTTCAAGGACATTCCGTTCCTCGAAAAACATTTGGGCCCGCTGCGCGCCTGCTACATGAAGGGTCGCGCCAACTACGCGTGCCGTCAGAAGATCTACGATGCCGAAAAGGAACCGGTGCTCGCAGGACTGGAAGAGGTCGCCGACTTTCAGATCATTCAAGCCTGGGAAAAGACCACCGAAACCGGCGATCGCGCCGAGATCAAGAGTCTCCCGGAGAACAGTCCGGCCTGGGCCAAGATGGACGCCCGCGGCGAGTTGTGCAGCGGCCAGAAGTGCCCGCAATTCGAGCGCTGCTTCATCACGAAGATGCACCAGAAGGCCAGCGAAAGCGACCTGATCGTCGTCAATCACCATCTGTTCTTCGCCGATCTTGCGGTGAAGGAAGACGAGCGCGGCGCGATCATCCCCGACTATCAAGCCGTGATCTTCGACGAGGCCCACGAGGTGGAGGACGTCGCCGCGCAGTACTTCGGTGTATCGATTTCGAGCGGCCAGGTGGAGGATCTGACGCGCGATGTGGCTGGGCTGGCGCATCGCAAGCAGTTCGGCAGCGAGGATCTGGATCGCATTCTGATCACGGTGACCGAGAAGGCGGCGCAGTTTTTCGGGCTCTTCGGCGCGGCGGAGGGACGCACAGGGTTCCGCGCCCACGAAGCGTTCCTCGAAGAGAACGAGGAAGCCTATCGCGACGTGCTGCGCGCGCTGGAATTGGTCACGCTGCAACTGGAGCTGGTGAAAGCGCCGCCGGATGAAGCACTCCCGTTGGTCGCTCGCGCCCGAGAGCTGGCGCGCAAGCTGCAGTTCTGGATGGAGGGCTCCAACGGGGTTCCCGACAAGCGTTACGTTTACTGGATCGAGCGCCGCGGGCGCCGGACTTTTTTGCAGGCGACGCCAATCGAAGTTTCGCAATTATTGGACGAGCGTTTGTTCGACCGCGTCGATACCGCGATCCTGACCTCGGCGACACTGGCTGTGGCCGGAAGCTTCGAGTACACTCGGCGGCGACTGGGCTTACGCGCGGCTCGCACGGAGCTTGTTCCGAGTCATTTCGATCACAAGAAACAAGCGCTGCTGTACGTTCCGCAGAGCTTGCCTGATCCGCGCAGTCCGGCATTTGGGGCGGCGGCGGCGAAGGAGATTGTCGAAATCCTCACGCTCAGCCGGGGCCGGGCGTTCGTGCTCTTCACCAGCTATCAACAGATGCGCCTGATCTACGACCGCGTGTCGCTCGAAATCCCGTATCAGACGCAGCTGCAGGGAACGGGACCGCGCAGCGCGCTGCTCGAAGAATTCAAAGCCACACCCAACGCAGTGCTGTTCGCGACCTCATCGTTCTGGCAGGGCGTGGACGTGCCGGGCGAACAGTTGAGTTGCGTTATTATCGATAAGCTGCCGTTCGCGGTGCCCAGCGACCCGGTGGTGGAAGCACGCATCGCGGCGATCAAGAACGATGGCGGGGACGCGTTCAACGGCTACCAGGTCCCGCAAGCCGCCATCGCGCTGAAGCAGGGTTTCGGGCGGTTGATTCGCAGCAAGACGGATCGCGGGGTGCTGGCGTTGCTGGATCATCGGATCACGAAAACGCGGTACGGGCAGATTTTCTTCGATAGTCTGCCCGAGTATGGTTTTACAACGAAACGGGACGATGTCGAGAGATTTTTCAAACATGTTTGAAGTGACAGTGGAACAGACTTTTGCGGCGGCCCACGCGCTCCGCAACTACAAGGGCGGCTGCGAGAACGTTCACGGCCACAATTTCAAGGTGCAAGTAGTACTGGCGGGGGACCGTTTGGATGACGCCGGCCTGCTGGTAGATTTCATCGACGTGAAGAACCTGATGGGGCAGGTAATGACTCGCCTGGATCATCAGAATTTGAATGAAGTCCCGCCGTTCGATGTGAAGAATCCTTCGGCTGAAAATATCGCCGAGTATTTCTATTCGCAAATGAAAGGCGGCTTGGCGAACACGCCCGTGCCGGTCCGCATTCTGGAAGTGAAGATCTGGGAGACGGACATTCAAAGCGCGACCTATCGACCATAGTTTGAAAGTGTGATGAACATCGACTGGGTCCGAACGCATTGCCTCGCTCTTCCGCACACGACGGAAGAGATCCTGTGGGGCGATGACTTAGTCTTCAAGATCGGCGGCAAGATGTATGCAGTGGTCGTGCTTGGGGAACACCACAAAGTCGTCATGTCGTTCAAGTGCACGCCGGAAGTCTTCGCGGACCTGGTGGAACGTCCCGGAATCATTCCGGCGCCGTATTCAGCGCGCTCGCACTGGGTCGCACTGGAGCGGGCAGACGCGTTGCCGCGGGCTGAAATCAAACGCCTGATCCGCGACTCTTATAATCTGGTGATCGCCAAGCTGCCGAAGAAAAAACAAGCTGAACTAACGCGCTAGGCTTTTGCGGTGTGGGCCTGCGGCGAGGCTAGTGCGCGCTGGCGCTCGAAGGCCAGCTTGCCCTGATATTCTTCCCAGAGCGTGGTGGCGCCGGCCCAGATGTAACCGCCCACAAAGAGCAGCAGGAACGGAATCGCCAGGTAGTTGTAGGACTGCATCGCATAGACTACGATCGCCAGAAACCCCGATCCCGCGGCCAGCTCGGCATAGGGGAGCCATCCACTGCGGCGACGGTATTGCAAATTCGCGAGCGTCGTCTTCTGGGCGCCATACTTAGCGGTGCGCGCGAATGCGGTCTGATATCCGATCAGCGCCTCGAATACAGCCTTGGTGTTGATGATAGTCAGCGCCACGCCGGCTGCCATCAAAGCCGGCAGGAACAGGATGGTTCGTTTCCAGTTGCGCGGGTATAGCTCGCGCTGGGCGACCACATAGAACGCAGAAATCGACCAGAACGACGCCGCAATCAGTGGCAGGTCGATCAACAGCATTTCGAACCAGCCCATGTAGAAGCGCACAATCATCACGGGAAGCATGAGCACGCTGACGACAATCATCAACGGGTAGCCGATGTTCGGAGTCAGATGGAAAAAAGCTTCCGCCTTCACCCGCCAGGGTAGCTTGGAGCGCAAAATCGATGGCAGCAGCTTCATGGCGACCTGAGTCAAGCCCTTGGCCCAGCGCGATTGCTGCACCTGAAAGCCGTAAGTCTCGACCGGCAGCTCCGAGGGGCACTCGACTGCCGGCAAATAGACGAACTTCCAGCCCTTAAGCTGGGCACGATAGCTCAGATCGGAATCTTCAGTGAGCGTGTCATGCTGCCAGCCGCCCGCGTCCGCGATCATGGACTTGCGCAGGACGCCGGCCGTGCCGTTGAAATTGAAAAACAGACCGCCGCCGAAGCGAGCGACATGCTCCAGCACAAAGTGGCCGTCGAGCAGGATCGCCTGAACTTCGGTCAGGACGTTATGGCCGCGGTTCAGATAGGTCCACCGCGTCTGCACCATGCCGACCTGGGGATTGGTGAAATGGTGCACGGTACGCTGGAGGAAATCGACGGGGGGAACGAAATCGGCATCGAACACCGCGACGACTTCGCCGGTAGCGGTCTTCAGACCGTTTTCCAGGGCTCCAGCCTTATATCCGTAACGATTGGTCCGGTGGATGAACTCGATGGGCAGACCTGAATCGCGGTACTCACGAACCAGTTCCTCGGTGAAGGGATGCGTATCGTCGGTGGAATCGTCCAGCACCTGGATCTGGAGCAGGTGGCGGGGATAATCAATCTTGGCGGTTTCCTCGATCAGGCGTTCGACCACGAAGCGCTCATTGAAAATCGGGAGCTGTATAGTGACGCGCGGCAATTCTGCAAAGCGCATCGGCGGCTCGGCCGAGTTCAGGCGCCTGCGATGTTTCATGTAGCCGCGGATGGTCTCATAGCGGTGCAGCCCGTAGACGGACAGCACGGCCAGAACCGCGAAATACGGGACCATAACGGCCCAGTCGAAGAACTGCAGGTGATGGATGCCCTTGAAGGTGTCATCGAACAGGACATCCGAGATCCGGCTGCTGAGAGAAGGGACTCCAGTGGCCAGCAAGAACGCGGGTATTGGCACCAATGTTGTCATCCGAGAAGCGGCTCCGTTTTCGTTTGCACAGGACGGCTGACGGAGCCGGTAAAACACTAACATTATAGGCCATTTCTGCCGATGGATGCTACACTTGGACCTAGGAGCGTCCTCTCCATGCGTTTCTTTCTCGATACAGCGAATCTGGAAG
>Ga0070735_10004420_pt1 | contig 11867 bp, 11 predicted proteins | sample Coa_R1_FD_66443 | JGI IMG/M metagenome (GOLD analysis project Ga0070735, IMG submission 66443) | Surface soil microbial communities from Centralia Pennsylvania, which are recovering from an underground coalmine fire - Coalmine... | ecosystem: Environmental > Terrestrial > Soil > Unclassified ... | reverse complement strand
GGACATCCTGGTCCGCTTCGAGGGCCGCATCGAGGCCATCGCCGACGAGATCGCCGACGCCACCGTCACCGAGGTCGCCGCCTTCGGCCCGATGACCGACGACCGGCTCCGGGCCGAGGTCCGCGCGCTGGCCCGCAGCCAGCTCGACGGGTTCCTGAAGGCCACCCGGGCGGGCGCGCGACCCGACGCCGGCGCGCTTGCGGCCGTCCGCGACCGCGCCGCCACCCGGGCCAGGCAGCTGGTCCCGCTAGCCGCGATGCTGCACAGCTTCATGATCGCCCAGCGGGTCATCTCCGCCGCCATCGCCCGCGAAGCCGGCTCCAGCGCCCGCACCCGCGGCGCCGCCCTGGCCCTGACCGCGCTGACCTTCGATTTCAACATCGCCGTCACGACCGCGATGGCCGACGCCTACGTCGAGGCCGTCCAAGGGGACCTGGCCGACCTGGACTGGGCCCGCCGCGTGCTCATCGACACCCTCCTGGCCGGCCAGGAAGCCGCCACCCCCGATCTGTCGCGCCGCGCTATCGGCCTGGGCCTGCACCCCGGCCACCAGCACGTCGTCGCGCTGGTCACGTTCCCCGCGACCGCCCCCGACCAGGCCTGGACCAACTCTCAGCGGCGGCTCGTCCAGGCCCTGGCCCGCAACACCACCCGCACCGAACGCCAGACCTTCGTCGTCAACCTCGGCACCGAACTGCTCGCCGTCCTCGACGCCCGCGATCCCGGCAGCCCGCGCGCTGTCCTGCACCGCACCGCCACCCAGCTCCTGCGCACCCAGGCCACCCAGCTCCAGGCCGGCATCGGCACGCCGTTCACCGGCGTCACACGCCTGCGCGACAGCTACCACACCGCACGCCGCGCCCTGCGCCACACCACCCCCGGACGGCCCATCCTGCGAGCCCCCGACGACCTGCGCCTATTCGACGAGCTCACCGCCATCCGCAGCGACGACGCCGACCAGCTCATCCCGGCCGCGCTGCGTGAGGCCCTTACTGACCCCCGGCTCCGGCAGACCCTGCAAGCCTGGATCGACCACGACCTCAACGTCGCGGCCACCGCCAAGGCCCTATGCATGCACCCCAACTCCGTCCGGTACCGGCTCCGCCGGATCACCCAGCTCACCGGCCACAACCCCCAGCACATCACCGACCTCCTCGAGCTGCACAGCGCTGCCCGGCTCCTCAACCACACCCTCAGCTGAGGAGACCCGCCAGGCGGAACCACGCGCAGATCGAAGACGCCGGAAGCGCGCCCTCATCTACCGCAAATCGGATGACCCGGGTGGCGGGGGCGGGGTGCGCTGGGTCCTGCGGTCATCTGGGTCTGCCGGCTCGTGCTGGCCGGTTCCTGGTTCCTCGCGGCTGGCCGCGCTGCTGTGGTGGCCAGCGCGGCGGAAGAGCTGGAGCGAGCCGAGCGGGGCGAACCCGGCGGACAGCAGCGCCCGGACGCTGGCCGCGTTGCCGGGCGCGACCGCGGCCAGCACCAGCTGGCCGGACGGAACGGCGGTCAGGGCATCGCGGACCAGTGCGCCACTGGCTCCCTGGCCGCGGTGCCCGGGCTCGAGCTCGACGCTGAGCTCGGTCAGCCCGGCGATGCCCCGGCTGATCACGGCCAGGGCGCGGCGGGGGGCGGGATACCCCAGGACCCGGGGCTGGTCGCGGATCCGCGCCGCGAACGCCGCTCGCGGGTGGGTGGCCAGGTCCGGCCGGGCGGTCAGCCGTGGCGGCAGCTCGCGGCGGCCGGTGCCGTGGCCGGCCATCAGCATGTCCAGGCTGTCGATCCAGCCGCCGGGTCCGGCCAGGGCGGTGATCAGCCGCGGATCATGGGCACCGCCGAACCCGTCCGCGCCGAGCGAGACCAGCAGCCGGTCCGGGATGTCGTCCGCCACGGCCAGCACAGCGTGCCCGGTGAACGCGATGACGGCCTCCAGGTCCGGGCGCCACGGCGGCACACGCCGCCAGCCCCCGTCCGCGGCCGGGTACCGGCCAGCCGCCGCAGCGGCGATCAGCGCGGCCAGAGGATGCTCGCGGGTCACCCTGCCCACGGTACAGATCCGGGCGTTCCCGGCCCGCGTGCATCCCGCCCAGGTCTGCGGCGGCGATGACGGATCTGGCCTTCTTCACCTCGCTTCCACCTTCCGGGCATCGCGGCTCCTTGGCCGGGACCGTCACTGGTCGTATCCGATGATGGAGGAGGAGGCATGCTGGAAACCGCCTGCCCGCCGGAAGCCGCCGACGGCGGCTCCTTCACTGCTCTCGCATCGGCCAGGTATCTGCAGGTCACCACGTTCGGACGGGACGGCCGTCCGGTCCCGGCCCGCGTACGCTGGGTGGCCGACGGCGACCGGTTCTACTTCGGAGCCCGGACCTGGTCGGGCACGGTGAAGCGGCTGCGGCACGCCGACGCGGTGCACGTCGCGCCATGCGGCGCACTGGGCGTGTGCTACGGGCCGCCGCTGGATGCCACCGCGCGGCTGCTGCCCGCCGGGGAGGCCAGCCGGGCCGCCACGGAACTGGCCCGTAAGTACCCGGTCCGGCGCGGGGCCGCTCACCTCGTGGCTTCACGGGGCTGGCGACCGGCGATGGTGTACTACGAGCTTGTCGCCGACGATGCCGGCGACGACCAGGACCCGTACCCGCAGGACCGGCCGGCTCCCGCTCAGCGAGCCGGGAGTCACGCAGCGCGCGGCAGCCTGGGATCCGGGCCATGCCAGATCCGGCGCACCCGCGTCACCGACCACGGCGCCGGTTCGATCGCCTCTATCTGGCCGGCGCCAGTCGAGGCGCCACCGCGCAAGGGACGACAGGAAGACCAGGGGACTGAAAGACATAGGCCATTAACGTGGCCCCGGCGCTAAAGAAACGGGGCTGGCCGGTGATCTCGAGGAGGGGCCGGCATCCGCGCCGCGGGGCAGGCTGGAAGACCGGATCGGGGCACCACGGGCCGTTCGGACGAAAATAACTCGCCCTGTACCGCACTCTGCCGGAGGTGAAGAGCGGGCGCGGGAGGAGGCCGGCGCCCTCCGGAAGCGGGGCCGGGGGCCAACGGGTACCGCGCATGGTGTTTAATGGATGGCGGTTGTAGTCGAAATTCGTTACGTGTACCTGCGCCTGCGAACTTCTGACAGCGGCGCCGCGAGTACACGGCCAGGTCCTTCCCGGCAGGCTGGCGGTCGCGATAACCCGGGGAGCGCGCACGTGCCCCCCGAAGATCGTCTCTCCAGGAGAAAGTACATGGCTGAAGGCACCGTCAAGTGGTTCAACGCCGACAAGGGCTACGGATTCATCGCCCCTGACGACGGAACCGCCGACGTGTTCGTCCATCACTCCGCCATCCAGGCTGACGGCTTCCGCAGCCTGCAGGACAACCAGCGGGTCACCTACACCGCCGGTCGCGGGCCCAAGGGCCCGCAGGCCGAGGAAGTCCGCCCGCTCTAATCGCCCGCGGGCCGGGACAGGCACCGCCTGGCCCGGCCCGCCTGCCGTCCCCCGGCGGCATTACAGTGTGCTGGGTGGCAGGTGATCAAGCTGCGCGGGTGGACAGCTGGATCTGGTCGGTGCGGCTGACCAGAACCCGCGCGGCCGCGTCCGGCGCCTGCCGGGCCGGACACGTCAAGGTCAACGGAGTACGGGTCAAGCCCGCGCATCCCGTGCGAGCCGGTGACGAGGTGCGGCTGCGCCACGAAGGACGCGAGCGCGTCGTGATCGTCCAGCGGCCGATCGCCAAGCGGGTCGGCGCCCTTGTTGCCGCTGAGTGTTATATCGACCACAGCCCGCCACCTGCGCCCCGCGAGGAGACCGTCGCGGTGGGTGTCCGCGACCGCGGCGCGGGCCGACCGACCAAGCGCGAGCGCCGGAGTATCGAGAAACTGCTCGGACGGCCGACCCGGTGAGCGGTCGACGCTGGTGCCTGCTTAGGCGGTGGGCGGCCCGGGAGACTTAGGCGGTGGGCGGCCCGGGAGATTAGGTCATTCGCCTGATGTGGTGAGGCACGTCTTACGGCGATTCTGTAGTGCAGGACCCCCGCCCCGGGTATCGGCGCGGCGGGAACGGTCCGCTGACCTGGAAGCGCAACGGGAGGAGGGCACCGCGATGCCCGATACCGGATTCCCCCGGGCAGATGCCGAGAATGATTTCCTGCGGGCTAGGCGGCACCAGTTCCTGGGCGCGGTGACGAGACGCCTGCGCGGCCGGCCCGTGGACAGCGGCCGCCTCGTGCCGCTCGATGAGATTGTCGGCTCACTCGGCTGGCGCGGTCAGCGCCAGCTGGGGCTGCAGACCATCCGGCTCGACACGATCGTCGGAAGCGCCGGCGAGCGGCGCGACTTCGACCGCTGCTTCCGGCCCACCTCTGGCCGGGTCCGGTCCCGCTGGGAGCGGCTGGCGCTGGCCCATCGGCGCGGTGAGGCGATCCCGCCGATCGAGGTCTACCGCGTGGGTCATCGGCATTTCGTCAGCGACGGTCACCATCGGGTATCTATCGCCGCTGCGACCGGTCAGCAGCTGATCGACGCCTACGTGACCCAGGTGCTCACCACGGTGCCACCCCAGAACCAGACCGCCAAGCCGCCGCGCTGCTGGCGCTGACCCGGCTGCTGGGTGTCGCGAACTGCCGATAGGTATTGCCTGGGATACTCGGCATCTCCGGGCTGAGTAGGTTGTTATGGAGGCCGGGCGGCGTGCGCCGCGGTGATCGGCGTCCGCCATGGCGCGGTCCGTTTGCGCCGAGAGGAGCTGGATGAGCCAGGTCACGGATTCTCTGGTCGGCATGGGCCCGGCCGATATCGGGCGGTTGCGCCAGCTGGGTGATCCGCGGGTGTCGCCGGACGGGAGCACCGTGGCTTTCACGGTGACCGATCCCGACCTGGAGCGTAACCGGTATGCGCGCCGGATCTGGCTGGTGCCTGCGCGTGGGGCCGGGCCCGGCCCGCGGCCGTTTACCGGGCCGGGGTCGGAGCACCTGCCCCGGTGGTCACCGGATGGCCGCCGGCTGGCCTTTGCCGTGACCGGCGACGACGGCCGGTCGCAAATCTGCGTCCTTCCCGTCGCGGACGGCGGTGAGCGGCTGGTCGTGTGCGGCACCGAAGCGCCAGTCACCGAGCTGGAGTGGGCCCCGGACGGGCACGCGCTTGCCTTCGCCGCCCGCGACCCCGATCCTGAGCGGTACGGCCGCCACGGGGAGCAGCGCCGGGACAAGGACATGCCGCCACGGCGCGTCACTGACCTGCTGTACCGGTTCAACCAGGCCGGCTGGACGGTGGACCGCCCGGCCCGCGTCTTCGTCGTCGCCGCGGACGGGTCAGCTCCGGCCCGCGCGGTCACGCCCGGGCCGTTCGGTGCGGCCGGCCTGGCGTGGTCACCTGACTCGCGGATGGTGGCTTTCGCGTCAGGGCGGCACGAAGCGCGAGACCTGGACCTGGCCGTCGACCTGTGGGTGGTCCCCGCGGACGGCGGCGGCACGCCCAGCCGCGTCGCCGGCGGCGGCCCGGCCTACTCGCTGCCGTCGTGGTCGCCCGATGGGGGCCAGCTGGCTTGTTATGTCAATGCCACCCCGCTGCAGAGCCCCCGGCACCAGCAGGTGGCCGTCATCGACACGGCTTCGGGCAAGGAGCAGGTACTGACGGCCAGCCTGGACCGCAACTGCGCTCCGTTTGGCATCACGCGGCCGCCGGTGTGGGTCGGTGACCGGCTGCTGTTCGGCGTCGAGGACCACGGCAACGTGCACCTGTACCTGGTGAGCGCCGACGGGGTCGGGCTCCCGGTGCTGCTGGCCGGCGGTGACCGGTGGATCAGCGAGTGGGACTGGGCGGGCGGCACGCTGGCCTTCGTGGCCGGCTCGCCGGTGTCAACCGGTGAGCTTGCCGCCCGGGACCTGCCCGCCGGCGAGCCAGCCGCGGAGCCGGCGGAACGGACGCTGACCAGCTTGACGCGGCCGTTCGCCGAAGCGGTCACCCTTGCCTCCCCGCAGCGGTTCACCGCCCGGTCCGCCGACGGGAGCGAGGTGGAATGCTGGGTCATCGCTCCGGCCGGCGCGGCCGCCGGGCAACAGTACCCGGCGCTGCTGAACGTGCACGGTGGCCCGTTCACGCAGTATGGCAACCGTTTCGTCGACGATTTCCAGCTGCAGGCCGCAGCCGGCTTCGGCGTCCTGTACTGCAACCCGCGGGGCAGCGCCGGCTACAGCGAGCAGTGGGGCCGGGCCATCAGGGGCCCGGAGTGCGCGCAGGATCCGGGCACCGGCTGGGGTGGAGTGGACTACGCGGACGTGACAGCCTGCGTGGAGACCGCATGCCAGCGCTTCGACTGGATCGATCCCAGCCGGCTCGGTATTCTCGGCGGCTCCTACGGCGGCTTCATGACGTCCTGGGCCATCGGGCACACCAGCCGGTTCCGGGCTGCCTGCTCCGAGCGGGCCTGCAACAACCTGCTCACCATGGAGCACAGCGCCGATATCCCCGGCTTCATCCGCAGCTACGTCGGCCCGGACCACCTCACCGATCCCGGCGCCTACCTGCGGCACTCGCCGGTCAGCTACGTCCGCGACATGACCACTCCGCTGCTCATCCTGCATTCCGAAGACGACCTGCGCTGCCCGATCGCCCAGGCCGAGGAGCTGTTCGTCGCGCTGCGGATGCTCGGCCGCAACCCGGTCATGTACCGCTTCCCCGGCGAGAACCACGAGCTGACCCGCTCCGGGTCGCCGCAACACCGTGTCACCCGGGCAGAACTGATCCTGACCTGGTTCCGGCAGCATCTGCAAGACAGCCAGACCGCCGTCGGGCCGGCAGGCCCGGCCGGCCAGGCCAGCCCACCTGCCGGCGCTGAGCGCCACCAAAGCGGCGGCCCGCGCTGACCAGATCCAGGCCCCGGTCACGGCGGGCGCGGAGCCCGTGGTTGTCGTCGGCGGTGCGGGGTTAGGTTTCTGTCATGGCCGCTGATGTGGTGGAGGTGGAGGTCGGGGACCGGGTGGTGCGGGTCACTAATCCGGGGCGGGTGTATTTCCCGGCCCGCGGGGAGACCAAGCTGGACCTGGTCCGGTACTACCTGTCGGTCGGGGAGGGGATCGTGCGGGCGCTGCGGGAGCGGCCGTGCATGATGCACCGGTTCCCGTCCGGGGTCGCCGGGGAGAAGGTGCACCAGAAGCGGGTGCCGGCTGGCGCGCCGCCGTGGCTGGAGACGGTGCGAGTGCATTTCCCTCGCTATGACCGGGTCGCGGACGAGCTGTGCGTGACCGAGCTGGCCGCGGTGGTGTGGGCGGTGCAGATGTCGACGGTGGAGTTCCATCCGTGGAACTCGCGGCGGGCCGACACCGAGCGGCCCGATGAGTGGCGGATCGACCTGGATCCCATGCCGCGCTGCGGGTTCGGCACCGTGCGGCGGGTGGCCCGGATCGTGCGCGAGATCCTCGGTGAGCTGGGTGTGACGGGGTGGCCGAAGACCTCGGGCGGGAGCGGCCTGCACGTCTATGTGCGGATCGAGCCGGCGTGGGGTTTCGCCGAGGTGCGGCGGGCCGCGCACGCGTTCGCCTGCGAGGTGGAGCGCCGGGCCCCGGACCAGGTCACCACGACGTGGTGGCGGAAGGACCGGGATCCGGCGAAGTTGTTCGTGGATTATAACCAGAACGCCCGTGACCACACGATCGCCAGTGCTTATTCGGTCCGCGGGGTGCCCGAGGGCACCGTGTCGACCCCCATCACGTGGGACGAGATCGAGGTCGTCGACCCGCGCCAGTTCACCATCGCCACCGTGCCCGCCCGCTACGCCGAGCTCGGCGACCTGCACCAGGGCATCGACGACACCGCCTTCCGGCTGGACACCCTGCTGGACTGGGCCGACCGCGACAACCTCGACTAGCACCAGGCAGCAGACGAACTGCACCGATCCGCTTCTTCCAGCCGGCCGACGGGCCGGAGACGTCCGTTGATGGCCGCGTTGGCCGCCAGGTACATGGCGTTGCCGTTGCTGGCCGCCGAGTCGACCGTGTTCGGGTACACCCGTCGGCGCCGGCCGCGATGACGTGGTTTCGGTCCGGGTGTGTGTGCCGGGCATGGCCGTGATCATCTGGTCGGGTGCCCCGAGCTGGGCGTCCTCGCCGCTTGGTTGCTTCCGCGGTTCCTGCAGGGGTCGCCGGCTGTGCTGGAGGACGGTTTCGCGGTACGGCCGGATGTACGATGTCGCCTGCCTCGGCGGGAGGATGATCGAGAGGGGGGAGCCTTGGGCGCCAAGACCGCGCTGCTGGCCTACGCGGCAGGAGATCCGGTGGAATCGCTTCGCAGGGCCCGGGAATACGATCCGGCGGCAACTCGCGCGCTAGTCGCCGCGACTCATCCGGCGTGGGACGGGACAGCCTCATCGCGCGGCGACCTGTCCGACCAGTGCTACCCGCCGGAAGGAGTCGTCTATGCGGGGAGTTTCCCCGGCATTGACATCTTGTGCGACCGGGATGTCATGGACCACCTGCCGTCGCAGTTCCCGACCCGGTACCTCGATGCCGCAGCGGGGCGGCGCGTCATCCTCCACGCGATGCACAGCGTCTCTGACACGTTCGCGTATGCGGTCTGGGAGGACGGCAGCCTGGTCCGCTCGCTGTGCTTGTCGCCAGATGACGGGATCACCGAGAACATCGGGGATCCGCTGCCGTTCGAGGCGCCCTACTGGGCGGGTGAGCATCCCGCCGGGGACCGGTACCCGCTTCCCTTCCACCCGCTCCGGCTCGGCGGCGAGACGGTACTGCGCGCTTTTTTCGGTTTCAGCCTCGCGGGACGGCGGCAGCCCGCGGATGTCGACGCGGAATCGGTCAAGCTCGCGGGCTTTCAGGTTCCGCCCGCGAACCCCATTACCAAGGAGATGCTCGCCGAGTTCATGCGAACCCGCCGGCGCACCACGTACCGCTTGGAACCTGGCGGGAAGCTGATCCGGACCGAGACGTAGGTTACCCCGGCCCGCGCAGGAGTGTCGTCGGCGGCGATCGGGGCCGGCGTCACACGATGCCGTCTTCACCGTCCGGACGGCCGACGCCAGGCTCCTCTGAGGCCAGGACCAGGATTTAGTGCGCAGTTTCGGGCATCATGAACGCGAAACCGCTGGTCCGCCCGGTGATTACCCTTCCGGAGCGCCGAGCGTGTCACGTCTTATTTCGGCTGCCACGTCAGCAGGGTGACCCGCCCTCATGCCGGATTGAGGACGGGGCCGGGCTGCTTCGGCCCGCCGCCCGGCTCAGAACTATCAATCACCTCGTCACTCCCATGTTTCGCTTAAGTTTTCCTTGTAGATGCGATTCCCGCCCGGTGAACGTGGCGTTCTACCGGGAAGAGCCATCAGAACGCCGCGTTCACCGGTCCGGCTGCTGCGCCAGCGGGACGTGATACGCCGGCCAGGCTGAGGTGAGTGGTGTGGTGTGGCGTGGCGTACCGGCCCGGCCCGGCCGCCTCAGTGAGGTCCTGACCGAGCACTACCGCCGGGCCCATCCCAAAGTGCTCGGCCTCCCTTCGCAGTAGCCCTCCGCAGGCTGCATTACCCCTGGCGCCGTCAGCCCCTGGGGGTGACCTTGCGCGGGCCGGGCGGGAGAGCGCCAGCGGTCACGGAGTGCGGCCACCCCTCGTCAGGGGCCCTGCACAGAGAACCGCCCATGACCGGCACACCTCGCGGCCAGCGGTGCTGTCCTCTCCCGAGCCCGGATTGGTGATCGGTACCCGGCCCGCCATCCGCGCGGGCCGGGTCCGGGGTCGCGCACGACCGGCATCCGCGGTCACCGGGCTGCGGTGCCTGCTGGCATCGAGGGTGGCCTGCGGAACCGGTCGCCGACCCAGCGGCCCGGCGCGGTGAGCGCGATCCACAGCGGATTTGTGATGACCACCCACAGCAGGGAGGCCGGCCCTGACAGGCGCACCACCGCGCGAGCCGGCCCGTCACCGGGACCGGTAACAGGCGCCGGCCCGGCAGCGGCGCTCCTGCGCACCCGCCGCATCACGTACCGGTTCACGGGCTCCCCGGCCACCAGGATCACAGGGGACAAGATGAGTGTCAGCGGCCACACGGCAAGGCAGATGGCCGCCCGGGTGACCGGCCATGCATGCTTCATTCAGCCAGTATAAGACCGCGCCGATCGCCGGCCAGAACGATGCTGAACAGCCTCCCGGGGCGCCCTGAGTGGCCGGAACCCGGATCTATATGACCTGGCCGCCTGTGACCACCGTCCCGCGACCGCCGCTGCCGGGCACCCGCCGAGCCGCCGGGACGGCTGGCGACTCACCGGCGATCACCGGCCCAGGTGCGCAGATCACGGGCCTGTGCGTGTCCGAGGCCGACCGGATCCGCCGAATAGCGGTCGCCGCCTGGCTGCCTGACCGAGATCGTGGACCGAAACCATCGCCATAGCGACGGTAAATGTCCGCGGTCATGCATGACTCAGGACGCTAGGTCCTGAATTGTTATGCAGCCCAGGCCGGACGCGATTCCGCACTCTCATGCATGCTGGTCGGGCGGTTTCCTGGGTTGTGGCCCGGCTCGGGTCGAATCCGTCGGATCGGTCCGCGATGACGCCGGCCTGGTGGTCTTGACGGCCGCCATATGTCCACGCGACCGCGACCCGGTGCGGGTGACCCAGTCCCGCGGCTGTCGGCGCATCCTGCTCGTCCCGGGGCGGCCGCTCACGACCTGCGGTGGGCGACGGTCAGCCATTCGGCGCTGGCCGCGATATAGCCGAGCTGGCCGCACAAATGGTCAGCGACGGCCGGCATGTGGGCCGCGCCGAATATCACGCCGACCTTAACCTGCTCGGCAGCGCGATCACGGTGAATCTCGTCGAGCACCCGCATCAGCCGGGCATCTCGCACGGTGGAGACGTTATGTTCCAGCAGCCGGTCGAACCAGCCGCCGGTCAGGTTTTCCGCGCGCTCGTCGTAAGCCTCCGCCTGCTCCAGGCTCGGCATCATCAGGGGGTCGATAAACTTCCGGACCAGCCCGATGGTGGCCGCCCCCGCAATATCGGCCCTGCGGGACACGGGCCGCCCGGTGCCCGGCCTCGGCTCAGCCTCCCAGCGCACCGGCACACCCAGGCTCTCCAGCCGCAACGCGGCCCCCTGATCGACCAGGGGACCCCGGTGGTGCCGCGCCATCCAGCTCTGCGCGGGAACGTCCTTGGCCGGAACACCCTCGGCCACGATGAGCTGGCACAACCGGGCCCGGGCCGCCACCTCGTCATAGAACTGCTGATCGGCCACGTGCACCATGGGAAACAGGGTGAACCGCAGCGGCGTTGCCCTGCGCGTCAAGGTGATAACCGCTGAGCGGAGCCCTATGATGCTCGACTCCAGGAACTGCATGGCCCCCTCCGCCCGCCGGCCCTTTCATGATAAGCGGACGCTGACGGCTTCCCCTTGCGTCATTTGCGACATCTCTGCCGAGGCCAGCATCAAGGGATTCCCGGCGGTTTAACCTGGCAGGCCCCGCCTGGCACGGCCGATCCGCCGGTCCAGCGGTGGCCATACAAGAATGTCGCTAACAGCGTTCGGGGTGCGCACTGACGTGCCACAAGACAGGTTTGATGCGACCCAGACATGGCATTCTGCAACTACTGCATCGTGCCGAACAGGCATCCTCATCTGCAGACATTTACCCAGGCCATGCCCGAGGTGACGCTCTGTCCTGAAGCTGGCGGCGGTGCGACGTCGCATGCGGAACGGTGACGCGCAAGGGACGCGCAGCCTACCGACGACGCTGGCCGGCCGCGACGGGGATTACGGGGTCTTGCCGTACGCGTCGTGGTAGTTCCACCACCCGTACGGCGGGGTCTGCGGATAGCCCTCCGGCGAGTCCTCCCACTCCTCCTGGCGGCCGAGCGCCGTGATATCCAGGTAACTCCAGGTG
>Ga0070735_10004419_pt1 | contig 11867 bp, 8 predicted proteins | sample Coa_R1_FD_66443 | JGI IMG/M metagenome (GOLD analysis project Ga0070735, IMG submission 66443) | Surface soil microbial communities from Centralia Pennsylvania, which are recovering from an underground coalmine fire - Coalmine... | ecosystem: Environmental > Terrestrial > Soil > Unclassified ... | reverse complement strand
GGTCGCCTTCTGAAAAGTGGCGTCCTTCAATCGAGACGATCCGGCCTCCATCGATGTGCGCGGACCCATCCCATTTTTCGACTGCCTGCGCGTTCTCGCCCAGCGTCAGCAACAAACAGAGGCGGGGCGCACTGGAAGTGGATGGCGCCTGCATCGGCCGGGCCGTTTTGAACAACAGCGTGAGCCCCGCGAGTATAACCAGAGATCCGAGAAACAGAGTCTTTTTCATGGTGTGCGAACTAAATTAGATTTCGTCGTCTCCGGGCACGGTCCATTTTTCGCCACACTCGAAGATCTTGAACCGCTGTGCGGGACGGTGTCCCAGCATGTGCTCGATGAATTGGGTCAGCCTTGCGCCGGAATTGAATGCACCATAATGCATGGGCACCAGCCACCGTGCGCCGATGTCCTCAGCCAACTGCGCTGCCTCGCTGACGGAGAAATTGCGTCCGGCAATCGGCAGCAGCGCAACAGAAACGTTGTAGGGACGCAGCCGATCGACGATGCCCTCATACAGAACGCAATCGCCGGGATGATAAATCGTGCACTGGCCGAAGCGGATGAGATAACCAAGATACGGATAGCCGCCAATCGGCGTCCAGTCGAGCCGATCATGTGCTGAGGGGACGGCGTAAACGCGGCCGTAAAGACCGTTCTTGAAATACTCGATGCGCAGATCGGAGTCGGTCGTGGTCATGCGCTCGTAGCCGATCCCGAGTGAGTTGGCGTGCGTGGCAACGCTTTTCGGAATGACGACTTTGGCTCGCGGAGAAGCCTTCAAAATTGCAGGCAATGCGATGGGATCCAGGTGATGCTCATGCTTATGTGTGCACAGGATAAGATCGGCGTTGTGAATGTCGCTTCCCGCGATGGGGGCGCGCTCGAATGAAAGACAGGGATCGACGTAAAACGTCAAGCTGGCGTATTTAATGGCAAATCCAGCGTGCCCCAGCCACCACAGCGTGGGAGTCGCGGTTTCGGTGGCGTCAATTTCGGCGAGCAGCGCAGCGCCCTGTTTAGTGGGTTCGTCCATCGCCTCTTCGCGTATTCTATCCTGAGGCGGCGATCTTGCGTGCCCGATAGGAATGAGGCGAGCGCTAAAAATAAAGCTTCAGAGCGAACTGAAGAATGCGTGGGTCAAATGCGCTTTGTATTTGTCCGAACGATGAGGAGCTTAGATTCGCGTTGATCACAGTGAAGGCCGCCTGGCCAGCGGGCGAAATCGCTCCCACGAAATTAGGGTGATTCAGAAGATTGAATGCTTCCGCGCGCGCTTGCAGGCTGAACCGCTCGGTGAGCTTAAACATCCTGCTCAGCGCGACATCGAGATCGACATCGCCAGGCCCGCGTACAGCATCCCGGCCCACATTGCCGAATGTACCGACAGGATTCGGAGTGAACGCTGCTGCATTCACCCACTGCACGCACGTGCCGGAGGCGGCGGCGCAATTATGGTTAGCCGGATAGGGATTCAAGAGCACCTGATCGGGCCGGTCGTTGCTGCCATTGTTTAGGCCGGTACGCGAATTATCCGCTCCCGTGGTCACTGTCAGGGGCTGACCACTAGCCGCGTGGAATAGCGGCGCGAGCTGCCAGTTGCTTAGCAAACGTGCCGCCCATGGGTTGCCCTTGACCGTGCTCGTCGCCACGACCGACATGCCGAAGTTGTGGCGAGTGTCGAAGTTGCACGGTCCCCGGTCGGCGCTCCGATTGAACGGCTGCGAGTTTACCGAGGCAGCCAAAGCCGCCCCGAAATCATAATCGGACACACAGTACGAATCTGTGTAATTGGCAAGCACCGTGTAGTTGTGACCGAAACGATGCTGGACCGACAACATCAGACCTTCGTAATGAGCCACTGCGCCATCGTCTGCATTGGTGATGCTGGAGTAGCTTGATCCCAAAGTGGGGTTGTCCAGGTAAAGAACGCGGCGCTGGTTCGTATTGGCGATCGTTGAACAGGCCGCAGTGCCACAGGTGCCTGGAATGTACACCGCGGGGTTGAGCTCCTCACCGATCCAAAGGTGGGTCGTCTTGTTGCCCAGGTAGCTGACCGATGCCATCCAATTCCCGGCGAACTGCCGCTGATACGTCACGTTCCACTGTGCTACGTAAGTGGGTTTCGGGTTGATCGGCATGTTGACGTAAACGCCGGCGTTCGGGAAATAGGCCTTCCCGTTCGTAGGAAATGGATTCCCACCCGGATAACCCTGCCAGGGATTGGAAAATCCACCCGCGGGATTTGGCGTATCGAGCGCGGTGCCGATAGGCGCGTTTGTCGTTTCGCGTTCGTTGTACCAGGTTTCCGTGGAGTCGTAGAGGATGGCTCCGCCGGCACGAAGCGTGTCACGGCCGTCGCCGTGCGGATTCCAAACCACTCCGATGCGCGGCGCGAAATTGGCCCAGTGCCCGTTCCACATGGCGGCGGGAATTCCCTTGTCACCCTTGAAGAACAAACCGGCGGGCGCATTTGGATAGACTGTACTGAACTGGCCCGCCAGGAAAGCGGCCTCGTTGAAGGAAGTGCCGCGCCCATATTTGTCGGGGTCGGAAAAGGTCGGCTCCCAGCGCAGCCCGTAGTTCAATGTGATGTGGGGATTCATGTGGAACGTGTCCTGCACGTAGACGCTCATCAGCGATTGCCGCAGGTCGTCGGGAGTGGCGTTGGTCTGCGTGAAGTCGCTGGGTCTGCCGAGCATGAAATCGGCCAGTCCGAGGCCCGTGACCGAGCCATTCCACGTGAACGACCCGTTCTCGTCGAAGCCGGAGATAGTATCGTTCTGGATTCGGATGAAATTGAACCCGAACGCGATCTCGTGCCGCCCGCGAATCAGGTCCACATCGTCGGCCGCCTGTTCGCCGGTAAAGTTGAAATGTCCTGGTGCGCACGTGCCACAGAACGTACTGAAATAGTTGGTAACGGTGAGCAGCAGAAAATTCGGAACGGCGCTATACATGTTGACCCCGAGCAGGGTCGGATTGATCGGGATATTCGTCGGGCCACGGTTGTTGCGAACCCGATTGATGCTGACGTGAAGCGAATTCAGGGTCCCCGGACCAAAGGTGTAGGTATCGCCAATTGTCCCCGACTGCGTCCGCTCCAGGCTGCCGGCCTGCGTCGTCGTCAGCAGATTGTGGCCATCAAAGACGGGCGGATTGCTGTAATCGTACAGGAAGTATCTTCCATACAATGTATGTTTCTCGTTCTGGATCCAATCGATACGGCCGATCACCTCGTCGTCATCGCCGGTGGTGGGAATGCCATAGGTGACTTTACCGCAAGGGTCGTTCGTCGCCGGCAGGTAGGTCGAGGCAATTTTCAGAGTTTGCGGGTTGAGGCGCGAAACGGGAATCTGATTGCCGGGAAACGCTTGGCCCGTTGTGGGATCTGTCAGTGTCACGGCCTTGCCACCCGCTTGGCATGCGCCCGACGCGAGCGAACTGAAGTCTCCATTCAGTGAGGCCAAGTTCGGAATATGGCTGATGGTCTGGGGCGGATTGGAGCGATTGCGCGTACCCTGATAGCCGCCGAAGAAGAACAGTTTGTCCGTGATGATCTTGCCGCCCACGGTTCCGCCGAACTGATTCCGCTTCAGCGTATCGTGCGTGGGCGCGAAGAAATTCCGCGCGTTCGTATCCCCATTCCGGAGATAGTCGAACAGATCTCCATGGAATTGATTCGTTCCGGATTTCGTGACTACGTTGACCGTAGCGCCGGGATGCGTGCCAAAGCGCGACGACACGGCGCTGGTCTCTACACTGAACTCCTGTACCGCATCCGGAAATGGAAAGGGCATATTGACGTTCGACATCGCGTCAGTATTGTCTCCTCCATCCAGCAGATAAGCCGTGCCGTTTCCCTGTCCTCCCGCCACCGAGATGGTAGTGGAAGGGGCGGGGGTCTTGCTGCCGGTGTCGCCCGCGCCTCCATAGGCTGAGCCGCCCGAAAGCAGGATCAACTGCGTCATCTGCCGCCCATTCAGCGGTAGATCGTTGATGCGCCGCTCATCGATGACCTGCGAGACTGAGGTCTCCTTGGTTTCCACCATGGCGGCACTGGCGCTCACTTCCACTCTCTCCGAGACCGAGCCGACCTGCATCGTCACGTTGATCTGCACATTGTTGCCAACTTGCAGGACCAAGCCGGATTGCGTGTAATCCTTGAAACCCGGCGCCCTCACTTCCAGACGATATGGACCGACGGGAAGATTGGGAAAGTAATAACGGCCAGTGGCATCGGTGACTGTGTTTCGCACCGTTTGTTTATCGGTTTCAGTGATGCTGACTTGAGCGCCCACAATCACTTTGCCCGACGAATCGGATACCACTCCGTCTACTTCGGCGATGGCGACAGCCTGCGCAGGCAGCCGATGAGCGGAGAATAACAAAGCGCCGAGCGAAACAAGAGCCATGGCGCCCGGTTTCCCAAAAGGCATTCGAGTCATGGAACCCCCTATTGGGGGTTAACTATAGCACAAACCAGCAAAATATGTTAGTGACTTTAGCGTCAAAGCTTGTTATCCACGATGCGATGCGCGTCGTAGTATCTGGGCCTAATATCACCTAGTTTCGTGGTGCTATCACGCTCGTCCGCGGCCCAGGACTCGTCAGCCTTCTTTTCCAATCATTGAAATCAAACAAGCTGGACGTGGGCGTCCGGCGCGGCTCGGGGGAGCCGCCCCACTGGGGAGTGCGCTGGTCGGACCACGACACTCAGTCCAGTAAAATATCAGATCATGGCGACTTTAGCGGTGCAGTGGAACACCTGTGAAGCCGGTTCACACCCGGCGGCATCTAAGTTCTTCATTCTGGGGGACAGCCCCGGTGGCCATCGGCGTGCTATTCCATGGGCCGTATGACTCGCGTGTTGTGCGTTCTTTTCCTAGTGGCGTGGGAGTTGAATGCCTGGAATCAGGAGCCGGATGCCAACGTCAACTCGCGATATAGCGTGGAAAGCATCCACATCTCGGGCTATCACAGCTCGCGGATTAGCGAATCGCTGCGCAGCCAGATCGACAAGCTGATCGGCGAGAAACTCGATAGCGCCGCGCTGAGCCGGCTCGCCAGCCGCCTGCGGGATGAGCTGCATGCCCGCAATGTCACCTATAAGGTACAGCGTGGCACGATTCCCGACCACGTGGCCGTGGAGTTTGAAGCCGAGCGCACCAAAAACGAGTTCGACCTGGACGTGCATAACTTCGCCTACAATTCACAGATCGGGCTATCGGGTGAAGGGGACGCGACCCTGCGCGTTGACGGCAATAGTTTCATGTTCGGTCTGGTCGACAACGGCAACGACTTGGTGGAGCGTTTTGCCGGCATCAAAGCCCGCGTAGAGCGCCAGAACGTCGGCACGAATCGACTGGGCCTCAGCTTCGAGTTCGATAGCTACCATACGCAGTGGAATCCAACGACACTCTCGTCGCTTGAGACCACCGGGACCCTCGCTGGAGGCACCGGGAATATCGCGGGCATTTACCGCACACGGCAGAATTTCCAGCCTGTGGCAACACTGATTCTGGCTCCGGGACTGACCTTGGGCGCCGGCGTCAGCTTCGAGCGTTTTCAAATGCAATTTCCGGCCGCGCGATACGAATCGGCTAACACGGTGGTAAATACTCTGCGCTATCACCGGCGTTGGGACGAATCAGACGTCTATCAGCAAGTTCTTGACGCAGGCTACTCCCTGCGCGCGGCCACCAAAGCCTTCTCGACCGACTACGTTTACACTCGCCATGAATGGGATGCGCGCTACGCGTTCACGCACGAACACAGCACGCTAGTGGCCGGCTTTTTGGCTGGCGTGATCGACGGACGCGCGCCGCTATTTGAGCGATTTGTACTGGGCAACAGCACAACTTTGCGCGGTTGGAATATGTTCGATGTCGATCCCTTGGGCGGCGACCGCGTGGTGCACGGATCTCTTGAATATCGCTACCGCCTTCTGGATGTTTTCTATGACACTGGCGCTGTCTGGAGTCACGGAACCTCTCCGGATCGCAAACAGTCCGTGGGGGCCGGATTCCGCAAGGACTGCTTTTTACTCGCCATCGCGTTCCCGCTCAAGGACGGACGGGTGGAGCCTGTGCTCATCGCCGGGATGAATTTCTGAGGACATTGCCGGTGCCCAAGCCCACTCGCTGGTGGCTGATTGCCAGTTTCCTGGCCGGATTCGCCTTCGCTATGTGGGCCGAGGAGTTGATCATCCACTGGAAGGAAAACAGTCTCCATCTTTCCGCTCCGAAGCTTCACTTTCTGGAAGGTAAGCCGCTCGAGCGGCTGAAGAATGGCGACTCCGTTCCCTACGATTTTCAGCTCACCTTGTGGGTCGGCTCCCGCGAAAACGTCTTCGAGCGCTCCGCCGAACGGTTTGTGTTCAGCTATGACGTCTGGGAAGAGAAATTCTCGGTCACCAGAGCACGCGCCCCGCGCCGCAGCATCTCCCATCTGACCGCAGCCGGGGCCGAGTCCTGGTGTCTGGACAATTTGCAGGTTGCAATCACCGGTGTCGGCGGCCAGCAGCCGCTCTGGGTGCGTCTGGAAATCCGCAGTGAGGAGCCGAGGGAACAGCCGCCCATCCTAGGAGATCCGGGCATCAGCCTGACCTCGCTCATTGAAATTTTCAGCCGTCCCGCGCATGGCGCTCAGCCTCACTGGACGCTGGACGCGGGTCCCGTCCGGCTGGATGATATAAAGAGATCTAGCAGCCGAGGATCATGAAGCGTTTGAGTGCACAGGACGCAGCGGCGCCTTTTGTCAGGGCCAGAAATACGCCGCCGCCACGTTCCGCTGCGCATGAGTTCTTCCAAAGCAGACTCCGTAACCGGCTGATGCTCGTTTTCCTCGCCGCCACACTCGCTCCGATCGCTCTTACGCTCTGGGCCAGCATTCTGCTGGAACGCAGTCTGGACATCGCGCCCGTTCGCGAGGTGGACGAGTTGTCGAAATCGCTGGAACGCGTAGGCCGCAAACTCTACCAGCGCTCCTGCGAATCGTTGAAGACGGATGCCTCACTCGGCCGCGTGGCGCCCACGTCCTATGCCGTAGCGGACAAGAAACACTGGCCATCCGACGTCGCGGAATTTTGGGAGGGGGGCCAGCCAGAGTGGTTTTCGCTCGCCGGAAACAGTGGCGACCGGCTGGATTACTTTGTCCGCCACGGCAATGAGGTATTGCGTTACTCGGGCGCGATGGGCGGCATCGGCATGGATGTACTGTCGCGACAATATGCCCACTCCCGCAAGCTGGTCGACCGCGCGCACGATCTTCGCCGCGGCTTTATTTATGCCGTGATCTCCCTTTCCGGCGTCATCTGGCTCGCATCTATGGCCGTCGTTTTGTTCTGGGCCCACCGCATCAGCCGCCCCATCCAACAACTCACCGACGGACTGGCTGCGGTGGCTGCCGGCAATTTTTCTGCGCGGGTCACGGTGCAAGGCAACGACGAGATTGCGAGCGCGATACAAGCCTTCAATCGTATGGCCGATCAGCTCCAGCGATCGCGCGAACGTCTGATCCATGTCACGCGCCTGGCAAGCTGGCAGGCCGTGGCGCGTAAAATGGCGCATGAAGTGAAGAACTCGCTGACGCCCATCCGCCTGACCATGGAGGAAATCGTGGCCCGCTACGGAACGGATTCGGGCTTCCTCGAGCAGGCCGCCCAGATCGTTATCGATGAAGTCACCAGCCTGGAGCGGCGCGTGCGCGCCTTCTCCGAATTTGCGGCCGAGCCGCCCGTGTCGCCGGCCGGACTGGACGTCAACGCCTTAGTGGACGAGCGCCTAGCATTTTTGAAGAGCGCGCATCCAGAGGTGATCTACTCCACCCGTCTCGCGAGCGGCAATCCGGAAGCCTTCGCGGACCCCGATCTGATCAAGGGTGTGCTGACCAATCTGTTCGAAAATGCAGCCGAAGCAGCGCGCGCCGGTGGCGTTGTGCTGGCCTCAACCAGAGTGGACGGCGATCGTGTCCACATCGAGATTCACGATTCCGGTCCGGGCTTGAGCCTGCACGCGCGGGGCTCGCTGTTTGAGCCGACCATTTCCTTTAAGAAGGGCGGCATGGGGCTGGGCTTGTCCATTGCGCATAAGAGCGCTCTGCTGTGTGGAGGCGACCTGGCTCCTATCGACGGCGAACTGGGCGGCGCAGCTTTTCGCCTGACGCTTCCGCGCGTTGCCTCGCGCGAACCCGCGGAGCAGCATCAGCCAGTGGGAGCCGCCTATGGACGTGAATAATCGCGAATGCCGTGGGACGTCTGACCGCTTGCCGACGCGGGCGCCTTGGAAGCGACTTCCGATTTCACTGGGCCTGATTCTGCTAACGGTTCTTCCCTGCTTCGGCCAGAAACCCGATATCCGCGTCCGCGTCCCGCTGATTATCGCTCCTACCACTGTGGTGGATATGCAGGGACAGTTCGTGAACGGCTTGAAGACGATGGACTTCACGCTTTTCGATAATGGCCGGCCGCAGCGGATCAGCGACGACGTCGCCTTCCAGCCCATCTCACTGGTCATTGCCGTGCAGTGCGGCGGTAATGTCCGCTGGGCGCTCCCCAAAATCCAGCGCATCGCGTCGGTGGTGGATACGCTGGTGGTGGGTGAAGGCGGAGAAGCTGCACTGATCGCGTTCGATTACCGCGTCCGGACTCTGCAGCCCTTTACCAGGAACAGCCGCAACATCGCTGCTGCGCTCGAAAAGCTTTACGCAAGTGGAAGCAAGTATCGCCTGCTGGATGCTATGGAAGCAGCCACGGACTTGTTGACAACCCGACCCGCGGGACGCCGCCGAATTCTGCTGCTCATCTCGGAATCCCGTGACCGTGGCAGCGAAACCAAGCTTGTGCCCGCCATCACCGATATGCAAGCAGCCAACATCAGCGTCTATGCCGTGGTGATGAATCATCTCGGGACCGCGCTGGCCGAAGATCCAAAGGCCCGGGTTCCTCCGCCTCATGCCATGCTGCTCGATCAGCCGCTGCTCGAACTCTTCCGCGCGCTACGGGATCACCCCGTGCTGGCTTTCACGCACTTCACCGGCGGCAAACGCTATTCGTTCTTGAAGCAACGCTCCCTGGAAGACGCCATCTCCGCGATTGGCGATGAAATCCACGGGCAATATCTGCTCAGTTACGTGCCGGACAATCAAGGACAGGATGGTTATCACGAAATCCGTGTCGCCGTAGACCGGCCGCATGTCGCCGTGCGCACCCGGCCCTGCTATTGGATCGCCAAGGCGGAATGATGGCCCACAAACGTATCCTTATTGTCGATGATGAGGCGAACATCGGCCGCTCTCTGCGCCTGATTCTGGAGCGTGAAGGGTACGCTGTTGCGGTCTGCTCCTCCATCGTGGAAGCGAAAGCTTGCAGCGGGCGCGCCGACCTGTTTCTGCTGGATGTGCGTCTGCCCGACGGCAGCGGCATCGATCTTCTCCGCTGGCTGCGGCAAAACGATACACGTGCGCCCATCATTATGATTTCCGGCCACGGCACGATCGCGGATGCGGTGGAGGCGACGCGCGCCGGCGCTTTCGATTTTCTGGAAAAGCCGCTGAGCCGTGAAAAGGTTCTGCTATCGCTCAAAAACGCGCTGGAGCAGACCACCCTGCGCGAGGAAAACGAGCGCCTCCGTGAGATGGTGGGCGCCGCGTCGCGCATGATCGGCTCCAGCCCGGCATTTCTTCGCGTGGTCGAGCAGGCCACCATGGCCTCACGCTCCGACGCCCGCATTCTCCTCAATGGAGAATCCGGGAGCGGCAAGGAACTGCTAGCCGCCCACATTCATCGCGAAAGCCCCTTCGCTGCCGGACCGTTCGTAAAAGTGAATTGTGCCGCGATTCCCACTGAGTTGATCGAAAGTGAGCTGTTCGGTCACGAAAAGGGCGCCTTCACCGGCGCCACCTCCGCCCGGCGCGGCAAGTTTGAGTTGGCCGACGGCGGCACTATCTTTCTGGATGAGGTCGGCGATCTGCACTTGAACTCCCAGGCCAAGCTGCTGCGGGTGCTGCAAGAGGGTGAATTCCATCGCGTCGGCGGCGAACAACCCATTCGCGTCAGCGTCCGCGTTCTTTCCGCCACGAATCGCGATCTGGCCGCTCTGGTTGCGCAGCAGAAGTTCCGCGAAGATCTTTATTACCGGCTCTGCGTCGTACCCATCCGGGTCCCGCCTTTGCGCGAACGCCCGCAAGACATCCGCCTTCTGGCCGGGTATTTCCTGGACGAGTTCTGCGCTCGCAACAATTTCAAGCCAAAATCTCTCGAACCGGGCGTGTACGACCTTCTGGAGGATTATTCCTGGCCCGGCAATGCACGTGAGCTGCGGAATGCCATTGAGCGTATGGCTATTCTGAGCGCCGGGGATTGCATCAAGCAAGAATCAGTACCGGTTGAAATCAAACTGCGGCGGGAAAGCGGCGCACACTCCAATCTCAGGGAAGCGCGAGAATCCGCCGAGCGCGGCCACATCTTGAAAGCCCTGGAGGAATCGGGCTGGAATGTATCGGGAGCCGCTCGCACGCTCGGCATGGAGCGTACGAATCTTCACAAGCGGATGCGCGCGCTCGGCCTACAACGGGAAAGATGACGTTGCGGAGCGCACAGGACGCGGCGGTGTCCTGATTCCGGTCAGAAACACCGCCGGCGCGTTCCATTGCGCGCGTGTTACTGAAGAGCGCCGCCGACGGGCGGCTAGAAGTGCCAGGCCCGTCAAGCCGACCCCACAGAGCGAAAACATTGCAGGTTCCGGTATCGGCGAGACCAGAAACACTATATCGTTGAAATCTCCTCCATGTTCGGGGAGCGATGTCCAGGTGTCTAGCGATGTATTCCCGCCCTGGCCGATATCGGCATAGCTGTCCTCCGCGCCGACATAGAAAGATCCTGACATGGCTGGGTTGGAAAATACAGAAAAGTGCTGGCGGCCAACATCGTTGGCCCCACCTTGGTTCAGCGTCGAATTCGTGAGGTACTCGGGATCGGGATGGGATCCGGAATAGATTAGATAGAAGCCGTACGGATCGGTAGTGGTGAAGGCCGCTTGTGCACCCAATTGAAGGGCCTCCCCCGTTCCTCCCACCACACGAGACCCATCGAATAGCGGGTGCAGGAGCCCCGTTGAAACGTCATACCAGCCAAGCTCGCTGCTTGACGTGTACGCCGAGATCATGGCCTCGAGCGTCACCTCGGTGGTTGCGCCGCTTTGGGCGAATTGCATATCCTCCGGTTGTCCGGTGATCTCATTACCCGCGGTGGTTGTGTTTCCCGCCCAGCTTAACTGCGAGAGCGGAATATCCGGCGATGCTCCGACGCAAGGGTTGACTCCTCCTACACACACCGTGTTTTGCAGAGTAGAGTTGATGGTTGACAGGCCGCCGGACCCGTTCAACCAAAATGCGACGCTCATCTGAAAGCCGTCGCCTGAGGGGTTTTCCCAGTATGCTCCATTGCCCGATTCATCCAGAATCTGACTTCCCGGGAACCCGGGGAGCGTTTGCATGATACCGCCACTTAGCGTGGCGTTATTGTATCCCGACCATGTCACGGAATCCCCAAGACATAGGCAGGTAAAGGCTACCCCAATTACTGGGATGCAGCAGGCTCGTCGCATAAACCGACTTGGCCCTCCAATGGTCCGAAGACATAATCATACAGTATTCGGAGTTTGGATGCAGAAGTACTAAGAATACCATTACTGGATGAAAACACTGGTGTTCCGATCTTTGGGCGATTTCGGGCGTGCTGCCCGCTAGGATTCGATCTTCGCGAGCACGCCCCGGAGGCCTGGAGCCATTCGCTCCGCTACCTGAAGATTCGCATTCTCATTCAAGTCCGAAACCACGAACACCAGGAAGTCCTTAGTCTCAAATCCGGA
>Ga0070735_10004418_pt1 | contig 11869 bp, 11 predicted proteins | sample Coa_R1_FD_66443 | JGI IMG/M metagenome (GOLD analysis project Ga0070735, IMG submission 66443) | Surface soil microbial communities from Centralia Pennsylvania, which are recovering from an underground coalmine fire - Coalmine... | ecosystem: Environmental > Terrestrial > Soil > Unclassified ... | reverse complement strand
TATCTTGCAAGCTGCGATGATCTCCACTGCTCACACCCATGAGCTGCGCCACTCCCGCACCAAGCAACTCGCGTGGCCCATGATCGCGTACACAAACCTGTAGGATCACTCAGGCTCTGTGACCCTCTGTGCTCTCTGTGGTTTCGATCTTACCCCGGCTGGGAAAGCATGAGGCGTATCAAGAACGGTTCAGAAAATCGCAACAGCAGGCTGTGGAATCCTTCGTGTAACTTCGCCTCCAAACCCGCAGGATCACTCGCTCTGTGAACCTCTGTGCCCTCTGTGGTTTCGATCTTAGCCGTGCCGACATAACGTGAGGTCTCTCAAGAACGGTCCTTCGTGTAACTTCGTTTCCTTCGTGGTTCCGATTCGCGCTGTTTCACTTTGCAAAGAAATAATCAAACGACCTTACCGCCGTAAACTCGTCGTCTCGAATATCAAAAACCGTGTAGAGCTTGGTGACATTGAGGATATCTTTCACCTTCGGGCTCAGGTTCAGCAGCTTCAGTTCGCCGCCCGCGTTCCGCACGGTCGTAAACGCGCTCACCATCTCGCCCACGCCCGAGCTGTCCATATAATCCACTTCGGCCAGGTTCAGGATGATCTTTTTCTTCCCCTGCTCCAGCAGCCCGCGCACCGCATCCCGCAGATCGTGAATCTCGTCCCCCAGCACAATCCGTCCCTTCACATCCAGAATGGCGACGTGCGCAACCTCCCGGTTTTCGATAGTTAGCGGCATGAATGCAGGCGCACCGGCCCGATGGCCCGAATACTAGTGCCTCCCTTACCCCAAGTCAATGCCGGACAGGCAACCAAAACATAGACAGTAAAATTCAAACCATCCAGCGAGAGGAGCTTTCCTATGACGCGAAGCCGGCCGATTCGGATCCTTCTTGCCTTTGTCTTATGCGCACCGTTCCTCAGCGCCCAATGCGCACAGGATCACCGCTCCAACAAAAATGCCGGAATCCTCGTCACCGACTTCACCATTACCGGCACGCAGGCCGTGAGCGCCACCGAAATGGCCCGCATCACCTCCGACCTCACCGGCGCCTGCTTTGACGAAGACTTAGAAGAAATGGGCGAGCGCATTCGCGCTCTCTTTCAGGATCGCGGATATTTTTCCGTGGAGGTGAAGCACATCGGCCTCAAGCCCGGTGATCCTCTTGGCATTCCAAAGCCCGCAACCCTGGAAGCCGACGTTTCCGAGGGCCCCATCTACAAACTCGCGGACATCACCTTCCTCGACAATCACGCCTTCAGCAGCGAGCGCCTGCGCGAAGCCTTTCCTCTGAAAGCAGGAGAGGTGTTCGAGAGACGGAAAATCGCCAGCGGACTCGAGAGCCTCCGCAAGCTCTACGGGAACAGCGGTTATCTCGACTTCACCTCGGTGCCTGAAACCGACCCTTCTTCCAACGCCACCATGCGCCTCAAGGTTTCCGTGCAGGAGGGACCGCAATACCACATGGGCAAGTTGGAAATTGCCGCGGCGAAGGAATCCGCAGGCCGGCTCCGCATGGAATGGAAACTGCCCGAAGGTGCCGTCTATGACCACTCGTATCTGGATAAGTACATCGAGGCGAATCGCGATTTGTTAACCCCGGGATTCACTCGCGAGAATGTCCGCACCGTCTCCGATTGCCCGCATGCGCTGGTCGACGTAACCCTGATCGTTGATTCTGATGCAAAGTCACCGCAGCCGCCCCCGAAAGACGTTCCCTGCGAAGAGACCCACGACAATCCCAAATAGCCATGCAGGCCGGTAGCTGTAGAAGAGCCCTTAGTTGGAAGCCAGCGCTTTAGGTGGAAGCCAGCGCTCTCGGCGGAAGAGCGGCGCTTTAGCGCCGCGACAGGCGTGACATAAAACCGGGCTTCAGCCCCCGTGGTGCTTACGAGTGCGCCCCGTGCGGCCGTGAATCCAATTCCAGCGCGGGCAGATCGACGCTGTCCCGAATCTCCTGAATGGGCGACGTCACGATCGGCGTCGCATACCCCGGGTGCCGAAACTCCAAATGCATGCCCCGGCCGACATACTGCATCTTGAGCATCGAACCGCCCCACGTGGACCCGGCAATCGCTACCTGCACCGGCTCCGGGCAAAACTCCGGATGCCCCGACAGCAGCGCCTCGCTCCCGCCCAGCAGCACTGCCGTATAGCAATGATGCATGGTCTGGATCTGCAGCACCGTCGACGGCGGCAGGTCGTTCAGAAACACTCCGCCTTCAATCTCCGACTGAATAATCCCGCTATTGATTTCGTCCGCCAGGTTGGGGTGGGGGTTAAACATACCGTTTAGTTGGGAATTAGGGTACCGGGTTTCTTACCCCGGAACAAGAGTCCTTTCGGGCGTAGCCCCTGGCGGAAGGGCTTGGACCTTTAGACGAACAAACCCCAAGCTGGGTTGCAGAATTTGTAGGGGTGCCCCACCCTTGTCCCTGCGCACTTTGCAGGGACAGGGTGGGGATTTTGACTTCTGTTCCCTCGAATTTTCCCGAGTTTTGTCACCCTCATCCCCCCACCAGCTCCCGGTCCATCCACTCCAAAATCAGCTTCCGCATCTCCGGCAGCTCCTGATGCTCACAATCAAACAACTCGATGTGACAATCCGATTCCTTCCCGTATTTCCGGTACAGCGGCAGCAGCCGGTCCCGAATCTTCTCCACTCCCACCGGAGGGGTCAGTGGATCCCGCCTTCCATTCACGCTCAAATGCGCCCGCGGCACGATCAGCTCATTAATATCCGCCGTCTGAAAATGCTTCAGCAACGACGGCACGTAGTAATAAATCCCATGCTCCTTCAGCCCATGCGCCTTGATCAATTCCTCATAGTCCGTCAGGCAGCAAACATCCATGCACACCTTGACCCGCGGATCGAGCGCCGCCAGCCACCATGCCTTCGTCGCCCCCATCGACATGCCCAGCGCGCCCAGCCGTTTCGCGTCCACCTCCGGACGCCCCGCCAGATAATCCATCGCCCGGAATTCATCGAACATCATCATCCCGTACAGCACCTGCCCGCGCCACAACATCAGCTTGAACGCGTCCTGTTCGCCCTCATGCCCATCCGCCTCATGCTTCCGCTCGCCAAAACACCAGCTATCGATAGCCAGCGTGACAATCCCTTTCTCCGCGCACACCGGAGCGTACGCCGGCTGCACCTCCACTCCCTTCAGCAACTCCTCCTTCCCCAAGTCATACATCCCCGCATGCCAGTGGATAAACAACAGCCCCGGCGCCCGCTCCTCGCGCTTCTTCGGAATCAGCAACAATGCCGGCACATCCTCCACCCCATTCAAATCCAGCACCAGGCGCTCCAGCGTGTACGTATCGTGATCTTCTTTGTTCACCAGCCGCGGCGCCTTCGGCTGATGCTGCCAAGGCAAATCTCCCAGCAATCCCCACAGCTCCTTCCTCCGCCGCCCCTGTTCTGCAGCAAACGAATCCGCTCCATTCAAGGGCGAGGTCTCCGCCGATCGAGCTCCCGCCAGTGTTGCCACACCCGGACCCATCAATCCCGCTGCCGAAGTCTGCAAAAACTGCCTCCGGCTCCAACCTTCATTCATCATTGTCATCGCCGCCTCCCCTGTGCAGGCCCACTCGAAACTCGAAACTTGAAACCCGAAACTTGGACTTCCGTACCCTCCCCGATTCCCCCAATCCCCGCCCCCGCCTCAATCCCTGATAAAATATCTACTACAAGGGGTTCCATGCCAGTTCCTGTTTCACAAATGTGGACGGTCTCCAGCTACGTCCTCCGCCAGAAGCTCGCCAGACGCAAGCAGTACCCGCTCGTGCTCATGCTCGAGCCGCTGTTCCGCTGCAACCTGGCCTGCGCCGGATGCGGCAAGATCCAGTATCCCGCCCACATCCTGAAAAAGGATCTTTCCCCCGAAGAATGTTTCCGCGCCGTCGACGAATGCGGCGCACCCATGGTCTCGATCCCCGGCGGCGAACCGCTCATGCACCCGCAGATCGACAAGATTGTCGCAGGCCTGGTCGCCCGCAAGAAATATATTTACCTCTGCACCAACGCGCTGTTGCTGAAAGAAAAGATCCACCTCTTCCAGCCCAGCAAGTATCTGACGTTCTCCGTTCACCTCGACGGCCAGCGCGAAGAGCACGACCTCGCCGTCTGCCGCGAAGGCGGATACGACATCGCCGTCGATGCTGTCAAAGAAGCCCTCCGCTGCGGCTTCCGCGTCACCACCAACACTACGCTCTTCGACGGCGCGAACCCAAAATCCGTGCGCGCCTTCTTCGATGAAATGATGGACCTCGGCGTCGAAGGCATGATGCTCTCGCCCGGCTACTCCTACGACAAGGCCCCCGACCAGAAACATTTCCTGGGCCGCGCCCGCACGAGGCGCATGTTCCGCGCGATACTGTCGAATCGTAAAAAGAACTGGAAGTTCAATCTCTCGCCGCTCTTCCTCGAATTTCTGATGGGCAAGCGCACTTACCCCTGCACCCCGTGGGGCATGCCCACCTACAACGTCTTCGGATGGCAGAAGCCCTGCTACCTGCTGCAAGACGGCTACGCCGAAACTTTCTCAGAACTATTAGCGACCACCGAGTGGAGCAACTACGGCACCGAGTCCGGCAACCCGGCCTGCGCGAATTGCATGGTGCACAGCGGCTACGAAGCCAGCGCGGTGAACGCCACCTTCAGTTCGCTCTCCGCATTCGTCGCGACGGTGAAAGCCACGCTCTTCACCACCTACAAAGATGACGAAGCGCTAAGAATGTTGGAAGAGCCGCAGGCCCCGGTGAACCCGCTGATCCAGATCGCCCCAACCGCGTCTCAACCCCTGCAGGAAACCCGAGCGTAGGATGTGTTCTCCTCTGTGTACCCTGTGTCCTCTGTGGTGAAGATTTTGATTTGAGAAGCGTATGACAGGCAAAGAAGCCGGCCACATCGAAGAACATCCGCAGCACTCCAATCCCGACGCGCTCGAAGTCGCCCCCGGCACCGAGCACGAGCAACTCGAAGGCTGGACCCCCGCCCTCGCCTCGGAAGAAGAACTCCGCCAGGCCCTGGAGAAAGCCTTCGACTACCGCGGCGACATCACCATCACCCGCAAAGACGGATCCAAAATCGAAGGCTATCTCTTCGACCGCCGCTCCGCCGCAACGCTCAAAGATTCGCAAGTCCGCCTGTACCCGAAAGATTCCAACGAAAAAGTTTCCGTCCCCTACTCCGACATCGCGGCCCTGGCCTTCACCGGACGCGACACTGCCGCCGGAAAATCCTGGGAAGCCTGGATGAAAAAATACGCCGCCAAAAAAGCCGCCGGCGAAAAAGATCTCAGCCTTCACCCCGAACCGCTAGATTGATTCTTAGCTTGGCCTCCATCTCGAACTGCTCGAGGTTTTGTGGAAGAGCGGCGCTTCAGCGCCGCGTCCAACGCCAGCCACTGGTCGGGCTTTAGCCCCTGAGGTTGTGTCATCCTGCGCGCAGTCGACGGATTCCTACCCCATCGATCGGCTCAACCGACTTGCTCATAGCCCACCGCTCATTGCTCACGGCTAACAGTGATCCTGCACACATCCACCCGTCCCCGAAAATGCCACAATTTTCCCAGAGGCTTTCCATGGAAGTCACCATCGACCATCTCGGCGCAGTCCAGTTTGAAATCAAAGCCCGTCAGCACACCATCCCCTGCGACCAGCCCCCGGAGAACGGAGGCTTCGACGAAGGCATGACTCCGCCGGAACTCCTCCTGGCCTCCCTCGGATCCTGCGCAGCCTTCTACGCCGCGCAATATCTTCGCAAATACAAGCTCGCGACCGAAGGCACCCGCGTCCGCATCACCGCCGACAAAGTCAAAGACCCTACCGCCCGCATCGACAACTTCCGCATCGAAATCGAAACTCCGGTGGAACTAACCGACCAGCACCGCGCTGGAGTGGAGCGCTCCGTCCATCACTGCCTCATCCACAACACGCTCCTCCACCCACCCCAAATCACAATCGATATCAACGCCCACGTCCCGGCCCCGCAGTAAATGTGAAAAAGGTTTTCAAAGAAACTTTGTCAGGGGATTGTGAAAACAGCGCATTAGCGCCGCGTTAGAAGCCGCAATCGCCCCAGGGCTTTAGCCCCTGTGCTTTTCTCGCGTCATCGTTCGCACAAACGAACCCTATAAAGATTTCACCCCTCTAGCTCTCTCTATGATCCGCGCTCATCCGCGAAATCCGCGGAAAAGAATTTCATTTCCCTTTACTTTCAAAATTAACCCCGTCAATCAACCCCTCCACCTCATCCTCCGTCCCGCCAATCACCGTAATCGACACCGCATACCCGCGCGCCAGCCACGCCAGCGTCGACTGCCGCATCACCCGCGTCCCCACATCTTTATGAAAATCCCCCTGCACCAGCTTCTTTCCTCCGACCTCGGCCTCATACGGCTCCTCATCCACCGTGAACCCCTGCGCCGTCGCCACCTCCGTCAGCGGACCAAAATACTGCGCCGCCTCCTTCAGCCCCGGATAAGCCTCGACACTCTCCGCCGCAATCACCACCGACGCATTCACATCCTCCCCGGTCGCTTCCGGAGGCCGCGAAAACGCCGCCAGCAGCACCCGGCTCTCCCCTGTGCCCCTCCGTGCCCCCTGTGGTGAGTCTGAATTTTTTGCGCCGGCACTGTCCGCATCCTCCCGCGCATTCATCTCCTCAGTCCGCAGCACCCACCCGGCAGGAATTTTGTAAGTCAGCCCCAAACCTTTATTGCGATAAGCGCCATTCACAACGGACCCGGCGTCAATCCCGGAATCGGCAGCAGGCTTCTGGCTGGGAGCAGACGAGGAATGTCGGGAAGACGGTGTGGTAGTGGAAAGTCTAGATGTGGACTGTGCCCAAACGGCGAGCCCAAAAAGAACGACCGTGCCCAGGACCAGCATCCGATGCAAGCGCATCCCTTCATCTTACTGAACCTGGTTTTTATTCAACAATCAACAATCAAAAATCAACAATGCCCTACGCCACCCGCGCCATCACCGGCTGCGTGCAATGCGAGCACCGCTTCGCCTCGATCGGAATCTCGCTCAAGCATTCCGGACACTTCTTCGTCGTCGGATCCGGCGGCTTCTCCCCGCGATTCATCCGCGCCACCAGCATGTTCACCGGCAACACCACAAAGAAATAAATGGCCGCGGCAATCAGCACAAACGAAATCACCGCATTGATGAACTCGCCGACTGGGAACAATGTTCCCCGCACCGAAAAACTCAGCTTGGAATAATCCGGCTTGCCCACGATCACCGCGATCAGCGGGGTAAGAAACGCCTTCGTCAACTCTGTGACCACGGCGCCAAACGCAGCGCCCATCACCACGCCCACCGCCATATCCACAACATTTCCACGCAGAATGAATTTCTTGAATCCGTCGAGCATAACGGTGCCCCTCCGAAATTGATGCGGCCAATGTAAGTCAGGAAAGCAGGGAGGTCAAGCGAAGGAATACCCCGTGGCAGAGATAAGAAAAAATTGGGAAGAGACCGTTGCTGGATCAGCCGGGAAACAGTCCCCGGTCAAGAACAAGAAGGCCACGTTAAGAACAAAAGAGCCACCGAAGAACCGTGGAAGAGCGACCCTCTAGGGCCGCGTTAAGCGCAATCGATAGAATTGGGCATTAGCCCCTGTGCCGATTGAGTCCTCAAATCCTCATCGGCATCACAATATACCGGTACTTATAATCATCCCCCTCAGCCGGCCGCAACTGCCCCGCCGACTGCGGATCCTTCAATTCCAGTCTCACTTCCGCCGTGCCCGCGGCCTTCAGGAAATCCACCAGGTACGCCGCATTGAATCCAATCGTCAGCGGCTCCCCGTTGTACATCGCTTCCAGCGAATCCTCCGACTCGCCCGCCTCGGTCGACGACGCTGAAATCTTGACCTCGCCCTTCTCCAGCCGCAGCCGCACCGCGCGCGACCGCTCATCGGCAAACTGCGCCACGCGCAAAATCGCCGAATTTAATTCATCCGCGTTCAGCGGAACCACCTTGCTGTTGTCCTTCGGCAGCACCGCCTCAAAATTCGGGAACTGCCCCGTCAACTGCCGCGAGGTCAAAAGCCGCGATCCAATCCGGAAGAATAGCGTCGACTCATCCTTGGCAAACTCTACCGTCTCTGAATCCGTCGAATCCAGCAGCGACTTCAACTCGTCCATCGCCTTCTTTGGCACCAGCGTCTTCATCTCACCTGAGACGCCGTCAAACTTTTCTCCCGCGCGCTCGCAGTGCGCCAGCCGGTGCCCGTCCGTCGCCACCATGGTGATCGATTCCGGCTTCAGCAGCATCAGCCCGCCATTCAGCGTGTAGCGCGATTCTTCATTCGAAATCGCAAACCCGGTCCGCGCGATCAGCCCGCGCAGCACCTGCGCCCGGATCGTCACCGCTCCCGCCGTCGGAAACGCCGGCAGGCTGGGGAAATTCGACTTCGCCATTCCCACCATCTTCGTATTCGACCGCCCGCAGCGAATGCTGACCCAGTGATTCTCCAGCAGCTTGATCGTGATATCCGCATCCGGCAGCAACTTCACATAGTCATACAGCTTCCGCGCCGGAATGGTGCACGACCCTTCTTTCTTCACCTTCGCCGCACAGGACGTGCGCAGGCTCAGATCCAGGTCCGTCGCCGTAAGCGACAGCCGGTCTCCCGCCGCCTCAAATAAATAATTGGATAGGATTGGAATCGTGGTCTTGCGCTCGACCACTCCCTGGGTTGCGGTCAACTCTCGCAGCAACTCAAATTTGCTGACCGTGATCTCCATCGTCCCCGCGGCAACGGCGGCTTCCACCGGCATAATCCTTCTCCCCGAAACCTGCGACTGGCCGTGCTACTTCTGGTACTACCTTATATCAAATGCAAAACCTATAAAACCAGCAGTAACAGTAGGCTCTGCGGAGAAGTGGAAATCTCTCTCAACTTGCCTGTTGTCACTGCCTTCCCGCCCAACCTCTCGTGTGAGTAATCGGTCCCGCTGGCTTCGGAGCTCGTACTGTATCGTGCCCCTAATTTCGATTTCTCACCGGGCTTGCACAACTTCCACATCCCATTCACAGGCATCTACAAGGAAGACTGTATTGTAAAGTGGAAATCGCCACGCCACCCGCGATTCATCCGCCTAATTGCTCGGTCAGTTTATTGATCAGCCTGTTCAAATCTTTATCGTTCTTCCGGACCTCTTCAATCTTCTCCACCGAGTGCAGCACGGTCGTGTGATGCTTCCCGCCAAACTGCCGTCCAATCTCCGGCAACGAAGCCTCCGTCATATGCTTCGCCAGGTACATCGCAATCTGCCGCGGATAAACAATCGCCCGCGAATTATTCTTTGCCTTGATCTCGACCAGACGCAGCCCAAACTGTTCAGCCACCATTTTCTGGATGGACTCGATCGTCACCTTGCGCGCCTGCGAGTCGATGAAATTCTTCAGTACCTGCTGCGCATACGGCAGCGTGATCTCCGCCCCAATCAGCGAAGAATGCGCCACCAGCCGGATCAGCGCCCCTTCCAACTCCCGCACATTCGACCGGATATTCGACGCCACGTACAGGGCCACGTCCGTCGGCAGCGTGACTTTCTCCTGCTCGGCCTTCTTCTGCAGAATCGCAACCTTGGTCTCAAGGTCCGGCGGCTGGATGTCCGCGATCAATCCCCACTCAAACCGGCTCCGCAGGCGGTCCTCAATTTCCGCCAGCTCTTTCGGCGACCGGTCGCTCGCAATCACGATCTGCTTCATCGACTCGTGCAGCGCATTGAACGTATGGAAGAACTCTTCCTGCGTCCGCTCTTTCCCCGTCAGGAATTGAATGTCGTCGATCAGCAGGACGTCCACATTCCGGAATTTATCCCGGAACGTCGTCATCTTGTCGTAGCGCAGCGAGTTGATCATGTCGTTGGTAAACTTCTCGCTCGACACGTAGCAAATCGCGCTCCCCGGCATCCGCCGCTTGATCTCGTGCCCGATCGCCTGCATCAGGTGCGTCTTACCCATGCCCACGCCGCCATACAGGAACAGCGGGTTGTAAGCCTTCGAAGGCCTCTCCGCCACCGCCTGGCACGCCGCGTGCGCAAACTGGTTCCCGCTGCCAATCACAAACGCGTCAAACGTATACCGCGGATTCAGTTGCGCGGCGCCGTCCCAATCGAATCGCGACTGCGATGGACTCCCCACGGCCGTTGAAGCGCTCAAGCCACCATCATGCCGGACCGCCGTGGCCGCCGGATCATCCTCCGGCGTCACAAACTTCACATCGTTGAAGCCCAGTCCCAAGACGTCAATCGCTTCCTGGATCAGGTCTGCGTATTTATCGCCCGCATGGCGAAATTCCACCGTCGGCACGCGCACGAACAGCACGCCTCCGCTCGAGTGGCTGTACCTCGTCGGCTTGAGCCAGGTATCGTACGAGTGCCGGTTGATTTTCTTTTCCAGCGCATCCAGAATGCGCGCCCACGGATTGGGAGAGAGGGTCGTTATGCTTGGAGCTGACATATATGAATTTTTTCACCACTGCGGCGCCCTGGCGGCTGGTATAAGAGCGCCTTCGCAGACTGCCGTGCTGATTCGGTGGAACGTTAATTTTACTGCGGAATGTGTCCGTTCTGACGTCGCGCTGAAAATTTAGACGAAGTGCAAAAGCAGGACCAGTCCCGCATACTAGCACAAAAAAATTTGTCGTGTGAAAAACTTCGGCTGGACTTTTCTCGCGAATCCCTATTCAGTACCCGATTGCATCGCCCTGTCAAGTGCCGCAATGGTAACTGCCGCAAGGACTGTGCATTCGCGCGATCGACAAATCTGTTTTCGCGCAAGCATCGTCATCGAAAAGGAATCGCCTCGCCACGAGAGTGGCGCGTGGAAAGGGGTGCATGGAATGACTGAGAAGTGAAGCATGGACTGAGTAGAAGAGCTAAGCGGGCCCACACTATACCCGCCGTTCCTCTGTGTTCCTCTGTGTCCTCCGTGGTTGAAAGTTTTTCTCCGCGTTCTCCGCGCGACTCCTCAGCGCTCTCTGCGGTTCAAGATTTACCAAACGTCGGCACCCTATTTTCCATGATCCATCCCAACAGCCCGGTCATGCAGAACCCCACCGCATTCAACACCCCATGAGTCCGCGCCATCTGGGGAATGGTCAGCACATCGCTCCCGAAGAAGTCGGCAACCGCATACATCCCCGCCAGCACCATTCCCGCAAACACGCAGACCGCCGCCACCTGCAGCAACACGCGCGCATTCGCGTCTTCCGCCTTCCGCCCGTATCCCCGCACAAAAATCGCCAGCCCCGCCACGCTCATAGAAAAGAAAACGCCCGCTACCATCTTCAGTGCCGGAGAAATTACAAACCCCGCCGCCACCAAGTAGGGCAACGCAATGACGAAGCCCACCAGCCATCGCAGCCAACGTGCTCCCCCGCGCCTCTCCGCAAACTGCAGCGTAGCCGCCGCAATCATCGCCGTCGCAAATCCCGCAAAATGAAAATGCACCGCCGTCAACAATCCAATCGGCTCCTGAATTCCCATCGGCCGTAGCCCCCACCGCGATGCCACCAGCCACGCCCCACCCACCGCCAAGTCAAGATAAGCGACATTCACCGCAACACCCGCCCAATTCCAACGAGCAGAGGTGGAGCGAGCGCTCCGGCCCGCGGACCGCGAAGCAGAAATCAAATCTCCAACTCCCGCCCCGGCCATCAGCACACAAACCACTAACCACCCGCAAGCCAATGCAGCAGCAGTGCCTCCAGGCCCAATCCATATTGCGACGACAGCCAGCGCCGCCGCCACAGGCTGAATCCTCTGCGGAATCGACGCCAATCGTCCCCCGCACCCGAGCCCACGTCCCAACTCCATCCCTAACGGCACAATC
>Ga0070735_10004415_pt1 | contig 11877 bp, 11 predicted proteins | sample Coa_R1_FD_66443 | JGI IMG/M metagenome (GOLD analysis project Ga0070735, IMG submission 66443) | Surface soil microbial communities from Centralia Pennsylvania, which are recovering from an underground coalmine fire - Coalmine... | ecosystem: Environmental > Terrestrial > Soil > Unclassified ... | reverse complement strand
TCGGTCCGGCTCCGGGTATTCGAGCGGCTTGAGCAGGACGGCCCGGATGACCGAGAACATGGCCGTGTTGGCACCGATTCCCAGAGCAATCGTGAGCACGACGGCCGCAGAAAAACCGGGGTTCTTGCCCATCGCCCTAAAGCTGAACTTTAAGTCTTGAAAAATACGTTCAAAGAAAATCGTTCTTCTCGGTGCTCCGTTCATGGACGAGTCTCCTTCCGTTTCGGATCGGAGTGCGACCCTTTGATGCGGGATGAGTCCAGCCACTCTACGATGACGGGTAGTGACCATTCAAGGTAGTTCCCGCCGCGGGAACAGGCTGTGCATAATTTTCGATTGTCACCACAAAAAAGACTGGACACCGCGCGGAAATCGTAGCATCTATAATGAGTACGGAGCGAAACCCCGTTGGCCAAGTTTGAAGAGTGCCTCCAGCGACTGGAGAAGATTGTTCAGGAACTGGAAAAGGGAGAGGTCCCTTTAGAGAAGTCTCTGACACTGTTTGAAGAAGGCATGCAGCTCTCTTCCGCGTGCAGGAAAGAATTGGAACAAGCGGAAGGAAAAGTCGAGATCCTGCTGAAAAAGAATGGGAAGCTCCAGCCAGAACCGTTCGAGCCGCTGAGTGAGAAGGCACCCGCACGACGCTGAGTGCGATCCTTCGTAGCGGCTCATAAGTTAAGGCGCCTGTGGAGTCATGGTTTTCGCTGAACCGGCCCCGCAGCCTTAGTCTGCCGTTGACGACGGCTGGAAACCGAGGGGATTATGGCCCAAAGTGTAATCGTACTTGAGCGAGATCCCAAACTGGCCCGCTCACTTGCCGGGGGACTGCGCCCTCACTTTCATTCAGTACACCTCACCCGATCGCACGATGAAATGCGAAAGAAGGTGGCGGCAAACCGCCCAGACGCTGTGGTGCTTGACATTGAGCACTGGCGCTTGACGGATGTTCAAACACTGCGCCGGGATTTTCCCGCGCTCTCCATCATCTGCACGCACCGCGTGCCTGATGAAGAAATGTGGATGGCGGCGATGGAAGCCGGCGCCAGCGACGTATGCCCGTCCGACGATGTGGCAAGCGTCCTGACCTCGGTGCTGCGGAACACGGAGCTCTCCCGCGGCGCTGCTGCATAAATCATCTTTGCGCTCACAAGGACGCCTGCGGGCGTCCTTTTTCATTTGTGGATTCCGCGCGTCTCAGTCGGGCAACCCGCCTTGTTATACTCACTTTCGAATGCTCAAGGACACTCTTGAACAAGGGCAGCGGCTCACGGATGCGGCGCTCGACCGCCTGATCCCACTCGAAACCAAGGATCCCGTCTCGATTCACAAGGCAATGCGTCACAGCGTGTTTGCCGGAGGCAAGCGACTCCGTCCCGTGCTTTGCATGGAGGCAGGACGCATGGTTGCGGGATCGTTGCCAACTGGCATTGAAGAGCTTGGCGCGGCGCTCGAGATGCTGCACACTTATTCGCTGATTCACGACGACCTTCCCGCACTCGACAATGACGATCTCCGCCGCGGCCGGCCTACTTGCCACAAGGCATTCGGCGAAGCCATCGCAATTCTTGCCGGAGACGCGCTGCAGACGCAGGCTTACGAAGTTCTCGCGCAGTTGAAGTGCCCGGCGGAAGCGCGAGTGCGGATCATTGCCGAGATCGCGCATGGCACGGGAACGATCGACGGCATGATCGGCGGACAGGTCGTCGACCTCGAAGCGGAACACACTCAGCCGACGGCAGAGATGCTCGAATATATTCACCGCTCAAAGACTGCGGCGCTGATCACGGCAAGCCTGGTCAGCGGAGGATTGTACGCCGGAGCGAAAGACAGCCATGTGGCGAAGCTCAGAGCGTTCGGATTGGCAATTGGGCTGGCGTTTCAGATTGTCGACGACGTCCTCGATGTAACCCAGACGTCGGAGCAATTGGGGAAGACAGCGGGGAAAGATACGGCATCGGAAAAGGCGACGTATCCTGCGCTCTTTGGGATCGATGCGTCAGTGAAGAAGGCAGACGCGCTGGTGAACGAGGCCTTCGCCGAGTTGGATAGTTTCGGTGAGCGCGCGGAACCGCTGAAGGAACTGGCGCGATTCCTGGTGGAAAGAAAGAAGTAGAACATCCGCATCGGACGATACTTTGGTGTAGCGGGAACCAAACTACCCCTGTGCTCCTCTGTGTTCCCTGTGGTAAAAAATAGTTACGGCGATGGAGTTCGCCATAACCGCCTGCCGCATGGGCTGATAACTCCTACAGAATTGAACTCACTTTTGTAGGAGAGCCTGTGTGAAAGATTTCCTCGCTATATCCCTAGCCGCAATTGTCGGCGCCAACCTGCGGTATCTTCTGAGCCGGCTTGCCGCCAGAGAACTTGGACCAGTCTTCCCTTACGGCACGCTTGCCATCAACATCATCGGCAGTTTTATCGTCGGCTTCTTCGTCATCTGGACGACTGAGCGGGTGCTGGTAGATCCGCGCTGGCGGCTGCTCGTGGTGATCGGATTCTGCGGATCGTTTACGACATTCTCCAGCTATGCGTTTGAATCGATGTCGTTCTTCGAACAGGGGCAGTGGGGCCTGATGCTGGTAAACGTCTTCAGCAACAATCTTCTGTGCCTCGGCGGAGCACTCGCCGGCATGGCGCTGGCGCGGGTGCTGTAAAATGGCGAACGCGATGGCTGTACAGGTCACGATCTACCTGAACGAAGCCGACCAATGGCATCACAGGCCGCTGCACATGGAGATTCTCAGCTACCTGCGCAAGGAAAACGTCTACGCTGCGACGGCGATCCACTGCGTTGCGGGATTCCTGGGGCGCCAGCGGGTGGAGACTTCGCATCTGGTCGAAGCCGGCGGGAAATTGCCGGTGATCATCATCTTCGTCGACACCGACGAGCATGTGAGCCGAGTGCTGCCCACGCTGAAAGAAATGGCGGCCCACCGGTTGATCGTTCGCGAGAATGTCGTGCTCGAACAGGGCAGTCTCGACTGACATGTCTTCCCTTCCCAGCGATCAAGCACTCGACATCCTGGCCATCGCGGCACACCGCGACGACGTAGAGCAGACTTGCGGCGGCACGCTGTTGAAAGCCGCGCAGCGCGGGCAGCGAACGGGCATTCTCGATTTGACTCAAGGCGAGATGGGAACGCGCGGCACCGCCGAAGATCGCGCGCGCGAGGCGGACGACGCGGCGAAAATCCTCGGCGCGAGTTGGCGGAGAGCGCTCGACATTCCTGACGGCCGCGTCGAGAACACGTGGGAAAATCGCCTGAAGGTTGCCAGCGTCATTCGAGAGACGCGGCCTCGCGTGGTCATTCTGCCTTACTGGAAAGGCCGGCATCCGGATCACTACACGGCTTCGGTGTTGGGATATGAAGCGTGCTTTCTGGCGGGGCTGGCGAAGCTGGATCCACAAGAAGCTCTCACGGGGGCGGGACGCCTCCTCGACAGCCGGCGAGGCGCCGGCGCTACGGCTCTGCCCCCGCATCGTCCATTCAAAATTATTTACGCCACGCTTTACTACGACATTCGGCCCACGTTCGTCGTGGATATCGGCGAACAATTTGAGGGGAAGTTTGCGTCCATCCTGGCTTACAAGTCACAGTTCAGCGATCAGGAAGCCGGCAAGGATCTGTTCCCTGCTCACGACGAGATCCGCGCGCGCGTTGATGCCATGGCCCGCTTCTATGGCATGCTCGGGGGCGTGACCCACGCAGAACCCTTCCTGCAAAAAGAAGTCGGACTCGTCGAGGATTTGTTGGCGATTCCGGTCAAGTCCATTTAGCATAACGAAACCCCTGTGATGTTCAAAGAAATCCAAAAACAGGAGACGCGTATCCATGTCCCGTATCGTCTTAAATGTAATCGTCGCTCTGGCGATGGCCGCTACGGTCGCGGCCCAGGCAGGGAGCTGGCAAATCGATCCACGGCATTCGTCGGCGCAATTCTCAGTGCGGCACCTGGGAGTCTCAACGGTGCGAGGAGCATTTACGAAGGTAAGCGGTTCGGCAAACTTCGACTCCGCCGATCCTTCGAAGGGCTCGCTCGACGCCACGATCGAAGCGGCATCCGTCGATACCCGCGTGGAGATGCGCGACAACGACTTGCGCAGCCCGAACTTCCTTGACGTTCAGAAATTCCCGACGATCACGTTCCATTCCAAGCAAATTAAGGCCGCGGGTTCCGGAAAGCTGCTGATTACGGGCGATCTGACCATTCATGGCGTCACGAAAGAAGTGGTACTGGACGTGGATGGCCCGACCGGCCCGATTAAAGATCCAATGGGCAACCAGCGTATTGGCGCCTCGGCGACGACAAAGATCATCCGGCAAGATTTTGGAGTGAATGGCGCTCCCGGAATTGCGGGAAGCGAGGTCACCATCACGATCGACGCGGAGTTGATCCAACCGCAAGCGAAGTAACGCGCAGTTTGAGCACGAAAGAGTTGTCTCGGTTCTGGGTTCCTCTGGCAAGGAGTCAACCATGACACGCAGTGCGCACTGGGGTGTTTCGTGGTTCGCGATAGCAGGAATGTTAACTCTCATGGGTTGCGGTGGCGGTGGCACCATCTCACCTCCGCCGAGTGTAACGGTCAGCGTCTCTCCAAGACAGGCCGCCGTGGCCGCTGTAAGCCAAGCGCAGCAGTTCACCGCAACCGTGACTGGCAGTAGTGACCAAAGCGTCACGTGGGACGTCGACGGTACAGCGGGGGGCAACTCCACCGTCGGGACGATTAGTGCCAGTGGTCTGTACACACCACCGGCGGCTGCCGGAACACACACGATCACCGCGACCAGTGTCGCTTCGACTTCGTCCTCGGCTTCGGCAAATGTCGCCGTTACGGACCTCACCGGCGTATTTACGTATCACAACGATCTGTCGCGCGACGGCGCAAACGAGCACGAATATGCGCTGAGTTCCTCCACGCTGACTACCGGAACTTTCGGAAAAGTGTTCTCTTGCGCCGTCGATGGCGCGGTCTATACGCAACCGCTTTGGGTGCCGGGCTTGAACATCGCCGGCGGCGTTCACAATGTTCTATTCGTGGCCACGTCGCACGATAGCGTCTACGCTTTCGACGCCGACGCGAGTCCATGCGTCACATACTGGCGAGTTCAGTTGCTCGACACACTCCATGGCGGCACCGCGGGCGAGAACTCCGTGGTCTGGAATGAGGTGGGATACTGCGACGGCGACATCTATCCCGAGGTTGGGGTTACCGGAACACCCGTTATTGATCCCGCGACGAATACGATCTATATGGTCAGCGCGTCGGAAGTGGGTGGCGCCGGTTCGTCCGGGTGCTCCGGCTATTCCGGCACGTTTTATCACCGACTGCACGCGCTCGACCTCGCAACAGGAAGCGAAAAGTTCAATGCACCGGTAACGATTGCGGCGTCCGTACCGGGAACCGGCGACGGAGCCTCCGGTGGCATGGTCAGCTTCAACTCGCAGCTGCATCACAACCGGTCCGGATTGGCTCTGGCCAACGGAAACGTGTACGTACCGTTTTCCGCGCACGAAGATGCCACTCCCTACCACGGCTGGGTAATCGCTTATCGTGCTTCTGATGTGCAGACTCAGACCGCCGTTTTCAATACCACGCCGAACGGATTGGGCGGGGCCGATGGCGGCATTTGGGCCGCTGGCGGCGCGCCTGCAGTCGACAACGGTGGAGATATTTATGTGTCCACCGGCAACGGAATTTTCGATCAATCGCCCCTGCCCGGCGATGACGACTACGGAGATAGTGTTCTGCGATTGCATCAACTCTCCGGTAATACCAGCACACCCAACGGCGTTAACTTGAGCGTTGCGGGCTGGTTCACCCCGGAAGACCAGGCTACGCTGCAGCAACAGGACGAGGATCTGGGAGCGGGTGCGCCCATCCTGTTACCCGATCAGACTAGTGGGCCGACGCATCTGCTGGCGCAAATTGGAAAGGAAGGCGTGGTCTACCTGATCGATCGCGACAATATGGGTCAGTTCACATCCACGAACGGTCAAATTGTGCAGAGCTTCGCGGCGACCCGATACTACGGAGGCCTTTGGGGGACGCCTGCCTTCTGGAACAATGCCCTGTATTTCGCCGGGTACCAGAGCCCGTTATTGATGTTCCCGTTCGGAGACACGAACCCGGGATTATTCACCACGGCTGCGTCTTCGCAATCGACGAACTTGTTCAACTATCCCACGGCAACTCCTTCGATCTCGTCCCAGGGATCCTCCAACGGGATTGTGTGGGCCATCGACGCTGGCCTGTACGGCTACGCCAGCCCGAATTCCGGGAATAGCAATGGCGGTTACTGTTACGCTGATCCCCCGCCAGCCGCTTGCACCGGGCCCGCCGTTCTGCATGCCTACAATGCGACAAACCTCGCCACGGAATACTGGAACAGCACGCAAGCGTCCAGCAATCGCGACCAGGCGGGCAATGCGGTGAAGTTCGTTCCGCCGACCATCGCCAATGGTAAGGTCTACGTCGCGACCCGTACCGAAATCGATGTGTATGGATTGCTGCCGTGACCCGAACGATCACGGCAGCCCAGTTCTAGAAAATTCTACGGAAGAGCCAGAACAACGATCCCGACAGCAGCATCGCTACCGGCAAAGTGAGCACCCAGGCCAACGCGAGGTTACGCACGGTGCTGAGTTGAATGCCCGAGTGATTCGCCGCCATAGTGCCTGCCACGCCTGACGAAAGTACGTGCGTTGTACTGACCGGGAGACCGAACCCGTCCGCGGCTCCGATCGTCGCCATTGCCGTGATTTCAGCGGCAGCTCCCTGCGCGTAGGTCAGGTGCTCCTTGCCGATTTTTTCGCCAACGGTAACGACGATCCGCTTCCAGCCCACCATCGTTCCCAAGCCTAGAGCCATTGCGACTGCGACTTTCACCCACGTTGGGATGAAGCGCGTGGAATGATCCACGTGCTTCTTGTAGTTGGCAAGAATCGCAGCGTCAGCTGGCAGAAACTTCGGCTGTCCGCTCTTCGCCGTAATCCGCAATGCTTCGCTCACCAGGTAAAGATCGTTGCGGAAGTTGCGAACGCGCTCGTTGGGAACGTTCTTCAGCTCCTTGTAGAGAGCGGTTTCGGTGCCCACATCGTTGATCAGCGTGCGCATGGCCAGCATGGTGTTGGCGTTGAATTGCTTGGTGCGAATGAATGCCGTGACATCGTCGCGCGCGTCTCCAATGACCGCGCCAGGCTCGACGTAATGGTCGAGCGCGTTCGCGGCTTGCTGTGAGACGGCGATGAAGTCCTGCGACTCCCTAAAACTGACTGCGTGGTTCAGAGCGTAGGCGGTGGGCACGGTTCCGATCAGGATGAGCATGATCAGTCCCATCCCTTTTTGGCCGTCGTTGGAGCCGTGGAAGAAACTCACGCCCGTGCAGGTGAGGATTAGCAGGCAGCGAATGTAGAACGGCGGCGGCTCGTTGCCTTCCGGCGCGCGATAAAGTTTCTCGTCGTGAATCAATGCCTTTGCCGCAAACAGCAGAAGCGCGGCCACACCAAATCCCACGAGAGGCGAGAGCAGCAGCGACTTGCCGATATTAAGCGCCTGTCCCCAATCAACTCCGGAGGTGCCGCTCTTGCCCGACATCATCTGATTCGCAATGCCGACGCCAATGACAGAGCCAATGAGAGTGTGCGAACTCGACGCGGGCAGGCCGAAGTACCAGGTTCCGAGATTCCAGATGATCGCGGCCACGAGCAGAGCGAACACCATGGCAAATCCAGCTTTGCTGCCGACTTGCAGAATCAATTCCACTGGCAACAGCGAGATGATGGTGAACGCGACGAGGCCCGACGAAACCATGACCCCAAGAAAATTCCAGAATCCCGACCACACGACCGCAACGTGCGGCTCCAAGGAATGCGTGTAAATGACCGTCGCCACCGCATTGGCGGTGTCGTGGAATCCATTGACGAACTCAAACCCGAGCGCCACTAGCAGCGCTACCCCGAGGAGCACATAGGGCAGCACAGAGTCGCTATGCATGGTGGAGAGATCGCCGAGCAGATGCGATCCGGCATAAGCAAAGCCAATGACAAGAACGATTCCGAAGATGATCATCCCGATCTTGCCGGGAGAGCGGCTGATTTTCGCGTCCAGAACACTGGAGGTTGCGGTGGCCATGATGATCCTTTGAGGCAGCTAAGAAACTAGGATTTGAACCCAACGAGAATTGCGGAACTATAGTGAACGAATGTTACGCGTGGGTTAAAAAGCGGTAGAAAAACGCAAATCTTCAGGAAAATCTGCGAGCCGGTCACACCTCGGGGTGCGTGGGAAGTGCAACGGTCGGCCGGGCGCATCAGACTCGACGGGGAAGCGGTCTATTTCTTCAGAGCAACCGCGAGGCCGTCTCTTATGGGTAGGATGGTCGTGTAGAAATCCTTCGAGTCGTAGAGCTTGCGATTGAATTCAAGAATGGTCTTGGTTCGTCCGTCAGTTGGATTCTTCTCAGCAACGCGGCCGCTCCAAAGCACATTGTCGGTAATGAACAGCCCGCCCTTTCGCAGTCGCGGCGCGACGAGTCGCAACACGCGAGGATAATCTTCCTTATCGACGTCGTTGAAGATGATGTCGAACTCTTGCTTCTGCTCCGAGAGAACTTCCAACGCGTCTCCAGTATGGAGCGTGATGCGGTTCGCGACTCCGGCGCGCGTGAAATAGCCTCGGGCGCGCTCAGCATTTTTCTTATCGCCATCGGTATAGATAACGCGTCCCTGGTCGCCCACAGCCTGCGCCCACCAGATGGTCGAATATCCAATCGCGGAGCCCAATTCGAAAACCGTGCGGGCGTTGACCATCAGCGCCAGTTGCTGCAGGACAGACGCCACCGCCGGGCCGACGATCGGGATGCTGTACTGGGTGGCATAGTCCTCCATCTCGGCGAGCACTTCGCTACGCTTCGGCAACATCGAGTAGAGATAGTCGTCGACCGGCCCCGCGGTCGTGAAGTTGTAGTGCCGCCAGCTCGGTGCGGCATCTTTCTTCTTGCTTTGGGTCACACGCTTCCCTTTCAGTGTGCGATTTTCGTTGGGACTTCAGCTCATCGTTACGCCTGGCTTCATTTCTACGACTTCGACCCCAGGAGCCAGCTTACGCAGTTCCGCAGCGGTTCCGGTAAGCACAGGGAATGTGCCGAAGTGCATGGGGATCACGAACTTCGGCTTCAATAGTTTGCACGCATAAGCGGCTTCGCGCGGACCCATCGTGTAGTGATCGCCAATCGGTATCATCGCGATCTCAGGCGCGTACAGTTCGCGGATGATCGCCATGTCGCCGAATACATTGGTATCGCCGGCATGGTAGATCTTCAGGCCGTTTGAAAACTCGACCACGTAGCCGCAGGCTTCACCACCATAAACGAGTTCGTCGCCATCCTGAATGCCGCAGGAGTGATCGGCATGCACCATCGTGACTTTGATATCGCCAACGGTCTGCGTGCCGCCCTTATTCATTTCGGCAAGTTGCTTGACGCCTTTCTTGCCCAACCATCGGGCCAACTCGGGAATTCCGACCGCAATCGGGTTGTGCTTCTTGCCGATTTCGACCGCGTCGCCGATATGGTCGCCGTGACCATGCGTGCAAAGAAGAACGTCCACTTTCTTTACATGTTTCTCAGACTCGGGACACATGGGATTGCCCATGACCCAGGGATCGATAATGATGGTCTTGCCGCCCGGCGTTTCGATGCGAAAAGTTGCATGGCCCAGCCAGGTGAGTTTGACGCCCTTGAGATTCATGATCGGTCTTCCTTCGTATCTCTTGATGTCCTTAGTGGCGGCGCCTATTCAGGAGTCACCACCCGTGTGGATAACTCCCGCGAACACGCCCACCTAGTTTAATATGAAACGCCATGACAGAACTCAAGGTGATGATTTCGCGGGGCGAGATTCAGAAACGCGTCGCCGAATTGGGCGCGGAAATCACGAAGGATTTCGCGGGACAGTCCGTTATTTTCGTCGGTGTTCTGAAAGGCGCCGCCATTTTCCTGTCCGATTTGGCGCGCGAGGTCAACCTCGATGCGACGTTTGATTTCATTGCGGTCTCAAGTTACGGGAACCGGCCCAGCCCGAGCCAGGAACTTAAGAGTGGATGGGATTCGACGGGTGAAGTGAAACTCACAAAAGATGTCGACCAGACGATGAAAGATAAGAACATCATCGTGGTCGAAGACATTCTCGACACCGGGTTAACCATGACTTATCTGAAAAAGATGCTGCTCGCGCGTCAGCCCAAAACGCTGAAGGTTGCTGCGCTGCTCGACAAGCCGTCACGGCGCAAGCTGCCGCTCGAGGGAGACTACATCGGATTCAAGATTCCCGATGAATTTGTGGTCGGCTACGGGCTCGATTACGCGGAAAAGTATCGTAACCTCGCCGACATTTGCATCGTCCCGAGGGCTTAGCCGCAGGAGCGGCACGCGGTGAAATCCCGCTACCAACAAGCCTTTTGAGCCGATTGAGCGGCTTACAGCTCGTACCGGGGAACGTGCTGCTATCATAACCAACGATGGATTCCGTCCTGTCCAAACCGGAGCGTTTGCCGGTCGAGTCGCTGCTGCTCGACGTCGCCGACGTGTTGGCGACTTCGCTTGATCTCGACACGACCGTTCGTCGTGTCGCCGAAGTCGTCCGCAAAGTCATTGATTACGAAATCTTTGCGATTCTCCTCCTGAACGAAAAGACCCAAGAAATGCGCTTCCGCTTTCAGGTGGGCTATCCACCGGAATTCGCCGAGAGAAGCCGCATTAAGGTCGGCGAAGGCGTCACCGGACAGGCGGCCCAGTTGAGGCAGGCGGTCCTGATCGACGATGTCACCAAGGATCCTCGATACATCGAGGCGGTTCCGAATGTGCGCTCAGAGCTCGCCGTTCCGCTAATCACCAAGAATCGGGTCATCGGAGTGATCGACATTGAAGCGCGCGAGCCGGGATACTTCACCGAAGAGCACAAGCGTGTGCTGACCCTGGTCGCGTCGCGCATGGCGGCCGGCATTGAGAATGCTCAACTCTACACGCGGACGAAGAAGCAGGCACGAATCCTTCTGCTGCTGAACGAGATTGCCCGCGAGCTGACGTCTATTCTGAATCTCGACGAACTGCTCGGCCGCATCGCAGAACTGGTGCGGCGCTTGATCGACTACCAGATGTTCAGCATCCTGCTGCTCGATGCCTCGGGTGAAAAACTGCAGCATCGCTTCTCTCTGCGCTTCGACGAGAAGCTTCACTTGAAACATGAGATTCCGCTGGGCCGCGGCATCGTTGGCGCAGCGGCTGAGAGCATGCAGGTTGTGCTGGTTCCGGACGTGAGCAAGGATCCACGGTACGTCGAAGCTAATCCCGAAACGCGGTCCGAGTTGGCGGTCCCGCTGATCTACAAAGGCAAAGTGATTGGCGTGCTCGACATGGAGCATACGCGGCGCGGATTCTTTACAGAGGAACATCAGCGGACCATGACGACGCTGGCGGCGCAGATTGCGATTGCTGTTGAGAATGCGCGCCTGTATGAAGAGATCGAGCGCCAGGAGCGGCGACTGGAACGCGATTTGTCGCTGGCGCGCGAGTTGCAAATGCGATTGCTGCCACAAGCATCACCGAAACTCGCCCACCTTGATGTTGCGGCGAAGTTTGTTCCGGCGCGGACGATCGGCGGCGACCTCTACGACTTCATCCCATATTCCATGTCGCGGCTCGGGATCGTCATTGGCGATGTCAGCGGCAAAGGCGCTCCGGCGGCCATTTATGCCGCGCTGGTGAGCGGAATTATTCGCTCGCACGCCCCTATCGAGCCAGGATCGGCCGAGATGCTCTCTGCCGTAAATCTGTCGCTGGCGGAGCGGCGCATCGAGGCGCAATTCGTGTCGAT
>Ga0070735_10004414_pt1 | contig 11882 bp, 15 predicted proteins | sample Coa_R1_FD_66443 | JGI IMG/M metagenome (GOLD analysis project Ga0070735, IMG submission 66443) | Surface soil microbial communities from Centralia Pennsylvania, which are recovering from an underground coalmine fire - Coalmine... | ecosystem: Environmental > Terrestrial > Soil > Unclassified ... | reverse complement strand
GATCGTCGCATCCTGGGGCTGTAGTAGGTCCCAAGGGTTGGGCTGTTCGCCCATTAAAGCGGTACGCGATCTGGGTTCAGAACGTCGTGAGACAGTTCGGTCCCTATCCGCCGTGGGCGTTAGAGATTTGAGGAGTGTCGACCCTAGTACGAGAGGACCGGGTTGAACGAACCGCTGGTGAACCGGTTGTACCGCCAGGTGCATAGCCGGGTAGCTATGTTCGGACCAGATAAACGCTGAAAGCATATAAGCGTGAAACTGACTCCAAGATGAGATCTCGATCACGTAAGTGTGAAGGGTCGTGGTAGACTACCACGTTGATAGGCCGGAGGTGGAAGCCCCGTAAGGGGTGGAGCTGACCGGTACTAATCGCCCGGAAATTTTTGATTGCTTCCTCTGTAGGCACTTGGAAGTTCTTCTCTATGCAGCTTTCCTTCGTCGCAGCCTGGAGCTCCGGCTCGGCGCGACGGAGGGATCAAGTTTCTGGCGCTCATAGCGGTGGGGTCCCACCCGTTCCCATCCCGAACACGGCAGTTAAGCCCGCCAGCGCCGATGATAGTCGGACCGCAGGGTCCCTCGAAAGTAGGTCGGCGCCAGATTAAGTAAACGAAAGGCCCGCGGTAGAAATGCCGCGGGCTTTCGACGCTATGAGCTGCCTTCGTAGTCGAGTCTTATAGCGGCAATACAAAGCTCACGCCGGCGTAACACGGTTTCGCGAAGATCCCGGCATGACGACGATAACGTGGAAGCCGCCGAGTGTCCCGAATGCAAAGCGCTCGCAACTGCCGGACAGCGCCTTCGCCTTTCCGAAAGAGCGGAAGGAACCGCTAACGGACGCCAATCACGTGCGAAGCGCAATTGCACGATTCCATCAAGTCGACGGCGTCACCGAACACGAGCGTGTCCAAGCCGAAGCAAACATCAGTGCCGCCGCAACGTACTACGGCGTGCACTTCGAGCACTAACGCGCTTCGGCGCTATCTCTTGGCCCAGGCGATGCACCAGCCGTCCGGGCTGATCTTTCCAGTGACGATCGAACACCATTCCGGCTTTCTGAAGAAGCGGCATCCGGAGCATTTCTTGCCGTCCTTTGGCTTGTCTTGATAGTGAAACTGCTTCTTGTTGTCGGCAGCCGAGGCGGGCAGCGTTTCGCCGGCGGCCAGCACGCCCGCGAGCGCGGGCAGAATGACGATCTGTTTGAGCGCTTCGCGGCGCGAAAGCTTATCGTTGTTCATGGTCGGTACACCTCGCTAGCGGCGGAAGGCGCCTTCGACCTTATCGACACCGCTTTCGACTGCCGTTTCCGTACGGCGGAACAGGTTCATTACCCAGCGGATGATGGCGATGAGGCCGATGAGCGCAAGGATGAAGACGATAAAGAAAACCCAAGCGGCGATGTGAGCCAGATGCAGCATGGCTTGTTCCATAGTGGTCTCCTTTGTAGTCAGCGTTTTTGCTGGCGGTAAGGCGCGAGCCTTCCGGGTCGGGAACGGGCCATTCGGCTCTCCCGAAGTTTGAGGGTCTTACCGATATCAAAAGTACATGCAGTCCTCCGAACGGCACGATACGCCCACCATGGCATTCGAAATATGGCCGTACATGATTCTCGCCGAAGGGCCGGTGCAAATCATCGGTCAATTGTTGTTGGAGCTGTACGAAAATGCCAAAATCGACCGTTCGCGATGGATCGTCGACCACCGCATGGACTCTCGCAAGTCGTACGCTCAGCACTTGCTTCAAGGCGGCACGGCTATCCACCGTCAAGGCATCGGGATGCGTGACGAGCTCATGCTGCGTATCGTCCAGCTCGGCTGCGCGCGTTTGAATCTCAACTGCCACGTGTTCGCAAAAGGCGCGTAATAGGCGCTACATGCTCCCCTGATCGAGCTTCGAGTTCGCCACGCTCTCAAGTGCGTCGAGATGTGCTCGAGTTAGCGCATCGAGATTGTGCAGGCGCCTCGCGGTGACAACTTCGGAGCGCAGCCGAACGAGATCGGCGCGCGCGAGCGACTGCGCGTCATACGGCGTCCCGTCGGCGGGTTTGCGAACCATCTCGACCAATTGCCGCGCATACCACTGCTGCAGCGAGCGATGAATCTCGCCGGCTTTTGCGATCGAGCCGTCACGCAGATCGCCGAAGACGGCGCGGTGGGTCCACGCGAAGAGATCGACCAAATTCATCGTGGTCTGGGGCTTGTACTTGAGCGAAAAGTCGTCGATGCGCTGCAGTACCGTGGGGCTGAACATCTGCGTAAGGACTCGCTGCTGCAGGTCTTCCACGACCGTTGCGACCGGTTCGTCGTGCCGCAGCGGCGGATTGTATTGCCAGGGCAGCTGCGGGAAGTCCGTGACCCACTCGGTATAGACGAGCTGCCGCAGGAGCTTCGGTGAGAAGTGCCAGGCGTTATCGCCGAAGACCCGTTGGTCTAAAACAGTGAATGCACGCAGTGATTGAGCTCGCGACACGGGTGAGATCGGCATGTGCGCGCGCGGATCGCCGATGTGTGCGCGAGAGAGGTATTCGCCGCCGATATAGTGCATCGCGATGCTGCTGCAGCGCATGTACGGCGACATCGCCAGTTCGAAGGCGGTGCGCTGGTCGTCGTGCGTGTCCTGATATTCGTCGAATCGATGGCCGAGGGATGTGAGCAGCTGATCCGCAACCGTCATTTGGCCGGCGCACCATGCGAGATTATCGTTCGACAGATCGAACTGGTTGACTCGCGGATCGATGGCGTGGCCGTCGAACCACTGCACGTCTTCGTCGTTGGCGAAGCGATACCATGGATTCGACCACACCGACGCCCAGCGGCTCAAAGTCGGAACTTCGTCTTGCGGTGTGCGCGCGCCGGGGATCCTCGCGTATCCCCAATGGATTGCGTAATAATCGTACGGGCCGAGCGTCAGCTGTACGTAATCGCCTTTGGGCGTGCCTTTCGGCCAAACGTTGGTGGGCGTATATTCCATCACGGTGTTTGCCAGGCCGTAGCGCGACGTGAACGCGCTATTCTGTAGTTCCTTCGGCGAATACGCTTCCGACGCGATGAAGTTATGCTGGAGTCCCCACCCGTGGCCGGATTCGTGCAAAACGATCGACTTGAGAAAATTGGTGGCATAGCTGGGCGGAATGTAGCGCCATGACTGGCCCAGCTGCGCGCGCAGCGCCCACAGGCCGAACATTGCGCTGCGGTGCGCCTCTGCGGCGTAGGCGGCCTCGCGCTGGGCAAAGCCGCGGCTTTGTGCGACCGGACCGACGATGTCTTCGCCCTCGAGGTTTCCGAAGTACATCAGGTCCGCGTCGACGACGATCGACATCTTCAGAATTTCGCCGGTACGCGGATCGAAGACCATGCCGGCTTGCGCGTACCCGCCGCTATTCGACTGCGTCAGCCAGTGAACGACGGTGTAGCGGATGTCGTCCGGGTCCCATGCGGGATCGTTCGGCTGGTCGAGCACCTGCACCGCGTTCGGATAGCCGATTCGCGCAAACGCTTTGTTCCACGTCAGCAGCGCCTCGCGAATCGCTTGCCGGTACTCTACCGGGACCGTATTGCTGATGTAGTACACCATCGGGTGACGCGCGAGATTCCAGCGCATGATGTATCGGCGCTGCCGTTCGCGCACGCGATCTTTGCTGAAGTCGAGCAGAATGTCCGGATAGTAGCCGACGCGATCGTCGGCGATGCGCGGCATGTAACTGCCGGGCGAAGGCGCCTGCAGGATGTTGTATTTGACCTTGATCTGCACCATGCGCGGATCGGGTACGTTGTCGAGCGTCACCGAGCCGTTCTGAGCAACGGGCTGAGCGGATGTGAACGTTTGATCGGCTTCGAGAATGACGTTTTCCGGAAAGGCTTTTGATTCGCCGAAATACGATCGATCGGGATCCAAACGGTACGCCGCGCCCGGATTCTTGTCGGAATTGGTGGCGAACCGCAGAGCATCGGTCATATCGATCACGTCACCCAAAAACGGCGACCCGTCGATGATGATGTCACCGGTAGACGCGTCTTCGGCGACGATTGGCGTCAACGCCAGTACGGACGGCGCAAAATTTTGCGCTATGGCCGCGTTGGCGGCGTCCGTGCTCGCTATGAACGACGTGTTGGGCCACGTGATCGCGACCTTGTCGTCGGTGCGCGTAAATCGCATGACGCGCGCGAACTGCAAATAGGGCAGACCGGGGGTGATCCCGTAGCCGCCGAGGCCGCTGGCCGGCTCGGACGTCTGAATGAAATCCGTGTCGAGCTGGCTTTTCGCCAGTTCGATGTACACCTTGCCGTCCTTACGCCAGAGGGTGAAGAGTCCGCGCTGCGGCGTAAGGCCTTTCGTGAATTGCGTGAGCGGTGCGGGCTGGTCGGCGGCGGCCGGAGCTTGAGGGGGGTCTGCCACCGCGATTGAACGCGAGGCGCTCAGAAGCACCAAAACAGCGAAAAAGCGGCCGAAACGGTACATGACGAAGACCTCCCGCCGTGCGAAGTGGTGTTGTTTGCGCATGAAGCGAGCCGGCGCCTGCTTTGCAGCTGTACGCCTCACTCTCAACCGGTATCATGAATTATAACGCAGTGCGGGAGGTCGTTATGAGCACGTACATTATTCTCACGAAATTAGCGCCGGACGCATTTAGAGACCCGGCTGAATTTCCCGGCATCGCAAAAATGGTCGCCGACAAGATCAAAGCCGACTGCCCCAACGTTACGTGGAAAGAGAGCTACGTCGTCACCGGGCAGTACGATATCATCGACATCGTCGAGTCGCCCGACTTGGTGACGGTCCAGCGGGCGGAAGGCATCATCCGCGCTTACGGGCACGGCCGTACGGAGACCCTCGTGGCGACCGCCTGGGGCGATTTCCTCGAGACTATCGGCGGGAAGAAGGGCACGGCTACCATCGGCGTGGTGTAGGATCCCAAACCTCTACATCGCCGGATCGAGTTCGGCCGTTCCGCGCCCCAACCGCGCAAATAGCGGCTACGTGCTGCTTGCGAAGCGTTGCGCGCTCGCGATCGATTTCGGGTCAGGCGTATTCTCGCATTTGCGTTCGCGCACGGACCCGGCGCAACTCGATGCGGTCGTGATCTCTCACATGCACGCGGATCATTTTTTCGATCTCGTGCCGCTGCGCTATGCGCTTAAATATGAACTGCGGCGCTCGGAGCCGCTGCCGGTATTCTTACCACCGGATGGAGCGCGCGCTTTGCGCGTCATGGGAAATATGCTCGCGAGCAGTGAGGCGTTCTTCGACGGCATTTTCGAGATTCGCGAATACATTCCCCACGATGGACTGACGTTCGACGGGTGCGCGATACGGTTTGCCGAAACCGTCCATTACATCCCGGCATACGCAATGCGCATCGAAGTTGACGATGCGGTTCTAACCTATTCCGCTGACACTGCGCCGTGCGATGCGGTCGCCGAACTCGCGCGTGACGCGGACATCTTTTTGTGTGAGGCGGCGCTCGGCGCGCTTGGCAAAGAGTACGGAAGGCGCGGACATATGAGCGCCGATGAAGCCGGGGAGCTTGCGCGGCGAGCAGAGGCCAAACGGCTGGTTCTCACGCACTACGGTGCGGGCGCGGAGCCAAGCGAACTCTCCGCTGCGGCAGCTCGTTACTTTAGCGGAGAGATTACCGTCGCCGACGACGGAATGGACCTATCGTTCTAACGCGATAACCCAGATCGGTCCGATGGTCATGCGAGAAACGAGCCAAAGGCCTCATGGTAAACAGCCTGGTTGAGGGGACGATAGTATAAAGAGGAGCCTTTGATTATGCACGCGATTCCGCAGCCGCTCGGGCAACCGGGGCCACTCTCGATGGCGGTTCTGGGCGACAGCCTTGCTTGCGGACTCGGTGCTAGTGCTCCGGAACTCGGTCTGGCTCATCGCTTGCATGCGCGCCTGCGGTCGGAACGTCCGGCCAGCAGCCTTTTCAGCTTCGCCGTCCCTCATGCCACGATGGGGGACGTTTTATATCACCAAGTGCCGAAGCTGCGAGGGGTTACCGTGGATTTGGTGCTGCTGATCGCCGGTGCGAACGATCTTCGGTACACGCGCGACGTTCTCGTCATCGTTCGCCGATTCCGAAACTTGCTGGATGCGATTGCGCACGCGGCGCCGGATGCACGAGTGATTGCATGCGGCATGCCCGACGTTACCCGTACGGTCGCCGTTCCGCGTCTGCTGAAAACACCGATCCAGCGGTTGTGCGAGCGGCTGAACGAACGCATGCGCGGAATCGTGTCGGCGCGCGACCATGGTTTCATCGATCTGTTCGCGTTCACCAATGCTCCGCTCTGCGCGGGTGCGGAATATTTGTGCAACGACGGATATCATCCGAATGATTTTGGCTACGCCGAAATCGCGGAGCGCTCATACCCCGCGATTGCGAGCATGGTGGAGCGCGCGTTCAGCCCTTAGCCGTCTGCTGAGCCGGAATCTCTTCGGGAGCTTGATACAGCGTCCAAGGTCTGCCTTCGTGGCGATTCTCGGGAAAGATTTCGGCCATGCGTTCTTCCTACCCAGGGTGCTTCGCGCGCACCCGGTAGATAGCGCCTGATTCGTCGTCTGCGATGAAGAGATCGCCTTGCGGACCGATTGCAATGCCCGTCGGCCGGCCGACTCGCGCAGGCGTTCCGCCGTTTTGATACCCGCTCACGAACGTCGTCCACTGCGTCGCCGGATTGCTCCAGTCGACGTCGCGCGCGGGGTGACCGCCGTGCATCGGAACGAAGACGACGCGCGGCGGCAAAAAGCCGCTCAGTCCTTGCGCCGGTCCATGCCAAGACCCATGCAGCGTAACGAATGCGCCGCCTGCATATTCGCTCGGAAACGCGTAGCGCGCGTGCATGTCCGCAGGATAAAAGACTGCGCCGATCGGGGTCTCATAAGCGGGAAAGACGACCGCAGGGACGGTTTGATCCGTACAACTGTGTCCGGCAGAGGTTTGCCGGTGGTCTTCCGCACAGAAAGGCCAGCCGTAGTCGACCGGCGCGCCGTGCGCCGTGACGTCGTCGAAAAATTCGTACGGGTGCCCAGTCGTCCAATCATCCTGTCCGGCGTTCGACACCCACAGCGCGCGTGTCGACGGATCGACCGCCAATGCGATCGCGTTTCGGATTCGGTTCGCAATCGGAACGTAACGGCCGTTTTCGACTTTGCCGACGGTTGCGCGCGTCGGATCGATTTCGACGCAGGCATTGCACGAGGAGCCGACGCTCGCGTACAGTGTCGAACCATCGAAAATCACGGACGTGGTAGAATGCACGTCGCCGTCGCTTCCGGGCGGCGGACTTCCCATGCGCACGTCCGCGATCTTGTCGGGCCGGCCGTTCTGCACACGCCAGATTGCGTGCTGCGTGCCGACGTAGAGCGCGCCGTTTCCGTACGCAACACCCGACGCGGGCGTATCGTTGAAATGAACGTACACGCGCGGCTGATCCGGATTGCTGCCGTCGGCACGGCGTACTACGTAGACGTCTTCGCCGCGCGTGCCGACAAACAGATCGCCGTTCGGAGCAAAAGCGAGCTCGCGCGCGCCCGGTACTGCGGCCACTTGCGTTATGGTGAACGCAGGTGGAACGTGCAGCATAGCCATCACGATGCTCCTACCCGCAAGCGACGTCTTCGAATCGCTTGCGGAAATCGGAATCGGACAGGTTCGTATGGGCTGCCAGACGCGAAAGATACGGCTCGTTCAAATCGCCGGCTTCCAGTCGAGTCATGTAATTCCGTGCGACGCGATAGGATTCGGTCGTCACGTCGACCATACGCACGCGAACGCGGCCGTTGGATGGATCTTGCAACTCGGCGAGCTGTACGGGAACTACGCGCCCGGCCGAGAGCGCGATGAGTGAACCGCTTCCGCCGGCGAGCAAATAACGCACGGCGCCGTAGCCGAGCGTGCGCGTGTATTCGACGTCGAATGGGACGGGTTTCGCGCAACGCGTCTCGTAGCCGATGTCCTTCGTGACGACGGTTGCTTCCACGCCGATTTCACTCAAGCGCCTGCGCACCGCATCGCGCAGCACCGCGCCGATCGGAATGTCGGCGAGACGAATGTGCCCGTATGCGTCGCGGGCGGCACTTTCAAACGCGGCAAGCTGTTTTTGCGAGAGGCGTTCGGCAATGCCCTCGGCAACGACGGCAACACCGTTGTCGTAACCTCCTGTTTTGCGTTTGACGATGGCCCCCACGATCGTGTCGACCACGGCATCGAGGTCGAGTTCCTCGCCCGGAAATTCCTCCGGAATGACCGCGAGATGGGCGCCGGCGGCTTTGCACATCCCGAGCGCAAGAGCGCCGGATTTGCGCCCCATGCTCACGACAAGGTACCAGCGCGCGGTCGTACGCGCGTCCTCCATGAGTGATTCGATGATGCCGGTTCCGACCGAGCGCGCCGTTTCGAAACCGAACGTCGGCGCGTTGTCCGGAAGCGGCAGATCGTTGTCGATCGTTTTCGGAACGGTTGCTACGCCGATTCGGCCCTGCGTCGTTTCCGAAATGCGAATCGCGCCGTACGTGGTGTCGTCGCCGCCGATTGCGATGAGATAGCGCACGCCCATCAGCGTGAGGGCGTGCACGCAGTTGCCGAGTGTCGCTTCGTCCTTTGCCGGATTCGTTCGCGAGGTTCGCAATATCGATCCGCCGGTCGTATGGATAAGCGAAACGTCATCGATGGTCAGTTCCGTGATGTGCGACGCGTCGCCCTTCACCAAGTGATAGTAGCCGTCGTAGATACCGACGACGCGCAATCCGTTGTTGATTGCTTCGATAGTCGCGGATGCAATCACGCCGTTGATACCGGGCGCAGGGCCTCCGCCGACCAAAATTGCAAGAGTATCGCCGCTCGTCATGTGGCGCAAGGTACGCGACCGCGGTACGCGGCCCTTGCAAGAAACAAACGGAGGCTAGGCCGAAGTGCCATTTCAAATGGAGACCTATGATGCGGTGCTCTTCGATTTGTTTGGCACGCTCATTACCGAGCGGGGGGATGCCGTCGACGGTGCGGCGGCCCTTCTCGGGACGATGCCGCCGAAGCGGTGGGCCGTCGTAACGTCGTGTCCGCGCGGTCTCGCACAACGGCTCATCGAGCATTCAGGACTGCCCCGTCCGCCGCTCATTGTGACCTCGGACGACGTCCAGCATGGCAAACCTGCACCCGATTGCTACGTTTTGGCCGCGCAGCGCCTGCGCGCGGCTCCGGAGCGATGCCTTGTCGTCGAAGACAGCCGCCAGGGCGTCGCGGCGGGCGTCGCTGCCGGAATGACCGTGGTTGCTGTTGCCGGGCCCCGGTCCCTCGCCTTGGAGCGGGGTGACGTGCGGGTCGTGGCGAGGTTGGCCGAACTCCGGCTAGGCGTGACGGAAAGCGGAGCTATCGCCCTGCGATAGCTCCGCCTCGTTGCGGCTAGAGTTGAGGGTGGCCGTCGCCGCCGGGCTGCTGCTGATACTGTTGGCGCATCTGCTGAATGTTTTGCTGCACCTGCGTGCGCTGCTGCGGCGTGAGCACGTTCATGACTTGCTGCATGAGCTGTTGGCGTGCCTGGCGCCGAGCCTGGGGGTCGGTCATGCTGCCTTCCGGATGCGCTTGGCGGAACTGCTGCATGATCTGCTTGATCTGCGCTTTTTGCGAATCGCTCAGATTCACGCCGCGCAGCGCGCCCATGAAGCCGCGGTGGTGGCCTTGCCACTGACCGTGGCCTTGGCTGTAGGAGCCCGGCGCCGGCGATTGCGCGGCTTGCTGCGCGAATACCGCGACGGGGGCTATCAGGGCGACGCCGAGCGCCGCAGGAAGAAGAAGAGAACGAAGGGATTTCACTGGTACTTGGCTCCCTGAAGAGAGGACGTTGATGTGCCCTTAAGGCTAACGGGATTGCCGGAGAATTGGCTTAGAAACCTATGAAAGATCTGGTTGCTTATACAGCTCACGAGACGATTACGACCGGCAAACGTTACGAGATCCTCGACATCACCGATCGGGTTGAGGAGGTGCGCAAGAAAGCAAGACTCGCAGATGGGTTCGTGCTGGTTTCCACGACGCACATTACCGCAAGTATCTTCGTGAACGATCACGAGTCGGGGCTTTGGCAAGATATCATGACGTGGCTCGAAGAGCTCGCGCCGCGCAAATCAGATTACAAGCACCATCTCACAGGCGAAGACAACGCCGATGCGCATCTCAAACGCATGCTCCTCGGACATCAAGTGCTCGTGCCGGTGACGAACGGCAAACTCGATTTAGGTACGTGGGAGCGCGTGCACTACGGTGAATTCGACGGTAAGCGTCCGAAGCGTATTCTCTTCAAAGCCGTAGGGATCGGCGAAGCGTGATCGCCGAGATCGAGACGCTCGTCGTCGGTGCCGGGCCTGTCGGGCTCTTCCTGGCGGCGGAACTGCATCGGCGCGGGCGCTCATGCGTGCTCCTCGAGCGTTCGAATGCGCCTTCGACGCATTCCAAGGCGCTTGCAGTCATGCCCGGCACGATGGAGATGTTCGAGCGCACCGGCATTGCTCAAGCGTTCGTGGCGGCCGCAAATCGCATCGACGGCGTACGTTTCACGACTCCGCGGCGCTCCGTGTACGTTCCCTTTGCCGGCATCCCGAGTGCATATAATTATGTCTCGATCCTTCCGCAGTGGAAAACGCAAGCGTTGCTGGAAGCGCGGCTGCGCGAACTGGGCGGAGAAGTGCTGTACGACCGCGCGTTGGTTTCGTTGATACCGGTAATCGGCGGTGTTGAAGCGCGTATCGAGCACGCGGGCGACGTGCTCACCATGCGAGCACGGTATCTGGTCGGGTGCGACGGCATTGCAAGCACGGTTCGCGAACAGGCCGGCATCGATTTCCAAGGGCGGAGCTATCCGGGGACGGCGCTGCTTGCGGACGTCCTCGTGGACACGGACGTTCCGGTGAATGAAGCGCGCGTGCACGTCAATGCGCGCGGCGTCGTCACCATGTTTCCGATGGATGAGCATCTACGCCGGATCGTGGTAATAGCGGCGCGAGAAGTTTTACCGCAAAGCGCACGCCTAGAATGGCTCGAGGAGCGCCTGCGAGACGCCCGGTATCGCGAAACACGTGTTGTTGAGGTGTTGTGGAGCAATGCGTTCCGCGTACATCGCCGCATTGCGAGCGCGATGCGCTGTGGGAACGTCTTTTTAGCGGGAGACAGCGTGCACACGCACAGCCCGGTCGGCGGGCAAGGCATGAACATCGGTTTGCACGACGCGTATAGTCTCGGGGAGAAGCTCGCACGCGTGCTCGATGGTAAAGCTCCGGCATCGCTGCTCGACGCGTACGAACGCGAACGACTGACCGTTGCGCGAAGCGTGCTGCGGCGCACGGACGTACTGACGCGCGCACTCGCGCACCCGAACCCGCTCCTCCGGCTGACGCGCGAACGCATTGCTCCCGTGCTGGCGGGAATGCCGGCGATTTACAGACGGATGATTCGGCAGTTGTCGCTTACGGCTTGATGGCGGCGGCGCGGACGCCGGGCGCGGCATGCGCCTCGAATTTTTCGAAGTTCTTGGCGAACAGCGCAGCGAGTTTCTTTGCCTGCGCGTCATATGCCGCACCGTCGAGCCACATGTTACGAGGATTGAGCACTTCGCTCGGCACGCCCGGAACCTGAAGCGGAACGGCAAGGCCGAAGAACGGCTCGGTTTCGAATTCAACTCCGCTAAGCGCGCCTTCGATCGCAGCGTTCACCATGGCGCGCGTGTACGCGATCGGCATGCGTTTGCCCACGCCGTACGGTCCGCCGCTCCAGCCGGTATTCACGAGCCAGCATTGTACGCTGTGTTCGTCGATGCGACGCCCGAGCAACCGCGAGTACACGGTGGGGTGGTGCACCATGAACGGCGCGCCGAAGCAGGTGGAGAACG
>Ga0070735_10004413_pt1 | contig 11883 bp, 10 predicted proteins | sample Coa_R1_FD_66443 | JGI IMG/M metagenome (GOLD analysis project Ga0070735, IMG submission 66443) | Surface soil microbial communities from Centralia Pennsylvania, which are recovering from an underground coalmine fire - Coalmine... | ecosystem: Environmental > Terrestrial > Soil > Unclassified ... | reverse complement strand
TACTCCAGCAGCACTTCGTGATTATGTGATATGCCGGTCTCATGGAGCTCGATGAGGATCTTGCCGCGTGGATCGCGGGCCTGAATGACTTGTTCGCGTTAGTGGCTGCCCGGTTTTTCCGGGTGGAGCCGCGGCTGCGGGCCCGCGCGTATGTGCGCGGCTTGCTGGCGCCGCTGGCGGCCAAGAACGGCTGGACGCTGGCCGAGGCAGCCGGGAATGCGACGCCGGACGGGATGCAGCGGCTGCTCAACCGGGCCAGCTGGGACGACGACGGGGTCCGCGACGACGTGCGGGCCTATGTCGCCCGGCATCTGGGCTCGGCCGGCGGGGTGCTGGTGGTCGATGAGACCGGGTTCCTCAAGAAGGGCCTCAAGTCCGCGGGGGTGCAGCGGCAGTACTCCGGGACGGCCGGCCGGGTGGAGAACTGCCAGCTGGGCGTGTTCTGCGCGTACGTCACGGGCAAGGGCCGGGCGTTGATCGACCGTGAGCTGTACCTGCCGAGATCGTGGATCGCGGACCGGGACCGCTGCCGTGAGGCGGCCATCCCCGATGACACGGTGTTCGCCACCAAGACCGAGCTCGCCCGCACGATGCTGGCCCGGGCGCTGGACGCCGGGGTGCCCGCCGCGTGGGTGACCGCTGATGAGGCCTACGGCAAGGACCACCAGTTCCGGGCCTGGCTGGAAACCCGCCGCGTCGGCTACGTCGTGGCCGTGGCCAGCAATCAGGTCATCCCTGGCAGCAGCGGCACGTCCCGCGCCGATGTCCTGGCCGCGCACGCCCCGGCGCAGGCCTGGAAGCGCCGCAGCTGCGGCGATGGCGCCAAGGGCCCCCGCCTGTATGACTGGGCGGCCGCCACCGTGCCCGATGACGGCACCGCACCGCCCGGGTGGGCCCGGTACCTGCTGGTCCGCCGCTCGCTCACCCGCAACGGCAAGGGCGACCTCGAGCTGGCCTATTACCTGTGCTGCGCCCCGCCGGGAACTACCGATGAGGACCTGATCCGGGTGGCCGGGTCCCGCTGGGGGATCGAGGAATGCTTCCAGACCGCCAAGACCGAGACCGGCCTGGACCAGTACCAGGTCCGCCGGTACGACGCCTGGTACCGGCACGTCACGCTGGCCATGCTGGCGCACGCCTACCTGTCCGTCACGGCGGCGACCGCCCCAAAAGCCCTGGCAGCGGCCTCATCCCGGTCACGCTCGGCGAGGTCCGCCGTCTCCTGGCACACTTAACCGCCCAGCCTCCCGCCCGCACCGCGGCCCTGGCCTGGTCCCGGTGGCGCAGACGCCACCAGCACCGCGCCAGAACCAGCCACTACCAGCGAAGACACGCCAACTACAACGAAGTGCGGCTGGAGTACTAGTGAGGATCTGCGCCAGCGCTGGCCACAAGACGCGGCGTCTCGGCCTCGCTGAATTTAGCAGACACCCACCTTAGGCTGTGCTGGTGGGCATTCACCGGCTGCTCGCCGCCGTGTCCGGCTGCCTGGTCCTGGTCGCCGGGGCAGCCTGCACGACGGCCCCGTCCGTGCCTCGCACCGCGGCCACAGCCGCGGCCGCGGCCGCGGCTACGGGCACGGCCGCGGCCAGCCGGGGCGCGCCTCAGGTCAGCCGGACCGGAGGGCACCGCCCGCCCAGCAGCGCCGCGGGCAGCATCACGCTGGCGTTCGCCGGGGACGTCAACTTCGCGGGGCGGACCGCAGGGCTGCTGGCCGATCCGGCCACCGCGTTCGGCCCGATCACCGCGGTGCTGCGGTCGGCGGACTTCACCGCGGTGAACCTGGAGACCGCGGTCGTCACCAGCGGCGGGACGCCGCAGCCCAAGACCTACCATTTCCATGCCCCGCCGGCCGCCTTCACCGCGCTGCGCGACGCCGGCGTCGACCTGGTCACGATGGCCAACAACCATGTCCTGGACTACGGGCCGGCCGGTCTGGCCCAGACGCTCGCGGCGGCCCAGGCGGCGCGGTTCCCCTACGTCGGGATCGGGGTCAACGCCGCCGCGGCATGGGCGCCGTTCCTGACCACCATCAAGGGCGTCACCGTCGCCATCATCGGCGTCTCGCAGGTCGCCGAGCTCGCCTCCAGCTGGGTGGCGACCGGCACCCGGCCCGGCGAGGCCAACGCGATCGACCTGGGCCGGACCCTGGCCGCGGTGCGGTCGGCCAAGCGGCTGGCCAGCGTCGTGATCGTGTTCATGCACTGGGGTACCGAAGGCGAGGCGTGCCCGGACCAGGCCCAGCTGTCGCTGGCGCGCGAACTGTCCGCCGCCGGAGCCAGCATCATCATCGGCGCCCACGCGCATATGCTGCAGGGCTCCGGCTGGCTCGGGCGCACCTTCGTCGCCTACGGCCTGGGCAACTTCTTGTGGTGGGAGCACTCCTACAGCACCGCCACGGGCGTCTTGGAACTGACCTTGCACCCGCACGCGCCGCTGACCGCGCGATTCATTCCCGCGACAGTATCGGGCACCGGCCAGCCCATCGTCGACCACGGCGCCGCCGCCCGGCAGGCCGCCGCCCGCTACGCCAGCCTGCGCGCCTGCGCCGGCCTCGCACCCGGCCCATCCTGACCCGGCCAAGGGTGTGGCCTCTCCGGGCACTCCTGCCCCACTGGCCACCTCAGCCTGGGCCTCCGGCCCGCCGGCCAACTACGTCGTTGCCACAACCACGTAGTCCTGACTGCGACGTTGCCACAATGACGTAGTTGCCGGCGCGATCTACGGCTCGCGTTCCTGACCGCGCAGGGCTGCGGGCTGCCGTTCAGTCGTCGTAGGTGTCAACCTCGAAGAACGTGAAGCCGTGATCGACGTTGGTGTCACCGACACCGAAGTTGAACCCGATCCCCGGACTGCCGGTATCGAACGTGTCGTCGGTGGCCGAGATGACTTCCACCCCGTTGATGAATCCGCGCAGCACGCTACCTTCAACGCTGGCCTCGATAACGTCGCCGTCCCGGACACCGTAATCGGGACCGGACAGCTTCGCGAGCGAGGTGAAGTCCGCGACCGGGCCGTTCCAGCGAACGATCTCCGCGTAGGCCTCGGCCGTCTTCAGGCATCTGAAGAACACCTCGTAGCCCGTGCACAGGTGCGCGGCTATCGTGCTGCGCAGCCGTATCTCGACCTCCTGGAAATACTCCTCCGTCTGGTTGCGGCTGAACACTCCGCCCTTCACGTACTGGTTGCGGCCCCACTCGCCGGCGAGTACCGCCGTTGGATCGTCGTAGTCACCCTGGGGCGCAGCGGCGTCCGAATCGCTGAGATTGCCCTGCTCGACCCGCCGTTCGGCCTCCGTCATCCGGGTTCTCGCACCGTACGCAACGCCGTTCTTGACCACCACGTCCGCCCAGTCGATACCGTCGCGCAGGCCGTTGATCCACATCCCGCCCTCGGAGATCGGCTCCTCGTCGGTCGTGAAGCGCGTGCGGTAGGACCGTACCGGATTTCGCGTGGTCTGCCCCGTACTAGCGGAGTGTTCAGTCATGCGTCTCCTCTGGTGTCTCCCTCGGGCCTGATCACCTCGACGCCCGCCACCGTCTCGGTGCGATCATCGACGATCTCGCCCGCCTTGCGCAGCCAGGTCTCGCCGCCGCGCAGCTTCAGGATGGCCAGGATAGCCACGCCGATCAGCATCCAGATGCCGACGATAAACGGTGACCAGTTATTGGGCGAGGCCGGGAACGGGCTGAACGACTTGATCAGCGAGTAGATCAGCACCGCGGACGTCCCGACCGGGAAGACGAAGTGCAGCAGCCAGTTGAACTCGCTGCGCCGGTGCCGCCAGTAGTACACGACGACCCCGGCGTTGCCCATGCAGTAGACGAAGATGACGGCGATCACCAGGCAGAAACCGACGAGCAGGATGAACAGCTTGGCCGGGCCGAGCAGCCCGGCGGCGAGCAGGCCCAGGCCCATCGACAGCAGGAACTGCAGCCCGACCGCGACTATCGGCGTCCTGCGTCTGGGGTGCACGGTGGCGACCACACGGGGAAGCGCTCCGGCGCGTGCCATGCCATACCACATCCGGGTGGCGACGTTCTGCGTGGCCAGGCTGGCCGCCATCACCGAGGTGAACATGGCCAGCAGCGCGAACCACCAGGCCACGCCCCAGACCCGGTGCGCGATGACCAGGGCGGGCAGTTCGGCCGATCCGGGCAGCTTGGGCAGGGTCGCCCAGCCCCAGCCGATGACCTGGCCCCAGATGACCACGACCGTCATGACCCCGGTGATGGCGATCGAGGCCATCGTGGCGATCGGCACGTTGCGCCGCGGATGGCCGGTCTCCTCCGCCAGCGGCACCGCGGACTCCCAGCCCGTGAGCCCTTGCACGGAGAACACGATCGCGAGCGTGAACCCGGTGGCGGTGGCCAGGTGGCCGGGGTTGAAACTTGGGTCGAACGTGCGGAACGTGAAGCCGCCGGGTCCTGGGCTGGCCAGGCCGGACAGCCCGAGCGCGAGCACGATCAGGAACTCCAGGCTGCCGAGCACGACGATCGTCCGCACCGAGAGCTTGACGCCGAAGTAGCCGAGTACCGCGACCACCGGGATCGCGACGAGGGTGAACACCCACCACGGGAGGTTGATTCCGTAGTTGGCCTGGAGCTCACCCTGCAGAATCGAGCCGAAGAAGGCCAGGATGGGCCCGGCAATGATCGGCGAGTAGAGCGTGTAAGCCCACCCGGTCAAGAACCCCGCTCGGGGCCCGAGCGTCCGGCTCACGTACGTGAAGTACCCGCCGGCCGACGGGAACAGCTTGGCCAGCTGCACCAGGCACAGCCCGAGCGCCAAGACGATCAGGAAGCCGAGGAAGTAGGCGAACGGTGAGATCGCGCCGGTGAACCCGACGATCGTGGCGGTGAAGAAGAACGCCGTGATGGCCGGGGCGATCGCCGTGATGTTCTGCATCAAGGCGCCGGTCAGCCCGAGCGCACGCACCTGGAGCTGAGTCGTGGCCAGCACTTCTTCGCTCTCTTCGGCACCGCGGGCAACGTCAAGCGGCGGTTCCGCGGTCATGTGGCGTCCTCGCTTTCCCCGAGCGCGGCGCCCGCGGTGAGCAGCCATCGATCGTTGTGCCGGCGCCACATCACGACCAGGACGACCAGGCCGAGGAACAGCCAGATGCCGTCGATCAGCGGCGCGTAGCTGTAGGGCGAGGCCGGGAACGGGATGAACGAATACACCAGCGCGTAGATCAGGGCGCCGGTCGAGATCAGCGGGAACAGCGCGTGCAGGACGATGTTGAACTCCGGCCGGCGCTGCCAGAAGTAGTACGCGAATACCGCGGCGTTGGCTATCACGTAGACGAACAGCACCGCCATGACCAGCACCAGGCCATCGACCAGCAGGAACGACTTGTCCGCGCCGATCCAGGCGCCGACGCCCAGCCCGGAAATCAGGGACAGGGCCAGCTGCATCAAGATCGCGTTCGTTGGCGTCTTGTACTTGGGGTCAACCTTGGCCAGTGCGGACGGCAGTGATCCGCCCTTCGCCATCCGGTACCACATGCGGGTCCCGACGTTCCCGGTGGCCAGGCAGACCGCGATGGTCGTGTTCAGGAACGCGAGCAGCAAGATCCACCAGGCACCGCCCCAGAACCGGTGCGCCAGCACCAGGCCCGGAAGGTCGGCTGACGTGGGCAGGCCGCTCAGCTTGTTGACGCCCCAGCCCAGGATCTGGCCCCAGTAAGCGATGATGAGGAACACACCCAGGATGCAGATCGACAGCATCGTCGCCCGCGGCACGTTCCGCTTCGGATCGCGGGTCTCCTCGGCGAGCGGCGCGGCGCCTTCCCAGCCGGTCAGGCCCTGGATGGAGAACACGACGGCCAGCGCGAAGCCCTCCACCGAGAGTTTCTTGGAGATGTCGAACACCGAGAACGTGAAGCCACCCGGACCCGGGCTGGCGAACCCCCATATCGCCAGGATGAAGACGATCAGCATCTCCAGGCCGCCCAGGATCAGCATTGCCCGGGCCGAGATCCTGATCCCGCGGTACTGCAGGAACGCGATGAGCGGCGCGCCGGCCAGGACACACACCCACCACAGCCACGGCACGCTGATCTGGTAGTTCGTCTTCAGCTCCTGCGACACGATGAAGCCGAAGTAGCCGTAGATCGGGCCGCCGGCCAGCGGCGCGTACAGCACGTACATCCAGGAGGTGAGGAATCCGACCCGCGGATGCAGCGCCCTGCTCACGTACGTGTAGTAGCCACCCGCCGACGGCATGTGCTTGGACAGCTGGACCAGGGTGCTGCCCAGCATCAGCACCACGATGACACCGAGCAGGTAGGCGAGCGGCGCGGTGATGCCGGCCAGCGACACCACGAACTCGGTGAAGAACAACGCGGCGATGGCCGGCGCGATGTGGGTGATGTTCTGCATCGTGGCGCCGACGAGCCCGATGGCCCCGCGCTGGAGATCTGTGCCTTCGACTACGCTTTCACGGCTGCTCGGGCGCATCGTGTCAGACATGGCTCCTCCTGCGATCCCCAGGCTGGCCGGTTGCTGCGCTGCTTGGCAGTCATTAAGAACCGAATCTGAGCAAATGTCAATACCCTGAGCAATCGCTCGCAAGGCGGTGGCGGGGCTAGCGCTCGAGCTCTAGGAGCCGGAGCGCGGCGAGCTCATTGGTCACCAGGACATCGAGGAAACCGCCGTGCAGCGCGCCCAGGATGGCGTGCGCCTTGTGCAGGCCGCCGGCCACTCCGATGACTTTCGGGATGCACTTGAGATCGGACAGCTCGAGCCCGATGCGCCGATCGTGGATCGGCAGGTCCGCCACCTTGCCGTCGGCGTCGAAGAACTGGCCGAGGATGTCACCGACGACGCCGCGCTCGCGCAACGTCCGGACTTCGGCGGCGGTCAGGTAGCCAAGCTGCACGATGGTGGCGTCCGTCGCCGGGGTGCCGATACCCACGATCGCGTGCTCGACCCCGCCGGCCTGCTTCAGTACCTGCCGGATCGTCGGCTCCTCGCGCAGCGCCGCCGCCAGGGCGGCCGAGGATGCGATGTTGGGCGCCGGTATCACCGAGGCCGTGGTGAGCTCTGCGTCCGGCCCCGACTCGCCCTTCGAGGACAGGATCGTCGGCAGGTAGCCGTCGACACCGCCGGTCAGCGTGACCATGTGCACCGGCCCGACGACGCCGAAATTCGTGGCCGCGATGACCCTGGAGACGGTCTCGCCCCAGCCGACGCCGAGGGTGGCTCCGCGCCGCAGGTGGGTGCTGATGAACTGCGCGCCGCCCAGGCCGATCCGGGCGTTCAGCGCGTGACGGTCGGCAGGCTCGTGGTCGTGGTCGGGCACCACCAGGGCCTCGGACAGGCCGAATGTCCGGCACAGCTCAGCGCTTAGCTTGAACGCGTTCAGATACTCGGCGTTCAGGTTGATGGTCACGAGGCCGGCCCGGCGGGCGCGGTCGAGCAGCCTGCCGACGGAGGCCCGGGACAGCGAGAGGCGGCTGGCGATCTCATCCTGGGTCAGTTCGTCCTTGTAGTAGAACCAGGCCGCCCGCAGCGGGAGTTCATCGGAACTCCAGCGTCCCACCTCGTTGAATCCGCTGCTTCTCACTGTGCCGCCTCGTCCGGACCGCCCCTGTCCGGACTGCACTGTCTGGACTGCACTGTCCGGCCTCATATTAGGCCAAGCGTCGCCGAATCCTCGCCGCAGCGCAATCTGGCGGTTGCGCGCAGTACCGGACCGGACGGACCTTGCCAACCTCTGCATTGCCGACCCATACTCAAATGAGAGCAGATGACCAGGACTTGAGCGAATGCTCTCAGCCTCATGAGAGGCAGTAATCATGAAGTTCGGCATCAACCTGTACCTGTGGGCAGACGACATGCACGACGGGCTGCTGCCCGTGCTCGAGCGGCTGAAGCAAATCGGCTACGACGGCGTGGAGGTGCCGATCTTCGACCTCGACCAGGCAAAGTGGGCGTTGTGGGCGCGGCGGCTCGACGACCTCGGGTTGCAGCGGACCGCCAACACCGTGATCGCCGCGGAGCACAACCCGCTCAGTCCCGACCCGGCCGTCCGGGAGGCCGCCTACCAGCACATGCGGCAGGTGATCGACTGCTGCGCCACGGTGGGTTCGAGCTTGCTGTGCGGCCCGCATCAGGTCGCCCTAGGCGTGTTCACCGGCCGCGGTGCGACCGACGAGGAGCGCCAGCGCTGCATAGAGCACCTGCGCCGGGTGGCTGAGTACGCCGCCGGGGCGGGTGTCGTGCTCGCCGAGGAAGTCGTCAACCGGTTCGAGCTGTACCACCTCAACACGCTCGACGAGGCGATCGCCTGCATCGACGAGGTCGGCCACCCGAACTGCCGCATCCACCTGGACACCTTCCACGCGCACATCGAGGAGAAGGATCCGGCCGCCGCGATCCGCCGGGCCGGCTCGCGGATCGCGCACGTACACATCTCGGAGAACGACCGCGGCGTGCCAGGGACGGGCAGTGTCGCGTGGGACGGCACGTTCGCGGCGCTGCACGACATCGGCTATGACGGCTGGCTGACCGTCGAGGCGTTCGGCAATTTCCTGCCTAACCTGGCCGCCGCCACGAGGATCTGGCGCAAGCTGTTCGAAAGCGAGGATGAGCTTGCCGCCGACGCCTACGCGTTCCTGGCCGGTAACTGGTCCCGGTTGGGAGCAGTGGGCTGACGTGCCTGAGCTCTTCGGCACCCGGTGGAGCCGCGCCGAGCTGATGCGGCGCCTCGGCCGGCTCGAGCAGGCCGCGGGGGTCCGGCTGGTAACCCTCGGCGACGGTCTTGGCCGCGGCGTGCGCGTCCTTGAGTTCCGCACCGGCAGCGGGCTGGCCTTCGACGTGCTGGTCGACCGCTGTTTCGATGTCGGCCGATGCGAGTTCGGCGGGCTGCCGCTGAGCTGGCAGTCGGCCGCTGGCGTGGTCGCACCCTGGTACTACGAGCCGGACGAGTGGGGCTGGTTCCGCGCCTGGGGCGGCGGCATGGTGGTGACGTGCGGCCTGGACCACACGCTGGTGCCCGGCCGGGACTCGGCGGCCCAGTTCAATCAGTCGCATGTGATGGAGACGGTTGAATACGGGCTGCACGGGCGGGCCGGCGGGCTGCCAGCGCGACTGCTCGGGTACGGCGAGCGCTGGGACGGCGACGAGTGCGTGCTGTGGGCCGAGGGCGAGGTGCTGCAATCCGCGGTGTTCGGCGAGAGCCTCGTGCTGCGCAGGCGAATCGAAGCGAGAATCGGCGATTGCCGGTTCACGATCGCCGATGAGGTCGAGAACGTCGGGCACACGCGCTGCTCGCACATGTTCCTGTACCACTGCAACACGGGATTCCCGATCGTGGACGACGGGTCGGAGCTGCTCGTGCCCAGCCGGTCCACGACCACCGATTACGCGGCGCCGGTCGAGGGATACCGGCGGATGTCGGCTCCGGTGCGCAACGCCACCGAGGCGTGCTTCGAACACGAGGTCATCGCCGAGCCGGCGGGCACCGTACCCGTCGCCGTGGTCAACCGGGCGCTCGGGCTCGGGGCGTACCAGGTCTTCCGGGCCGGCCAGCTGCCGTATCACACGGTGTGGCGGATGCTCGGCGAGGGGACCTACGCGGTCGGTCTCGAGCCGAGCACGAACCGCGACGCCGGCCGGTTCGACGCACGGGAGCGCGGCGAGCTGCAATGGCTTGAGCCGGGCCAGATCCGGCGATATGACCTGGAGATCGGCGCGCTCGCGGGCGCCGAGGCCATCGCCGGCTTCGAGACGAGGGTGTCGCGGCTGCAGAGCGATCAGGTGACGACCAGGAGGTGAGCACGACCGTGCCGACGCTGACGCGGCCCGCGCGGGTGACGCTGCGCGAGTTCGACGAGATCTTCGAGGCCGTCAAGAACTGGGGCCGCTGGGGTGAGGAGGACGAGCGCGGGACGCTGAACTTCATCACGCCGGAGATGGTGCGGGCCGCGGCCGGGCTGGTCCGGTCGGGGCGGCAGGTCACCATGTCCATCACGATGAACAAGACCGCGGGACCCGACAATCCCAGCCCGGTCATCCACCATGTGGTCCAGGGTCATGACATCGACATCGGAAACACGCTGACGTTCGCGACGGACTTCGTGGGATTGGCGTTCCACGGCGACTGCCACACGCACATGGACGCGCTGTGCCACATCGCGTATCGCGGGCAGGTGTACAACGGGCGGCCCGCTCTGGCGGTGATGACGTCGCAGGGGGCTACGGCCCTGGACGTGACCGCTTACAGCAGCGGCCTAGTGGGCCGGGGGGTGCTGCTGGACGTTCCGCGGTTCCGCGGGGTCAGCTGGCTGGAGCCGGGCGAGGCCGTGACCCGCGCGGAACTCGAGGCGGTCGAGGCGGCGCAGGGCGTACGGCTCGGCGAGGGCGACATCTTCGTCTTCCGCACCGGCCACCACCGGCGGCGGCTCGAGCTTGGCGCGTGGGACAACGGCTACCCGCCCGCCGGCCAGGGCAAGGCAGGCCTGCATGTCGACACGATCGGCTGGATGCACGAGCGCAAGATCGCCGCGTTCCTGCCCGACGGCGACGGTGAGACGGTGCCGAGCAACGTCGAGGGCATGCTCTATCCGATCCATCCGCTCCAGGTCACCGCGATGGGGATGTTCGTGTCGGACAGCCTCCAGCTAGAAGACCTCGCCCAGGCTTGCGCGGAGGAAGGACGCTTCGAGTTCATGGTGGTCGGCCTGCCGCTGCGGCTCCCTGGCGGCACCGGCTCGCCATGGAACCCGATCGCCATCTTCTGAGGGGGACACTTTGGACCTACGTTTCGATGGCAAGGTCGCGCTGGTGACCGGCGCGGCGACCGGCATCGGGCAGGCGACGGCGGCCCGCTTGGCGGCCGACGGCGCGATAGTGGCGGTGAACCACCGGCCGGACCAGGATCCGGCCGAGACGCTCGGCCGGATCGGCGCGGCTGACGGCCAGGGCTTCGCGGTTCCAGCCGATATGCGTGACCCCGAGCAGGTCACGGCGATGGTGCGCGGCGTGGCGTCGCGGGCGGGCCGGCTCGATTACGTGGTGTCCAACGCCGCGGTCAATCCGTTCATGAAGTGGGACGAGACCGGCCTCGAGGATTTCAACCTGCTGTTCGAGACCAACGTGCGCGGTGCCTGGGTGGTGTGCACGGAGGGTGCCAAGCAGATGATCCGTGAGGGCCACGGCGGCGCGATCTGCTGCGTGAGCTCCATCTCGGCGCACGTGGGCGCCCCGGGCCAGACCGCGTACTGCGGCACCAAGGGCGCGATCAGCATGCTGGCCAAGGCACTGGCGTGTGACCTCGGCGAGCACGGGATCCGGGTGAACGCCGTCGAGCCCGGCTGGACCATTACCCCGATGAGCGCGCCGATGATGGACGACCCGGTGGTCCTGAAGTACTACCAGGAGCGCGTCCCGCTGCACCGGGGCGCGCAGCCGGAGGAACTCGCGAACGCGATCGCGTTCCTGTTGTCGCCTGAAGCCAGCTACGTGACCGCCGCGACGCTTCTGGTGGATGGCGGATTCATCGTGAACGCGGAGCTGTGATGACCGAACGGCTGGATCAGCTGGATCGGCTGCGCGCGGCGGTCAGGCGCCCCCTGCCGCTGGCCTACCATCCGCTCTACCGGTTCTACGAGGGCGGCTCGCTGACCAGGCAGTTCCGCGGGCTGCCCGACCGCCCCGACGACTGGTGGTCAGAAGACTGGGTGGGCTCGTGCACCACGGCCAACAACTGTGATCCCGACGGGCGCGCCCAGGGCATGAGCCCGGTCGACCTGCCGGGTATCGGGACCATGACACTCGGCGAGATCGTCGAGGCCCTGCCCGAGGAGATGGTCGGGGCCGGGTTCGCGGAGCGCTGGGGACCCATCACCGGGGTCCTGGTCAAGCTGCTCTCGCCGGC
>Ga0070735_10004412_pt1 | contig 11884 bp, 8 predicted proteins | sample Coa_R1_FD_66443 | JGI IMG/M metagenome (GOLD analysis project Ga0070735, IMG submission 66443) | Surface soil microbial communities from Centralia Pennsylvania, which are recovering from an underground coalmine fire - Coalmine... | ecosystem: Environmental > Terrestrial > Soil > Unclassified ... | reverse complement strand
AGGCCCCCCTGAGCCAGGCCCCCCTGAGCCAGGCCCCCCTGAGCCAGGCCCCCCTGAGCCAGGCCCGCCTGAGCCAGGCCCGGCCGGGCCGGCGGCGGGCGAGCGCGCCGCGGACCGGACCTCCCGCAGCGCCGCGAGCAGGTCGTCCCGGGCCTGGCCGCGCCAGGCCAGCATCGCGAACGGGTCGCGGTCGAACTCCTCGGCCAGCACGTAGCAGACCGCCGCCAGGTGCTTGCACGGCACGCCCCAGTCCGGGCAGGTGCAGCGCATGTCCAGGTCGGTGGCGGACCGGGGGAACAGCGGCGTGCCGCACTCGGCGAACACGTCCTCGATCTCGTGCGGCATCTCGCCGGCCAGCAGCTTGGCCCGGAACAGCGCCTGGCTGGCCAGCCGTTCCTGGACCCGCCGCCACTGCGGCTTGGTGAGCGGCAGCACACCGAGCCGGACCTCATACGGCCGCGGCCGGGAACCCTGGACCAGCGCGGTGACCTTGCCCTGGGACAGCGTGAAGTCGAGCACCTGGCCGGCCCGGGCGTAGCTGCGGCCGCGGGCCAGCCGGCCGCTCAGGCCGGAGGCTTCGAGCACCCCGATGAACCGCCGCGACCACCACTGCTCGCCGATCGCGCCGCGCCTGCTCTTGGCCTTGATCCCGCCATCGACCCGGATCGGCTTGGCGGGCGGCCAGTCCTCCCAGCGGCCCCTGGAAAACTCGCTCATTCGCTCACTCGCTCACCGCGTCCGGGGACAGGGCCAGCACGTCGCGCAGGTCGGCGACCGAGAGCTCGGTGAGCCAGCTCTCGCCGGTGCCCACGACGCGGTCGGCCAGGGTCTTCTTCTCCTCGATCATCGCGTCGATCCGCTCCTCGAGCGTCCCCACGCAGACGAACTTGCGCACCTGGACGTTGCGGTGCTGGCCGATCCGGAACGCCCGGTCGGTGGCCTGGTCCTCCACGGCCGGGTTCCACCACCGGTCGACGTGGATCACGTGGCTGGCCGCGGTCAGGTTGAGCCCGGTGCCGCCCGCCTTGAGCGAGAGCAGGAACAGCGCCGGCTCGGTCAGCGAGGTGAACGTCTCGACCAGGGCGTCGCGCTGGCGCTTGGGCGTCCCGCCGTGCAGGAACAGCACCGGGCAGCCGAGCCGGCCCGCCAGGTGCGGCTGCAGCATCCGGCCGAACTCGGCGTACTGCGTGAAGCACAGCGCCTTGTCGCCCTCGGCCACGATCTCGTCGCAGATCTCCTCGAGCCGGGCCAGCTTGCCGCTGCGGCCCGGGAGCCGGGAGCCGTCGCCCAGCAGGTGCGCGGGGTGGTTGCAGACCTGCTTGAGCTTGGCCATCGTGGCCAGGACCAGGCCGCGCCTGCTGATGTCGTCGGTGGCCTCATCGATCCGGGCCAGCATGTCGGCCACCGTGGCCGCGTAGAGGCTGGCCTGTTCGGCGGTGAGGTTGCACCAGACCTTCATCTCCTGCTTGTCCGGCAGGTCGGAGATGATCGTCTTGTCGGTCTTCAGGCGGCGCAGCACGAACGGCTGGGTCAGCCGCTGCAGGGCGCGGGCGGCGTCGTCCGAGCCGTGCCGTTCGATCGGGATCGAGTAGTCCTCCCGGAACCGGTCGGCCGGCCCGAGCAGCCCCGGGTTGGTGAACTCCATGATCGACCACAGCTCCGACAGCCGGTTCTCCACCGGCGTCCCGGTCAGCGCGATCCTGGTCGCGGCGGGCAGCGCGCGCACCGCCCGGGCCTGCTGGGTGGCGTGGTTCTTGATGTTCTGCGCCTCGTCGCACACCACCCGGGCCCAGGTCACCGTGCTCAGCGCGGCCCGGTCCCTGGTCGCCACGCCGTAGCTGGTGATGACCAGGTCGGTCCCGGCCAGCGCGGCGGCCAGGTCATCGCCGTCCAGCCGGTCCGCGCCGTGGTGGACGTGGACGCGCAGGTCCGGGGTGAACCGGGCCGCCTCCCGCTGCCAGTTGCCGACCAGCGACATCGGGCACACCAGCAGGGTCGGGCCACGGGCCGGCCTTTCGGCGGCGATCAGCGACAGCATTTGGATCGTCTTGCCCAGCCCCATGTCGTCGGCCAGGATGCCGCCGAGGCCCAGGCCGCCCAGGAAGGACAGCCAGCTCAGCCCCCGCTCCTGGTAGGGCCGCAGCGTCCCGGCGAAACCCGCGGGCGCCGTCATCGGCGGCAGCCGCCGGTCGGCCTGCCCGGACAGCAGGTCGCCAAGCCAGCCGTCGGCGTCCACGCCGACCAGCGGGACCTGCGCGCCGGGGTCGCGCAGGCCGGCCAGCAGCGCGTCGGCGGCGGTCATCGTGCCCGCCTGCTGGCGTTCCAAGAACCTCAGCGCGGCCTGCAGGTGCGCCTCGTCCAGCTCGACCCACTGGCCGCGCAGCCGCACCAGCGGGGCCTTGAGCCGGGCCAGCTCGGCGAGCTCGGCCGGGTCGATCACCTGGTCGCCGACCGCCAGGTCGTAGCGGAAGTCCACCAGGTCGCCCAGCCCGAACCTGGCCGCGGTGACCGACGAGGCGGACGAGGCGGCCCGGGTCCGCGTGGTCAGCTTGAGCCCGAGCCTGGCCTTGCGCACCCAGTCCGGCAGCAGCACCCCGAACCCGGCCCCGGCCAGCAGCGGCCCGGTCTCCTTGAGGAACCGGAACGCGCCCCGCGTATCCAGTTCCACCATGGCCGGCTCCGGCTCGCGCAGCGCGTCTTCAAGCTCGCCGAACAGCCGGCTGGCCGCGCCCAGCCCGGCCAGCAGCTCCTCGACCGGGTCGTCGCCGCCGGGCCCGACACCCTCGCCCGCCCAGGCGTCGGCGGCCGGGATCATCAGGCTAGGGTCCTCGGTGGACTGCAGCGCGAACTCCACCCGCCACGGATCCTCATCGGGCACCGCAGGCTCGGTGAGGCGGAAGCAGGTCCGCACCGGGCCGGCCGGGATGAGCGCGCGGTCCAGCCACGCGTCCAGTTCCGCGGCCAGCGCGGCGGCCTCGGTCTCATCCCGCGGCGTCACCACGTCGAGGCGTGCATCAGTGCTGGTCAGTGCGGCCACGAACCGTTCGGCCACGGGAATGTGCGCCGGAGTACGGCCGCGCCGCGCGGGCAGGAGGGAACCGGGCAGGCGGGAGCGCGCCGCGGCGTCGGCCAGGCTGTCGAGCGCGGCGGCCAGCAGGATCCCGGGTGCCTCCCCGGCCACCGCCCGGCACGAGGCGGGCATGGCCGCGGCCAGGTCCCGGGCGCGCTGCGTGTCCGTGCCGCCCAGCACCGGGCGCCAGCGGGCCGTGTAGCCGCCGTACTCGTCTTCGGCCAGGACCGGCAGGACCCGGCCGCGGGCGGCCAGGCCGTCGGCGAAGCTGGCCAGCGCGGCCAGGTAGGGCAGCGAGGCGCCGGGGACCGCCAGGCCGGCGACCTCGCCGGCCGCGCCGAGCAGGTCCAGCGCGGCGGCCGGCGCGAAGACCAGCGCCGGCACTCGCCAGCGGGCCAGCCGGACCCGGCCGGTCCGGGGTTCCGGCGCATCGGCCCGGACGAGCTCGGGCGAGGCCAGCGGGCGGGCCGGGCCGGCGGCCGAGGGCAGCTGCAATGTGAGCTCGCCGTCGACGGCCTTGCGGGCCGCCTCGCCCGCCGGGCCGGGCATCGCGGCCAGCAGGTCGGCCAGTTCAGCGGCCTGGCAGGCGAACGGGTGCGGCGGCGGCTCCGGCGCGCGGCCCGGCGGCGCGGCCGGGCGCGACGGGTCCTCCGCCCACAGGCAGAGCGCATCGAGCGCCCATACCCCGTGCAGCACCCGCATGGTCTGCACGGTAACAAGAGGCTCGGACAATACGCGCGCGAACGCGCCGACCGCCTGCTCCGCGGGGCAGGACCGGTGCCGGTAACTACGTCGTTGTGGCAACGATGTAGTCCGGTGTGCGTCGTTGTGGCAACGACGTAGTTGGCCCAGCCGCCGGAGGCGGGGAAGGTGATGACGGGGAGGCATGCGGGGCAGGAGTGCCCGCAGAGGCCTGGCGCTCACCTCACAGGAACGCACCCATGGACCATCGGTTGGCGGCCGGGCTTAGTCCGGGGTCTGGGCCGGGGCCTTGGCGGGCGCGCCGGCCTGCTCTCCGCCGTCGCCGCCGTCGCCGCCGGGGACGGCGTCCGCATCGGCGTCCGGGCCGGCCTCTGGCGGGGGGGCGATCTTGCGGAACTGCTTGTTCATAGAGCGGAGCAGGAAGACCAGGGCGACGGCGATCCCGGCCACGACCAGGAAGCCCAGGACGCCGGGCTCCACGTCGTTGCTGGCCGTGGAGGCCGCGGCGGACGCGGCGGACGCGGCGGCGGCCAGGACGCCCAGGGTCACAGGCTCACACACTCCTTGATGCCGGCGAACAGGTCATCTTCTGGTAGCTCGGTATCGACAACCGACCTAGCCAGATGATAGTCCTCGGTCGGCCAGGCGGCCTGCTGCACCTCCAGCGGGCAGGAGAACCAGAAGCCGTTCGGGTCGACCTGGGTGGCGTGCGCCTTGAGCGCCTCGTCCCGGACCGCGAAGAAGTCCCCGCACGGCACCCTGGTGGTGATCTCCAGCTGCGGCGCGTCGTCGCCGCGCCGCTTGGCCCGCTCCTCGAAGATCTTCTCGTACGGCGACTCCAGGCCGCGGCGCAGCATCTCCTCGTGCATCGCGACGTACTTGGCGCCGTGGAACGAGACGAAGTAGTAGAGCTTGAGCGCCTGCCAGGGCTCGCCCGCGTCCGGGTACGCGTCGGGGTCCGCGGCCGCCTCGAAGGCGGCCACGCTGACGTTGTGCGTCATCACGTGGTCCGGGTGCGGGTAGCCGCCGTTCTCGTCGTAGGTGAGCATCACGTGCGGGCGGAACTCCCGGACCGCCCGTACCAGCGGCTCGGTCGCCTGCTCGAGCGGGGTGAGCGCGAAGCAGCCGTCCGGCAGCGGCGGCTTGGGGTCGCCCTCGGGCAGGCCCGAGTCGACGAATCCGAGGAAGCGCTGCTGCACGCCGAGGATCTCCCGGGCCCGGTCCATCTCCTCGCGCCGGATCCGGGCCATGTCGGCCTTGACCTCCGGCCGCTCCATGGCCGGGTTCAGGATGTCGCCGCGCTCGCCGCCGGTCAGCGTGCACACCAGGACCTGCGCGCCCTCGCTCACGTAACGCGCCATGGTCGCCGCCCCCTTGCTGGACTCGTCGTCCGGGTGGGCGTGCACGGCCATGAGCCGAAGCTGGCTTCGCAACAGATGTCTCCCTCGTGTAAAAACCCTCGGTGGCGCAAACACCCGTTCACCAGGCCGACATTCCCAGTCCACCGGGCGAGGTAAGCTTCCCCATTTGACTAGACGGCTCTCGTCACCGACGCTAGTTAGCCTCAGCAGATTACCCCCGGGGGACCGACGACGGTCCCAGACAGGCCAGTCCTCAGCAGTGCCCAAGGAGTTCCCGTGACCGAGACGCGTGAAGAAACCGTCACCTGGCTGACCCAGGAGGCATACGACCGGCTCAAAGCCGAGCTCGACCACCTCTCCGGACCGGGGCGCATCGATATCGCGAAGAAGATCGAGGCGGCCCGGGACGAGGGCGACCTGCGCGAGAACGGCGGCTATCACGCGGCCAAGGACGAGCAGGGCCAGATCGAGGCGCGGATCATCCTGCTCCAGCACATCCTGGAGAACGCCCGGGTGGGCGGGCCGCCGCGCACCGACGGCGTGGTCGGCCCGGGCATGACGGTGACGATCCGGTTCGTCAAGGACGAGGACGAGGTGACGTTCCTGCTCGCCTCGCGCGAGGAGAGCGGGTCGCCGATCGACGTCTACTCGCCGCGTTCCCCGCTGGGCGCCGCGATCATGGGCAAGAAGGTGGGCGAGAAGGCCACCTACTCACTGCCGAACGGCCGCGCCACGACCGTGGAAATCCTCGAGGCCGTCCCCTACGTCGGGGCGTAAAAAACCCTTTCTTATGCCGAACGGGCCGTGGTGCGGGTGACCACGGCCCGTTCGGCTACCCCGGGAACCGCCGCTGCTACGACACGAGTTCCGGCTGCTGACTCGCGGTCTCGCCCGCCTCCGGCGGCGCGACCCGCGCGCGCAGCGGGACCTCCTTGATGAACAGGGCCAGCACGAAGATCAGCACCGCGGCCGGCAGGGCCCAGATGAACACGGACTGCACGGCGTGCGCGATGGCGAAGAACACGTCGTGCTTGACCGGCGCGGGCAGCAAGTTGACCGTGGCCGGGTTGACCTGGCCGCCGGTGGCGCTGATGTGCGCCCCGGAGCCGGCCGCGCTGGCCAGCGACTCGGTCAGCCGCCGGGCGAACACGGCGCCGAACGCCGCCACCCCGAGCGAGCCGCCGATCTGCTGGAAGAACATCCGGGCGCTGCTGGCCACGCCCATGTCCTTCTGCTCCACGCTGTTCTGCGCGATCAGCGAGACCATCTGCATGATGAAGCCCATGCCGAGACCGAACACCACGTAGTAGAGCGCCAGGGTGACCCGGGTGGTGCCGACGCCCAGGTGGGTCAGCAGGAACATGCCCAGGACCATGATGGCCCCGCCCAGCACCGGGAAGATCTTGTACCGGCCGGTTCTGGTCGTCACCTGCCCGGCCACGATCGAGGTGATGGTCACGCCGATCATCATCGGGGTCAGGGCCAGCCCGCTGATCGTGGGCGACTCGCCCTGCACGGTCTGCTGGTACAGCGGCAGGAACGTCATCGCGCCGAACATGGCCAGGCCGACCAGGAAGGTCAGCGTCATCGTGACCGAGAAGTTCCGGTTCTTGAACACGTGCAGCGGCAGGATCGGCTCGGCCGCCCGGCGCTCGGTGACCAGGAACCCGGCCAGGGCCGCGACGCTGAGCACGCCCAGGCCGACGATCTGCGCCGAACCCCACGCGTACTCGGTGCCGCCCCAGGTGGCCAGCAAGATCAGCGCGGTCGCGGCCACGCCCAGCAAGATGCCGCCGGTGTAGTCGACCTTGTGGCTGACCCGCTTGGCGGGCAGGTGCAGGGTGGAAATGATGTAGACCAGCGCGATCCCGCCCAGCGGGATGTTGACGTAGAAGATCCAGCGCCAGGAGAAGCTGGTGGTGATGAACCCGCCGACCAGCGGGCCGCCGATGGTGGCCAGCATCATCACGACCATCATGTAGCTCATGTAGCGGCCGCGCTCGCGGGGCGCCACGATGTCGCCCAGCGTGGCCATCGAGCCCACCATCAGGCCGCCGGCGCCCAGTCCCTGGATGGCGCGGAAGGCGATCAGCTCATCCATCGACTGCGACAGGCCGGACAGCGCCGACCCGGCCAGGAAGATGATGATCGCGGCGATGAAGAACTTCTTCCGGCCGTACATGTCGCCGAGCTTGCCGTAGAACGGCGTGGTGATCGTGGACGCGAGGATGTACGCGGTCACCACCCAGGACAGGTGGGCCACGCCGCCCAGGTCGCCGACGATCCGCGGCAGCGCGGTGCTCACGATCAGGTTGTCGAGCATGGCGAGCAGGATGGCCAGCAGCAGCCCGGGCAGCACGATCATCACCTCGCGCGGCGCGAGGAACTGCCCGCCTGGTGCTCCCGGCCCGTTAACGGCCGCCGCGGCCCCCGAGCCGCCGCCGTGGCCGTTGACGCCAGACCCTGATGTTTCCGACACGCGCCTTCTCCCTCATCCCATCGTCCCTGCTGTCCCGTCCGCGTCCGGCCTGTTATGCTACTTACCGGCCGGCAAGTAATATGCTATGGTGGCTACTAACCGGCCGTCAAGTAATTAAGGGTTACGGGGCCGACTCCGCGAAGGAGTGCGAGACGGATATGCAGGACGCGGGACCCGCTCCGCGCAGGGACACCCGGGCGCAGGTGCAGCAGGTCGCGCTCGAGTTGTTCGCCGAGCAGGGGTACGAGAAGACCTCGCTGCGCGAGATCGCCGAACGGCTCAGCGTGACCAAGGCCGCCCTGTACTACCACTTCAAGTCCAAGGAAGACATCGTCCACAGCTTCACCGACGACTACTTCGCCGAGATCGACGGCCTCATGGACTGGGCCAAGGACCAGCCGCGCACCGAGGAGACCCGGCTGGAGCTCCTGGACCGCTACGTGGGGATCGTGCTCGCCGGCAGTGAGGTGTTCCGCTTCCTGGAGCAGAACCGGGCCGCGGTGCAGGGCATGGAGACCGGCAAGGACCGGTTCGCGCGCTTCCGGGACCGGCTCGACACGCTCGTCGACCTGCTCGCCGGTCCCGACGCGCCGCTACGCGAGCGGGTGCGGGCCACCGCCGCCATGCTCACCGTGGGCGCGATCTGCCATGTCTACCGGCAGCAGGTCGATGACCCGGACAAGCTACGCGCCATCATCCTGGAGATCGCCACCGACCTGATCCACTGACTCGTCCACTGACTCCCGGCGGGCCAGGTCGAGGCGGTGCCGCGAGGCCACGGTCTTGGGATCATCGGCGCCGAGCAGCCGCTCGTACGCGGCCACGTTCGTCTCGAACAGGGGGATGGCCTCGGCCGGGCGCCCGGTAGCCCGGTAGGCGCTGGCCAGATTATTCCGCGACGCGAGGGCACTGGGATGATCGGCGCCGAGCAACCGCTCCTGGGCCGCAAGGGTCTGCTGGACCAGCGGGATCGCCTTGGCGACCTGGTCGCACTTCCGGTAGGCGCTGGCCAGGCTGGCCCGCGACGCCATGGTATCGGGGTGGTCAGGACCGAGCAGCCGCTCCCGGGCGGCCAGGATCTGCTCGAGGAGCGGGATCGCCTCAGCGGACTGGTCCGCAGCCTGGTACACCGCGGCGAGGATGGCCCGCGAGCGCAAGGTATCGGGATGGTCGGGACCGAGCAGCCGTTCCTCGGCGGTCAAGATCTGCTCGAACAGCGGTATCGCCTCGGCGGACCGGCCGACGTCCCGGTAGGCAGCCGCGAGGTTGCCTCGTGAGTTCAGGGTGCTCGGATCATCCGCGCCCAGCAGACGTTCCCGGGCGGCCAGCGTCCTCTCGAACAGCAGGATCGCCTCGACGGACCGGCCGACGTCGCGATAGGCGGCCGCGAGGTTGTTCTGTGACATCAGCGTGTCGAGATGATCGGCGCCCAGCAGCCGCGTCTGGGCGACGAGGGTCCGCTCGAGCAACGGGACGGCGTCGGCCACCCGGTCCGCCGCCCGGTACGCGACGGCGAGACTGTTCTGCGAGTTCAGCGTCTCGAGGTGGCTGGGTCCTAGCGCACGGTCCAGGTCCGCGGCCAGCGCCTCGCCCACCGCGATGGCCTGCGGTGTGCTGTCACGCAGTTCGATCAGGTAATAGAGCGCCCAGAACCGCAGCCGCAGCAGAAGCCTGGCCAACGGCTGGTCAGCCCCGCCTCCTGGTCCCGGTGCGCTAGCCAGCAGTGCCGACACCTGCTGCGGAAGGTCCCTGATGGCCGGGCGGTCCGGCGCCTCCGCAAGCGCCTCCGCGCGTGCTTTCAGGACCGAGCCGACGGCCAGGCAGACCTCCGTCAATCGCTCCCGCCGGGCCAGTGCCGCACAGATCACCCGTCTGACCAGGCCGTGCATGATGACGGTGCGGCCATCGATGGCGGGGGTCAGCAGCGACCTGGCCGTCAGCCATTCCACGGCCCGATCGACCAGTGCGGCATCTGCCGTGTAACCCCCGTCAGCCAGCACGCCCGCCTCGCCCGCGGCGTGCAGCACTTCCCGGCGGACCCCACCCGGCGACAACACCGCCACGAGCTCAAGTACCCCCGTGCACACGCCTGACTGGTCGCCAGCCCGGACCGCTTCCAGGGACTGCAGGACCGCTTCCGCGACGCGCTTCGGGTACGGCTGCTCCGTTCTCCGCTCGTCCTGGACCAGGTCCTCCGCGACGGGAATGGCGCGCAGCCGCTGCAGGTAGGTCCCGTGCCCCAGCCGCCGCCCGGCGATCGTACCCGCGGCCTGATCCAACGCCAGCGGCAGATATCCCAGTTCGGCGGCCAGCGCCGCGGCACCGGTCCGGTCCGCGAGGCCGGTCCGGCCTTCCAGGAAGGCGTGCGCCTCGTCGGCGCTGAACACGCTGACCGGGACGGTCGCTCCCAGGTCCGCCGCTGACTCCCGGTCCGCGGTAATCAGCACCCGAGCGGCGCCCTCGACGGGAACGAACGGCCGCAGCAGGGCAAGGTCTTCCGCGTTGTCGAACACCAGCAAGCAGCGCTCCCCGTCGGTCTCCAGCCAGCGCCGGACCGCATGGCCGGCGTCGGCTGGGCTTCGCACCGAACCGCCATCGGACAGCCCCGTGGCGTCCGCCACCGCGGCCAGGCCGACTCGTACGCTCTCGCTGTCCTGGGCGTTGACCCAGGCGATCAGCCTCCAGCCAGCCGCCAGCATCGCCCGCGCGTGCGAGGCGGCCAGTTGCGTCTTTCCTGTTCCCTGCGTCCCGGTGAGTACCACCACCGACGCCTTCTGGCTGGCCTGGTTCAGCCGGCCCAGCAGGGCTGGCCTCGGCTGGAAACCAGGCCGCTGCGCCGGGATGGCACCTACCACGGTCTGGGTGCCGGCCGTCATCCGGGCCGGCGGTTCGGTGGTGCCGGACTCCCCGGCGCTGGTCCTGGGCTGGTCAGTGGCCGTCTGGTCAGTGGCCGTCAGGTCAGGTCCGGCCGCGTGAACACCCGGCTCGGCAGGCCCCTGCTGCCGCGCGTCGCGTTCATCGGTCCGATTCACCGTCAGCCCCTCATGAGGATTCAGCTAACCACTGCGAGACCGCGGTTACGGACACCTACTTACCCTCTTTCGAACGCCTAAACAGTCGGCTACGGCCCCGGTGATGCGGTAACGCCGTGCAGGCGGCCAGGCCGGACACGATGGCGACGGGGTTACAGCCCGGTGGCTGACCGCGATGCCGTCGGCCATGGCGGGCGTGGCCGGAACGGCGGGGCTCGGTGCGCGGACCACGCCGAGCCGAGACCGGACCCGCTCGACGGGGCTCTCCGGCCCGCCGCAAGCGCTCCAGTTATGCCCGTATGTAACCATTTAACAGAGATCTTGTTACATACAGTCATAGTCACCATATGGCTGTAAACCACCTAGATAGCATATACGTCTAACTTTCGTCACTATAAATTCGCCCAAGCTTCGGCTGTTGTTAACGTCAGTCTCACCTTTACCGCAGGGCCGAAGATGGGCTTGGGCTGCACTGTCTCGGAAGGGGTCACCGGTGATCGTCGAGGTCGAGTACGCGCCTGGCCTGGCCCAGGAGATACGCGAGACCTTCCACGACCTGAACCAGCCGGTCGCCTGTGTGCTGGCGCTCGCCGCGGCGGCGCTGACGGAGCCGGATCTTCCAGTTGCCGCGCGCCGTCGGCTCGAGCAGATCGCCGGACAGGCCAGATGGCTGGCCGACATGGTACGTGACTGCCTGGGAGCGCAAGGGCAAGAAACCCCGGCAGAGATCGAGGAACTCGACGACGGCCGGGCCGACGTAGTGCACATCGCTCGCGAGGTCATCGCGGCCGAATGCCTGACCTGGCACGGTCACCTGGTGCTGAACTCGCCGGCCGGGCCGGTGTGGTGCCTGCTCCACCCCGTGCTGCTGCGCCGGGCCGTGGCCAACGTGCTCGGCAATGCGACCCGCGCGGCCGGGCCGGCCGGCACGGTGACCGTGGAGATCCTGCGGCGCAAGGGCGGTGTCGTGCTCTCGGTAGAGGACAATGGTCCGGGCTTCGGGAAGATACCGAGCGGCACGGGCCTGGGATTGTCCGCCGTGGCCAGAAACGTCGTCAAGCACGGCGGAAAAATGGAATTCGGCTGCGCCGGGGGCAGCGGCGGCGCGCGGGTAAGCCTCTGGCTGCCGGTAAAAATCGGCCAAAGGAGCGGGGCCGATGAGGCTTATTCTTTGTGACGATAACCGGATTCTGTGCGAGGCACTCGGCGTCGCACTCGAGGCACACGGTCACCAAATAGC
>Ga0070735_10004411_pt1 | contig 11887 bp, 7 predicted proteins | sample Coa_R1_FD_66443 | JGI IMG/M metagenome (GOLD analysis project Ga0070735, IMG submission 66443) | Surface soil microbial communities from Centralia Pennsylvania, which are recovering from an underground coalmine fire - Coalmine... | ecosystem: Environmental > Terrestrial > Soil > Unclassified ... | reverse complement strand
AAACGCACGCCTGACGAGGCCGTCGCCAAGGCAGTCGCTCAATTGAAGTCGAGTCTCCGTGTTGAGCCGTTGCCCAAGACGGAAGTGATCAAGGTGAGCTTGCCTTCCAGCAACCCCAAAGAAGCTGCGTTGATCCTCAGCACTCTGGATGATGCGTACTTGCAGAAGCACAAAGAACTGCACAATCCAGCGGGTCAGTTTGAATTCTTCGATCGGCAGACCAAGGAAGCCCAAGCGTCTTTGCAGGACGCTGAAGCCAAACTGAAGGCGTTCCCGCAGCGGACGGGTGTAGCCAATCCGCTGCTCGCCCGTGATAGCGCTCTGCAGAAGGTGAATGACTTTAACTTCACTCTCGGCCAGACGCGCGCCGAAATGGCAGAGACAGAAAAGCGTCTCGTCGCTCTCGAGCAAATGCAGAAGACCACTGCTCCTCGTATGCTCGCACAAGAGCGCAAGGTTGAAGACGGCTCAATCAAGGACATGAAGTCGAAGTTGCTCGAACTGCAATTGAAGCAAACCGATTTGGCTTCGAAGTATCAGCCCGACTATCCGCCACTTCTTGAAGTCCAGCGGGAGATCGCCGAGACGCAGACCATGATGGCGAGCAACAAGCCAATGAACGACGTCACGACCGATCGCAATCCCACCTACCAGTGGATTAACGACGAGATCGTCAAAGCCAAGGCTCAAGTTAAGGGCGACCAGGCTCGTGTCGACGAACTGGAGACTGTGATCTCACAGAGTATGGACAAGATCCGCAAGTTCGACGCAGCCAACATTGAAGAGACCGATCTGGCGCGTACCGCCAAGACTGCGGAAGACAACTATCTACTGTACCTGCGTAAGCGCGAAGAGGCCCGCATCACCAACGCGCTCGACACAACCCAGATGGTAAACGTCGCGATTCAGGAAAAACCCGCTGTACCCGTTTATCCGACCCAGTCGGGATGGTTGTTCGGCCTGGTGGGTACGATCCTGGCGATCACGGTGAGCGCTGGAACCGTATTCATGAAGGAACGCATGGATGGCTCGTTCCGTACGCCGACTGAGGTGGAGCATATCCTCAACCTGCCGGTGCTAGCCGCAGTTCCGACGCGCAACGGCAACAGTTTCCATCTGAACGGCAATGGAAATGGTAACGGAAACGGAAACGGCAATGGGCATCATCCCAGAATTTCACCGACCGGCACGGAGTAAGGAATCTAGTAGGGCACTAAGCAGTAAGCACGGAACGGAAGTGTTAGGTTTGCCACTTCTCCGAAAGGGAACCCAAGGAAATGAGCAGGAACTTCGAGTTGTTACAAAAAGCCGCCGAAGAACGGGAGCGTGAACTGAGATCAGGTGCCACATCAGCCGCGACAGTGCCGGTGTGGGAAGATGCGCCGGGAATTGCTCCTTCTGGCCACGTACCGGAATCTCCCGACGGACATCCGCGTGAAGAGTTAACCAGGCTCATCCAGCGGTTGTTCTTGCTTCCGGATTCCGCCCGTGCGGTGGTGTTTTCGAGCATCGAGCGCGGCGCCGGTTGCACATGGTTGTCTGTCCAGGTGGCACGGATGCTGGCCACGCACAGCCGCAACACGGTTTGCGTGGTGGACGCGAACCTGCGCCATCCCGGCATGCACGACATGTTCTCGATCGCAAATCACAACGGACTGGCCGATGCCGTTGTTTCTGCAGCGCCGCTGCAGGGCTACTTGCGAAAGTCTCCGTTGCCGAATCTGTGGCTTCTCACCTGCGGCTCTCCTGAAAAGGCCGAGCCGGCTCTAAACGCTACCGAAGCGTTGCAGGCTTATATTCGTCAGTTGCGCAGCCAGTTCGACTATGTGCTGATCGATTCGCCGCCAATGAATCTGTATAGCGACGCTGTGCGCCTCGCCTCGGCTGCGGACGGAATTGCCCTGGTCCTCAAGGCAAATTCGTCGCGTCGTGAAATTGCGCAGCGCGTGATTCAGGAAGCGAGAACGCATAACGTTCGGATTCTGGGAGCCGTTCTGAATCAGCGAACGTTCCCTGTTCCGGAATCGATTTATCGCCGTCTCTAACCCGCCGGCTCCGCAATCAGAATTCCCTGCGGAGCTTGCTGCTTGCGATGGGTCGATGTTCCCCCCGTTGGCTTCCGACTTGACCGGATCAAAGTGTGAACCGGATATCCGTCCCGTCTAGACAGTAAGAACAATCTCTATGGGGAATGCCAAGCGTCAGATTCTGTTGAATGCCCTGAAGGTGTTTGATTTGGGGCTGATGGTTGCCTGTTTCCTGGGCGCCGTCTTTATCGTGCTGCGTCAAACGCAGACCGGGCTCAGTTTTGAAGAAGTCCTCTCCATGCGAATCAAGCTGGGGAACTTCATCCTTTTCGCCGGCCTGATGTTTGTCTGGCACGTAATTTTCTCGATGTTTGGTTTATACGGATCGCGCCGCTTTGCAGGCCGTTTCCGCGACATAGTTGACTACGGAAAAGCGTGTACAGTGGGCGCAGTATTTCTCCTGCTGGCCGCGGCAGTGTTTCGCATTCGCCTCGTCACGAATTTGTTTGTAGTCGTCTTTTGGCTGGCGACTATCGTTTGCACGGCCGGCAGCCGTCTTCTACTCCGCAGCGCCCTCGAACGAGTTCGAATCCACGGTCGCAACCTTCGTTTCATGCTGGTAGTTGGAACAAACCGGCGCGCGATCGAATTCGCTCATCGCCTGATGCGCAAACCGGAACTGGGTTATCGCGTACTTGGCTTCGTAGATCAGGAATGGCATGGCTTGCAGCAGATTGAGGAAACCGGCCTTCCCTTGGTAAGTGACTTTGAGAGTCTGCCGACTTACCTGCGACAAACGGTCGTCGACGAAGTCGTCTTGACTCTGCCTATGCGTTCCTTGCACGAGCACGGCGCAGCCATTACCGCCATCTGCGAGGAACAAGGAATCACCATTCGTGTTCTCAACAATTTGTTCGACCTGAAACGACCGCGCCCTCGCACCGAAGAGCTGGTGGGTGCCACGCTAATGACCCACGACGCGGGTATGGCCGAAGGCTGGCCTGTAATCGTAAAGCGGATCGTCGATGTGATGGTTTCAAGCGTTGCTCTCATCATCCTGTCGCCGGTACTGGTAATCTCCGCGATTTTCATTAAGCTGACTTCGCCGGGACCGATCTTCTTTACTCAGCCGCGGTTGGGACTCAACAAACGACGGTTCAACATCTTCAAATTCCGCACCATGGTTCCTGATGCGGAGAAACGAATCCGGGAACTCGAACACCTCAACGAAGTTTCCGGTCCGGTCTTCAAGATCAAGCATGACCCTCGTATCACTCCCATCGGAAGTTTTCTCCGCAAGACCAGCATCGACGAACTGCCGCAGCTCTTCAATGTGCTGAAAGGCGACATGAGCCTGGTCGGACCTCGCCCGCTGCCCATACGCGATTGCGAAGGCTTCGACAAGGACTGGCAGCGGCGTCGATTCAGCGTGCGCCCCGGTATCACCTGTTTGTGGCAGATCAACGGACGGAGTTCGATTCCGTTTGAAAAGTGGATGCAACTGGACCTGGAATATATCGACATGTGGTCCCTCCGGTTGGATTTCGAGATTCTGCTGCGGACAATTCCCGCTGTTCTCAAAGGTTCTGGAGCAGCCTAGTTTTTCAGCTCCCCGCCGCCTCGTCCCTGGTTTTGTTCCACGCCCTTACCCTATGAGCAAGACTTTCACCAGCGAAACTGGTTCTCAAGGGACGACTCCTGTAGTTCCCACAGCGCCTTTGGTCTCTGCTACCTCACGTCCAGCCGTTCTGGATCAGTGGAACCAGACGGACGCACCATTCCCATCCTCGCTCTGTTTGCATCAACTCTTCGAATCTCAGGTCGAGAAGACCCCTTATGCGTGCGCCGTCGCCCAAGACACGCGCCGGCTCAGTTATCGCGAGCTGAATTCCAAGGCTAATCAGCTTGCCCAGTATTTGCGCGCCTTCGGAGTGCAACCTAACGATCCTGTCGCCATCTGCCTGCACTCCGGCGTCGACTTCGCGATTGCGATACTTGCGGTCCTGAAAGCCGGAGGGGCTTGCGTTCCTTTCGATCCCGCATATCCGAACGAGCGGCTAGCGTTCATGCTCGAAGACGTCGGTGCGCGCTTGCTGCTGGGTGCGCCTGAGTTGCTCTCCAAAGTGGGGCCAATTTCCACTCCGATGATCGATTTGGACTCGGCTTGGCCCTTCGTTCATCAGCAGACAGATCGTAATCTTGCCGAGATCGTTTCGCCCGAGGATCTGGCTTACGTGATCTACACGTCAGGTTCGACCGGAACGCCAAAGGGCGTTTTGCTCGGGCATCGGGGCTTGGTGAACCACAGCACCGCTTCGATCGAACTTTATGGGCTAACCAGCAAGGACCGCATGCTGCAGTTCGCTTCGATCAGCTTCGATATCACGATCGAAGAGCTGTTCCCGACATGGTCGTCGGGCGGAGCAGTGGTCTTCAAAGATTCGGGATTCTCGCTCGGCTTCGCGGAGTTCATGGAATTCATTCGCAAGTACGAGATCACTGCGCTGGATTTGCCCACCGCGTACTGGCACGAATGGACGAACTTCCTTTTTGACAATCAGGAACTACCGCCCGCGAACTTGCGCCTGGTAATTGTCGGCGGCGAGAAGGTATCGGCAGCAATCCTTGCGCGGTGGCAATCGCGTGTGGGGAATCGTGTTCGCTGGATCAATACGTACGGCCCCAGCGAAGCCAGTGTGATCGCAACTTCCTACGAACCGTCAGCCGGGAATGACGTGACTCAGGCAGTTCCAATCGGTCGTCCGATATCAAATACCGGGATTTACTTGTTGGACGAAGCGCTTGAGCCAGTGCCGGTCGGCGAGGCAGGAGAGCTCTTCATTGGAGGAGTGGGAATCGCGCTAGGTTACCTGAATCGGCCGGAACTAACCCGGCAGAAGTTCGTTCCCGATCCGTTCAGCACAAATTCCGATGCGCGACTTTATCGCACCGGAGACATGGCTCGTTATCGCGGCGATGGCCAAATCGAGTTCCTCGGTCGTGAAGATGATCAAGTCAAAATTCGGGGCTTTCGTGTCGAGCCGGGAGAAATCGAGGAAGTTCTGAGTCGCCACGAAACCGTTCGTGAGGCTGCTGTTGTCGCGAGGGAAGACGAACCTGGCCAGAAGCGTCTTGTTGCTTACATCGTTACCGCGAAAAACCATACCTTCCGTGAAACCGAACTTCGTGAATACCTGAAAAGCAAGCTGCCGGATTATATGGTTCCCGGCCTCATCGTTCGGTTGAACTCGATGCCAATGACGCCGAACGGCAAGGTGGATCGCAGAAACCTTCCGGAGCCTGCGGCTCAGGTGGAAATTTCGACCGCCACCGGTAGCGATAGTCTGCAGTCGAAGGTCGCGCGAATCTGGCAGGACGTTCTGGGCCGTCCGGTTGGATTGCAAGACAATTTTTTCGAAGTCGGCGGACACTCTCTTCTCGCAGCAAAATTGATGCACCGCATCGGGCAGCTTGCTGGCAAGACGTTGCCTCTTGCATTGTTGCTCGAGGCTCCAACGATCGAGCAACTCTCGGTCGCAGTGAGCAAGAACGGCTGGTCGAAACACTGGTGTTCCCTGGTACCCATTCAGCCGCAAGGCTCGCAGGCTCCATTCTTTTGCATTCACGGCGTCGGTGGAAACGTCTTGGGTTTTCACGATCTCGGACGGCATTTGGCTCCGACCCATCCGTTTTACGGACTGCAAGCTCGCGGATTGGATGGCAAGCACGACAACCCGGTGAGCATCGAGGAAATGGCGGCGCATTATCTCGGGGAAATCCGAACAGTCCAGCCGAAGGGGCCTTATCTTCTCGGTGGATTTTCTTTCGGTGGCTTAGTTGCCTACGAAATGGCGCGTCAACTCCAGGCCCAGGACGAACAAGTTGCGCTGCTGGCGCTGTTCGACACTTACCCGGGAAAGCTGGAGAAAGCGACGAGTTCCCTGCTGCGCGGCCTGCGATCTCCGTCTCCGCAATTGGTCACACAGCTTGCGCGATCAGTGCGCCGCCGAACCCGATTGCTGTGGAGGCGCGTTACGTGGCCTCGACACTTGCGTGAAGTTTTCCAGACGAATAGTCGCGCGCTAAACCGGTACGCACTGCAACCGTACTCTGGCAACGCAACGTTGTTTCGGGCGAGCGAGCAATCCCTGCGTAGCGGCGACGATCCCTACGCGGCTTGGTTTCAGCTTGTCAAAGGCGGCGTTGAGATCCAGGAGATTCCGGGGAGCCACAACGGCATCCTGGTCGAGCCAGAAGTAGGATTTCTTGCCGAACGCTTGAAGTACAGCATTGATGCCGCTCTCACTAAACATCAATCGTTGGTTGCCCGCTAGTGAGCAACCGCGGAGAACGAGACTTGCTCAGAACGGAAAACAGTCCAGTTTCGTTAGAAGAAAATCCGAGGGAAACATCCCAGCCAGGAATGCTGGGCAAGCACCTTGGACTGGATGGCTCCGCGATCCGCAGCAAACTGGTGCAGTGGACGAGCAAAGGCGGCCTCGCTATTGCCGACCAAGGGTTGATTTCCGGTTCGAATTTTCTACTCAGTATTCTGCTCGCACGATGGCTGGGGGCCGAACAATACGGGGCATACGCGGTAGCATTCGGAATTTTTGTGCTGCTGTCACTGGTTTACCAGTCGCTGGTCCTCGAACCGATGGCGGTCTTTGGAGGATCGTCGTACCGGAATTCTCTGCGGAGCTATCTCAAGATACTTTTCCGAATTCACTTCGTAATTTCGCTTTCATTGATTGTGATCTTCGGAGCGATCGCACTCGTCATCGAGATATTCGGAAAACAGCCAGTGCTAGCCGCGGCCTTCGCGGGGGTCACAATAGCGTCGCCCTGTGTTCTCGTTCTCTTTCTGGCGCGCCGCACATTCTACCTGGAGTTTTCTCCGGCCGAGTCAACCCTCGGTTCACTTGTGTATTGCGCCTTGATGCTGGTTGGGCTGTTTGTTGCATATCATCGCGGAATCCTCTCAACCTTCTCGGCGTTTGTACTGATCGGGCTGGCGGCTGGCTTCGCCAGTGGTCTTTTATGGTTTCGCCTGCGAACCCAGCTGCCGGAAGGCGAGCCAGGACCAACCTTGGGAGAGACTTGGCGACGGCATTGGGGGTACGGACGTTGGGCTTTGGCGACCTGCGTGGTCGGCTGGATTCCTGCCTACATCTACTACCCGATTCTCAGCAGCTTCACTAGCATGGCAGCATCAGGTCAGCTGAAGGCGCTGATGAACCTGACCTTGCCTTTCGAGCAGACCAAAGCGGCGTTGTCGATGCTGTTCCTACCCTACGCGGCAAGATCGGTGGCTCAACGAGGCAAAGCCGGTGCATGGGCTGTAACCGGGCAAATGACGCTCTTGGCTTTTGCCGGAGCGATCGTATATTGGGCTCTGGTGCTTCCCTTCCGTGCGTCAATTTTTCATCTGATGTACTCCGGAAAATACATGGAGGTGATGAACCTCCTGCCGTTGGTCGCATTTGGCCAGGTTTTCTGGAGCGCAGCCTATGGACCTGCGATCGCCTTACGCGGAATGGAAGCTCCAGATCTCGTCTTCAAGGCATTCACGGTTGCGATGATCGCATCGCTAGTGGTGGGAATTCCCGCTACCTGGTTTTGGGGACTGCAGGGAGCGATATGGGGCAGCAATCTTGCCGACGTGACTTCGCTCATCATGGTGTTCGTGGTGACTCGCCGAAAGCTGAATAGCACCGCCGAAGTGAAAAGTCTGGACATTCATCCGGAAGTGAACGCACTCGAAGAAGCGTAGATTTTGGAGTCGGAGAAGCGTAAATGACAGAAACAACCAACCCGAACGGTAATGGCCAAGCGCCGTCGGCAAGTAACAAGAAGAAACCTGAGACCTTTAAGCAAAAAATGCGCTTCAGGCTGTCGAAGACACCCCTCCGCATACCGATTCAATGGCTTCGCCATCGGGGTTTCCGGCCCGCTGACATGTTCTTTTCTACCTATCCGCGATCTGGAACGACGTGGACGCGCTTTACGATGTTCGAAATCCTGACGGGAGAGAGTGCGACTTTTGACTCCGTCAACGCTTTACTGTTGGGTGTTGGTCTTCACGAACATGCGAAATCGGTTTTGCCGCGCGGCGGCCGTCTTATTGGAACCCATGAGTCCTACCGGAAAGAATACAAGCGCGCCGTTTACCTGGTCCGCGATGTACGCGATGTGATTCTGTCGGAGTTCGCCTTTATCAGCGCGCTAGACCGGTTTCACGGCAATCTGGATCAGTTCATTTCCGCCTTCTTCCGCGGTCAGATTAACGGATTTGGGGCATGGCCACGTCACGTCAGTTCGTGGCTGGACAGCCCGATCGCTGGTACCTCGAACTTGCTCGTATTGCGCTACGAGGACTTGCGGCAGGATCCGGAGACAAACTTCAAGAGGATGCTGGATTTTGCGGGCATGTATCGCGATCCTGAAGCAATTCGCAGCGCGATCGCTAACAACTCTGTGGAGAAAATGCGAGAGAAGGAGTTGGCCTCGCCGCGAAAAGCCTCGGTGCGCGGAAAGTTCATCCGCAGCGGTCAGGTGCAGGGGTGGAGAAGCAAGCTGACCGATGAACAATTGCGCGTCATTGAGGCCAACGCCGGCGAAGTGATGGTCCGGTTGGGCTATCCGCTGGTGACATCGAACCTCACCGGCATGCCCGCTCGCGAAGACGCAGTCGCAACTTCCTCTCAGGATCGAGTTTAGGCAGCGTGAAGGTATTACTCGTCCACAATTCGTATCAGCTTCCCGGCGGGGAAGACGGCGTCTATCAGCGCGAGCGCGATCTCCTTCGGGCAAACGGCAACGAAGTCATCGAATACTGGCGCACGAACCACGAGATCGAGCAATACTCGCTGGTCCAACGCCTGACGCTGGGCATGAATACGATCTGGTCTTCCGAATCGCGGCGTGATTTCTCCGATGTCCTCTCGCGCTCTAAACCGGACATCGCACACGTGCACAACACCTTCATGGTGATTTCGCCCTCGATCTATAGCGCTTGCCACGAACACGGCGTTCCGGTGGTGCAGACTTTGCACAATTACCGTTTGCTGTGTCCAGCGGCAAATTTCTATCGCGACGGGAAACCATGCCACGACTGCCAGTCGACTCTCGGCCACAGCGTGCTGCACGCCTGTTATCGTGGGTCGCGCAGCAGCACAGCCGCTGTGGCAGCAATGATCGCGTGGCATCGGGCGAGCGGGACATATTCGAAGTTCGTCAACCAGTTCGTGGCGCTGACAGAATTCTCGCGTAGTAATTTCGTTGCGTCGGGCTTTGCCCCGGCGAAAATCACCGTGAAGCCGAATTTCGTATACTCCGATCCCGGGGAGCGCACCAACGATGGATCCTACGCCCTGTATGTAGGGCGTCTGGAAGCGGAAAAGGGCGTCCGTACACTCCTTGACGCATGGCGACGGCTGCCGGAACGTCTCCCGCTGCGGTTGGCAGGTACCGGACCGATGGTCGAGGAAGTCCGGGCAGCGGCGGCTTCGATGCCTCAGGTGCAATATCTCGGGCAACTTCCTCTTGATCAGCTCATGCAAGTGATGAAGGGATCGCGTTTCTTAGTCTTTCCCAGTCAGCTTTACGAGAATTTTCCATTGTCGTTGGCGGAGGCGTTTGCGTGTGGCGTGCCCGTCATTGGTACAGATCTCGGTGCCACCCGCGAGATTGTGGAGCACGGCTCCACTGGTTTTCTGTTCCGTGCGGGCGATGCGAAGGATCTAGCCGAAAGGGTTTGGCAAGCTTGGCAGAATCGTGCTCAGCTTCAACAACTGGGCAGGAACGCTCGTCTGGAGTATGAGAACAAGTACACCGCCAAGCGGAATTATTCGATGCTCAAAGACATTTATGAAGGAGTACTCGGGAAACGAAAGACAGCCGTAGCCGGCGAACGGGCGAATCGTAACGAACCCGTCCCGGTGTAGTGCAGGATCGTCATTTCTAAAGCGGGAAATCAATTTGCGCGCCCACTCAAACAAGCAAGCTTTCGTGACCATCAGCGTCGATGATGGATACCCGTCTGACCTCCGGGCAGCGGAACTGCTAAACAAGTACGGCTTGGCTGCGACGTTCTATGTTCCGGCGCACAATCCGGAGCAACCAGTCCTGACGCCGGAACAGGTCCGCCAACTTTCGAAGCGGTTCGAGATCGGCGGCCACACCATGAACCATCTACCCTTGAACACGCTTTCCGATGAGCAGGCCTCACAGGAAATCGTGGAAGGCAAGCAATGGATGGAGGATCTCCTCGGCGAGCGCGTGCTCGCATTCTGCTATCCGCGAGGAAAGTTTGGTCAACGAGTGGCCGGCTTAGTGCGCAAAGCAGGTTTTGTTGGAGCTCGCACCTGCTGTTTGAATCTCCACGGCTACACCGACGATCCCTTCATGTGGGGAGTCAGTACACAGGCCCACAACCACACCAAGGGCATTCAGCTTCGGCACGCCCTGCTGGAGCGGAATTTCCAGGGCATGTTCAATTTCCTGACCACCTACAAATCGGCGACCGATTGGGCCATTCACTTTGAACACGCTCTCGATCATGTGCAAATAAGAGGCGGTGTAGCGCATCTTTACCTGCACAGTTGGGAGATTGATGAGCGCAATGACTGGCAGAAACTTGATTCAGTTTTTCGATCGATTTCAGAGCGTAAGAGTCTCCGCCGGGTGACTAATGGCGAACTCTTCGCGATGTGTACCGCACGCAACTACAGCATGGATTCAGAGCGCGACCTTGCCGTCAATGAAACGGCGGCGGCTCAATCGCACAAAGTACAAAGCGATTCCAGTATTCAGTCTCCCTCAATCTGATCCGAGGAACGGTAGCAAGAATGAGCAGTTGGCAACGGAATGCGGATACAACGCCGTCCGCAAGCGATCAAACGACCGCAACTTCTAACAACCCGCTGAATCTCTCTTCTGCGCGGTATGTTACGGAATTGTTCGGGCTACAGGCCCGCACGACTCCCGATGCGCTGGCGCTTGCCTCCGCGAGCGAACTGATCACTTATCGCCGGTTGGATGAACGATCGAACCAGCTCGCGCACCACCTAAGAGCTGTGGGTGTCGGGCCCGAGGTCATGGTGGGCCTTTGCCTTGAGCGTTCGCCGTCGATGGCGATGGCAGCTCTGGCGATCCTGAAAGCCGGAGGCGCATATCTGCCTCTGGATCCCAGCTACCCGCCGGAACGCTTGAGTTTCATGCTCGAGGACTCAAGAGTCCCCGTCCTGATCACGCGTGATTCGATCAATCAGCAATTGCCACGCAACGGATGGAAGGTTGTCGACATTGAGGCGCAAGAGCAGGCAATTGCTCAGCACCCGACTACCGCGCCCGCCCCGATCGTCGCAGGCAAGCAGCTCGCGTACGTTATCTACACTTCAGGCTCCGACGGGCAGCCCAAAGGAGTGCAGATTACTCATGATGCGCTCTCGAATCTTATCCGCTGGCACCTGCGAGCGTTCAACGTCACCCCTGGCGATCGCGCTAGCCAAGTTGCGAGCGTCAGCTTCGATGCTGCTGTCTGGGAGTTGTGGCCGTATCTCACCATTGGAGCCAGCGTTCACTTCTGCGATGACACAACGCGCATGAGTCACGAATCTCTGCGCGAGTGGCTGCTTGACCGGAAGATCACCATCAGCTTCGTACCAACTGCACTCGCAGAGAGGTTGGTGACCATGGAGTGGACGGAACCGTGCCCGCTCCGCGTCCTTCTAACTGGCGGAGATACGTTGCACCGCTATCCCGCGACCGATCTGCCTTTCGTGGCGATCAACAACTACGGACCGACTGAATGCGCGGTGGTTGCCACCTCTGGACTGATCTCTTCGACTGAGTCTGCA
>Ga0070735_10004410_pt1 | contig 11889 bp, 7 predicted proteins | sample Coa_R1_FD_66443 | JGI IMG/M metagenome (GOLD analysis project Ga0070735, IMG submission 66443) | Surface soil microbial communities from Centralia Pennsylvania, which are recovering from an underground coalmine fire - Coalmine... | ecosystem: Environmental > Terrestrial > Soil > Unclassified ... | reverse complement strand
GCGTAACTGATGTTCGCGCCTCCCACTGCACAGCCCGGCTGATCGTCTTCCGGCCCAAGCAGCCTCCCGAGCGCCGGGTGAATACCCAGCACTTTGAAGAAGTCGCCGCTCACGCGCAGTCCTTTGGCGTATCGCACTTCGCCGCCGGTCGCCAGGTTAAATAGCTGCGTGCTCCACACTGCAATCTCGGAGAAGCCCTCCTGGTGTTTCTGAATTTGCTGCCACAGCGGAAACGTGAGTTGGGAATAGTTGCTGGAAAACTGTCCCGAGCCCCAGTGGAAATTGGAAATGCGGACAATGCCGAGTTCTTCGGGATTTTTGACCGGAATGGTGCGCAACCGGATGGCATCGATGAGCTGGAAAATGGCGGTATTGGCCCCAATACCGAGAGCCAGCGTGAGAACCGCGACGATGGTGAAGCCGGGACTTAGGCGCAGAAGCCGGAAAGCGTGGCGTAGGTCGCGCAAGAGATTGGTCATGCTGTCCCCCAGAGTAAACCGTGTCCCGTCGCAGTAATAAGACGAATGAAACGCCGAAAGGTTCTTCGAGAATTGCTGCGCAGGCGGGCAGAGTGGGGCCCTTCGGTGCTGAGACAAGCCCCACCCTTACAGCTACTTAGAAGAAAATCGGGATCACGGGAAATTACGTACAGGCACCGGCTTGGGCAATGGCTTGCGCGGCAGCATTTCGTCGCGGTTGGCGGTTAGGTACACGAAGCTCGCCACGATGACCGCCATTTGCTTCATGTCGGGTTCCTGGATGCGCTCATAAACGTCCATGTTCGAGTGGTGCGTGCGCGTATCGTAGTCCATGGGATCTTGGATGAATTGGAAGCCGGGGAGGCCGACCGCGTCGTAGGAAAGGTGATCAGTGCCGCCGGTGTTGCGGATGCTCAGCGTGGTCATGCCGAGGTCGCGAAAAGGTGCCATCCACGCGGTGAAAATGGGGGCGACCATTTCATTGCCTTGCAGATAGACGCCACGGATTTTGCCGGTGCCGTTGTCGATGTTGTAGTAGGCGTCGAGTTTAGCGTGCTCGGGGAGCGTTTTGATCAAGTGCGTTGCGGGGTCTTCGGCATTCGGATCGCCGAAGTGCTGCTTGATGTAGGCGCGCGAGCCGAGCAAGCCTTGTTCTTCGCCGGTCCACAGCCCGATGCGCACGGTGCGGCGCATTCTTACGCCCGTCGTTTTGAGGATGCGAATCGCTTCAAGCATGACCGCGGAGCCAGCGCCGTTATCCGTGGCACCTGTGCCGGATTGCCAGGAATCGAAGTGCCCACCGAGCATGACGACTTCGTCGGCCTTGGCTTTATCGGAGCCGGGAATTTCCCCGATGATGTTGAAGGAGTTGAGATCGTCGTCCCAGAATTTGTTTTGAATGTCGACGAGCATGGTGACAGTGGATTTCTTTTCGAGCATGCGCACAATGCGGCCGTAGTTTTCGCTGGCTACCGCAACGCGGATTGGCGCCGGGGGATCTTTTTCCTTGTCGCGACCGCCGCCTTGTTGCACGAAAACTGTGCCGTCATCGCTGCGAGAAGGCTCAATCCATGCGGCGACACCTTCATCCAGGAGAAACTTCTGCACTTTGAGCTGGAATTCGCGCTGCGCGCGGAATTGCGCGATGCGATCTTCCTGGCCTTGCTGAGCAGCGGGCACGGGTTGTGTGGCCAAGTCAGCTAGCTCGGCGTCCGTGTAGCGGTGCGCCTGTGCCTCAAAACGCGCGGGATTTTCGGGGATCGCCGCAGTCAGGACGAACTTGCCTTTGAGCTGGCCCTTAAACTTGGCGAAATCCTCTTCTTTCGTGATCGGCGCGAAGACAGCATCGGCCGTGATGGGTCCGTTCGTGCCCGGTGTCCAAGCCTTTGCGTATGCGATTAGAGGAAACGCGCGCGGTGAAATGACTTGGACGTTGGTGCGTTCATTGGACCAGCCGCGACCGAACGGAGTGCCCCACGGTTCGAGGTGAACGTTGACGAGCTTCCACTCATTTAGCCGGTCCGTGGTCCACTTGGCGGCTTCCTTGATGTTGGGAGAGTTGGTGAGGCGAGGGCCATACACGTCACTCAGATAGCTGATGATCTCCATGACTTTGGAGGTCTTCGGATCGAAGCCCTCTTCCCTAATCTGATGGATCGCAGATAGCTCAGAATTGCTAGGGGCCTGACCCGTTAGGGGAATTGCGACCGCCAGCACTGCTAAGACAGCCAACGCACTCGCGTACTTTCGCACAGCGTACTTTCGCACAATCATCCTCCGTCGAACGGTGTTACGTCCTCTATTTTGAGGAAACCGCCACAGGGCAAGACTCGGAGGATGGGACGGCGTGGGCGGCGGATACGTTTCAACTCAATTTTGCACGATCTGGAGTCCCGGACTGGGCTGGAGTCTCGGGGCTGGAGTCTCAGGGCTGGAGTCTCGGGGCCTGGAGTATCGGGGCTGGAGTCCCGGACTGGATGGTTTGGCTTGAGGGAGAGTTTCGAAATTCTGCGAGGTGACGTGAGCCAGTTTGGCTAGCTTTTACGCTTACTAGAGTGGGAGGCCAATCATGTTGAGAAAATGGGTGTTAGCGGCGATTTTGGCGGGGGCGCTCGCTGCGGTTGGGGCGGCCCAGAGCGCACCCAAATTCCTGACGAATGACGATGTCGTGTCCATGGTGAAGGCGGGGCAGGATGCGGACGCGATTGTGGGTACCATCCAGAGCCAGGGGACGGATTTTGATGTTTCCACCAAGGCCGTGCTGCAACTGAAGAAGAGCGGCGTCCCGAAAAAAGTCATCGATGCAATGACCGCAGCCGTCAAGGACCAGAAAGAGGCGGCTGAGGCAGTTTTGTCGGCGGCGCAGGCCAAAATCGCGGCCGCAGAGGCCGAAGATAAGGCGGAAGAGGAGAAAGCCGAAGCGGCGAAGGCCGCGCGCGCCAAGGCGGCGGCTGCGATGGCGTCGGCGATGCCTGGCGAGCCGTCGGTCGTGATCGTTCAAGGTGAGAAGAAGCAGGCTTTGGTGGTGTCGCACACGCAAATCGTGCCGACCAATGCGCAGGCGTCCTCGCTGGACGGGCTGGCTTCCGAACCGTCGCTGACGACAAACCTTTCGAGCATCGCGCAGAGCCTGCTCTCGAACGGAATGATGAAGCCGGGAGCGGGAGGCATCGGGTCGATGGCGATGATGGCGAATCCGATTGTCGGGCCGGCGATGATCGCGACGAGTCTCTTTGCAAAGCACAAGGCGAACTCCGCCAACGCCAATAGCGTGACGGATGTATGGGCCATTCCGGGGCAGAAGTCGGATGCGTTTACGCACAGCAGCCAGCCGGAATTTGAAGTGAGCTTCGACGGGATTCCCGGGATTACTGCGGACGAGTACGAGCCCGTACTGATCCGGCTGCAGCCCTCGCCGCAGAGCAACTTCCGGCTGGTGGGCGCCACGGCAGCCCGGCCGAACGAGATGCAGAGCTCCGAGGCGAATTGGGATTTGTACGCGTCGTTTGTGGAGCAGCGAGTGCCCGCGCAAGCGACGAAAGTGGCTTCGGGCCGTTATCAACTGCAAGCGACTGGCGGACTCACTCCGGGGGAGTACGGAGTGGTGGTGCGTCCGGTGAACAGGAGTAAGAAGTTCTCCGGGAGCAATGTCAGCCAGAATGTTGGTGACGGCCTGATCTTTAATTGCGTGTGGTCGTTTGAGGTGCAGTAGGGCAAAACGAGTTTTCCCACCAAAAGAGGAACCTCGGTCCGGGCGTTCGGAAAGACACCCTCCTGGAATGTTCGGCGAACGCCGTAGGCTGGGGTTCCTCTTAGTCCCAACATGATGCGGTCCCTCCGCGAATGAGGACCCCTTGCGAATGCGGACGCCAGGGAAACCCATACCCGCACCCCTCCCCTTTTTTCGTAAGTGCGGATTCTTCGCGCCAAAACCGCGCGAAGGCGCAGAGTTCTGAAGGAGATAGTAGAGAGTAATGAGCAGAGAGTAGCTGGATTACGGAAAGGGAAGATTTGACTTGAAGGATGTGCCCCCCACCCCCGGGTGTTTTTTGTAAGAGTGGCAAACAAAGGGGTTAGGCTTGACGCGGCGTCAAGATTGGCAGATGCAGGATTTAGAGCAGCTGTGTTTTCAGTCAGTTGCGGAGGGGCGGCGTGGCAGGAAAAGGGAGTCGGTTGCCGGTTGGAAGGTTTGAAGGTTGGAATGCTCAAACGCGAAGGAGAACCGGAAGTAAGTGTGTTGAGGCTGAGGGGGCAGGAGCGATTCGTCGAGGGGCTTGCTGGCGAGGAGAACATGGGGAATGGTAGCACGGGATTGGCGAGGAGGTAAAGTGTTTTGCAGGGAATGGTCGAAATTGGGGGTTGAATGGCGACTACAGGGGCTTGAACGGCGCTGGACTCGCAGAGATTTGCAGGTCGGATGTAGAGGACCGGATCCGAGCAAGAAGAGTCAAAACCCGCACCCTTGACGACAAGGATAGAGGAGTATACTCGGTTGAATTACGCATCCGGGAGTCAAAGCAAGGAGCAATCATGACGACCAGAGATGACATCGAAAAGGACAAGCCTCAAAATCAACAAAAAACTGAAGAAAGCACGCCCCGGCGGGTGCTACCGGAAGAAGTGCAATCGCCGTACCGGCTGAACCGAACCCCAGAAACGACGAATGCGGACGCGCGGCATTCGATTCCTGCTTTGGAGGTGGTAGAAGCGCCTGTCGAAGATCGGAAAGGAAAAAAGAATTGGAAATGGGCACTGTTCGCTGAATTGATGATTGAGACAGCGAAAATCATGGCCCCGGAAAGTGCCGGCGAGCAAGGCGCCCAAATTGGCACCAGCATATCGAAATCGCTTCCTCCGCCTGCACCTGTGGCAAAGCAATATGTGGCTGTTCGCACTCCAGGGGCGAACGAGGCCGCCGAGGAAGCGGACCGGTTTTGGACTGCCGTGGGTCCAGTCATTGATGCCGTTGCCAAGGAACAGCCGGACCCGCCGGAGACCAAGATTCATGAAGCAAAAGAGTACGTCAAAGAAATGGCTAAGGGAGCCGGAGCGGAATTCAAGGAACCGAACAAGCTCGGCCATACAATCGGGCACGAGGCCGTCAGCGAAGTCGTCAAGCGCAGCTTGGAGGGCGTCATAACGCTTTCGGTGGCTGCGTGGGAAGCTCGCAAGTTAAAGAAAGCGGGCGGGGAAAAGAAGAACGACATTTTGTTGAGGAGTGGCGAGATTTGCGAAAAAGTGGAAGAACTGCTGAAAAATGATCCCACGTTGCCACTAAGCGCGATCGCGATACGGTGCGGCTGTTCGGAGGAAACAGTAGCGGCCGCGAAGACGCTTTTGGAGGAAGTGCGCGGAGACAGCACGCGGGCTGCAAAGGCTTAGGAAGAGCCCCGGCAGACTCGGGATCCGGATGATCCGGGCCACCCGCCAGAAAAAGAGAAGAGCGGAGCGGCCCACCCTTTGCAAGAAAACAGAAGCGCAAAGGGAAGGCCACCCCGGAATTTACGGCGCGGCCGCGCGCCCGAAGGGATTGCAGGGGACGCGACGTATTCGATTTTGTAATTGACTTGCTCGTTCTGGCGAATAGACTCGCATTGTTTTGCGAGGGCGCCCCATGGCAGAAGACATAACCCCGCTTTTTGAAGATGGTCCTAGTGGTCCACCAAAATCCTTGCTGGACACGGTAGAACGAGTCGCCAAGATTTTTGCTATTGTGGCCATCCCGGTCGTCATTCCTATCTCTCTCGCCGTATACAGTGCGAAAGTACAAGCAGGAGCTCAAGAAGAAACAATTAATAGAGACTATGTCCAACTAGCTGTCTCGCTTTTGAAAGAGAAGAAAACTGATGTAGACTCTGGCATCCGAGATTGGGCCGTTGATCTTCTCGCAGAACACTCTCCCACAAAGTTCAAGCCGGAAGTTATTGCCGCCCTAAAGAGCGGAGCGGTTTCCTTGCCCAGTCCAACCGACTCTCGGTTTTTACCCGAAGCCGTCTCGCCGGACAAGAAAACAATCGCGAGAGCTGACAGCTTGGGAATTCAAGTTATTGACGCGCCGACCTCGAACCGGAAATTCATGCTGCCTATAACAACCGCCGTTACTGCGTTAGCCTTCTCGCACCACGGCGATATCCTTGCGGTTGGTTTTGTCGACCAAAACGTATCCCTTTACAAAATCGAAACCGGCGAGAAATACCTCAATGACTTCCCCGTAGACCTACTCTTTGACGTAATCATCACCAAAATCATTTTCGATAGAGACGACAAAGGCTTTACGGCAGTCACGAGTGCGGGTAATAAGCACATCACGTTTTAGGCAGAGTCCCGCACCCGGCAATTCTAGAAACATCGCCTATCACAATCCGAATCAGACGCTTTCGTTTGGACGCACGCACCGAACTAAGCGATCTTCGGAGGGCGCCTTCGCCATCCCTCCCGCAGAACCTTCAATTGCGCGGTCCAAACATCCCCCAAAGGAAAGAGTAAGAGGGATTTCATCGCACAGAGTACGTGCGATGGGGCAGCGGTTCTCTCTTCGCAGGCCGACGAACAACGAAGAGAGATTTCTCGCTAGGCTCGAAATGACGTGCGGGGGTAGGAAAGAAAGAGCGTCGGCCTGCTGCGTTCGAAATGATTGTGCTGGGTGGGGCCCGTTCGAGGGGTTAATCCTGGCGGAGCGCTTTTAGCGGGTCGATTTTGACGGCTCTGCGGGCGGGGATGTAGCAGGCGAGCATGGCGACGGCGGCGAGGAGCAAGGGAGCGCCGAGGAGCAAACGCAGATCGCCGGTGCCGACCTTTAGCGCGTCGACCAACATGTTGGCTAGCGCGGAAACGATTTTGGCGAGAACGACCGCGCCCAAGAATCCGAGAACGGTTCCCGCGCCTACCAGAGCCGAGCCTTCGCGCAAGACTAGCCCGAGCACTTGCGCCCTGGTTGCGCCAAGCGCCGTGCGGATAGCGATCTCCCTTCGCCTTTGGGCGACGGCGTAGGCGGTAACTCCGGCGAGGCCGATGGCCGCGAGCACCAAGCCAAATACTCCGATTCCGCCGTAGGTTTGCGCGGAGAAGCGCAGAGCGGCGCGGCTTTGGTCCAGGTAAGCGGCGAGCGTTTGCAACCTGAAGATATTCAGAGTGGGATCCATGGAGGCGATCTCGTTGCGAACTGCGGTGAGCCCGTCCGGGCCGGCATTGGAGCGCACCAGAATGGTGATGCCGCCAGCGGGCGGGCGGGCGAAATCACGCGAGGTGAGAGGCAAATAAATAATGGATTGGCTGAATCCCTCTACGTCTTTGAGGTCGCCGACGACGCCGACGACCTCGTAAGAGCCCTTGTCGTCCCTCAGGCGCTTACCGAGGGCATTTCCATTTCCAAAAAATCCGCGAGCGGCGCTTTCGTTCAGAATGGCGGGCAAACTTTTCGATGCGGGTGCGAGGTTGCGTTGATCCGGCTCGGCGAACTCTCTGCCTGCGAGCATGGGCTCGTTGAGCACGGCAAAATAGCCAGCGCCGACCGTTTCCTCGATAACGGGCTTCTGGATTTGCGAGGCCCCTAGTGAGTCTTCCGAAGATAGCGGGACGGGTTCGACTTCGCTGGTAAAGGGCGCGTGCGCGGCCAAAGCGATGCTTTGCACGGAGCCGGCGGACTTGAGGCGTTCGGGAAGTTTCTCGAACAGAGCTTGCGCTTTCTCAGGCGAATAGCCGTCGCGCACGGGATCGAGCGACAGGAGATACATGGAGTTGGGATTGAATTTGGTTTGAATACTGCTGGACCTGGCTTTTCCCAGTACGAGGAATCCGGTCATCAAGAGGAGCATGAGCGACGCGGCAACCTGGGCGACTATCAGCAAGTTGCGAAGACCGATACGGCGGTAGCCCGGCAATTGGAGCGCGGAGCCGTCTTTTAGGGCCGGGGTCAGATCGGCTCTGGTGGCTTGCAGAGCGGGCGCGAGGCTAAAGCCGACACCGCACAGAATGGCAACGCCAAAAGCGAAGACAGCGGCGTGCCAATCGAGGCGGAAATGGTATTCGGTGGGGATAATCGCGGGCGGGGCGAAATGAGAATTTAGTATTCCGAGAGCATACGCGAACGCGAATCCGGCAACGCCGCCGAGCAGGGAGAGGAGGATACCTTCGGTCATCATCTGGCGGATCAAACGAAAACGGCTGGCTCCAACGGCCAAGCGAATCGCCAGTTCCTTACGGCGATTGGCGCCGCGGGCCATCAGCATGTTTGCGAGATTCATGCAGGCAAGCGCGACGACCAGACCCATGAGGGCGACAAGGAAACCGATCAAGGCGGGCTTCAATTTTCGGGGAATGGGCACGCTGGTTCCCGCGGGAAGCAAGGTGACGCTTCGGCCTTTGTCGGTGCGCACGGGCAAGGAAGCATCCTGCTCGTCGAGACGACGGGTGATGGCGTCGAGAGCCACTTCTGCGGAGTCGATGGTGACGCCGGGCGCCAAGCACATAAGGGCCAGGAATTCTCTGGCGTTGTGTTGATGAAGGACGTCATTGGCGAGCTCGGGAGCGAGAGCGGCGGGAGCGGTGATAGGAACGAAAAGCTCGGAGGGGCTGATGGCAAGGGCACCGTTAAAATTTTCCGGGGTGATGCCGACGATGGTGGCGATTTGGCCGTTGAGGCGAAGGATTTGGCCGATGGCATTGGGAGAGGAGTTGAGGCGATTGCGCCAGAAGCGATCGGTAATCACCACTACGGGCGCGTCACCGGATTTGTCCAGGCCGGGACTAAGCACTCGTCCGCGTTGCGGTTGCAGGCCAAGGACGGAAAAATAGTCCGCGGAGACAAGCTGGCCAAAGACGCGCTGAGGTTTTGCATTCAGATCGCCCTGGAAGGTAACGTTGAAGGGGATGCCGGTCTGGAAAGCAGCGACGCCGGAGAACAGGCTCTTTTGTTCGCGAAACTGCTCGATATAGTAATACGACATGGAAGCGAGATCGCCGTCGGTGGACTGCTGAAGCATGACTAATTTGTGGGCGTTCGCGGCAGCGGGCAGATCGCGAAATAATAAAGCCCACTTCGAGCTATAAACATGGGTGGAGAGCCCGATGCCAAGGCCCATGGAAATGATGCCGACGAGGGCGAAGCCGGGCGACTTGAGCAGCGCACGCACCGCGTAGCGCATATCGGCGCGCATTTCACTGAGGTATTCGAGGGGCACGCGAATGGCGATGTCGAGGAGCAGACGGATCAGTCCGACAACTCCTTGCCGCCTGGCAATCTCTTCCACGACATCCTCCCCGAGTTGCACCACGTCCGCACCGTAGGCCAATTTGAATTCGTGAGGGAATGCTTGTGCCAGGCGCCGGTAGATACGCCATGCGAAGTTCATTCCGTCACCATGGACTGCTTCACGCGGATGGTGCGAACCAATTCCTGGAGGCGCTCGCATTCGGCGTCGAGGACACGTCTGCCGAGAGGCGTCAAGCGATAGTAGCGGCGGCGTGCATCGTCGAGTTCAGGGGCAGGGCGCTCGTCGGACTCCTCGATGAGATCGACCTCGATGAGGCGTTTGATCGAGCCGTATAAGGTAGCGGGCCAGAGGCGGACTTTTCCAGTGGTGCGATTGAGGACTTCCTGCATGATGGAGTAGCCGTGTTGCTCGCCGCTGGCGAGAGAGAGCATGATGTGGAACCACTGGGGCTTAAGTGGGATAAAGCGTTGGGGATCAGTCTCAGTCATGTCGATATCTATATCACATTATATCTATACTCAGCAATAGTATTTAGTGGCCTCTTGCTCGATGCTCGAACCGTTCGGGCAAAGGCTTGGAGAGTTCCGCCGGTTCATTGGCGAGAGGGCTCAGGGCGGGCGGGGGCGGGGTCGCCCTTTACGAAGTGAGCGTACCAGGCGAGGTTGCGCTCGAGGCGATCTTTGATGTGGGAGGGGAGAGTGAACTCGTGGAATTCGTCGGGGTAGACGACTAGTTCAGTGGCGCGGCCGAGGCGTTTCAGGGCTTGGTACATTTGCTCGCCGCCGAGGATGGGGACGTTCCAGTCGATGTTGCCGCCCATGAAGAGAGTGGGCGTTGTGACTTTGGCGACGTTGCGGAAGGGGGAGACTTTGATCCAGGCGGCTTGCGCTTCCCAAGGGAGGCCTAGTTCGGTTTCGTAGTCTTTTTGGTATTGGTCGTGGCCATAGAGGCTGGAGAATTCTGCGGCGCCGGCGCCGGAGATGGCGGCTTTGAAGCGGGTGGTTTGCGTGATGATGAAGTCGGTGGAGATGCCGCCGTAGGACCAGCCGCCTACGCCGAGTTTGTCGGGGTCGGCGAGGCCCTGCTCGATGGCATAGTCGACCATGGCCATGTCGTCCTGGAAGTCTTTGTTGCCCCAGTCGGCGAAGATGGCTTTGCAAAAGTCCTGGCCGTAGCCAGTGGAGCCGCGAGGGTTGGGGAAGAGGACGGCGTAGCCGTTGGCGGCGTAAAGCTGGGCGAGGTGGGAGAACTCGGCGTAGTAAGCCCAGACGGGGCCGCCGTGGGGGATTAGGAGCGTGGGATATTTTTTGCCAGGCGTGTAATCGAGCGGCTTGTGGAGGTAGCCGGAGATTTGGGTGCCGTCTTTGGATTTGAAGTGGACGTATTCGCCGTGGGAGAGCCTGAGTTGGGAGAAGAGGGCGTCGTTGACGTGCGTGAGTTGGGTGAGTTTGCCGTTGATGAGTGCGTAGATTTCGTTGGGGCGGTCGATGGTGGACATTTGGACGGCGATTGCGCCCGAGGCAACGTTGCCGGCCGCGCCTGAGCCCACCGAGTAAGAGCCTACAAAAACCGAGCCAGAAACAGGGCGCGCACCGAGTTTGCCGTCGCCGAACGTGAGCGTGCCGGTCTGCGAGTTGAGAGTGTAGGAGGCGAGGTTTTGCGTGCCGTTGTCGTCCACAATGAAGTAGATGGATTGGCCGTCGGGGGAGAAGCGCGGGCTGGAGACCATGCGGTCGAGGGAGAGGGTGAGGACTTTGGCGGGACCACCAGCGGCGGGAGAGACGGAGAGGTGGCGCGCGGCGTAATCGAAGAGCTTGGGATCGAGCATGGTGACGTAGGCGATCCATTGGCCGTCGGGGGACCACGCGGGTTGGTTGTCGATGCCGGGATTTGTGGTGACTTGGGTGAGGCGAGCGCCCTTGTCGGTATTGTTGGCGGCGACGGTCCAGACGTCTGTGTTGTAGGTGGCGTCGGGGTCGGGAGTGGAGCGGTTGCTGGAGAAGGCGAGGAGCTTGCTGTCGGGGGACCAGGCGGGCTCGGAATCGTCGAAGTCGCCGCTGGTGACTTGCGTCAGAGATTTCTTGGCAATGTCGAAGACGTAGAGATGGGTGCGGCGGCGGTCGAGGTAGCCGAGTTCGTCGAGTTTGAATTGCAGGCGGTCGATGACCCACGGCTTTTTGGATTTGGGCTTTTTTTCGTCGGAGTCGGCTTCGGGTGCGCTTGCGGAATGGGCAGGGGCAGTGGATTTTTCTTTGGCGGCGTCGAGTTCCTCGGGCGTGGGATCTTTCAGGATAAGGACCAGACGGCGGCCGTCGGGGGACCAGGCGAAGTCTTCTACATCTTGAATTGTTTCTGTGAGTTGCTGGGCTTCGCCGCCTTGACGGTTCAGAAGCCAGACTTGCTTCTTGCCTTCGTTTCGTTCGGAGAGGAAGGCGAGGAATTTGGCGTCAGGACTCCAACGCGGGTGATCGGAGGTGAGGCCTTCGGCGGTCATGGGGAGGGCGTCGCCGCCGGCGGGGGGGACCATCCAGATGCGCGTTTCGTTTTTGTCAGTCTTCAGAGTGGCTTTATCTACATCGTAGGCGACCCACTGGCCGTCGGGGCTGAGTTGGGGGTCGTGGACGGCCTGGATTTCGAAATAGTCGTCGAGGGTGATGGGGCGGGGCGAGGGTGGAGAAGATTGGGTGGAGGCAGGAGGC
>Ga0070735_10004408_pt1 | contig 11890 bp, 10 predicted proteins | sample Coa_R1_FD_66443 | JGI IMG/M metagenome (GOLD analysis project Ga0070735, IMG submission 66443) | Surface soil microbial communities from Centralia Pennsylvania, which are recovering from an underground coalmine fire - Coalmine... | ecosystem: Environmental > Terrestrial > Soil > Unclassified ... | reverse complement strand
ATTCGCCGTGAAAAAGCGACATCGAACATCTGCACCAATCAGGCGCTCATCGCGCTGATGGTCAATATTTTCATGAACGTCTATGGCAAGATTGGCTTGCGCGAGTTGGCCAAGCAGAATTTGGCCAAGACGCATTATGCGGTGCAGCAATTCGGGAAAAACGCCAAGGTCCTCTTCGACAAAACGCCGCGCTTCAACGAATTTGTGATTCAGACGAGTGAAGCGCCGAATGCCATCAATAGCCGCATTCTCGGTCACAAGATTGTTGGCGGGCTGCCACTGAAGAAGTTTTATCCAGAGCTGGGCAATGCATCTTTGTGGTGCTGCACCGAGCTTACGCCGCGCACCATGATCGATACGGCCGCGGGGGTGGTCGCGGAGAGCGAACGCTCGGAAAAAGGCGCGAATACGAGCGAAGAAGAAGCCGTGCCGGAGGTGGTGCGATGAACAAATATCCGGATCTTAAAGCCACGCGCCACACCAGCCAGGATGAGGGCCTGATTTTTGAGAAATCTTCGCCGGGAAAAGCAGCTTGGAAGTTGCCGCCGCTTGATGTTCCGGAAGTGGATTCAAAGGAGCTTTTGGGTTCATCCGAAAGAAGCAATCTAGGCAACATGCCTGAAGTGAGCGAGATTGAAATCATTCGCCACTTCACGCGGCTTTCTACATGGAATTACGCAATTGATCTGGGGATGTATCCGCTGGGATCGTGCACCATGAAGTACAACCCGCGCGTGAACGAGGCGGTCGTGCGCACGGAGGGGCTGGCCAACGCGCATCCTTACCAGCCAGAGAAAATATCGCAGGGTGCGCTTCGCATCATGAGAACGCTCAGCGAATGTCTCATTGAAATTACCGGAATGGACGCGATTACATTGCAGCCTGCCGCCGGCGCGCAAGGCGAAATGACCGGGCTGCTGATGGTGCGGGCTTATCACGAGTCAAAAGGCGCGGCGCGGACGAAAGTTCTCATTCCCGATTCAGCGCACGGCACCAATCCCGCGACGGCGGCGACGGTTGGCTATGCCGTCGAAAATCTGAAATCGAACTCGAATGGCATGGTGGACATCGCTTCGCTGGAAGCGCAGATGAACGAAGAAGTTGCTGCACTGATGCTGACCAACCCGAATACATTGGGTGTTTTCGAGCAAGAAATTCACAAGATTGCTGATTTGATGCATGCCAAGGGCGGCCTGCTGTACATGGATGGCGCGAATATGAACGCGCTTGTCGGTAAAGTTCGTCCGGGCGATTTTGGTGTGGATGTAATGCATCTCAACTTGCACAAGACGTTCTCGACGCCGCATGGCGGAGGCGGACCGGGTTCTGGGCCGGTGGCAATTAAGAAGATTCTGGAGCCGTTTTTGCCGACGCCGATTGTCATTGAAAAACAAGATGGAACTCTAGGCCTGGAATACAACCGTCCGAAATCGGTTGGCAGGGTGCGGGCTTTCTACGGTAACTTCGGAATGTTTGTCCGGGCGCTGGCTTATATTTTGGCCAACGGACCCGATGGCCTGCGTCAGACCACTGAAGATGCGGTGCTCAACGCCAACTACATTCGCAAAGGTCTCGAAGGCGTATTTGATTTGCCGTATTCCACGCCGAGCATGCACGAGGTCGTGTTCAGCGATAAGATTCAGGCGAGAAAAGGCGTGAAGACGATGGACCTGGCGAAGCGCCTGATCGACTACGGCTTTCATCCGTACACAACGGCGTTTCCGCTGATCGTACCCGGAGCGCTCATGATCGAACCGACGGAAAGCGAAGGCCGCGACGAACTGGATTTATTTATTGAAGCGATGAAGCGCATCGCGGCGGAAGTGGAAGAAGACCCGCAAGCAGTGTTGGGCGCGCCGTATACTACCCGGGTTTCAAGACTTGATGAAACTACGGCGGCAAGAAAACCGATCTTGCGCTGGAAGCCAGCCAGTTAAATTTGGTAACGTCGCTGCCAGATCCTGCGACCCGCCAAGAAAAAGCGCGGGCCCTCAGGATGACGAAATAGAACTACTTCTTCTCCGTGAACTCCACCGAGGCCTTCGTATTTTCCCAGGCGGCATTCAACACGCAGCTCCCGCCCTTTTGATCATAAGAAATCGTGAAGTTTTCCATGGGCGAGGATAGTTGCGACGTTTTCATATCCACGCGGGCCAAATCTTCGCCATCTGGATAGGGAATGCCCCATTCGCCAGTTTTCTTGCTGATAACTAGCGTCCACTTGTCCTGAGTCGGAACCGCGAACAAGGTGTAACTTCCCGCCGGAATGTCTTTACCGCCCGCGGTTAGGTTCGCGGTCGTCACGAAGGTGGTTGCTTCATTCGCCCCAAGGCGCCACACTTCGCCGTAAGGAACGAGTCCGCCGAAGATCTTGCGGCCTTTGGCCCGAGGGCTGGAGTAATCCGTTTTGATCGTTTTTCCATCGGAAAAACTGCATGACGCCGATGCGGATGGACTCGGACGTTTTTCCTGGCACGCGGCGAATGAGGCGAACATCAAAATTACCGTGAGTAGAGAAAGTTTTTTGGGCATGATATCTCTCCTGGAATGGATATGGGGCAACCGATTAGACTAGCTGGCTTCAAGGCGGTTAGCAAACCGCTGGATATTCAGCATTTACAATTTTAAGATGCCGGTATTTGATGAAAAGCGCGATGAGCTCGAACACTACGAAACCATGATGGGCGTTCCCCGCGGACGCCTTGCAGTAACTTTGGATTCCATCACCGATGCGATGTCGCTCATCGGACAACACGGTGTTTATTGCCAAAGCCAGCGCCAGGCTGGCAAACCGGCTATGGACATCCAGATTGTGATGAAAAGTCTCACCGACGCAAAAGAACTTGTTCAGAGCGTGATGGAAGAGCTGAAGAAACACTAAGCCAGATTTAACCGCAAAGGACACGAAGGAGCTCTAAGTCAAACCTCAGAACGCTACTCCGAACCTCTGAGTCTCAGTAGTTAAAAAATCTATGTAAGCCCGTATTTTCCGCGCTCAATCAGCTTCTGTGCGATTTGCTGACGCAGTTCAATGACGTTGTACGGTTCGTATTTAGCCAACCGACGCAGGATTGCCAGTTGAGTGCGGAGCATATCGCCATCGGCGACGGCGGCGATGACTTTCTTGGCCGCCGCTTCAATTTTTCCCATTGCATGCGATAAATATACGCGCGTCATGGCGAGAGGAAGCGCAGATGCCGCTTCGCTTTTGGTTTGGAAGATCTTCTGTGTTCGGAGCACCGCCGATTCCATCGCATAGGTTTCAATCGTCATGTCCGCGATGGCGCCCATGATCTCTTGCTGATCTTGAATGGCCTGCATGTATTTCTGCGTGGCCGCACCCGCTGCGAAAAGACCGAGCTTCTTGGCTTGGCCCACGAGCTTGCGTTCTTCGGCGAGCGGACCATCCAATTCGTCGGAAGAAGGCCCGGAGAGAACTTCATCCATTAGTTTCTTGATTGCCGGCATCAACGGCAACTGCCCGCTCATGGCCCGTTTCAACAAAAATCCGGTAATGATGAGGCGGTTGATTTCGTTCGTGCCCTCGAAAATGCGATTAATACGCGCGTCACGATACGTCCGCTCGGCGGGATATTCCTCGACGAAGCCATAGCCAGCATAAATCTGGACCATCTCATCGACGACGTAATCAATCATCTCGGAGCCCCAGACTTTGATGATTGAGCACTCGACGGCGTACTCTTCGATGGCCTTGCGGGTTTCTTTTGCAGCATCAGGGCTCGACTTGTCCACTTCATTCAAAGCAGCGTCCATCATGCCGACCGTGCGATAGACGAGCGCTTCGCCAGTGAAAATACCGACCGCCATGTTGGCGATCTTTTCCCGGACCAAACCAAAATCAGCAATAACTTTGTTGAAGGCCTTGCGCTGCTTGGCGTAGCCGATGGAATTCTCCAAAGCGACGCGCGCGCCGCCCACGCACATCGCGCCCAACTTAAAGCGTCCGATGTTCAAAATATTGAACGCGATGATATGGCCTTTGCCGATTTCTCCTAGCAGGTTTTCTGCCGGAACTTTGCAATCATTCAAAATTACCGGGCAAGTGGAGGAGCCTCGAATGCCCATCTTGTGTTCTTCCGCACCGATTGAAATTCCGGGGAAAGTCTTTTCCACTAAAAATGCCGAAAACTTTTCCCCGTCAATTTTTGCGAATACCGTGAACAGATCAGCGAAACCGGCATTGGTAATCCACATCTTTTCGCCATTGAGGATGTAGTGTTTCCCATCGGGAGAAAGCGTGGCCTTGGTCCGACAGTTCATGGCATCGGAACCGGACGACGCTTCCGATAGCGCATAGGCACCCACAATTTCACCGGCGGCTAAACGCGGTAGATATTTTTTCTTCTGCTCTTCGGTGCCAAAATAAACGATGGGCAATGTGCCGATTCCGGTGTGTCCGCCCCACGTCGTTGCAAATCCGGCGTATTTGGCGATATGGTCGGCGATGACGGCAGCGGTGACTTTATCCATTTCGAGGCCGCCGTAAGCCTCGGGAATTTCCACGCCGCTGAGGCCAAGCTCGCCCGCCTTCTTCAGCAGATCGCGCGTTACTGAGAAGTCTTTGTGCTCAATCTTCTCGACATTGGGCAGAATTTCGTTGATAGCGAACTCTTCGGCCGTTTGCCCGATTAGTTGGTGTTGTTCGCTGAAATCTTCCGGAGTAAATACTTCCTCGGGGCGCCGCTCTTCGAGTAAAAAATTTCCGCCAGAAATTTTGGTCGTAGGAATTGCAGTCGTAGCCATGCCAACCCTTTCTAAACCATGAGGGTGTAGTAAGTTACAAACAAATTATTTCACTTTTCAGGATTTTTGGTAGTGACGTTAGTGAACCATAACGGACACGAAGGGTCACGAAGATTCGATTGGCGGTCTTTCCTTAGTGATACTTAGTGTCCTTGGTGGTTTGTTCTGGAATTCACACGATATTTTCAAATATCCCCGCTGCCCCCATGCCGCCCCCGACGCACATGGTGACCATGCCATACCGAGCATTCCGTCGCTTCATTTCACGAATGATGCTTGCCGTCAGCTTGGCGCCAGTACATCCCAATGGATGTCCCAGAGCAATTGCGCCACCGTTTGGGTTCACTCGCTCTGGATCTAATCCAGCCTCTTTGATAACCGCCAACGATTGCGCGGCAAAGGCTTCGTTCAACTCGATCACAGCTATGTCAGATAACTTCAATCCCGCCAGTTTCAGTGCTTTCGGAATCGCATAGACCGGCCCCAATCCCATTTCTTCAGGCTTGTAGCCTGCCGTGGCAAACGCGATGTATCGAGCCAGAGTCTTAATGCCCAACGTCTTTGCTCGTTCAGCCGACATGACAACCGCTGCGGCTGCGCCATCAGACATCTGTGACGAATTACCCGCCGTCACCGTTCCTTTGGCATGGAACGCCGGTTTCAGAGCCAGCAAAGCTTCTAAAGATGTGTCGGCTCGTGGGCCCTCATCAACTTTGAAAACCATTTCCTGCCGCTTCGGCTTCGATCCATTCGGAGTGGTAAAGCTGACCGGAACGGGCACAATTTCGTCTTCGAATTTCCCGGCAGCAATTGCCGCCAACGCCTTTTGGTGGCTGCGATAGGAAAATTCATCTGCCGCTTCGCGGGTAATGCCGAAGCGTTGTCCTACGCGCTCGGCGGTCAGACCCATGCTTAAATACGCATCAGGATAATGGTCCACCAGCCAGGGATTGGGAGAAATCTTATTTCCGCCCATCGGAATCATGGTCATGGACTCCGTCCCTCCGGCGACAATCACCTCCGCGCTGCCGCTACCAATTCTTTCGGCGGCTTGAGCGATTGCCTGCAAACCGGACGCGCAAAAGCGATTGATTGTCAGCGCCGCTGTTTCAACCGGCAATCCCGCTCGCAAAGAAGCGATGCGGGCGACGTTCATGCCCTGTTCGGCTTCCGGCATGGCACAGCCGAGAATGACGTCTTCAATTTCTTTGGCATCAAGCTGCGGCGCACGCTCCAGTGCGCCCTTGATAGCCACAGCCGCGAGCTCGTCGGGACGGGTGGCACGGAGCGTGCCTTTGTATGCCCGCCCCACGGGCGTGCGAACGGATGAAACAATCACAACTTCACGCATAGAAGCTCCCAACCAGTTGTGGATTATGCCGCCACTTTTGCCTCAAGCACATCGCACTTCTCGATCACCGGGGGCTTAGCCAGTAATTCGCCGGCCTTTGCCATCAGCGCCGCCGCCACCCGGCCATTCAAGTGCGCTTCGCGGCCGGATTCAGCGGCGAACGTATCAAAGATTCCAAATGTTGACGGCCCCAAACGGATGCCATACCACTGCGCCGTTTCCGGCTCATCCATGACTAGCGGGAGTGCGCTGCGAAGAAATTTTTCCAGTTCTGCTTCTTTTCCTGCTTTTGCTTCCAACCGAACCAAAAGTGCGACTCTTGCCTTTGCCACGATTGCCTCCGGGAAACTTAGGTATTCGCTCCTTTTTTAGATGTTACGCACCCGAGTAAGTTTCGTAGTTCAATTCCGCAGTGTTTTCCCCGTTTTCAGAGTGTATTGAATCCGCTCCTGAGTCTTCTTTTCGCCGCATAGCGATTTAAATCCTTCGCGTTCCAAATCAAGAACGTAGTGTTCACTGATCGGCGTGCCCGGCGTGATGCTTCCCCCGCACAATACTTCTGCAATTTTTGTGGCGAGCTTCACTTCATATTCGGTTATGTAATCTCCTTGCCGCATCATGTGGACGCCTAACTTCAGCACCGCCAATATGCTCTCGCCGGGCGCAGGAATGTCGGTACGCATGACGGGCGGTTCATAGCCAGCTTTCACGAGTTCAAGTGCCCGCGCCTTTGCGTCGGAGAGCACGCGCTCGCGATTCATGGTGATTCTGTCGGACTCGGTGACGAACCCTAACCCGCGCGCTTCTTCCGCCGATGTTGCTACTTTGGCCGTGGCAATCGTTTCAAAGGCCCGCTTCATCGCTTCCATCAATTCCACCGATTCACCGCGCCCACCCGGACGAATCGTCGCAGCGCTATCAACCGCGCGCAGCAACATCTCTTTGCAGCCGCCGCCGCCGGGGAGCAACCCGACGCCGACTTCGACCAATCCTGTATAAAGTTCGGCATGCGGCTGGCGGGCTGGGGCATGCAGCGAAATTTCCGTTCCCCCGCCTAAACATAATCCGAATGCAGACACGACTACTGGCTTCGGTGAAAACTTGATGGCTTGCGTCATTCCTTGGAATTGGCGGATGACGAGATCGACTTCGTCCCACTCGCCCTCTTGTACCGCCATCAGCAGCAACATTAAATTTGCGCCGACGGAGAAATTCGTGGCGTCGTTGGTCATGACGAACGCATCGAAGTTATCTCCCGGTCCGCCCGGTTTTAGGATTTGGGTGATTAGGCTGATGATGTCCGCCCCGAGCGAGTTCATCTTGCTGTGAAACTCGATGCAAGCAATGCCATCTCCTAAATCCACTAATGACGCTCCGGAATTTTTCTTTACCACGCCGTTCGATTTCTTTGCGACGGCTACCGACCACACGCCACCAGGAACTTCGACCGGCTTGTAACCTGCCATAACCAAATCGAAATAGGCTCGGCCAGAAGCGGCTTTTGGGGCATCCTCATACCAAGTTTTTTGGCCGCTGGCGAGCAATTTCTTCGCATTGTCGGCGATAGGCTTATTTTCGGAAGTCATGCGCGCCACTGTGGCTTCAATCCCCACCGTATCCCATAGTTCAAAGGGTCCTAGCTCCCAGTTGAAGCCCATTTTCATCGCGCGATCAATTTCGACGATGGAATCCGAAATCTCAGGTACGCGGTTCGCACAGTAGGTCCATAAATCTGAGAGAGCATTCCACAGGAATGCTCCTGCCTTATCACCTTTTGCCCCGCCGCCATCCATTCCCAGCAACATCCGAACGCGAGCCCCCGTTTCTTCGACATTTTTTGCCATATCGAGCGCGGCAAACTTTGGCTTCTGTCGAGAACGATACTCCAGCGTTTTCCAATCAATGGCGAGGCGCTCGTCTTCTTTGCCTTCTCCGCCTTTGACCTTCTTATAGAATCCGCCTTTTGCTTTATCTCCGAGCCATTTGCGCTCGAGCATCTGCTTGTAGAAGTCCGGCAATTTCAGTTCGCTGCGTTCATCGTGGACGTTCTGGGTCATATTGCCCACGACATGGCCAAGAATGTCGAGGCCGACCAAATCGATCGTGCGGAAAGTCGCGGACTTTGGCCAGCCAACGGCTTGTCCAGTGAGTGCGTCCACATCTTCGATAGAGAAATCCATTTCCTGCATCAATCGCATGACGTTCAACACAGAAAACGTTCCAATGCGATTTCCGATGAAGTTCGGTGTGTCTTTCGCCCAAACGACACCTTTACCTAATTGCACATCGCAGAAATGTGCGACTGCATCCATGGCCGCGCGATCGGCTTCCGGCGTGGGGATCAATTCCAGCAGTCGCATATAGCGCGGCGGATTGAAAAAATGCGTGCCGAACCAATTCTTGCGGAAATCATCCGAGAATCCTTCCGCAATTTTCCCAACCGGCAGTCCGCTCGTGTTTGTCGTGATGATCGTTCCGGGCTTTCGAATCGCTTCTACTTTCCTGAGCAGTGCCCGTTTCAGCTCGAGATTCTCAACCACTGCCTCGATCACCCAATCCACATCCACCAGCTTCTTCAAGTCGTCTTCAAAATTCCCAACGGTTACTAATCGCGATAACGATGCATCCATGAACGCTGCAGGCTTCGATTTTTTCGCTGCATCGAGTCCTGCGGCGGCCATCTTGTTGCGCGACGCCGCGTCAGCGTCCGAGGGCACGATATCGAGCAAATAACTCGGTACACCCGCGTTAGCGAAGTGTGCCGCAATGCGTGCTCCCATGGTTCCCGCACCTAAGACTGCGACTTTATGGATGCGTTTCATGATCGTTCATTCCTTTCAACTCGCTGTCGAGATGCGGAGAAAAAATATCTGTGGTCGGGGGTTCGATGTCTCGATCATAAAACGTCAAGAGATAATCTTGGCCAACCCAAATGCCGCCGCTGCGGCGAGTCCACCGATGACCATCGTCTGCCCCGCACCCCGCCATGGGTTTGTCCCAGTAAAGCGCCCCTTCATGAATCCGAAAATTCCCAGTGCCGCCAGCGTTACCACCGCCGAAACCTCGAGCGCCTGCGCCGCACTTGTCATCGCGATATAAGGCGATAGCGGCACAAATCCACCCACAACATATGCCCCAGCGATGGTTGCGGCGCTGTTGCGGGCTCGTTCTGGCTCCGGGGCTTCCAGTCCAAGTTCATAGCGCATCATAAAATCGACCCATGCGTCGGGATGTCTGCTGAGTTCCTCGACGATCGGCATACTTAACGAGGCATCAATGCCATAAGCTTCCAAGGCGCGACTGCACTCGGCTTTTTCTTCTTCAGGAATCTCTTTGATCTCCCGATATTCGCGTTTTTTTTCTTGTTCGTAGTGCTCCGCATCGCCGCGCGCTGCCAGATATCCTCCCAAACCCATGGCAATGGAACCTGCGGCGATTTCGGCAAGGCCACCAACTACAATCAGTCGCGTGTTCTGCACCGCTCCGGATAGTCCGGCGGCGAGCGCGAACGGCACCGTCAGTCCGTCTGACATCCCAATCACCACGTCGCGAACAAAATTTCCGGAAGTAAAATGCTGCTCTTGGTGAGGAATACGCGACATTAGGTCTTACCCTCCGTGAAATTTGTCGTTTCTGTTTCCAATGCATGGTTCTTTAAATACTCTAATGCCTTAGCCACCATTTGTTTTTCACCCCGGTATGCCAGCCGTCTGGCGCCTTCCTCTAATGGAATCCACAAGGCTCGTTTAACCTCGATCCGCATTTTTTCGTCAATGACGTCAATCTGTCCCGACGCATAGGACAGGAGGTAAAAGCTGACGATTTTAAACACGCGTTCCCGGTCACCCCAAGTGCGAACGTAGGTGTATTTTGTGTCGCCGAGTTTGGTGACCAATTGCGCCTGAAGGCCGGTTTCTTCAAATACCTCACGAACGGCCGCGTGCTGGGGTTTTTCTCCGGCATCAATCAGGCCTTTGGGTAAAGCGAGTAACATTTTTTGTGATTTCTTGCCTACTTTTCGGCTTCTTATGGTCGCGGCCGGTTCCCTTTGGGGTTCAATCGCGGCCATTTCCCAGCCGTCTGGTGTGTATCGAACGACTACACCGCCGGCTGAGATCTCCCGCACCATCCGCTCAAGTTATCAGGAACAGAGGAGTTAGTCACTTCTGGCACGTTTGGGTAATGGGCCGTGGGTAATCTGGCACAGCCATTTTCGGCGTGCCAGAATCTAATAGTTTAGAACGGCCTTTGATTTGCGGCCGCAAGCGTAGAAATCAGGCCTTCAGGAAGGCTGGCAACCGAACGCTGGTGTATTGCAGTTATGAAGCATCTGGGCAAAATTATTCGCTCCGTTCAAGCGTTTGGCCGGGAGCTTTCCCGTCATGCCCCGCCTGAGACTACGCAGGTTCAGGGGATTGGTCTAGCGCTCGGAGGCGGCTTCGCCCGTGGCATCGCCCACATCGGTGTTCTCAAAGTCCTTGAGGAAGAAAATATTCCAATTCAGCACATTGCAGGCACGAGTGTTGGGGCGCTCATCGGGGCCGCGTATTGCAGCGGCGTTTCCGTGCTCGAACTGGAAGAAGTTGCCGCGCAAGTGCGCTTCAAACATTTCGCGAAATGGACAGTCTCCCGCCTCGGATTCGCAACCAACTCGCGCATGATCGGTTTTCTGAATCGCGTGCTTAAAGTAAAAACCTTCGAAGAGTTGCGTATTCCACTGGCGGTGACAGCTACCGATTTTTCGACCGGGGAAGGCGTAGTGTTTCATTCCGGCCCACTGGTAGATCCAGTGCGAGCCAGCTGCGCCTATCCCGGCATGTTTCTGCCTGTGACTATCCGAGGCCGCCTGCTTATTGATGGTATGTTGGCTCACGCCGTGCCGACCCGCCCCTTGCGGCAAATGGGCGCTAAACGGGTGCTCGCCGTCCAACTGAAGAGCTCGTGGACGCAATCCGAGGCCGGGCCGCGGCATCTTTTTGAGGTCATTGGACAGTGTTTCTCGATCGCGCAGGAAATGAATAGTGGCATATGGAAACAAGCTGCCGATCTGGTAGTGGAACCCGATGTCACCGGCTACAAATATGATGATTTCGAAAGGTCTTCCCACTTGATTCGGGCCGGTGAATTAGCCACCCGCGCCGCGATGCCCGAAATTCGCAAGTGGCTTCAGACAGAGATTGAGATCGAGCGCGTCAACCTTCCTCTGCCAGGGCGCGCTACACTTCCAGCTGAATAGCCGCTAATCGTTTTTTCGTCCTAAGTGGCTCTTCCTTTTACGTCCCCCCGTCGCGTAACCTCATTTCATCCAAATCTTTTCCAACCGGAGAGAATCATGCCTGAGACAACGTCCGATCCTCGGTATCCAATCGGCAAATTCAAATATGACGGCCCTCCAACGGAGCAGCAGCGAAGTGAATTCATTACGAACATCGAGCAGGCCCCGGCAGCGTTGCGCGCCGCCGTGAAGGGTCTCACGCCACAGCAACTCGACACGCCTTATCGCGATGGGGGATGGACCGTCCGCCAAGTCGTTCACCATGTCCCCGAGAGCCACATGAATGCCTATATCCGTTTCAAGCTGGCGCTCACCGAGGACGAACCTACGATTAAGCCCTATGCTGAAGACCTATGGGCGAAGCTTCCGGACGTGCAAGCAGTGCCGATTGAGGTCTCGCTCGCCCTTCTCGATTCGCTTCATACTCGCTTCGTCCAAGTCTTAAAGGGAATCAAGAACGATGAATGGAAGCGGACATTTCGACATCCGGAGCAGGGAAT
>Ga0070735_10004407_pt1 | contig 11897 bp, 10 predicted proteins | sample Coa_R1_FD_66443 | JGI IMG/M metagenome (GOLD analysis project Ga0070735, IMG submission 66443) | Surface soil microbial communities from Centralia Pennsylvania, which are recovering from an underground coalmine fire - Coalmine... | ecosystem: Environmental > Terrestrial > Soil > Unclassified ... | reverse complement strand
CAACGCTTATCGTCGCGGCGAGCGATGGCTGCGGCGCAGCGGGATCCCCATCCCCCTGCCGTCGCGCATCTTGCCCATCCCGCATCTCGTCCGGCTTCGCTTCGTCATCGGCGATCCCATCCCCCCCCCGCCGAATCCGGAGGCGGCGGACGACCCGGGCATGGTGCGTCGCCTGCGACACGAGGTCGAGGGGGCGTTGCACGAGCTGCTCGAGATCGAGCTCGCGCGGCGCGCCGGAATCGACCTCGTCTAGCCGAGGGGCGCCAAGCGTGCTCTTGTTCGTTGTGATCGCGCCCGTGGCTCATCGGTTGCTCGGGGGGCGACGTCATGCGTACGAGGTCCCCCGGGACGTTCCGTGTCGCTCGGAGCGCACGGTGATCGCCGGCGGGTGCGCCAGCGTCGCCTTGACCTTGCAGCTCTCGGCCGCGCGACGGACCGCCTCGACGTACTTCTCGGGGAACGTCGGCGGCAAATCGACGCGCAAGACGACGCGGCTCAACAAGCCGGTCGCCTCCTTCTCGTACTCCATGTCGACGGAGACTCCCTCCATCGGAATCCCGCGCGCCTGGCAGAAGGCGAGGACGTAGTAGCCAGCGCAGGTCGCCAGAGAGGCGAGGAAGAGCGCAAACGGTTCGGGCGCGGTGCCGCCCCCGCCGTGTCCCCGCGGCTGATCCGTTCGACGAGGAATTCGCCGCACTGCGCGTCGACGCGTTTGCCACGGGGAAATGTGACATGGAAGGCCGGCATGCCCGCGCATGGACGCATCGAGCATGCCGGGATGGTCGTCGAGCGCATGGGGCGCGCGCCCCGGCAATTGTTGCACGCGCTCCCTCGGCGGGCGCGAGGGCAAAGGGGCGCCGCGCCTCTCGATCCGCAACGGCACCGTTAATGCTTGGACGGAGGGCATGAGCGACCCTCGAACGCTGCGGTGCTACGAGTATCTCAATCGTCCCTACGACGCGGTGCGAAGGGTCCTGCGCGAACGGCCGCTGGACCTGTTCCGGCAGGCCTCCCGGTCGGCCGCCGCCCGCGCAACGGAGGTCGCCTCGAGCCTGCACACAAGGGTCGCGGGCATCGAGCTCGGGGTGGATGTGACTATCTACGTGCACGCGGTGCACGAGGAGGAGGGCGTCGCGGGCATGTCGCCCGTGACGCGGGTCGTCCTCGGCTGGGAGGCCATGCGTGCGCCGATGCTCTTTCCCGTCATGAGGGCGGAGCTGTCCTTCTGGCCGCTGACGTCGACCGAGACTCAGTTCGAAATCGAGGGCACTTACCGGCCGCCCCTAGGAGCCGTCGGCAACGCCGCGGACGCGGTCCTCGGTCATCGAATTGCCGAGGCGACGGTGCACCAGTTCCTCGAAGACATCGTCGAGCAGCTCCGCAGCGAGCTGCCCGAGAAGCAGTGAGGTGCCTGACCGTCTCTTCAACCGGGGAGCCACGCCATGCCTCGATCCGCCCAAGACATCATGAACCGAGAGCTGCTCTCCGTGCAGCCCGACTCTCCGGTTGACGAGGTGCGCGAGCTTCTCCGTACGTTCAAGGTGGGCGCCGCGCCCGTGGTCGACGTATCCGGGCGACCGCTGGGCATGGTCTCGGTACGCGACGTCCTCGACGCGAGCGGGACGGCAGCCGACCGAATGACCCGCCCGGCCCTCTGCGTCTCGGTTTCGACGGCGATTCAAGACATCGCCCGACTGCTCGCGAGCTCCGACCTGCACCACGTCGTCGTCGTCGACAGCGCCGGAGCCGCGGTGGGAATGATCTCGACGCTCGACGTCCTTCGCGCGCTCGTCGACCTGCCGGCCCGGCACCCGCCGACGTTCCCGCACTGGGACGCGACGACGAACGCGTCGTGGACGGACGACTGGCCGCTCGAGGCCGGCGCCCTGGCGCACGCGCCCGAGGCGGCCGGCGTGCTGGCCCTCGTCAGCTCCCACTTCGGCGAGGCTGACGCGGTCGTCTGGGTGGAGGGGTGCACATCGGTTCGCCAGCGGGTCGAGGGTCTTCTTTCGCCTTTGGGGGCAAGAGACGTCGCCCTCGAGCCGATCCTGCGTCGGCGCGACGTTCGATTTCGGGCGGCGCCGGCTCATGACGAGGGTGCGCGACGCAGGATTGTCGAGGTCCTGCTGGACCGGATCCACCACACGCCGCCGCCGGGGGCGACGTAGTTTTCGCAGCGGAGGTAGAGCCATGCCATCCATCAAGACGGACGCTAGAACGGAAGAGCGATCTGCGGTGCACCCGCACCTCGTCACGCCCGACGCAGCCGGGACGATTGCCGGCGAGATCGCCGGCGCGGTCATCGGGAGCGCCGCCGGCCCCGTCGGGGTCGTCGCGGGCATGGTCGTGGGCGCGCTCGCCGGCGGCTTGGCGGGGCAGGCCCTCGAGTCCGAGTCGGAAAGAGCGCAGCGGCGCGACGAGGAGCTCGACGTGGAGATCGGGGTCACGGGGGGAGATCTCGGAGCCGCCAAGCCTGCGGCGCCCAAGGCGAACGTAGGCGCCCCGTCGGCCGCCTCCGCGGGCATCTTCGAGGAATCCGAAGCGCCGCCCGCGGAAGGGCCGATCCAGGACATCGACGTCTGACCGGCGTTCGATCGAACGAGAAACCTCGAGCGCGTCTTTGCGAGGGACCCATGCCCAAGAGTCGCAGCAAGGGGGTGTTCCCCCAGGCCATCCGCCGCTTCATGACGCCGACCCCGCATTCCATCGGGCGAGACCAGCCGCTGTCGCTCGCTCAAGAGCGAATGCGCACCCTGGGAATTCGTCACCTGCCCGTCCTCGACGGTGGCAAGCTCGTCGGCGTTCTCTCGCAGCGGGACGCGTGGTTCGTGGAGACGCTCCCGGACGTCGATCCGACGAGAGTTCCCGTCGAGGACGCGATGTCGACGGACGTCTACGTCGTGCCGCCGGATGCGCTGGTCGAGGAAGTAGCAGCCGAAATGGCCGATAGAAAATACGGCTGCGCCGTCATCGCCGAAGGGAGTCAGATCGTCGGCATCTTCACGACGGTCGACGCGCTGCGGGCCCTCGTCGAAGCGCAGCACGCCACCAGACACGACCCCTAGACTTGGGTCGCGTCTCGAAGATCATCGCCCCGGCCAGCCCAAGAGAGAAGGCAGGCCGGGGCGGTTCGTTCTTCATCGGAGCGAGTCGCGCATGCCCTTCAAGGCCTTGATGGCGTCCTGGACGACGGCGCGCGACGCCTCGGTCGCGCTGTGGGCCGCGCGCTCGGAAGCGCTACGTTCGTGCGTCGACCCCGAGGCTGTCGGTCACTTCGGAGCGAAGCCGGACACGCGCGCGGTGGACCCGCTGGCGCACGACCTGGGGGGAGATGCCGAGGACCTCTCCCGCCTGCTCCGCCGAGAGACCGTCGACCTCGCGCAAGAGCAGGGCGGCGCGCTGGCCCTGGTCGAGCATTGCAAGAGCGCGCAGCGTACGCTCGGCGAGCCGCTTGCGGTGCAGGGCCTCGTCGGGCCGATCATACGCGAAGCCGCGCTCGCCCTGCGCGCGACGATCGGCGCCCTCGGGTGACAGAAGCTCGAGCGACTGGGTTGGTCGTCGCTTGCGAGAACGCCGCAGCATCAACGCCTCGTTGATCGCGATCCGGGACAACCAGGTGACGAATCGCGCCTCCCCACGGAAGCTACTTATGGCCCGCTGGGCTCGAAGGAAGGTGTCCTGCGCGATCTCCTCGGCGTCGCTGGCGTTGCGCGATAGGTGCATCGCCAATCGGAGGACGCGGCCGCGATGGCGCTCGGCCAGCATCACGAAGGCCGCGCGCTCGCCGTCGCGTGCGGCCGCGGCCAAGGCTTCGTCGGTGGAGGCCGCGTCGTCCTCGGCCCGCGGGTACACCTCTGTCACTTCGGCGATGGCCATGGCCCGAGTCGGTGCAAGGCCGGGACCATGAAGGAGAGCTCTGCTCGACGAACGGGATCCGGCTGGCGCGTGCAAGGGATGCGTTCGGGCGCAAATGATGCAACCGGCGCGCCCGCGGACGCACGCGAGCGCGTTCGATCCGGCCTGGTGCCGGTGCCTTTTCCGCTGCGGACTTCCGCCGCGGCACGGTTCGTGAGGAGGCGTTGGGCTGGTGGCCAGAAGGCGGATGGGAACGATGCGTGGCAACTCCGCACGCGGAGGGCCGAAGCCCTGGACGAGTTGGATCGTTGTGGCCCTCGCTCTGTCCTCGGCGAGCTCCCTTCGAGCGCAGACGTCGGGGGACGCGCCGCCCGCCGGCTCCGCCATCGCGGCGACGCCGAGCGCGCCCGCTTCCGCGCCAAGTTCGGGCGAGTCCCCGAAGCGCGCCGTCCCCGACTATGACGGGCGCGGCCCCCCACCTGACGAACCGGGCGCGGCCGCGCTCTGGGTGCCGCGCGTCGTCTTGTCGCCCGCGTACTTGGCCACCGAGTATGTCCTTCGAAGACCGCTCTCGCTGGCGATTCCCGCGGCGGAGCACGCCGACCTCCCGAGGAAGGTGTACGACCTCTTCACCTTCGGGCCCGAGCACAAGGCCGGCTTCGCGCCCATCGGCTTCGTCGAGTTCGACTTCAACCCCAGCGTCGGCGTGTACGCGTTCTGGGACGATGCCGGCTTCTCCGGCAACGACCTGCGCCTTCACGCGGAGGCGTGGCCAACGGATTGGGTCGCCGGATCGCTCACGGAGCGCATCGCGGTCACCGCGGACCAATCGGTTCAGCTCCGAGTCTCCGCGGTCCACCGGCCCGACCGGGTCTTTTACGGGCTCGGACCGCGCTCCCTCCAGGCCGACCAAAGCCGGTACGCGGACCAGCGGGTCGATCTCAGTGCGAGCCACGAGTGGCGGTTCTGGCGATCGAGCACCATCGAGACGAGGGCGGGGCTGCGCGACGTGGACACGTCGGACGGGCACTTCGGCGGCGATCCCTCGCTCTCGCGCGAAGCGAGAACGGGCGCGTTCGAGATCCCGGACGGCTTCGGACGCGAGTATACGGATGAGTACAACCGCCTCGTGCTGGCGCTCGACAGCCGTGCCCGGCAGGAGCGGCCCGGTTCGGGCGTGCGCGTCGAGCTCGGAGCGGAGCAGGGGAACAACCTCCACGGCACGCCCGCCTCGGGTTTTCTGCGGTACGGCGCTACGGCCGCGGGCTACCTCGATCTCAACGGTCGCTCGCGCGTTCTGGGCCTCTCGATCACGACCCTCTTCGCCGATCCTCTGGGTAGCCGTCTTATTCCCTTCACGGAGCTCGTCTCTCTGGGCGGCGACAAGCTGATGCTCGCGTATTTCGGGGGACGGCTGATCGATCGGAGCGCGGCCGTCGCGACGCTGAGCTACGCGTGGCCGGTCGGGCCCTGGCTCGACGGTCATCTCGAGATCGCGGCAGGCAACGTCTTCGGGATGCGACTGGCGGGCTTCGACTGGAGCTTGCTCCGGCTTTCGGGCGCAGTCGGCGTCTCGATCGGCGGTCTGAGGGACGCTCCCATCGAGGCCCTCATAGGACTCGGAACGGAGACCTTCGCGCAGAGCGGGCAGGTCGACTCGGTCAGAGTGATGCTGGGGGTCCCGCACAGCTTTTGACCTGGAGGCGCGCGCCCACCCGGCCGTGACTGTCGAGCCCCGAAAGGAAGAAAGGCCGGTCTTTGGATCGGCGCAATCTTTGCGTCATGGGCAGTCCCTCGACGCGGCGCGCCCGTTGCTTAAGGTGGGCTCCCATGCGGGGCCTCGCGCGCACGCTGACCACACGCGTTCCAGTGGGGATGTTCGTCGTCGCTGCTTGTGCGTCCGACGGGCGGCGGTTCCCCCTCCGCGAGCCGGTCTGGCGGGACACCGATCTCCAGTCCGTGCGGGCGCGCTGCCACGCGCAGCCCACCGACGAGGACCCCCGCCACGTCTCCTGCGCGCCGGAGCCATACGACGGCACCCTCTATTGGGACGGCGCCGATCAGATGGTGCTCCGCCCGCTCTCGCAGATGGTCGGCCTCTCGACGGGTACAGAATCGGTCGACGTCAACAGCCTCGACGAGGTGCCCGACTCCGCATGGTTCACCAACCGGATCGGCTTCCGCCCGATGAGCTCCGCCGAGCTGCGCCAGAATGCGTGCCCGGCGGACAAGCTCCTCGATCCCGAGACGGCGAAGGAGGGGAGCTGGGTCATCGACAAGGGCAAGACGTTCGGTTCGACGCCCGGATTTCGCATGAAGGTGCCCGGCAAGGGCAAGTACCTCGTGAAGCTCGAGGCGCATCGCTCGGAGCGTCAGGTGGCGGCAAGCGTCATCGGCGAGGCCGTCTACTACGCGGCAGGGTACAACGCGTCGTGCGAGCAGGCGCTCTGGGTGCGGCCGTCGGTCTTCAAGCTCACCCCGGGACTCACGTCGAGGCGGGGAAACTTCGGCGACCTCTATCCGTTCGACGAGAAGGCGCTGCGCGAGCTCATGCAGAGCTCGACCATGCGCGACGGTCTTCTGCGCGTCAGCGCCTCCGCGTGGATCCCGGGCTACGGCCTCGGACAGTTCCGCTACGACGGAACGCGCGACGACGACCCGAACGACGTCGTGCCACACGAGGACCGCCGTGAGCTTCGCGGCGCGCGCCTGCTGGCGGCGTGGATAGGGGACGTCGACTGCCGGGAGGGCAACTCGTTCGACACGTGGATGGCCGACGCGCCGGGCGGCCCGCCCGATTCGTCACCGGGGCACGTCGTCCACTACCAGATCGGCACGAGCGCCGCCCTCGGCAACGTGTGGGACTCCGACGAGCTGTCGCGCAGGCTGGGGTACTCGTACCTCGTCGACTGGGGGGACATGGCCACGAGCTTCTTGTTGCTCGGCGCCGTCTCGCCCGCCTACGAGCGGGTCCAGAAGAAGCCGGGGCAGGAGATCTTCGGCTACTGGAACGTCGAAGACTTCGAGCCCGAGCAATGGAAGAACGAGTACCCCAACCCCGCCTTCGATCGCGCGACCGAGCGGGACGCGGCGTGGATGGCGCGCATCCTCGCGCGCTTCACGCCGGACCTCGTGCACACGCTGGTCGAGATGACGAAGCTCAGCGACCCGGCGAACGCCGCCTACCTCGAGAGTGTCTTGAACGGGCGCCTGGCCAAGATCCTCGCTCGGTATCTGGGCCGCCTGTCGCCGATCGGCGAGCTTTACGTCGACGGCTCGAGCACTTTGTGCGGCACGGACCTGGCCGAGTGGCGAGGACTGCGCGACGCGCGCTCGTTCCGCTACGGCGCGCGCCTCCTCGACGGGCGCGGCGGCTGGCTCCGCGTCGAGAGGCGGCCCGGCGGCGGAATCTGCGCGTCGTTGCCGCACGTCGCGCCGGACGGTTCGCCGTCCAGCGACGATCCGGCGCGGTACGTCCGCGTCCGCATCGAGGACGGCTTCGCCCCCGGGCCGCTCGTCGCTCATCTCTACGACCTGGGACCCGCGCGTGGCTATCGCCTCGCAGGCGTCGTCCGCCCCGATCGCTGAACGTTCAAAGCGCGACGACCGGCGATCCGCTCCTTTTGTCGATCCTCTTACAGCTTGGCGCCGACGCTGAGGGCCGCCCCCGCCGGCAGCGGCTCCACGCCGATCCACACCGGCGGCGCCTCTTCCTTGTGCCGGTGCAGGTGGGGCACGAGGATACCGATCGCGGCGCCCGCCATGGCGCCGGCCAGGACGTCCGTCGGGAAGTGCGCGCCGGACCGAACGCGCTCATAGCTCACGAAGGCCGTCAGCGCGGTTCCGACACCGAGCGTGATCCACGGCCGAGGCGTGTCCGGTGCGCGCTCGAAGGCGAGGTACGTGGCCGTGGCCGTGATCGACGCGACGGTCGAGGCGTGACCGGAGAAGAAAGAGAGCTGGAGATCGGTTGCGGCGCAGCCGGGGGCTGTGCTGGACGAGGAGGTCGGACAGTTGTAGTCGATGGGTCGCGGCCGGCGGACTGCGATCTTGGTCATGTCGGTGATGGTCTCGGTCAGGGCGAGCGTCTCTGCGTACATGACCGCGTCGACGAGAGCTGCATCCCAGCCGTCGCGCACGCCGGAGAGGATCGGGTCGAGCACCGCGAAGCCCACGGCCGAGTAGAGGCCGATGTCCGAGTACAAGGCGGCGTGGGAGTCGATCGTCTGGTCGACCGCCCACCGATCGAAGGAGAGGAGGTTGTTCTTGTCGCCCGGCGGCGTGGGCTTGATCTCCCCCGTGCTAAGGACAAGGCTGAGAAGACCCGAGAACCCTGCGCCGCCCGCGATGAGCAGCCCGTCGGCGACCGGATCGACGGTGAAGTGCTGTCCCCGGGAAAGCCCCTGACCGGCGGGGTCGGCACGTACGCTTCCTTCGACCAAGAGGGAGGCGCACATGACCGCAGCACCGAGCATCCGTGAAGGGGTCTCGCGAGGACGGCGTGGCATGAACGTCAGATGCTACCGAAACGCGAACGTGACAAGCAGCAGGTGAGCGCGCAGCTTGCATGGTCGCGACCATGATTGCCTCGCCGGTGACCGGCGACGCCGAGGGCCGGCGCACTCCGTCGAAGTTCGCGGCGCTCCTCCTGATCGTCATCGCCGGCCATACGGCCCTCGAGGCGGCGCGAGATGCGCTCCTGCTCACCGGTCCAGGCCCGCGCGCCCTCGGTTGGGTCTACGCGGCGATCGCCCTTTGCGCGCTGCCCGCGGCGGCGCTGGTCGGGCGGGCCAGCGAGCGCTTCGGTCCCCACCGGGCGCTCGTTGGAGTCCTTACCACGGCCGCTCTTCTCGCCGTCGCGCTCTTCGTGGCACCGGCGACGTACGCCGTGTCGATGGCGGTGTACGTCCTCAGCGGCCTCGTTGGGTCGATCGCCGTTCCCCAGTTCTGGAACGTCGCGGGCCAGGTCTTGACCGTCGCGCAGGGCCGGCGCCTCTTCGGCCCCATCGCGGCCGCAGGCGTGGTGGGCGGCGTGCTTGGATCCGGTATCGCCGCAGGTGCGTTGCTCGTCCTTCCCGTCCGCGCCTTGCTCCTGGTCTCGGCCTCGCTGTTCGCGATCGCGGTCGGCGCGTTGCTGCGGATCTGGGAGGCTCGGGGGACCAGCCGCGGGCCGTCCCGGGAGCGCGCAGCCGCGGGAGAGTCGGTGCGCGCGCTCTATGCGGAGCCGCTGCTGACGCGCATCGCGCTGAGCGTGATGGCGTCCACGGCGACGTTGCTCGTGCTCGACTACTGCTTCAAGTCCGCGGTCGCTCGGAGCATTCCCGCCGGGCATCTCGGACCTTTCCTCGCGCGGTACTACCTGGCGCTCAACGGCCTCTCGTTGGCGGTCCAGCTGTTTCTCGGGAGCGCCGTCGTCCGCCGCCTGGGCGTCACGCGCGCGCTCGTCCTGACTCCGGCGCTGCTGATCCTCAGCGCCGTCGGTGTGCTGGCGGGCGGCGGCGGCCTCGGCCCTGTCCTCGTCATGAAGGCGATCGACGGAGGCCTGCGATTCTCCGTGCATCGAATCACCGGCGAGCTCGTCTACCTTCCGCTGCCGGCCCGGGTGCGCCAGCACCAGAAGCCTTTCATCGACGGCGCCCTTGCGCGCGCGTCGCAGACGCTGACCGGCGTCGCCTTGCTCGCGGGCGGAGCGCGGTTTCTTTCGCCCTACGCGGTCGCGGGCGCCGTCGTCGTGCTCGGCGCATGCTGGCTGGCCGCGACCGTCGCGATGCGACGGCCCTACCTCGCCATGCTCCGCGGCGCGATCGCCAGCGGCTCCCTCGATACACAGGACAGCCCCGGTCCGCTCGACCTCGAAAGCGCCCAGCTCCTCGTCCAGCACCTTGGCAGCGGCGATCCGCTCGAGGTGGTCGGCGCCATGAACGCCCTTTGCAGGCGCGGACACGTGGGGTTCGTCCCTGCCCTCGTGCTCCTGCATACCGACGAGGAGGTCCTGGCGCAGGCTCTCGAGCACTTCGGCGCGTCGGGTCGGAACGAGTGGATTCCCATGGCGCGCCGCCTCCTACGCGACGCGCGCGAACCGGTGCGCATGGCGGCGGCACGCGCGCTCCTCATGCACGGGGCGGTCGATCTGGCTTCGCTCGAGCGCGACGCCGGCCCACGCGTTCGCGGTTACGCGGCCGTCTGGGCGGCCGCAGCACATGACTCGGAGAACGTCACCGATCGTCCCGCCATCGCCGCCGTCCTCCACGAGCCGGGCGAGGAGGGTGCCGCCGCCAGGCTCGGGATGCTCGCCGCCGTCGCCGACGCTCCGAAGACCCCGGGGCTTGGGCGCCTGGTGGCGGCGATTTGGGGGGCGTCCGACGGGTCGACCGAGCAGACCGTCCTCTTGGCTCGCGCCGCCGCCCGGCAGCACGACGCCCTGCTCGTCCCCAGGCTGGTCGACCGTCTCGGGTCGCGAGACGCCCGCGAGCCCGTCCGGTCGGCGCTGGTGGCGTTCGGCGACGACGCCCTCGACGCCTTGTGGTGGGCGCTGTGCGACACGAGCCGCCCTCGCAACGTTCGGTTGCACATTCCGAAGACGATCGCTCGCTTCGGGACGCGCGCGGCGGCCGAGCACCTCTTGGAGAACGTCGAGTCGGAGCAGGACGGACTCGTGCGCTACAAGTCGATCCGCGCGCTCGAGATGCTCGTCTCGCAGCGACACGTCGCGGTCGATCGCGCGAGGATCGAACGCCTCGCTTTCCAGGCGCTCGAGCGGCATTTCCGCCTCCTCGGCCTGCGCATCGCGCTCGAGGAAGGGGCCCCTGCCGCCGGGTCGGGTACGGCTGCACGCCTCCTCGTGGGACTGATCGAGGACAAGCTCCGGCAGTCGCTCGAACGCGCGTTCCGGCTGATCGCGATCGCGCAGCCGCGCGAGGACATGAGCCGCCTGCGGCTCGCCTGCCTGTCGGACGATCCGTACACGCGGGCGACGGGCGGTGAGCTGCTCGACTCCCTGCTCCGCCGCCGGGACCAGCAGGCGCTCCGAGCGCTCGTCCGGATCGTAACCGACGATCTGTCGCGCGCCGAACGCGTCGGACAGGCGACATCGCTCTTGCCGGACATCTTGCCGGCGGGAAGAAACGACGCCATCGCGATCCTCTCCCGCGACGCCGACGTTACCCTGAGCATGCTGGCGAGGGCTTGGATCGAGAAGACAAACAGGGGGAGCCCGGAAGGGCGTGCGAGCGTCGACGCAGGAGAACGTGCCCATGGCTAGCCCGTCGCCCACTCGGGTCTACCGAGAGCTCTTTCTCGCCTCGTTCGGGGCGCACGTCGGCGCGGCCGAGCCATGGGTGACCGATCGCTTGACCGCGCTGCTGGAAGACCTCGGAGCGCGAGCCGGCGAGACGCTCTTCTCCGTCGGAGACCCGCCGCTCTTCCACTACTTCCTGCGAGAAGGCCAGGTGCAGCTCGTACGGCCGGGATTCGTGCCCTGGACGTTCGAGCGCCACTCGGTGTTCGGCATGTCCGACGCGCTCCTCGACCGCCCCCGAGTGCGCACGGCCATGGCGCTCACGGACATTCAGGCGATGAAGATCCACTCCGAAGCCTGGATCGAGCTCCTGGAGGACAGTTTTGCGCTCGCGCGCGCCGCGCTCTTCGGCTCCGTGGCCACCGTGGCCAATCTGGAGCAAAACCTCTGGGCGCGGACGGGAGGACGACGGGCGGGGGCCCCTTCGCCGGGCCGTCCCGCGGACCTCGACTTCACCGAGCGGCTGGCCGTCCTCGTCGAGACGCCGTTGTTGCGCGGCGCGGGTGTCCAGATCTTGAGCGACCTGGCCGACGTCTCCGAGGTCGTCGCGTTCGGCGGCGGCGCGACTCTCTTCGAGCGTGGCAGGCCGCCTGGGCGTGTCTTCATCATCCTGGACGGCTCCGTCGCTGCGCATCGCGAGCGTCCGGACGTGGGGTGGGAAGGAGGCGCGGGCGACGTCGTGTGCGGGACGGCGGCGTTCGGCGAGCCCATCGGCGCCTGGGAAGCCGTCGCGCAGACGCCGACA
>Ga0070735_10004406_pt1 | contig 11898 bp, 7 predicted proteins | sample Coa_R1_FD_66443 | JGI IMG/M metagenome (GOLD analysis project Ga0070735, IMG submission 66443) | Surface soil microbial communities from Centralia Pennsylvania, which are recovering from an underground coalmine fire - Coalmine... | ecosystem: Environmental > Terrestrial > Soil > Unclassified ... | reverse complement strand
GGCTGGCGCCGATCAACGTGCGCCGCAGTTTCACCGGCGCGAGCCAGTTGGCATGGATGTGCGCAATCTGGCTGCCTTCAAAGAATAGAGTCATGTAGGCGATGTTCTCGGTGCCGCCGGGGACGTGGCTGAGTCCGGTAGCCGAGACCGCGCACGGCCGGAACGGAAGCACATAATCCATGATCGAGAGATCATGCACCGCGAGATCCCAGAGGACGTTAACGTCGTGCTGGAAAAGTCCGAGATTTACGCGCACGGAATCGTAGTAATAAATCTCGCCTAGACCGCCAGTGTCGACCAGTTCCCGAATCTTGCGCACGGCGCCGGTGTAGACGAAGGTGTGATCGACCATTAGCACCAGATTGCGCTTCTGTGCCAGCTCCATCAGACGTTGCACTTGCTCGGTGTTTGAGGCTAACGGCTTCTCGACGAGCACGTGCTTGCCCTCCTGCAGAGCCCGGAGAGCCAGATCGTAGTGCGTGGAAACGGGAGTCGCAATTGCCACCGCGTCAATGGATGGATCTTCAATCAGTTCACGAGAATTCTGGCTGGTCCTGATCGTGGGATAACGGGTGGCGACCAGCGCCAGCCGGTCGGTTCGCAGATCGCTGACGCAGCAGACCTCGACACCCGGCGTCTCGAAACAGTTCCGCACCAGGTTTGGACCCCAGTATCCGTAGCCGATCACGCCAATCCGAATCAAGATTCCTCCCTAGATTGCCTGTTTGCCCGAGGACTGCTTGTGCGGCACCCCTTGCGTTACGGTGCGCCCAAGCCGTGCGGGAACGCCTTTCGCGATCGTATGATCGGGCACATCGTGGGTGACAACGGCTCCTGCACCGACCATCGCGCCTTCTCCGATAGTGACACCGGCAAGGATGACGGCCCCGCTCCCAAGTGAGGATCCTCGCTTCACAAGGGTCGGTACAACTTGCCAGTCGGCCTCCGTTTGCAGGCGGCCGTCCGCAGTCGCGCGTGGGTACAAATCATTAATGAACATGACTCCGTGGCCCACGAATACATCATCTTCGATCGTTACTCCTTCGCAGACAAAAGTATGCGAAGAAATTTTGCACCGTTTCCCGATCAATGCATTTTTCTGAACTTCGACGAAAGCCCCAATCTTAGTTTCATCGCCGATGGTACAGCCGTATAGATTGACCAGGTCAGGCTGGAAGATCTGTACTCCTTGGCCCAGGGTAACGTTGGCAGAAATTGGCATGAAGGCGTGTGGCTGCGGAGGTTTTCCAGGCTCGGTAGGAACCGGAAATACACCATGAAAACCGTCCGTCGTGCCGAAAACGTTAAGTCGCACGATACAACAGAATCCACGGCACATCAACTGGCAGTCCACGCGCCGGCGGCGCCGATAGGGTTCTATCGGTGGATGACGCGTTGGAGCATGTGCACAACGCTAACCACGCCCAAAGCAGAACTCGCCGCAAGGATAGGACTTACGACTCCAAGACCCCAAAGGATGCGCCGGTCTTTAGGAAGCCAGCGGTAGAGCGCAAGGAAGACGAAAGGAAGAATAGGAATCGCGAAGCGCTCGAAATTACTGCGCGCCCACACCGGATAGTTGTAGGTAAAGAGACACCACAGGTAAGGCACAAGAAACATGGCTTCCACGAGATGAGACTTGCAATAGGCACGGAACTGGCTAGACCTCGTCATTACGGCTGTCCCGAGAACTACTAGAAAAATCCAGCCGAAACTCAGGATCAGGTTGGTCCAGGGTGCGGGATAGAGAATTGTTCCTTTGACGATCGCGTAAAAAGGAAAGCCGAAGAGCCAACCGCCCTGCCACTGCTTGCTGTGATAGCTGTTCACCGTTGCGAGCGCGTCTCCAAAATGGATCGCGAGGGGAAGGGAATAGAGAACGCCGACTGCCAGCCCGATTGCCGTTGCTGCAGCGAACTTGCGAAAGTCCCGTTTCCAAAGTAGGGCGATTCCGATACCCAGAAGCGCGAACACGCCCAGCGGACGCACGATAGTCGCAAACGACGCTAGTAAGGCTGCCAGCATCCAGCGCTGCCGGCGAACGCAGATGAATGCTCCGAAGAGAAGGCAGACGAATAGTGGCTCGGACCCTCCGAGACAAGATCGCTGGATCCACTCGAAGTTGAGGACCGCGAAGTATCCCGCGATCCATCCGTCCCACAAACGGCGGGCCAGGACGACGGCGATCAGAGACGGAACGAAGGAGAGCAGTAACAACGCGGTGCGGTCTGATAGGCCAGTAAGCCGCGAGAGTACGGCCATGGCATACGGCAATCCCCAGAATTGCTTGATGACCACGCCGTGAAAGTCCCAGTGTCGAATCGCTGACGCGAGGCCCATGTACGCGGAGCTGTCGGCAAAGTTGTCGACAGCGGCTGCATAGTTGCGCACCAACATCACAACCGAAGCGAAGAGGACGAAGCCACAGAGAACCAGCGCGGTCAGTTCGCCTTGCGCGGGACCTCCGGGCGCCGGTGAAAAGGTCTCGCGAGGAAAATCTGCCGAATCGGGATGCGGCTTGCGTGCGAGATCCTCTGAATTCGGCATGAATTCACGGATTATAGCGCAGCCTTTTGCGTCGCCCTTCGCCGCGCGATGCATTTGAACTTCGCATAAAGCAAATTCAAAATCGGTTGTTACAATGAACGATTCCCCAGCACACTGACCTTCATGTCCGAACCGGTTCCCACGATTTCCCGCTCTGAAAGAATCTGGTGGATTGCCCTCCTTGCGGCCACAGTGATCAATTGCAGCTTCCAGATTGCTTGGTTCTGGCAATTCCGGGCCCACAATATCATGCTGGATGGGATCAACTACATCGGGCTGGCTCGCCATTTGCTCGATGGCGATTTCAAAGCGTCCCTGCACGGTTATTGGAGTCCCCTCATCTCGTGGATCATCGCGGCGGCATCGCTGTTTTCAAGGAACTTCATCCTGCTCGGACGTTTGGTGACCATAGGTAGTTTCCTCGTAAGTCTGTTGATGCTCTACGTCCTGACGCTGAGGTTGTGGCGCTCAAGGGTGGCGGCTGCGCTGGCGATACTCTGGTTCTCGACTGCGCGCGGGATGGTCTCCTTGTCGGTCGGAATGATCGTCGCGGATTTCATTCTCACGGCTTGCGTCCTCGCTTACTTCATCTTTCTTGTTGACGCTCTGCGTGAAAACCGGCCTCGGACTTGGATTCTCCTGGGCGCGGCCCAGGCTCTGGCGTTCCTGGCGAAAGCAATTGCAATGCCTTGGCTCTCGATCTCAACAGTTCTGGCGGTGTTCGTGCAGAATGCTCGATCGCCTCGCCGTCTGGTTGGATCGATGCTGCTGGCTTTTCTCTTGCCGGCTGTCGTTTGGGTGAGTTGGGGCGAAGCGCTCCGCACCAAGTATGGAGTGTTCACAACCGGATATCAGTTGCGCTCAAATCTCATGATCGACTGGCGGCGTACGCTCAGCCACCATCCGCGGGGCGACGATCTGGCATTTGCCGACACGCGGTCTCTCTACGATTCCTATATGGTCACCGAACATCCGTGGTCGGAATTGCAGAGCTTTACTTTCCGCAATCCGCAGCTGTTGCCTATGGTGTTCGAGAATGAACTGCGCAACGTTCCGACTGCGTTGAAGGAAGGTTTGATCTTACTGAGTCCGGGGGGAGTTCTGGCTTTAGTGGCGATGGCGACTCTGCTGATTCGAAACCGGCTACGTTATCGCGCAGAGGCTGCCCTTGCCAGCATTGCACTATTGAACGCGGTCGTCTTGGTTGCGGCTTATTGCATGCTTGTGTTCGATGGACGTTACGTCATACCGATTGTGCCGGTATTGATCGCAGTCTCTTGTCCGGTGTTATTGCCCGGCCGTCTCGCTGGAAGTGCCCCTCAAGCGGCGGGCTGGCTGCGCACGACGGCGTTGGGCCTTGTCGCCGCGAGTACGATATTCTTTGCTCTCTATTGGGCTTCGCCGTTTCGAACCATTGACCGAGATTTCGAGGTGAGTTGCTACCGTGCGGCGGATCTGCTCCGCACCCAAAAGCCTGGCGGTACATTGGTGAGCATTGGGGACGGTCCATACCCGGACCATGGAGTGGGATTTGAAGCAGGGTCGTACGTTGCGTATTTGTCCGGATGGCGTCTGGTAGGAGGAAACGCGGCATTGCCAGATTCCTCCGGGGCGGACGAACTAGTCCAGCAGGTATTGGCGTCGCGAGCTGACGCCGTCGCGGTTTGGGGATCGCCCGGAGATCCGAACTATGGCAGCATCGTAGAGAAGATCGAGCAGGGCGTCGGTTCATCTTCGGCGAACACGATCCCAGATCCCCGCAAGGGCGAAGTGGCGACCCTGATTGTGCTGCGAAAGGGTAACTAAGCTAGGACTCTCCGAATGTGTGGAATCTTTGGCATCGTCGGGCGTGATGCGCATATCGCCGAGGGAATTCTGAAGCGCGGCACCGACTCGCTTGCGCATCGGGGACCTGACGATTCGGGGACCATCCTGCTGCGCGACTCGATTCCCGGCCCGGTTGAAATTGGACTCGGAAGCCGGCGCCTTGCGATTCTCGATCTCTCGCCTCTCGGCCATCAGCCCATGCACGATCCTGAAAGCGGCAACTGGATCGTCTACAACGGCGAGATCTACAACTTTCTTGAAGTTCGTGCGGAGTTGGAACGGACTGGCACAGTTTTTGTCAGCCACTCTGACACCGAAGTTCTCCTCAAGGCCTATGCTCGATGGGGCGAGCCATGCCTTGCGAAATTTCGTGGAATGTTTGCCTTCGCCATTTGGGACGCGCGGCAACATCGGTTGCTTATTGCGCGCGATCCGATGGGCATCAAACCGCTCTACTATGCGCAATCGGGTTCATATTTTCTGTTCGCCTCGGAAGTTCGCACGCTGCTTGGGACGGGGCTCATCCCTCGTCGCATCGATCCTGCTGGCCTCGTCAACTACCTCACGTTCGGCTCGGCATACGATCCTCTAACTTTGGTGGAAGGTGTTCGTGCACTTCCTCCTGGCCAGACTCTGACTTGGAAGGATGGGGCCCTACAGATTTCTCCATACTGGGATCTCGTCGATGACAGCGCATCCCCCGACCGATTGTCGGCCGAACTCTCTTCTGAGAACGAGCCACTGGCTGTGAAGCAGCTGCAACCAATCCTCGAAGAGGCCGTGCGCTCTCAACTCGTGAGCGACGTGCCGGTGGGAGTGTTTCTTTCTGGTGGAATTGATTCAAGTGCTCTGGTGAGTATTCTCAGCCGCGGCGGTGTCACTCCCAGCACTTTTTCTATCGATTTCCGGGAGACCGAATTCTCCGAGGCTGAACATTCCCGTGCCATCGCGAAGAAGTTTCGTACCGATCATCACGAGATCGTCGTTTCTCAGACGGACGTGCTAGCCACAATTCCTCAGGCCCTAGGTGCCATGGACCTGCCCACCATGGACGGCATCAACACATATTTTGTTTCGCGGGAGACTCGCGCGGCGGGAGTGAAGGTTGCGCTCTCCGGCTTGGGTGGCGATGAAGTATTCGCCGGGTATTCCAATTTCCGAACGGTTCCGCGCATGGAGCGCTTTGCGAATACTTGGAAGCACGTGCCGGCTCTGGTCAGAAACTCGACAGCGGCTGCCTTCGCTGCCTTCTCACTCGAAAGCGATCAGACCCGGAAACTAACCACCCTGGCGCGCGGCAATGGACGACTTCTGCATCCTTACTTCCTTACGCGCATGCTGTTCATTCCCAGTCAGCGCGATCTTCTTTTCCCTGGTGCAGGTTCCGTCGTTACCGACTCGGCAGCCGCATCCCAGCGCGATCTTCTCCAGCGGTCGCTTTCGCTCGACCCGATCAATCGTGTTTCCTATCTCGAGTCGCGCTGTTATATGCTCAATACACTCTTGCGCGACGCAGATGTGATGAGTATGTCCCAGGGCCTGGAGGTCCGAGTTCCTCTGATCGATCATCAATTGGCCAAGGCTGTGCTGTCCCTTCCCGGTTCGTGGAAGCTCAATAGCACACCCAAGAAGCTGCTGGTCGAGGCGCTCGCTGGCTCACTGCCTGAGGAGGTGGTGCACCGTCCCAAGCGCGGTTTCACCTTGCCCTTCGAGCATTGGATGAGTCAGGAGCTTCGTTCTGAGGTCGAGCCGGTCCTGGCCGCCAAACACATTGCCGACGGCCCACTCGGCGGCTTATTGGATCCGGATCAGGTGCAACAGATGTGGAATAATTTTCTGCGGGGGACGGTCTCGTGGACACGTCCCTGGGCCTTGTTCGTGCTTCAACGCTGGTGCGAATTGCATTTGTAGACGATCCATCGACCCATGCAAAGAGTCGCAGAAGAAGTCGGAGAAACGCCAGCGGTGAGGGTGGCCGGGAAACTGCCGGTCAGTGTCATTGTGGCCGCCCGCAATGAGGCGAGGAATTTGCCCGCTTGCCTCGACTCACTGCGTGAGGTTGGAGAGGTGTATGTCATTGACTCCCAGAGTTCGGACGCAACGCCCGAGATCGCGCGCTCCTTTGGCGCCCAGGTCGTGCAGTTTCATTACCAAGGCGGTTGGCCTAAGAAGCGGCAGTGGGCGATGGAAACTCTGCCGCTGGCCTACGATTGGATCTTGCTGATCGATGCGGACGAAGCACTGACTCCGGAGTTGAGTGAAGAGATTCGGCAGTCGATTCAGAATCCCAACTTCAGCGGATACTACATTTCGCTTCGTATGTATTTTCTTGGAAGACTGCTTCGACACGGCGGGGCCGGTTTCTGGAAGTTGGCTTTGTTTCGGCGTGGCAAGGGCGGTTTCGAGTGCCGCTTGAAGGATCAGGATGTCTCCATGGCTGACATGGAGGTGCACGAGCATGTAGTCGTCGATGGCGCCACGATGCGGCTGAAGAATCCTCTGGTGCACCGCAATGTCGAATCATTGTCGCGCTACATCCAGAAACACGACGAGTATTCCAACTGGGAAGCGAAAGTGTGGCTGCAAGGGGAGGCCAATGGGCAACTCGCGCCGTCACTTTTCGGCACGCAAGCCCAGCGCCGACGGTGGCTAAAGAAGACTTTCCTTCGCATACCGGGCGCACCGGTTTTGTTTTTCCTGTTCAAATATCTATTCAGCCTGGGGTTTCTGGATGGCGTCCCGGGCCTGATCTATTGTGGGTTTCAGGCTGTGCAAGTGTTTCACGTGAAGTCAAAGATTTATGAATTGCGAAGGGCTGGAGACAGCGCCGGCCCTCGGTCCTCGGGACAGAGCCAGCGATGAGCGGATTACCGGAAAACACAGTGATCGCGTGGCGCGGCGAAGGCCGGCACTATTCGGAGCGGCCGCCGTTTTCTCCTTCGCAGATTTTTCCGGAATATGCTTTCGACGATGCGCCGTCAGAGCCAAATCCCGCCTATGACGCGGTGCGCGGCTGTTTTCAAACGGCGAACCTGGACGACGCCCACTTCGGATCGGCCCAGTGGAATCCTCTTGCGGAATTGATCCATCCGGGCGAAACGGTCTTACTGAAGCCGAACATGGTGCACCAGCGTCATCCGCGCGATCCGGAGGGTTGGCGTTACGTCATTACAAACGGAAGCATCATCCGGGCCGTCGCCGACTATGTCTGGAAAGCGATCGGACCAAAAGGAAAAATCATTCTCGCTGATGCGCCTCAGACGGACGCTTCGTTTTCAGAGATGGTGCGTCTGCTCGGCCTCGATGCCATTCGAGATTTCTATCTGGCTCGCGGCCTCACCTTCGAATTGATTGATCTACGTCAGGAAGAGTGGACCACGCGCGGCGATGTTGTTGTGGAGCGACGCAAGCTTCCGCCGAATCCTTACCGGCCTGTCGCTTTTGATCTGGGTGAGGCCAGCGAATTCGCGGGCCATGCCGGCTCCGGCCACTACTACGGCGCCGACTATGACGCAGGCGTGGTCAATCACCATCATAGCGGCGGACGGCACGAATATTTGATTGCCGGTTGTGCCGTCGAATGCGATGTCGTGTTTAGCCTGCCGAAGTGGAAAACCCACAAAAAAGCCGGTATCACCGCGAGTCTCAAGAATCTTGTTGGAGTCAATGCTGACAAGAACTGGTTGCCCCATCACACCGAGGGCCTTCCTGTGAATGGCGGAGACGAGGCTCCGAATCCGGATCTGAAACATCGTACGGAGCGCAAGGTAGCCGCCGCCGTGCGCGAACTCTCGCATCGTATCCCAGTCGTGGGGCCGCTGGTTCATCGCATGGCGCGAGGAGTAGGGAAGCCCGTCTTTGGAGGCACAGACAGCACGATTCGTAGTGGCAATTGGTTTGGCAACGACACGATTTGGCGAATGTGCCTCGACCTGAACAAGATCGTCTTTTACGGAAATGTGGACGGTTCTCTGCGAGCACCGCAATCAGCGAATCGCAAACGTCATTTTGTGCTGGTCGACGGAATCCTCGCTGGCGAAGGACGAGGTCCGCTCGATCCCGATCCGGTGGAGGCGGGAGCTGTGCTGTTTGGTGTGCATCCGCCCAGTGTGGACACGGTTTGCGCCTACCTGATGGGCTTCGATCCGGACAAGATTCCGATTGTCGGCCGGGCGTTTCAGTGCCGGAGCTTTCCGCTGGCCGACCATGCTTGGCGTGACATCATCGTCCGCAGTAACGATGACGCGTGGAGTCGGCCGCTGGCTGAGATCTCCTTTGCTGACACCTTTCATTTCGAACCTCACTTCGGCTGGAAAGGGCACATCGAACCACCTCCGGCCGTCATAATTCCGGCCGAACCAACGATTGAGGCGGCGCAGCGGCCATGAGCGATTCTCTTGCCGAGCAGATTTACCCCCGGCTACCCGTCTTTCTGCAGAACGCGGCCTGCTGGTACTACGGAAAAAAAGAAGCGCGGGTGCGCTTCAGTGCTGAGTTTGACCGGCGCCTGCAGCAACTCGTGGATTCGGAAAAATCTACCGCCAGCGAGATCGAAGCCTATCAGAACGAAAAACTGCGTGCGCTCATCCGGTACGCGTATGAGAACGTGCCGTACTACCGTGAGCGCTGGAAAGCGCTGAAGATTTCTCCCGACGATATACGAGGTCGCAACGACCTGCCAAAGTTGCCGGTGACTACCAAAGAAGACATTCGCCAGAACTCGGAGCGGTTTATATCGCAGAAAACGTCTAAACGTGAACTGCTGTCCCGCCACACGAGCGGGACGACCGGCAAAGCCTTGCATTTCTATATGACGCGAGATGCGGTCGCGTTCCAGTGGGCAGTGTGGTTGCGCCATCGCCTGCGGTTCGGTGTGTCGCCCGGCGCCTGGCATGCGAACTTCACCGGGCAGCGAGTCGTACCGATCGGGCAGCGCACGCCACCGTTCTGGCGCTGGAACCGTCCGATGCATCAGGTACTGATCAATATGCAGAGCCTGACGCCCGCTAGAATCGGCAGCATTATCGGGCTTTTGAACTCGCAGCACTTTGATTTCTATACAGGCTATCCTTCGTTCATCCACATGCTCGCGCTCAACGCGCGCGACGCGGGCCTCCGGCTTGCCGAGCCTCCTCGTGTCATCTTTACCGGCGCAGAGAACATGCTCGACTTCCAGCGTCGCGATATTCAGGCATTCACTGGCGCGATCTTGAGCGACCATTACGGCTGCACGGAAGCTTGCGGCAATGCGTCGCGATGTACTGAGTTCATTTACCATGAGGACTTCGAGTTTTGCATTATGGAAGGGATCGAACAGACTGCGGGCGACTCCGTCAAGACGATCGTATGTACGGGATTCGCTTGCGACGCGTTCCCTTTTATTCGATACGAAGTGGGCGACACGGCCGTTTGGCAGGAGCGTAAAGGATGTGCTTGTGGCCGGCAGTCAGCCGTCTTGCAGCGCATAGAAGGACGACGGGACGACTACATTGTTACTCCTGAAGGCGCGCGGATTGCGCGTCTCGACTATCTGTTCAAGGATGCGCTGAACGTGAAGGAAGCGCAAATCGTTCAGGATCGTCTCGGCGAGATCACGATCTGCGTCGTGCGTCGGAGCACCTACGGGACGAAGGATGAGATGGAGATTCGACGGGACATCCGAAGCTGGCTGAGTCCTTCGCTGAAAGTGCGATTTGAATACGTCGACGAGATTCCGAGGCAGCCGAACGGAAAGTTCCGAGCCGTTCTTTCCCGCTTGCAGTCGCAACCGTCAAGTCCTGTTCCCGAGCACGTGAATCGTTAGACATGAAACAGGTTCTCCAGCACGCGCGCACCGGCGAAATCACCGTGGAAGAAGTTCCAGCGCCGCAGCTTCTGCCGGGCTGCGTCCTGGTGCGGATTGCTGCGTCGGTGGTGTCGGCGGGGACGGAGCGAGCTTCGGCTGAGTTCGCGCGAAAGAGTTTGCTGCAAAAAGCCAAGTCTCGACCTGATCTGGTGCGTGAAGTTATCGGCAAGGTGCAGCGCGACGGGATTTTTTCAGCGATCCAGGCCGTGCGCAGCCGTCTCGATCAACCGCAGAGTCCGGGTTATAGCAGCGCCGGTATGGTGGTCGCCGTGGGAGCGGGCGTCAATGACCTTCGGCCCGGCGACCGCGTTGCCTGCGCTGGTGCGGGATTTGCCGTGCACGCCGAGGTAGCGTGCGTCCCTCGATTGCTTGTGGCTCGTATCCCCGCGAGACCCGTCAGCGGTGATGAAGTGTCTTTCGATGAGGCGGCCTTTGCGACGCTCGGAGCAGTTGCGCTTCACGGCATTCGGACTGCTGAGGCCAAGCTTGGAGACGTTGTTGCTGTGATTGGCCTAGGCTTGCTCGGACAACTAACGGTTCAATTGTTGAGAGCCGCAGGTTGTCGAGTTGTCGGCATGGATATCGATCCGTCACGTGCCGATCTGGCGCTGCGCCTTGGCGCAGATGAAGTTGCCAGTTCGGCCGCGGCATTCCGCGACCTGTGCCTCCAGATTTCGCGCGGGGCCGGCGCGGACATAGTTCTCATCACCGCCGAGACTCCCAGCAGCGACCCCGTTAATCTGGCAGGCGTCGTCGCACGTGATCGCGCGATTGTCGTCGCCGTTGGGACCGTTGGGATCGATATCGAGCGCAAAGCGTACTACGAAAAAGAACTCGACTTCCGCATCTCGCGCTCCTACGGCCCGGGACGCTACGACGTCGCTTACGAACAGAAAGGCCGCGACTATCCCATCGGCTACGTGCGCTGGACGGAAACTCGCAACATGGAAGCGTTTGTCCAGTTTCTTGCCGACAAGAAGATCAACGTTGGTGCTCTGATCACACATCGCTTCCCGATCGAACGCGCTCAGAGTGCGTACGACCTGATTACAGGCAAGATGCGCGAGCCGTTTCTTGGAGTGGTGATTCAGTATTCTGACGCGGAGGACGAATCGCGCAACCTCACTCTCATATCTGAATGTGAATTCGACGGGCCCCGCGCTCTCGTCGCGGGTAACGCAGGCGTGACCGTCGGACTGCTTGGCGCAGGAGTTTTTGCGACCGGAACTCTGGTTCCGGCGCTAAAGGCGTCATCCGATACGACTCTGGTGGCGGTCTGCGCGGCTACCGGCCCTCATGCCCAACATGCAGCGCACAAATTCGGTTTTCGATCCTGCACGACCGATGAATCGCGGCTGATTCATGATCCCACTATTAATACGGTCGTAATCGCGACTCGCCATCACCTGCACGCGAATCAGGTTCTGGCGGCATTGGCCGCAGGCAAGCACGTCTTCTGCGAGAAGCCGCTGTGCCTTTCAGAGGACGAGTTACGTTCGATCGTGCGCGCGTATCTTGGAATCGCGAAGGCCGAGCGGCCGGCCTTGATGGTGGGATTCAACCGGCGCTTCGCCCCGATGATCGTGCGGACGAAATCCTTTCTCGGCGGGGTTTCAGAGCCGCTGGCGATGAATTATCGAGTTAACGCCGGTTATCTGCCGCCGGACCACTGGGTCAAC
>Ga0070735_10004405_pt1 | contig 11900 bp, 7 predicted proteins | sample Coa_R1_FD_66443 | JGI IMG/M metagenome (GOLD analysis project Ga0070735, IMG submission 66443) | Surface soil microbial communities from Centralia Pennsylvania, which are recovering from an underground coalmine fire - Coalmine... | ecosystem: Environmental > Terrestrial > Soil > Unclassified ... | reverse complement strand
AGGTAGCGATGCGAGTTCTGATCGTCGAGGATGATCCCGAGCTGTCCCGTATTTTGCGCGACGGGTTGGGCGAGCAGCACATCGACGCGGTGATCGTGCAGACGTTCGCCGACGGCCGCCACGCGGCGTTCGCCAACGCGTACGATGTCATCGTGCTCGACATCATGCTGCCGGGCGGCAGCGGCCTCGACCTCTGCGCGCAGCTGCGAGGGGGAGACGTCGCGACGCCGATCCTCATGCTCACGGCACGAAGCGCGGTGGACGACCGGGTCCGCGGTCTCGAGGCGGGAGCCGACGATTATCTCGTGAAGCCGTTCGCCTTCCGCGAGCTGCTCGCGCGCATCCACGCATTGGCGCGGCGGCAGCCGCGGCTCGAGCCCTCGCTCAGGCAGATCGCGGATCTGGAAGTGGATCTGCGCGCGCACCGCGTGCGCCGGGCCGGTACGGAGATCGTGCTCACGGGAAAGGAATACTCGCTCCTCGAGTTCTTTCTACAGCACGAGGGCGAGGTGGTGGATCGCGCGGCGATAACCGCGTACGTCTGGGACGATAACCACGACCCGTTCACCAACGTGCTCGAGGTTCTCGTGCGGCGGCTGCGGCGCAAGATCGACGACGGGTTCGCGCCGCGGTTGATCCACACGGTGCGCGGCGCCGGATACCGCTTCGGCCAATGAGCACGTGTCGATGCAACCGCTGACGCGCATCCGCTTTCAACTCACCGTCTGGTACGCGGCGACGTTCGGGCTGATCCTCGTTCTGTTAGGCGGCGGCCTCTTTACCGTGATCCGGTCGCAGATCACGGCGCAGCTCGATGCGTCGCTCGAGGCCGCAACGCAGCAGCTCATTCGCGCGGCGAACATTCGCGAGATGGAAGCGCAAGAAGCGCGCGGGCAGGTGGTGGACGCCGTGGACGAGCTGCACATCCCCGACCGGCAGCTCTTTCTGTTGACCGCCGCCGCCACGCCGTTCAAACCGCCGGCGGCTCCCGAGTGGGTCACCCGCGCCGCACGGCGCGCGGCCGCGGCGGGCGGCGACATCACGGTCAACGCGCACGTGGGACGGGGCCACACGTTGCGCATCCACGCCACGATGTTCACGACCTCGAGCGGAACGCAGTACATCGCGCTGGCAGCGGCCGACCGCGTGGAGCTCGAGGACCGCTACGCCTCGCTCATCGGCGCGTTCGGCGGCGCCGCCCTCGCCGCCCTGCTGCTCGTTGCGTTAGGCGGCTGGGTGTTGATGCGCAAGTCCACGGCGCCCGTCGAAGCCACCATGGCGCAGATGCGCCGCTTCATGGCCGACGCCGCGCACGAGCTGCGCACACCTATCGCCGTCCTGCGGACCCGCGCCGAAGTCGCACTGCAGCGCGAGCGCGACCCCGCGTCGTACATCGAGACGCTGTCGCGCGTGGAGGAGGAAGCCAAACGGTTGGGCGCCATCGTCGGCGACCTTCTCACCCTCGCGCACGCCGACGCCGGCGAGTGGCCAGTAGCGCACGACCGGCTGTTCCTCGATGACATCGCGCTCGATGCGGCGGACGCCGCCCACGTCCTCGCGCGCCAGCGCGGCGTGACGCTCGAAGTCGGCACGTTCGAGGAAAGCCCGATCATCGGCGACCGCGCGCTCGTGCGCCAGTTGCTCATGCAGATCCTCGACAACGCCGTGAAATTCACGCCGCAAGGCGGACGCGTGCGCGTCGATGTTTCGGCGTCCAACGGAACATCGACCGTCGTCGTGGCGGACACGGGCATCGGCATTCCCGCATCCCAGATTCCGCACGTGTTCGACCGGTTCTATCGCGCCGAGAATGCGCGCGAGCGCGCGTCCGGCGCGGGGTTGGGCTTGTCGATCGCGCGGTGGATCGCGACGGCACACGGCGCCACGGTTTCACTCGACTCGACGCCGGGTGCGGGCACAACAGTCGTGCTGACATTCCCCAGAGCGCCCTGACTGTAATCGCGCTGACAGCTACGACCTCTAAGTTCACGTGAGAATGGGCCCGACGATCACGCCGCCGCACCCGACTCCGATCCGTGCGCCGTTGCTGTGCGCCGCTCTCGCAGCCGCCGTGGTGATGGCGCCGCGGGCGAGCGCCCAACAACCGTACACGCGCGCGCAGGTCGTGGCCGCCGCACTGTCGTCGCAGCCGCTCATCGCGCTCGCCGGTGCGGACAGCGCCACGGCTGCCGCCGCGGTATCGACGGCACACGCATATCCCAACCCGACGTTTTCGTTTCAATACACGAAGGACATTCCGCGTCACCACTCGATTCTCGATGTGCCGCTCGACTTTCCCTGGGTCCGCAATCCGCGCATCGGCGCGGCAGCGGCAGGGCAGCAGGCCGCAACGATGCGGCTGGCGCTCGCGCGCGCGTCGGTGACATTCGTCGCCGAAACCAGCTACGCGCGCGTGCTCGCCCTACAGGAGCACGCCCGGTTAGGCCGGCGCGACGCGCTCGACGCCGATAGTTTGTTGCACATGGCGCAGCGCCGCCTCCAGGCCGGCGATGCGAGCGAGCTCGACGTGCGTCTCGCTGAAATCAACGCCGGTCAACTCGAGAATACGGCGCAGGATGATTCGCTGACCGCGGTGTTGGCGCTGCTCGATCTGCAACGGCTCATGGGCATCACGGCCGACACACTGTCCATCGTGCTCACGGACAGCCTCGAGATTCCCGCCGCCGATCCACCGGTGCCTGTGGATAGCGCGGCGCCGTTCGCGGTGGCGGCCGCGCGCGCCGACCTCGATGCCGCCGAGCGTTCGTACGCGCTCGAACGACGCAGCGTGTTCACCGCGCCGTCGCTCCAGGCCGGGATCGAAGGCGGTGATCCCACCGGGCAGGAGCCGGGTGCGCTGCCGCTCTTCGGCGTGACGCTGCCGCTGCCGCTCTTCGACCGTCACGGCGGCGCGATCGCGTCCGCGCAGGCGACGCGCGACCGGGCGCGTGCCCAACTGACCTTGGCGACGCGCGAAAGTGACGCCGAACGTCTCCGCTCGACTCGCGAGCGTGCACTGGCGATCGCCCGCGCCGAGCGCGACGAGCGGCTCCTGGCCAGCGCCGACACGGTCGCCCGCATGTCGCTCGCGGCGTACGGCGAGGGTGCGTCGGCGCTGCCTAACGTACTGGAGGCGCAGCGCAACGCGCGGGCAGCGTTGCTCCAGTTCGTCGACGACGTTGCAGGCGCACAGATCGCCGACGCCGCGCTGCGGCTGGCGACCGCTTCCAGCAAGGGTCCGTAATGCCACGATTCCTGGTTGTGTGTGTGCTGGTCATCGCGGCCGCATCGTGCCGCCGCGGCGGCGAAGCGAGCGACGACACCGGCGGTGGACCGCCGCCCGTCGTGGGCGCGCGCATCGCCCAAGCAACCCGGCACCCGTTCGTGGAGACGGTCGATGCGATCGGCACGGTGGCCGCGCGGCCGTGGGCACTCGCCGCCTTGTCGGCGCCCGCCACGGCGCGCGTCGCGCGCATCGATGTGTCGGTCGGCACACGCGTGCACGCAGGCGAGACGCTCGTGGCGTTCGACCAGGCGCCGTTCGAGGCCGCCGCCAAGAGCGCGCAGGCCGCGGTCGCTACGGCACAGGCGAGCTACGACCGTGCGACGCGCCTCGCTGACCAGGGCATTGCGCCGCGCAAAGATGCGGAAACGGCGTCGGCCGAGCTGGCCCAGGCGCAAGCGGCGCTCATCGGCGCCCAACGGAACCTCGATCTCGCCACCCTGCGCGCGCCGATCGCCGGCGTGGTGACGCGCCTCGGCGCGGCGTTGGGCCAATCGGTCGACCCGGGACAGCTGGTGGTGGAGGTCGCAGACCCCAGCGCCCTCGACATCGTGCTCGCGCTCTCGCCGGCGGTCGCGGCGCGCGTGCACACGGGCGACAGCGTGTCGCTGGCGGCCGGTGCCAACGCCGGCGGTGAGCCGTTAGGCAAAGGACTCGTGCAGTCGGTGGCCGTGACGCTCGACTCGGCCACGCGCAGCGTGGGCGTGCGCGCGCGTCTCGACCACCCGGCGCGCGCGCTTCGCATCGGCGAAACGGTGTTCGGCCGCATCGAGGTCGCCGTCCACGCCGACGCGGTCTCCATACCGGTCCAGGCGCTGGTGCCGGAAGGTGAGGGGTACCGCGTGTACGTCGTGGACTCGTCGGGCGTCGCACACGCACGCGATGTCGACGTGGGCGCGCGCACCGAGAGCGACGCCGAGATCCTGAAAGGCGTCGCGCCCGGCGAGCGCGTGGTCACCTACGGGGCGTACGGCGTCGCCGATAGCGCCCGGATCGTCCCGGTCAAGCCGTGAGCCTCTTCGACCATCTCATCCGGCAGCGCCGCTTCATCTACCTCGTAGTGGCGCTGCTCAGCGCCGCCGGCATCGGTGCAGCACTCCAACTGCCGTCGGCCATCTATCCCGAGCTCGTGTTCCCACGGATCACGATCGTGGCCCAGGGTTCTGCGTTAGGCGCGCGGCAGATCGTGTTCAGCATCACGCGGCCGCTCGAGGAAGCCGTGAGCGTGGTGCCGGGCGTGAGCCGCGTCGACTCGAAGACCATCCGCGGCTCCGCCCAGATCGACGTGACGTTCGCGCCGACCACCGACATGATCTATGCACTGCAGCTCGTGCAGGCGCGCGTCAACGAAGCCCAGCAGCAGCTGCCGGCGGGCATCCAGGTGCAAGTCGCCCGACTCACGCCGTCGTTGTTTCCGATTCTGTCGTACAACCTGGAGGGCGGCGACCCGGCGACGCTGTACGACATCGCACGCTACCAGATCAAGCCGCTGCTGTCGCGTATTCCGGGCGTCGGTCTCGTGGATGTGCAAGGCAGCGACGTGCGCGAAATCGAGGTCGTCGCCGACCCGGAGCGCCTCGCCTCGGCCGGCCTCTCCTACGACGACCTGGCGACGTCCATCGACTCCGCCATCACGCCGCAGGCAGTGGGCCGCGTCGCGCGCGACTACCGGCAGTACCTCATCGTCACCGACGACGAGGCGCACAGCGTGGAGGATGTAGGGAACGTCGTGGTGTCCAACGGGCTTCGCGTGCGCGACCTCGCGACCGTCATGTTAGGCACGGAGGACCACGTGAGCGTGATCGCCGGCGATGGCCGGCCGGCCGCGCTGCTCAACGTGACGCGGCAGATCGGCGGCAACACACTCCTCATCGCCGACAGCGTGGCGGCCATCGCGGCGCAGGTGCAGAGGACGCTGCCGCCGGGCGTGCGCCTCAAACCCGTCTACGACCAGGCGTCGTTGGTCCGCGACGCCGTCCGCTCGGTACGCGACGCGATGCTCGTGGGCGCGGTGCTCGCCGTGCTGATTCTCCTCGTCTTCCTCCGGCACGCCCGCATCACGGCCATCAGCGCGACGTCCATTCCGCTCACGCTCATGATCACCGTGTTCGTGATGCGGTTGGTGGGCCAGACGTTCAATTTGATGACGTTGGGCGCGATGGCGATCGCCATCGGGCTCGTGATCGACGACGCGGTGGTGATCACGGAGAACATCGCGCGGCACGTGCGCCTCACGCCCGATCGCCATGCGGCGATTCGCGAGGCCGTGCGCGAGCTGGTGTGGCCCGTCACGTCGTCGACCATCACGACCGTAGTCGTGTTCCTGCCGCTCGGTTTGCTGCAGGGCGTCGTGGGACAGTTCTTCCATGCCCTGTCGATCACCCTGTCGATCGCCGTTCTGGTGTCACTGCTGCTCGCGCTCACGATCATCCCGCTCCTCAGCGAGCAGTTCGTGACGGCGCACGAAGTGGAAGGCGAAGGCGATGATGCCACGGGTCGCGGCCTGAGCGCCCGGATCGGCCGCGCGCTCGCGGGCCTAACGAACGCGTACTCGCGATCGCTCGACGCTGCGCTCCGGCATCCGGGGCGGACGGTGGTGATCGCGGCGCTGCTCGCGGTCGGCGGCGTGGTGGCATATCAGTTCACGGGCACGGGATTCCTGCCCGAGATGGACGAGGGCGCGTTCGTGCTCGATTATTTCACGCCGGGCGGCACGGCACTCGCCGAGAGCGACCGGCAGGTGCGCATCGCGGAGAGCATCCTCGCGCGCACGCCCGAGATCTCCGGGACCTCCCGCCGGTTAGGCGCGGAGCTCGGCTTGTTCGCCACGCAGCAGAACAGCGGCGACATCGTGGCGCGCCTCGTTCCGCGGTCGGAGCGCGACCGCAGCGTGGATGAAGTGATCGACGATGTGCGGCCGAAGATCCAGGCTGCGGCGCCGCGCCTGCACATCGAGTTCGTGCAGATCCTGTCCGACGTGATCAACGACCTGGCGGGCGCGGCGCGACCCGTGGAAATCAAGCTGTTCGGCCCGCAGCTCGACGCACTCGAGGCGTACGCCAAGTCGCTGGCCGAACCCATGTCGAAGGTGGACGGCATCGAGGACCTGTACGACGGCGTGAGCGAGCCCGCCGCGGAGATGCTCCTGCGGGTGGACGGCGCCGAAGCGGCGCGCGTCGGTCTGACGCCGGCGCAAGTGGGCAGCGCGGTGAGCGCGTCATTGTTAGGCGTCGACGCCGGCCAGGTGCACGCCGGCGACCGCCCGATCGGCATCCGCGTGCGCGCGCCCGATTCGGTGCGATACGACCCGCTGCGGTTAGGCTCGATGCCCGTCATGACCGGGGCGAGCAGCCACGCCGTCGTTCCGCTGTCGAGCCTGGCGTCGGTGCGCACCATGGATTCGCGCGCCGAGCTCGATCGCGAAAACCAGCAGCAGATGCTCGACATGACCGCCGATGTGAGCAACCGCTCGCTCGGCGACGTGATCAAGGATGTGAAGGCAGTACTGGCCGCGCACCCGGCGCCGGCCGGCATTCGCGTGGAGCTCGCCGGCCAGTACGCGAGCCAGCAGGAGGCGTTCCGTGCGCTCCTGCTCGTGCTGGCGCTGGCCGCGGTGAGCGTCGTCGCCGTGATGGTCATTCAGTTCGAGTCGTTCACCGAACCGCTGATCATCGCCCTGGCCGCGCCGGTGTCGTTCGTCGGCGCCGTAGTGCTGCTGCTGATCACCGGCACGCCGCTCAACGTGTCGTCCTTCATGGGCCTCATCCTGCTCGTGGGCCTCATCGTGAAGAACGGCATCATTTTGCTCGACTTCACGCGCTATCGCATGCGGCACGAAGGCATGGCGCTGGACCTGGCGCTGCGCGACGCGGCGCGGGTGCGCCTGCGGCCGATTCTCATGACCACGTTGTGCACGCTCTTCGGGCTCTTGCCGCTCGCGTTAGGCCTTGGTCCCGGCAGCGAGCTGCAGCGGCCGCTGGCGCTGGCGGTGATCGGCGGCCTGGCGCTGTCGACGCCGATCACGCTGTACGTGGTGCCGTCGCTCGTCATGGCGATTCGCGCTCGGCGCGGGCGAGAGCCGTTCAGCCTCGCGACCCATCGTTAGGCAGCTCGTTCGCGGATGGCGTGTGCTCGAGCTTCGACTCGCGCCGCCGGCGCCAGATCCATAGCCCGATCACGACCACGACCACGAATGCGGCGAGTGCCCAGCTGGCGTCGCCAACGATATTCTGCAGCCGCTCGAGATTGCGGCCAAAGAGATACCCGACCACGCCGAACGTGATCGCCCACACGATGCCGCCGCTGGCGTTGTAGATCGTGAATCGGCCGTACGGCATGCAGCCCACGCCGGCAAACAGCGCGGCCCAGGTGCGCAGCAGCGCGATGAACCGACCGAAGAACACGGTCTTCGCGCCGTGTCGCTCGAAGAAGCGTTTGATGTGTTCGAGCTTCGCGTCGTTCATGCGGAGGAATCGGCCGTAGCGCCGCACGAAGGCGATCCCTCCTCGGCGGCCGATCCAGTATCCCGTGGCGTCGCCGAGGATCGCCGCGGCAGCCGCGACGCCTACCACGAACGCGATCTTCATGTGGCCGCGCGCCGCGAGGGCCGCTGCGGCGACCAGTGCGGTCTCCCCAGGGACCGGGACGCCGAGGCTCTCCAGGCCGACCACCAGAAACAGCAGGCCGTAACCGTACGTTCTGAGCAGCTGGAGAAAACTCTCGTGGAGCATCGGTTAGGCCTTGGTCAGAGCACGCGCCAGAGCACGGGCGCCAGGTCGAACGAGAACGTCCACCGCCCTGCTCCGCGGCGCAGACCGCGCGCCACGTCGAACCGCGCGAGGTCGAACAGCACCATAAACCCCACGCCGACCGCGGGATACCACCCGCGCGCCGGCGCCGCGAACGACGCCCCGTTCGTCACGTATAGCGTGTGCACGAACGGCGCGAGCGTGGCGCTGGCCGGTGTCCGGCCGAAGGCGCCCAACGAAATCGCGGGGAACGGAACAGGCATTCGCCATTCCGCGCGAGCCGTTGCGCCGAAGCGCGCCGCGAACTCGTGATAGCCGTACCCCGGTCCGCTCACCGGTCCGCCGAGAAAAACGTATTCCTGGGCCGGCACGCCGGACGAGCCGCGCACCCCGGCGGCGGTCGCATCGAACACCAGCGCGTCGGCGCCGATCTTCCGTTGGGCGGACGCCTGCGCGAACGCCCGCTCGAATGCCGGGTGGCGCGCCGCGAGCGCCGTGTCGCGCCCGGCGAACAGCCCGCCGCGGAGCTGCACGTGCACCGTCACGTCGCCTAACGCAGTGGCCGGCATCGAACGCCGCGCATCCACCGCCGCCCGCTCTTCGCGAATCGACCACGCCGGCAGCGTCGCGCCGTATGCGCCGTGCCACGGCAGCGCGTGGACCACGAGGCGATTCTGGTCTTCGTGCGCGACCGACACGGACCAATCGGCGCCTGCCCACCGGCCCAACGCGAGGTCGACGCCCACGCCGCGAACGTCGTACGGGTCGGTCCGGTCGGAGCCGAACTCCTGCGCCGCCACGCTGTTCACGAGGGGCGACACCTCGGGGACGTCGCCCGCATCGCGATAATCGCGCACGGCGAAGAGGGCGATCGACCGGCCGCTCGACCACTCGTAACGCACCGAGCCGCGCCCCTTCGCCTGGTGGTCGTCGAACCCCCAACGGCCGACGGCCGCTGCGCCGAGGCCGCCGCCCAGGCGGGCCGAGGCGCCTCCGCCTAACGCCAAGCCCTCGACGCGGTTCACACGCGCCACATCGGACACCCGGCGCGCGGCGGGCTCCACGCCAGCCGCGCGAGACAATGCCTCGGTGCGCACGAGGTCCCGCGCCTCGTCCTGCACCCGCTGCACGTCCGCTTCAGTGGGCGCTCGCACATCCGCGGGGAGCGAATCGAGAATGCGGCCGGTCCAATGATAGGATGATGTGATGGTTGACGGCGCTTCGACGATTTCCGGACCGCCGAACAAGGTCGGCGCGAGCCGCGCGTTGATGTCGTAGCAGCAGATGTCCCACCGCCCGCGGATGATGCCGCGCGCCGGAAACTGCATCCACGTCCCGGTGCGCCGGATCTCGATTTCCTGGCGGTACGGCAGCCAATAGCGGTCCGCGACCAGGGCATTCTCGAGCACGATCGAGATGTCCTCGAGCTCCTTGTCGAGATACGCGGCGTGCGTGAAGGCGAACGCCATGCGGACCACCTGCGCGCTCGCGGTGTCGATGTACACCGCGCCGACGATGCGCGCCGCGCTCTCGTCGCGCGGTCGCACGGCCACCTCGTACACGAAACGGTTCTGGCCGCCGAGACGAATCGCGAGCGAGTCGCGTATCGCGAAGTCGTACAGATGCAGCCCGTCGGCCGACAACGGGTGCGGCACGTCGCGCACTTCGTCGCCCTCGCCCAGGCGAATGAAGTTGGGAAAGTTGTTCTGGACGATGCCCAAATGGTCCTGGTGATACCGGATGTCCGTCGGCAGGAGTAGCGTGTCGCGACGGCCTTCGATGATCTGCTTGCTGAGATCGGGCGCGCGCCAGTAGACTTGGAGCGCCAACTCGTCCGATTTCACGACCGACGGCGGATCGGGAAAGCCCTGACCGAGTTGGACCAAAAAGGTGAGATAGCCGTGCGCGGTGGCGCGGTAGTCCACCAGCGTGCTGTCGGCGAGTAGTTCGGCGCGGCCCTTCGTTGCGCGCTCGACCAGCGCCATCGTGCGCGGGTCATCCCATGCCTGCGCGCCGGCGGGTTGGACGGCGGTCGGAATACCCACCAGGACACACAGCGCGGCGGCGTGCGCCGCGGAGAACCGAAGCATGATCGAGAAATGTCGCGGCCTCGTGATCGGGCGGCAAGCGACGCGATGATGACGCCCGACCGTTTCGTCGCGCTCGCCGAGCACGGCGGACTCGTGCCCGTGTGGCGCGACTGTCTGCTCGACGCCGACACGCCCGTATCCGCATTCGCGAAGTTGCGGCGCGGGCCGTTCGCGTTTTTGCTCGAGTCGGCGCCGGCCGGCAGCGAGACGTGGGCGCGGTACACGTTCCTGGGCACCGAGCCGCGCGCCGCGTGGCGCCTCACCGATGGCGTCGTGGAGGATTGGGTGCCGGAGCGGGGCTGGTTCGGCGCGCGGCGTCCCGCCGACCCGCTCGCCGACCTGCGCAGCCGCCTAACGGAATACGGGCCGGCGGACGTCCCGGAGCTCGGCGCGTTCTGGAGCGGCGCCGTGGGGTTCTTCGGCTACGACGTCGTCCGGTTGCTCGAGCGATTGCCTAACGCGCCGCCGCGTGCCGTGGCCGTGCCGGATGCCCTGTTCGTGTTCACGCGGGCGTTGGTCATCATCGACAACCTGCGGGCGCAGGCGCGCGTGGTGGTCGCCGTTCCGGTTGCACCGGGCCTCGACGAGACAGCGCGCCGCGGCCTGTACGCAGAAGCGGAACGCGAGATCGATGCGGTGATCGCACGGCTGCAAGGCCCCGGCGTTCTGCCGCCGCTCGCGTTGGACCCGTGCGCGCCCCCCGCGCAGGGCGTGTCCTCGTATTCCCGCGAGCGATTCGAGCGCGACGTCGAACGGATTCGCGAGTACATCTTCGCCGGCGACTGCTTCCAGGCGGAACTCGCACGGCGCATCGCGGTGCCGCTGGATTTCGAGCCGCTCTCGCTGTATCGAGCCCTCCGGGCGCTCAACCCGTCACCGTACATGTACCACCTCGTGCTCGATGGCATGGAGCTGGTGGGCAGCTCGCCCGAGTTGCTCGTCCGGGTAGCCGATGGCACGGTCACCGTTAGGCCTATCGCGGGCACGCGTCCCCGCGGCGCCACGCCGGAAGACGACGCCCGCTTGAGCGCGGAGCTCCTGGCCGACGAGAAAGAGCGGGCCGAGCACGTGATGCTGGTGGACTTGGGCCGCAACGATGTGGGGCGCATCGCTGCCTACGGCACGGTGCGCGTCACGGACCTCATGAACATCGAGCGGTACAGCCACGTGCTCCACATCGTGAGCCAGATCGAGGGCGCGCTCCGCGACGACGCATCGGCGATCGATGTCTTCCGGGCCACCTTCCCAGCCGGCACGCTCACGGGCGCGCCCAAAGTGCGCGCGATGGAGATCATCGATGAACTCGAGCCCGAGCGCCGCGGTCCGTACGGCGGTGCGGTGGGCTACATCGCGGCCGGCGACCGGCGCATGGACCTCGCGATCACGATCCGCACGTGCGTGATCGCCGATGGCGTGGCCAGCGTGCAAGCGGCGGCGGGGATCGTCGCGGACTCGGTACCGGCGCGCGAGTTCGAGGAAACGGAAAACAAAATGCGCGCGCTCCTAACGGCGATCGGCCGCGTGCGCGCCGCCGCACGGACGTGACATGCCGGACACGACCGTGGGCGCGCGGCCCCTTGACAGCGCGCCGGGCTATAGACAGTCTATCTAAAGGGTATAGACGGTCTATATATCTGCCGGCGTGGAGCGGCCCGTGCCAAAATCTCCCCCGACGTCGCGGCTCGAGCTGCTCCAAGGCACGCTCGACCTTATCATCCTCCAGACGCTCCGCTGGGGCCCGCTCCACGGCTACGGCATCGCGCAGATGATACGCGCGGC
>Ga0070735_10004404_pt1 | contig 11902 bp, 12 predicted proteins | sample Coa_R1_FD_66443 | JGI IMG/M metagenome (GOLD analysis project Ga0070735, IMG submission 66443) | Surface soil microbial communities from Centralia Pennsylvania, which are recovering from an underground coalmine fire - Coalmine... | ecosystem: Environmental > Terrestrial > Soil > Unclassified ... | reverse complement strand
GCGGATCGGGGGGTGGTCGAGTCTGTGCTGGCCGCCAGCCGCCGGGGAGTCAATGTGCGGCTGATCCTGGATCCGAACCGGGACGCCTACGGCCGCGACGCCTCGGGAATCCCCAATCAGCCGGTGGCCAGCGAGCTGGTTGCCGCCAGCGACGGGGCCATCCACGTGCGCTGGTACCGCACTCACTCGGAACAGTTCAATACCAAGCTCGCCATGATCTATGGCCCGAACAAGTTGTGGCTGACCCTGGGCTCGGCGGACCTGACACGGCGTGATCTGTTGGATTACAACCTCGAGGCCAACCTGGCGCTGGAGATCGGGCGCACCTCCCCGCTGGCACAACAGGCGCTCGAATACTTCGAGACCTTATGGTCCAACCGAGCCTCCCTGGGGATTGAATACAGCGCCGATTTTGGCTATTACGCCGACCCGTCGCAGTTGCACTATTGGCTGTATCGAGTCATGGAGGGCACGGGGGCCTCCACGTTCTAGCCTCGAATACTCGAGCTAACCGCTTAGCGGGGCCTCGTCTGCGGAGGCCCCGGGAAAGGCCTCCGCGGACGAGGCCCCGCCCTTGAATCATTCACGCCGCGGGTTGTTCTGCCTGGCGGCCTGCAGCGCCTGGGCCGATCGCTCCGCGACCATGGCGAGTGCCTGGTTGGATGCCACTTCGAGCGCTGCGACCACTTCGCTCAGTCGGTTGGCGCGAGCTGTGGCCGACCCCTGCGCAACAAAGCTCGTCAGGACCTCGCGACTGGTGCGTTTGCCGACGCTGCAATCGAGCACTACATGAGCTTCCGGCGAGTCGGACCCGTTGGTGTAGTCGGCTTCGAAGCGGCGAATGACGATTTGCAACAGGTACTCGGATGCAAACGGACTGGAGGAGTCCTGCACGGTTGTCCAATTTCCGGCCGTGCGCAGCGTATCGACCGCCAGGGCCTCCACAAGATCCGGCAAGTCAGTGGGCCAGCGGCTCGCCAGGTAGTAGCTCATTCGATGGTCCGACTGAACGAGCGCAATATGGTCGGAGCTCAGTCCCGGGCCGGCTATGGGTCGTTGCACATGCAGCGATGAGGCGGGTGTCGGTGCCGCATCTGCCTGACCAGAGGGTGCCTGCGCGGCGCGCAGCATATAAACCTGAGTGACGGGGGCGTTGCTTCGTAATGCGGAGCAGGCGGCAACACAAGCCATCAGACTGACCGCGGCCGACCGACCCGCGAGCCACCGCCATCTGCCCCAACTGCGCGCTGCCCAAAAGTTACCAATCCGGGTCACCTTGGAATCTCCACGCCCTGTTGGGGCGGCTGGTACAGCAGCTGTGACGGATTCTCGCGCAGGCTGCTGGAGAGCTCGCGGATATCCTGGGCGGCAGCCCTGCCTTCGCGCACCAATCGCTCCAGCTCCGGCAAGCCGTCGCGGGTGAAGGCGCGCAGGTCCTGCCGATTCTCCAGAATCAGCTTCTCGACCTGATCGGTCGCGGTGGCCAGATGGTCAGCGACCTCATGGACTCGCTGGACCGCGGCGATGACTTGCGGGCCCGCCGCATCCACAACCTGCCGCGCGCCCTTGGCCGAGGCGGTCAGCTCCTGCGTGGCGCCCCTCAACTCATTGACCAGGGCATTGACGTCATGGAGCGTCTGCGGCAATCCCGTACTTGCCTGGTCGATGTTGTGCAGGGCGCTCGTGAGAGCTGCGATGTTCTGATCACTCAGCGCGCGTTGCGCGCGATCCAGGACCTCCCCTGCGGCGGCCAGCACGTCCGGCAGGCTCGCCAGAAACACATCGAAACGGGAGGTCGCGGAGCGAATGACGGGATATTGCAGGCTCGGCACGGCCGCCGTCAGCTGCTGATTCGGGCGCGTCCGACCCAGGTCGATGTACAGAAGACCGGTTACGCCCTGCAACTGCAGCTCCGCAACGGTCTTGGAGGAGATCGGCGTCGAGGAGTCGATTCCGGCGATGACCTGAACACGACTGGGATCGCGCGGGTCGATCCCCATCTGCAGGACGCGACCCACGCCTACACCCAGATATCGCACCGCCGAACCGCGCTCAAGGCCGCTGACGCTGCCGTCAAAGTAGATCTCGTATTTCTGATAGACCTTGTGCTCGCGGGTATCCGAATACCAATACACAAACAGGACACCCAGCAGTGCGACCAGCACCACGAACGCCCCGACAGCGGCATAGTTCGCGTTACGCTCCACGATTCAGCCGCGCCTGCGCGCGCTCCCCATGGAAGTAGGCCTGAATCCACGGATTGGGATTGTTCACGATGCCGGCGAGCGTATCGACTGCCATGTGACGATCGACGATCACCCCCACACGATTGCAGGTACGGAAGATGGTGTCCAGATCGTGAGTGATCATGACGACTGTCAGGCGCAGCTCCTTCTGCAGATACAGTAGCAGCTCATCGAACTCAGCGGCGCTGATCGGATCCAGGCCCGAGGTAGGCTCATCGAGAAACAGCAACCGCGGGTCCAGGGCCAGGGCGCGAGCGAGAGCCGCCCGCTTGACCATCCCGCCGGAGAGCTGGGCGGGATACTTGGCGGCTGCATCGGCGGGCAGGCCGGCCAGCCGCACTTTGAGCATCGCCAGCTCATCGCGCGCCGCGGGAGTCAGGTTCAGATGCTCGATCATGGGCAGCTGCACGTTCTGCAGCACCGTGAGGGCCGAGAAGAGCGCGCCCTGCTGGAAAGTCACTCCATACCGGGCCTTCACGGCGCGCAGCTGCTCGACCGACATCTGTGTGATGTCACGTCCCTCGATGTGGATGGTGCCTGCCCGCGGCCGGTGCAGGCCCAGGATGCTCCTGAGCAGCACGGACTTGCCGGTACCGGAGCCACCGACGATGCCGAACACCTCATCCTCGAAGACCTCCATGTTCAGGTCGTTGTGCACGAGCTGGCTGCCGAAGCGGTTGACCAGCCCGCGCACTTGCAGGACGGGGCGCTTCAAACTCCGATCTCCATGAACAGCACGGCGAACACGGCATCGGCCAGAATCACCAGAAAGATCGACTGGACCACGGCCACCGTCGTCAGCCGTCCCAGCTCGCGGGAGGAACCGTGCACCTGCATGCCGCGATAGGTGCCGGCGATGCCGATGAGCACGGCGAAGACCGGAGCCTTCAACAGGCCTACCCAGAATGTGGTCGGGGCGATCGACTCGATCACGCGCGTGGCGTACTGGGTCAGTGGAATATCCAGCAGATACCGGCACAACAGCGCGCCGCCGAGCAGGCCGATGATGTCGGCGAGAATCGTCAGCAACGGCAGTGAGATCATGAGGCCCAGCAGCCGCGGCAGCACCAGGGCCTCGAATGGGTCCACTCCCGTCGCGTAGAGGGCGTCGACTTCCTCATTCAGCTTCATCGAGCCCAGCTCGGCCGCGAAGGAGCTTCCCGAACGGCCTGCAACGATGATTGCGGTAAGCAGCACGCCCATCTCACGCAGCACGCCGATCGTAACCAGATCGACGACAAAGATTTCAGCGCCGAATTTGCGCAGCTGCTGCGCGCTCATGTAGGCAATGATGACGCTGATCAGGAAGGCGATCAGGCCGGTAATGGGCATGGCGGTGATGCCCGTGTCGTAGACATGACGGGTAATAGAGATGGGCCGCAGGCGGCGAATGCTCGTCAGCGCGCGTCCAGCCGCCGCGCTGATCCGGCCCAGGAAAACCAAGGCCGCCACGAGATCACGCCAGGTGCGCACCCACTGGCGGCCGATCTCGGCCAGGCCCTGCTCCGTCAGCTGCTCGAGATCCAGCTCGGTGTCGTCCTCGGGTGCGAGCGACGGCGATTGTTCTAAAGTGGAGTCGATGAGACGCAACTGATCAGGGGCGTCACCGCGGAACGCCACCTCCACACCCGCGCTACGGGCGCGTTGCAGGAATTCACGCAGGCCCCACGCACCAGACAGGTCGAGCGCTGACAGCGCCTGTGCGGCAATGATGACCCGGCGCTGACCTGAAAGATCGACAGCCGCCAACGCGGCTTCGATCCCGGCGAGTTGCGCAACGCGCCACTCGCCAGTCAACTCGAGCTCGAGGCCCTGATCGGTCGGTCGCGCATGGACAAACATGCGCAAGGATGATTACAGATTAGGAATCGTCGCGATAGCGGCGGATGCGGATGGCGGCAAAGGTAAACACCGCCGCTGCCAGCACACCCAGCCACAGATCGATGTTCGTGATCGCCGGCCAGACCTGCAAGGAGTCGAAGAAGGTCTTCAGCCACAACGAGCGATCCAGATGCTCGGCCGTTACGCGATCAATGGCGGTATCCAGCCCCAGCAGATGCGTGACGCCGGCGGTGCGATACTGGATCAGATCCACCACATGGGTGGTGCCCAGGAAGGCCCTCTCCGCCCAAGCGAGCAGCAGCGGCGGCAGCGTCGTCCACAGGAACGCATTGCGGCGGGCCCAACCGGACACCAGCAGCAGCAACGCTGCCAACGGCGCATACCACAGGATGGAGAGCACCAGGCCGAAGAGCATGTAGCCCTCGATCCGCAGCCACAACGCCGTGTCCCAACTCACGAGCACTCCGGCATGGCCGATGGCAATGGCGGAGAAGAGGAGATTCGTCACCAGGGCCAACACGTACACGCCTAGCGGCACGATCACCGTCGCGACCAGCAGCTTGGAGAGGACGGTGGCCGTGTCGGAGACCGGTAGCGATTTCCAGAACAGGATGCTGCGATCCTTGCGCTCGTTGGAAAGGCAGCCGAGCAGGTAGAAGCTCTGCACGATCACCATGACCAGATAGATGGGCACGGTGAGCCCCCACTCCATCAGGCTGAAGATCACGCTACGCGTGCTTTCGGGATGGGCTTCGTGCAAAGACTCCCCGACACCGATGTGCAGCAGGTGGAAGCGCGAAGCCAGCGCGCTCAACACCAGGAAGGCCGCTGTCAGCAGCGGCGCCATCCACAGCGCCCGATACTCCCAGAATTCCCGCTTGATGAGAGTCAGCATCACCTGCAGGGTGCGCGCCTTGGGGGTCACGGCGAGCGCGGCCGTCGGCTGGATCCCGGGGGCTGCGGTGAAGTCGGTGTCCGGCGTATTCACGCGGCAACTCCCTGCATTTTCGCGACAAACAGATCCGCGATGCTCGGGGTCCGCAGCTCCCCCAGCGAACCGGCAGCGGCCTGCAGCTCATCCGGCGTGCGGCCTTCGAACAGCATCGCCACACGACCGAACACTTCACGCTCGTAGAACGGCTTGAGCTGGCGTGCCTGCGCGGCACGCTCGGCGGACACCGTGAGCTGCACATAGCGCTGCGGAAGCGCATCGATGGGGCTGTCCAGCACCAACCGGCCGCGGTTGATGAAGAGGATATCAGTGAGCAGGTTCTCGATCTCCTCCACCTGGTGGGTGGTCAGGACGATCGTGCGCTCCTTGTTGAAATAATCGTTCAGCAGAGTGTCGTAGAACTGGCGGCGAAACAGCAGATCCAGGCCGAGCGTAGGCTCATCCAGGACCAGCAGCCGCGCATCAATGGCGAGGATGAGCGCCAGATGCAGCTGGGTGACCATACCTTTGGACAGCTGCGCCACTTTGCTGTTCATCTTGATGTCCGTTTTGCGCAGAAAATCCAACGCGCGCTCGCGCTCGAAACGCGGATGGACTCCCGAGACGAATTCCAGTGCCTGGCTGACGCGCAGCCACTTGGGCAACACGGCAACGTCGGCTATGAAACAGACATCCCGCATGAGCTCATCACGCTCGGTGTGCGGATCGCGACCCAGCACGCGCAACTCGCCCTCAAAGCTGGTGAGGCCGAGAACGGCCTTGAGGACAGAGGTCTTGCCGGCACCGTTGGGGCCGATCAGGCCCACTATGCGGCCCGGGGTGACGGTGAAGCTGACACCGTCCACGGCGTTGGTCGCGCCGTACGTCTTCTTCAGCCCACGAGCTTCAATTACAGCTGTCATTTCTCTTGTCCCGGCGTCGTGGGGAAAGGTGTGCTCGGCGTGACGGCTCCGGCACGGAGCAGCTCATCTGGCGAGAGGCCCAGACGCTGAATCGTCGCGTAGACCTTGGGCCATTCTTCTTCGAGAAAACGCTGTCGTTCATCTTTCATCAGCGCCTTGGATGCGCCCGGGCTGACGAACATGCCCAGGCCGCGGCGCTTTTCCACCAGCTGCTCGTCCACCAGCTGCTGGTAACCCTTGAGCACGGTCAGCGGATTGAGCCGGAATTCGGCAGCGACACTGCGGACCGAGGGCAGCGGATCGCCTTCTTTCAAGGCGCCTTCCAGAATCATCGCTACCACCCGATCCCGCAGTTGCCGATAAATCGGCACGCTGTCGTCCCACTGCGGATCCATTAGTGCTCCGGGGCTCATGGCCGTAACGGAAGATTAGCCGACTAATCTACCAAAACAGCAGGCTGTGACTGTCCGAACCACACATGGCGGGGCTGGATCGACAATTTCGCCATCTGATGGGTCGCCGCCACCGAGGCCCAGGGAGCCGTTGCCGTGGACTCGACAAAGGTCAGGCTCATCACCGTGGTGATGGCCACCGCGCCCATTCCGCAAGCCAGGGCCTTCAGGGCTGTATTGATCAGGGTGGTCATGTCTGCTCTCCGTTTCTGCTTCCAGGGGCTCGAGGCGGCTGCACTATGCATTTCGCCCGTCCCTTGGTGTTGTATATGACTACATCACTACACTAGTGTCAAGCCCCATCACCAGAAATCTTTCGGGGAGGGGGTGGGGAGGTCCCACACCCCCCTTGGAGAGGGGGGTCGCTCAAAAGGTTGGGATGCGGGCCGGGGGCAGCTCGGATGCAAATCAGGTGGGCACCCGGGTACAGTGGAGCTGATGACCCAGGATGACGATGGCGAGCTCATGCTGCGGTACGCGCGTGGGGACATGCGTGCCTTCGAGACCCTTTATGGTCGGCATCGCGCGGCGCTTTATCGCTACCTGTCGCGCCACACTCGCAATCTGGAAACCGCCAGCGACCTTTTCCAGGAGGTCTGGAGCAAGGTCATCGTCAGCAGGGAGCGGTACGAGCCGCGCGCGCAATTTCGAACGTTTCTCTATCGAATCGCGCACAACTGCTTCATCGACTACTGCCGGCGCACGGCGGTGCGCCATGAAAACAGCCCGGCCCAGGAGGAGGATTGGGAGGGGTCTTTCCCGGGTCCGGAGCAGGAGAGACCCGATGCTCGAGCGGAGCAGGCGCAGATGATGGCGCGTTATCGCGCCGCTATAGCTGCGCTGCCGGCGGAGCAGCGTGATGTGTTCTTGCTGTACGAGGAGTCGGGGTTGTCGCTCGAAGAGATCGCCTCCATCAGCTCGGTGGGCATGGAAACAGCGAAGAGCCGCCTGCGCTATGCGGTGGCCAAACTGCGCGCCGCGCTGGGCTCGGATGAGCCATCAACGCAGGCGATGCCGTTCCCCGCGCCCGTACAGGAGCCGGGCACATGAGCGAAAAAGTCGATCGCGACGAGGATTTCGAGGCGTTTCTGCGCCGCAGGTCCATGCTGCCGGGGCACGGTGGGCCCGCTGCTGCGGACCACGAGCCGCCCGGCGATCTGGATGACATCGTGCTGCGCAAGGCGCGACAGGCCATCACCCAACCGCCGCAGATGCCGCTGTACAAGGCGCCTCGCTGGGCGCTGCCGGTAGCCCTCGCCGCCACCATCCTTTTGACATTTTCGATCCTGCTGAATGTCAGTCTGAACACGCGCCGCAACGCGGCTGCGTCGCGCAATTCCCCGGCGGCACCGGCGGCGGCGTTGACCAAGCGTGCGCCGGCACCAATCCCGCCACCGCCAGCGGCTGAGCCTGCGCGCGAGTCGCAGTTGGCTGCTGCGACGGTGACTACCGCTCAAGCTGCCAAATCCGCGGCTCCGATGGCCAAGAGCCGTGAAGACAACGCTGCTCGCGCGAGCGAATCCGCGGGCGCAACGCGCGATCCGCAGGTTTGGCTGAAGCACATCAATGCGCTGCGCGCCGCGGGGCATGAAGTGCAGGCGGATGCGGAGCTGCGCCGTTTCCGGGCTGCATTTCCCGACTATTCGGTCCCTCCCGCTTCTGAACCCACGAAGTGACGTCCCTTTGCAGTAAAATCTGCGGCCCTTTCGTTGGAAAACGCCTGTCATGAAGCCAGCCCTGAACGTTGCAATCACCGGCGCCGCCGGTCAGATCGGTTATGCCCTCGCCTTCCGCGTCGCCTCCGGCGCCATGCTGGGGCCGGACCAGCCCGTGAATCTGCATCTGCTGGAGATCACTCCCGCGCTTGGTGCCCTTCAGGGTGTGCTGATGGAGCTGAGCGATTGTGCGTTTCCCACTTTGAACAAGGTCGTCGCCACGGACGATGCGAAGCAGGCCTTCAAGGACTGTCATGCGGCCCTCTTGGTGGGAGCACGCCCTCGCGGACCGGGCATGGAGCGCAAGGACCTGCTCATGGCCAACGCTCAGATCTTCTCCGCGCAGGGTAAGGCCCTGAACGAGGCGGCGAATCGCAACGTGAGGGTGCTTGTGGTCGGCAACCCGGCGAACACAAACGCCCTGATCGCCCGCGCCAACGCGAAAGATCTGAATCCCCACAACTTCACTGCGATGATGCGACTCGACCATAACCGGGCGCTGTCGCAGCTCGCCGAGAAGACAGGCACACACGTAACCGCCATCCGGCGCATGACGATCTGGGGCAACCACTCGGCCACACAGTACCCTGACATCAGCAACGCGACCGTGAACGGGAAACCCGCCAAGTCGCTCGTGGAGCAAAAGTGGGTGGAGGAGTCGTTCATCCCGGTGGTGCAGCAGCGCGGCGCAGCCATCATCAAGGCGCGCGGCGCCTCATCAGCTGCCTCGGCCGCCTCCGCGGCGATCGATCACATGCACGACTGGTTTCACGGCACGGCATCGGGTGACTGGCTCAGCATGGCGGTGCCGTCGGATGGCAGCTACGGCATCAAGGAGGGGGTCATTTACTCCTATCCCGTCACCATCAAGGACGGTCAGTACCAGATCGTTCAAGGCCTGGCGATCGACGATTTCAGCCGCAAGCGCATGGATGCGACAGATGCGGAGCTGCGTGAGGAGCGCGAAGGAGTCAAATCGCTTCTCGGTTGATCCCACCCGCTGGGCGGGCCAATCCCTGCGCAAACGGGTGCAACGCATGCGTTGCACGGGTGGCCAGCGAGGGACACCCAGGATCGACGGTGAGCAGGCAACGCCTGCGCAAACGGGTGCAACGCATGCGTTGCACGGGTGGCCCCGCGAGGGACACCCAGGATCGACGGTGAGCAGGCAACGCCTGCGCAAACGGAGATGAGCATGCTCGGCGCGATCATCACACTGCTCCTCATTGCGGCTACGGCATACGCCGTCACACAAGCTGGCGGCGTCATCACACTGCTGTTCATCGCAGCAGTGCTGTTCCTCGCCTACCGCCGACTCTCGCTGCTAGCGTTCACCGCGACATTCACGGTGCTGTTGGTCGCCTATACCTACCTGGGAGCGCAAACGGGACCGGCGGGCGTGTGGAAAGGCTTTCTGTGGATGCTGATGGCAGCACTTTGGCTGCTCAATCTGCGGATTCTGCGTAAAGCCATCATCACGCGGCCGTTCATGCGGGCTTATCTGAAGCTGCTGCCGACCATGTCGCAGACCGAGCGCGAGGCGCTCGAAGCCGGCACGGTCTGGTGGGATGGGGAGCTGTTCACCGGGGCTCCCAAATGGAGCAAGCTGCTGTCGGCGAAGAAGCCGGAGCTGTCTGCGCAGGAGCAGGCCTTCATCGACGGTCCGTGCGAAGAGCTGTGCCGGATGCTCGATGACTGGAATATCACACACGAGCGCGGCGACATGCCCCCGCATGTGTGGGATTACCTCAAATCGCGCGGCTTCTTCGCGATGATCATTCCGAAGAAGTATGGCGGCCTGGAGTTCTCCGCCTACGCTCATTCCTGTGTGTTGCTGAAGGTCGCCAGCCGCAGCACCACGGCCTCCTCGACCGTGGCGGTCCCCAACTCGCTCGGGCCCGCGGAGCTGTTGAATCACTATGGCACGCAGGAACAGAAGGACTACTACCTGCCGCGTCTGGCGCGCGGTGAGGAAGTTCCGTGCTTCGCGCTCACCGGCCCCCGCGCCGGCTCGGATGCCGCATCCATTCCTGACACCGGGGTTGTCTGCAAGGGCATGTGGCTGGGCCGGGAGATCGTCGGCCTCAGATTGAACTTCTCCAAGCGTTACATCACGCTCGCGCCGGTGGCAACGGTGATTGGCCTGGCCTTCCGGATGTTTGATCCGGACAGGCTGCTGGGCGGCAAGACCGACATCGGCATTACCTGCGCCCTGATTCCACGCAACACGCCCGGCGTAACCATCGGGCGGCGGCACTTTCCGATCAACGTGCCCTTCCAGAACGGCCCGATTCAGGGCAAGGACGTGTTTGTCCCGCTGGATGTCATCATCGGCGGGCCGAAGATGGCGGGCTCCGGCTGGCGCATGCTCGTGGAGCAGCTGTCAGTGGGCCGGTGCATTTCGCTGCCGTCGAACGCCACCGGTGGAGCAAAGGCCGGCGTCTGGGCGACCGGGGCCTACGCGCGCATCCGCCGGCAATTCAACATGCCGGTGGGCAAGTTCGAGGGCGTGGAGAGCGTCATCGCACGGATGGTGGGTCTCACCTACACCATGGATGCGGCCCGATCCGTGACCGCGGGCGCGATTGACGGCGGCGAGAAGCCGTCAGTGCCTTCCGCAATGCTCAAGTATCACGTGACGGAGATGGGCCGGCAGGTTGCCAGTGATGCGATGGACATTCACGGCGGCAAGGGCATCTGTCTGGGCCCGCGCAACTATCTCGCGCGCGGCTACGAAGCGGTGCCTGTGGCAATCACTGTCGAGGGCGCAAACCTGCTCACTCGCAGTCTGATCATCTTCGGACAGGGCGCGGTGCGCTGTCATCCCTTCGTGCTGCGGGAAATGACGGCTGCACGTAATCCCGACCGGTCCAAGGGTGTGGATGACTTCGACCGGGCGTTGTTCGGTCACATCGGCTTCACCATCTCCAACGCCGTGCGCTCATTCGTCATGGCGCTCACGCATGCGCGCTTCACGCGAGTTCCGGTCAAGGCTGAAACGGCACGGTACTTTCAGCATATTGTTCGGTTCAGCGCTTCATTTGCATTCGCTGTTGATGTGGCGATGCTGACGTTGGGCGGGTATCTGAAGAAGAAGGAGAATCTCTCCGCCCGACTGGGGGATGTGCTCTCGTGCATGTATCTGGCCTCGATGGTGCTGAAACATCATGAGAATGAGGGCCGCCAGCGCGAGGATCTGCCGATCGTGGAATGGGCTTGCCGCAATCTGCTGTATCACGCGCAGGAGCAGATGCATGGCTTCCTGAGGAACTTCCCGAATCGCTTTCTGGCCGGGGCCATGCGGTTCTTCATCTTTCCTCGCGGGCGCACCTATTCGGCGCCCGATGACCGGCTCGGCCGTCAGGTCGCCTCGCTGGTCACCTCCGCCACGGATTCCCGGGAGCGGTTGTGTCACTACATTTATTGGACTCTCGAGCCGTCCAATCCGCTGGGGCTGTTGCAGGAAGCCCTGCTGCTGGCGCAGGCGGTGGAGCCGATTGAGAAGCGCATCCGGGTGGACGGGGTCAAGACAGGCAAGGTCACGGCATTGGATCTGCCGGGCCAGATCCAGCAGGCGGTGGCCGCGGGTCTCATTTCCGAGACCGAGGGCGCGGCGCTGCGGGAGTATGACCGCAAGATGATGGAGCTCATCAGTGTGGATGATTTCGCGCAGCACGAGTTGGGTACGAAAGCCGAGCCTGTGCCGCAGAGCACTAGGTCTAGTGTGCATGTCGCGTAGAGCGCATGGAGTGTTAAGCTGTTGAGTGAAGCGGGGCGTGGCCCCGTGATTCCC
>Ga0070735_10004403_pt1 | contig 11902 bp, 11 predicted proteins | sample Coa_R1_FD_66443 | JGI IMG/M metagenome (GOLD analysis project Ga0070735, IMG submission 66443) | Surface soil microbial communities from Centralia Pennsylvania, which are recovering from an underground coalmine fire - Coalmine... | ecosystem: Environmental > Terrestrial > Soil > Unclassified ... | reverse complement strand
CAATCGTCGCCCTTGCTGCCTCGACCGCTGGCTTCTCGGTGCCATCACCCACGAAGAAGGAGACCCAGATCCGAACGAAACGCCGACGCAAGACTTGACGGGTCGCTTCATATCAAATCACCGAGCGTGATCCTCGATCACGCGTAGCGGCGCATGGAAATAGGCGGGTGCTCCCCGCGGTTTGGAAGTCGCCAAACTCACCCAAGCCGAAGGAGCGCCCGCTGTGAAAGTAGCGCGAATGGGTCGCATAGAGCGACGCCTGTTGATCCGTCTGGGCCGCAAGAGCGGCGATGCGTATACAGCACTGCGATTTCAGGCCGTTGCGCGACTGGCGACAGGGCGCAGCACCCCCCAGGTCGCCGCGGAGTTGGACCTGGCGACGTCCACCGTGGTTCGCGCCGCGGATCGGTTTGTCGCCGACGGGGTGGCAGGGCTGTACGACCGGCGGCAAGGCAACGGGAAGAGCAAGACGGGGGATCGGTTCGACCGCGTACTGGTCCGTGTGCTGGGGCGCACGCCCGAGGATTTCGGATGGGAGCGGCCCACGTGGACCCGCGAATTGCTCTGCTTGCAGATGAAGCTCGAAGGATTTCCTGCGGTCGCCGTCTGCACGATGGGTCGGGCCCTTTCGCGGGTCGGGGCGCGGCTCGGAACGCCCAAGCCCATCGTGCTCCGCCCGTGGCCGCGTGACCAACGGCTGCGTGTTCCGGCTGCGATTCGCAGGCTGGAAGCGCGAGCCAGCGCCAAGGAGCCCGTGCTCTACAGCGACGAGGTCGACATCCATCTCAACCCGAAGATCGGTCGCGATTGGATGCTGCGTGGCCATCAACGCCGGATCGTCACACCGGGCAACAACGAGAAGTTCTACCTGGCCGGAGCCCTCGACGTGCGCACCGGGCACCTGCACACGACCGGCGCGGCCCGCAAGAATGCAACGTTGTTCTGTCAGCTGCTCTGGCTGGTCGCGAGCCGGTACCGACACGCCGACCGCATCCACTTGATCGTCGACAACTACGGCATCCACAAGTCGCGACGAACCCGCAAGGCCCTCGCCGCTCTCGGTGGCCGCGTCGTACTCCATTTCCTGCCGCCCTATTGCCCGGACGCGAACCGCATCGAGCGCGTTTGGCAGGACCTGCATGCCAACGTCACCCGCAATCATCGCTGCAAGACCTTGGTGCACCTGCTCGACGCCGCCCGCCGATACCTCGACAGCTACCGTTGGCGTCGCGCCCTCGAGCGACCCGTCGCTCGCCGAGCCGCCTGAACTCGTTCGAGAATCACGATCGGTCATTTAGTTGCCCGAGGCGATCGGCAAGGCGACTCGGACGATCGTGCCCGAGGCATTGACGCGGTCCGCGCGTTCGGGGCTCCTCACGCGGTGACCTTTCGTCATGGGGCGCGCGACGACGTGGATAGCGGGGCGGTCGCGTCCGTGGGAGCCGGGCCGGCGCGTTCGAGAATCGAGAACTCGATCCGACGATTGCGAGCTCGGTTGGTTGCAGTCACGTTCGCAACGAGCGGTCGCTCTTGACCGTATCCTCGCGCGGAGAGGCGCTCCCCCTCCACACCACGATCTATGAGCCATGCACGGACGGCCTCGGCCCGCTCGGAGCTCATGCGGAGGTTGCCCTCGGGAGTGCCTCCGCTGTCGGTATGCCCCTGGACCTCCAACTTCTTGATGTCGGGATTGCGCACGAGAACGTCGGCCACCTCGGCCAATTCGTCGAAAGATGAGGGAAGGATGACAGGGCCGTCGGTCGCGAATTGTACGGGCTGCGAAAGCGTGATCTGCTTGCCACTGAGGCGCGCCTTCGCCTGTTTGGGCGTGGCACGGAGCGGGGCATCGAGGTCCGTGTTCTGACGCGTTTTGACGTCGAACGGCATCACGAAGGCGAGATATCCATCCGCCAGGACCCGGAAGGTTCCCCGACCGGGCGCGACGCCGTCGAAGCGAAGCGCTCCGGACGGATCCGCCGTCTGGCGGAGCTCGCCCTGCTTTGCGTCGAGTAAGCTCCCCTGAACGCCCGCGATGGGCAACTTGGAGGAAGCGTCGGTTAGGTGAACGACGACCGATCCCAATCGGGGCAACTCTTCGAGCGGGCAGTCCACGTTGGCTTGCGCGTCGGGCGCGGTCGCGTTGACCTCGCAGGTCCCAGGCTGGAAGCCATCGGCCTTGACAACGTAGGCGTAAGTGCCGGGGGCGACGTCCCCGCCGAATCGGCCGTCCGCGCCGGTCGAAAGCGGCCACAGGTCGTTGCGATCACGGTAAGAAACAACGGCTCCGGCGATGGCTTCGTTGCTGTCTTTGGCGTGGACGAATCCGATGACGTGTACTGCTGGCGGCGACCGCTCCACCACGCGTTCCACCTGCCTGACCACGGGGGGCCGGTCGTGGACGTCTGCCGCCCAACCGGCGCCGAGGTAAAGCGTCCACGGAGCGACGGGCTGGAGCTCCTCGACGAAGGTCGACGTCCCCGCAATCCCGATGCCGAGCGCTGCCATGATGGAAAACCCATGTTTGTACGGGAAGAAACGCCCCCCCAAGGTAAGCGTTGACGGAGCGACGAACGTGGATGCAAGGCACCCGTCACCGTTGGTGTTGTTCAGCACGCAGGCGTATCCCTGACGGTTGACCGGAATGAGGACCGTAGCCTCGACGAACGGCCGGACGCGTTCTGAGACCAGCAGCGCCTCGGCGCCCAGCGCAAGATCGACGTGGTCCACCCGGTTGACCCCGAGTCCGTAGCGGTCGATGCGTGTCACCGGCTGGCGCGCAACGCCCACCGATCGTCCCTGCTGCGCTTCTGCACTGGCAAGCGCGTCGGCGGTGTTGTCGAAGGTATATCCGACGTTCACGCTTGCTCTCACTGGGAGCCGCGTGGCCACCGATCGAAGGTCTACCGTCAACATCCCCCCTGCCGTCGCACTGGTACCCGCACCATCCGGCCCGCTTGCCGAACCAATGAACCGCAGCCCTGTGAACCCCCCGAGCGACAAGACCCTGGCCAACCGCGCCGCGTACGAGACGCCGAGATTCGAATCGCCGAGAACCTGCAGCGGAGACGGACGGTTCGCAGAATCGCTGTTTCCATAGCCCTCAATCGAGAGGACTGCATCCAGCGTTCCGGGACCCAATTGTACGATGGAAGCGCCGACCAAAAGGGTGCCGCCCAGGTGATTCAGGCTGTCGCTGGTGATCGATGGGGCGCCCCGAGTCGAGCACGGATTGCTCGAGGTGCAGAGGAAGCCTGCCTCGTACCATTGTCCGGCGAATCCGACCCGAAATTGGCCAGGAGCTTGAAGTTCAGCGTGCCGTGTCCTCAGCAGACCGACCGCGCCGACCAGGGTCGCTCCTTCGTCGAGGTTGCGCTCCCGCGAGTCCCATTCGTCTTGGCGGTCGGGTGACACCTCGGGAGGGACGTTGGGCTGGCCGACCGCGACGCTCGTGGAGGCTTCGGGAGGTCGAGTCGGGTCCGCAAGCGTGGTACCCGCAGTTGCCAGCGGCATCGCCAGACCGAAAACGCATACGGCCGTCGCGGTGGATCGAGAGAGGTGAGTCATGGTTCGCCTTGGACATCTCAACGAAGAAGCTGCACACATTCCGACCGTGGACCTCGCGTGCCTTGGTCGATACACGCGCGAAAACAGCGCCTCGCGTCGGCGACGTCTCCCGACTCCTGGTAAGCCGCACCCAAGATGAGCCAGGACTCGGCATCGGTCGGATCGAGAGCGACCGAATGTTCGCCCGCCTCGATGGATGCCTTGACGTTGCCTTGCTCCAGCGCCGAGCGGGCGTGTTCGCGCTCGCGAAGAGCGTTCTTGGTCAGCTCTACAAAGTCATCTCGTTCTTGCGGCTCCTCCGTGGCAGGCTCCCCGGAAGAAGCGTCGGGAGTCTCGGACGGCGGACTTGGCGTGGGGCCAGGGAGCGGAAGCGCTTGCATCTCATTGGCGTCGGCGCCGCTTGCGTCGGGCTCGACGTTTGCGGGCGCCGCCTGTGTCGGCGGTGCCACCAGTACGACGGCCTCGGAGGGCGACTGACCGACGTCGCGGCCACGCACGAAGATGGCCTTGGCCATCGCCGCGGTGCACAGCAAACCCGCCGCGATCACGGCTCCAAGAACGTAGCGCGCGAACACGGCCCGGCGTGGTGCCGAGCTTTCGAACGCGGCGCGTCGCCAGGTGTGGGAATCGGATTCCGGATCCGGCACGTCTACCGCTTCGCCTGCCGCGGAATCCCAAGCCGCAGCATCGAAGAAGGGCGCCTCGAACTCGGGACCAGCCGCCCCCGCGTCGCTCGGAGCGGACTGAGTCTTCGCAGTGGAGTCGCCCTCCGTCTCCTTCGCACCGAGTTCGCTCTTCGGCTTGCTGGTTGGCTCGCCCATGCCGCCTCGATCCTGCATGTGCAAACGGTCACTTGCAGACGCCGCTCTGGCACCGGCTGGGGCTCGTGCAGGCGGTGCCGCACGCTCCGCAGTTGTTGTCGTCGGACGACAGATTCGTGCACGTGCCCGAGCAGTCGATGTACGGCGGAGCGCAGACGCATTGAGCGTTCACGCACGTCAGATTGCCCGTGCAGAATTCGCCGCAGAACCCGCAGTTGCCCTTGCTGGTCTGGCGGTCGACGCACGCCGCTCCGCCCCCTGCCCCCGCGCCGGGGAGGCCGCCCGCGGACGAGCACTGGGTGTTCGGCGTCGTGCAGCTGATGACGCACCCGCCCTGCTGACAAAGCGGGGCACCCGCGTCGCAGGCCGCGCCGCACGTGCCGCAGTTGGCTCCGTTGGACGTGAGGTCGACGCAAAGGCCGAGACCGGCGAAACCGCCCGCACATTGGGTCTGTCCTGCGCTGCAGCCACACGTGCCACTCTGGCACTGGGCGCCCGGCGGACAGAACGTGCCGCACGATCCGCAGTTGGCCTGGTTGCTGGACAGGTCCACGCACGAGGACGGCGCGAATCCGCCCAACATTCGGCCTGACGGAGCGCAATACGTAAGGCCTCCGTCCCCGCAGCCGCTGACGCACGTTCCAGCGGTGCAGGTCGGAGTGCTGCCCGTGCATGCCTGACCGCACGCGCCGCAGTTCGAAGGATCGCTTTGCATGTCGACGCACGACGCGCCGCACTTGGTCTCGCCCGCGGCGCAAGCGCAGCCTCCGTCAGAGCAGTTGGCGCCGTTTGCGCACTGCTGTCCGCACCCGCCGCAGTTCTGCGGATCACTCGACGTATCGATGCACGAGCTGCCGCACTGGGCGAGCGGCGAAGTGCAGCTGACGCTGCAGGTGCCGCCATTGCACACCGGGGTGCCAGCGTCCGCGGTGCACTGAATGCCGCAGTCGCCGCAGTTGTTCGGATCGCTTTGCGTCCGTGCGCACGCGTTGCCGCACCGTTTGCCGCCGTAGCACTGGCAGCTGCCGCTCTGGCAGGTGGTACCGCTCCGGCAGCTGACGTTGCATCCGCCACAGTGCGAGTTGTCGGACGACGTGTCCACGCACGCGCTGCCGCACCGGGTCAGGCTCGTCGAGCACGTACAGGCGCCCGACGAGCACACGAACCCGCTCGCCGTGTCGCAAGCAACGCCGCATCCTCCGCAGTTGTTCGGGTCGCTCTGGTCCCCGATGCAGCTGCCGTTGCAGTAGGCTTGTCCGGCCGGGCAGGTGCACACGCCGCTCGTGCACGTAGCGCCCGCTCCGCACGCGTTGCCGCAGGCGCCGCAGTTCGCGTTGTCGCGATTCGTGTCCACGCACCCACTGTTGCAGGCCGAAAGCTGGGTGCCTGCGTCGTCCGCTCCGCACTCGGTGACGCACGCGCCGGACGAGCACAGCCACTGTACGGCACCGTTCGGCAGCGGTGTGCTCGTGCAGTCATTGCCGCACTTGCCACAATTGGTGACGCTGGAAGCATAAGTGACGCACGCCCCGCTGCACTCGGCCTGACCTGAGGGGCACGCGCAGCCTCCGTCCGCGCATTGCTGGCCGCCTGTGCACGCGGTCGCGCACACGCCGCAATGGTTCGGGTCGGTCTGGAGATCGACACACGCTCCGCCGCAATTGGTGAGTGCGACCCCGCCATCCACGGCGCACGACGCAGTGCAGGCGCCGTTCAAACACGCTGCCGCGTTTGCCGGGCAGGCATGGCCGCACGAACCGCAGTTGCTCGGATCCGTATTGAGATTCGTGCAGGTGCTGCCACTGCAGGTGGTGAGCGGAGAGCAATGGGGGCCGCTGTCTGCCTGTCCACTATCGCCCGACCCGCTGTCCGCCGAGGCCTGGCTGGCGCCGTCGATCAGCGATGCGTCTCCCCTGGGAACGGTCGCGTCGCCCCTCGGGTTCATGAGCGAAGGACCGTCCAGCGTGGCCCCTCTCGCATTCTGCAGACCCGCATCCGGCAGAGCGACGTCCGCGGCCGTGGCGTCGTCGCTCGTGGCTGCATCCGACTCCGGAAGCAGGATGTCGGTCCGAAAGCACGCGGTGCCTGACATCGCCAGTGCGAGCGACGTGCCACACATCCAGACGATCGTTGAGCGAACGGTGTTCATCATCGTCTCCAGGGACCCCGCGTCGCCGGTTTCGCCGCATCCGGAGTCGTCGTCAGCGGCTTTTCCACGAACGCCCGTCTGAGCAATATTCCCGTTTGGTTGTGGGCCCCATACGGACGGATCGATCAGACTGGCGCGGAGCCGTCCACCATCATCTCTCTCGGGCGCAACCTAGCGGGGAGATTGGGCGAATTGGCGCTTCGAGGGTCCGATCGCGATCCTGCGAAACATATCGAAACATGCTTCGGTTCCGACCACCGGCCTGCTCATGACACTATGACATCGAGCTTCCGTAGCCGGCTTCACACGAGCCCCACATTGAGCCCTAACCGTGAAGGCACACGGCCACGCCATGCCGGAGGTCGATTCAAGCTTCACAATCTTTGAGACGAAGAGCAAAGCATTGGTTTCGCGGATCCCTATGCCCTCGGTATCGAACCTTGGTGTAATGGCCAAGACGTTCAGTGGCGGACCAAATCCGACGAGATCTGACCCGCGCGGCGTTGCCCAACAGAAGTCGGCAACCGAGTTGGCGCGGCGGGCTTCCGGGAGGCGCTATCCCCGGGGAGGCGGGCCGCTTCCGGTGTCTCTTTGAGGAGCATCTAGCTCTTGTCCATCGATCGCTTCGGTTCCTCGGCGTTGCGGATTCGGAGCTCATGGATGCAGTCCAGGAAGTGTTCATGGTAATTGATCGCCGATACGATGACTTCGAGGGCAGGGCGCGCCTCTCCACGTGGATTCGCCAAATCTGCTTCCGCGTAGCCATGGCGAATCGGCGTCGGGTCCGGCGGCGCCGCGAGGAACTCGTCGCAGAGCTGCCCGAGACGACGATGGACGCCGATCAGGATGCCGGGCTGGAGCTGCTTCACCGGGAAGCACTCCTCAATGCACTTCTCGACGAACTCGATGACGTCCACCGTCAGATCGTTGTCCTCTCCGAGATCGAGCAACTGTGCATGCGGGAGGTGGCCCAACGGGTCGGATGCCCACTGCAGACGGCATGTGCACGTAGAAATGCCGCCCTGGCAAGGATGCGGACCTCTTGGATCGCCCGCGCGAGTGGCGAATGACCGACCCGCTCAAGCAGCTCTTTGCAAGCGCCCGGCGGGATAGGCCTAGCGCATCTCGAAAGGAGGCCATCTGGAAGCGCCTGTCCGCGGGTCTTGTGCCCGGAGACCCCGGGGCCGGTCACCCCGGAGCTGTTGACACGTCAGCGGGTGGCGGAGGGTCTGCGATTCAAGTCTTCGTCGTCGGAGTTGGCACCAGTTCGAAACGCATCGAGCTGCGGTTCCCGCAGAAAAATACGGACGCGTTGGAGAGGCAATCTTTGAGTTCGTAACAAATGGCAACATTTCCCTGAGGGAAACGCTGCATCGCAGCACTGCCGCCCTCAATCCGTGGGAGCAGTCTTCGACGGTTGGGCGCTCCGTCTACTTTGACGACGCGCGGACCGGCGCCAGCGGCGGGGGGGAACGCACCGCTTCGTTCGGGTGGGCGCTCGGCGGCTCGACCCAGCCCGCGTCCGATCGCTCCCGCGAAACCCTCACGCCAATGGTATTCTTCAACAGGGCCCCGCGCACCGCAGAGCTACGCTCCCGAGCAATCGGCACGTCGATCCCTCGCTCCGGAGCATCGCGGCCGACGAGCAGGGTCATACCCGCCTCGACGCGTTGCAGCTCGCGGACCTGCGCGAGCGTGACGAGCCAGGCACGATGAACGCGAAGCAGACTCGAACCGATCATCTCCTCGATGTCGGCAAAGGAAAGGTCCATTTCGAACCGACCCATCGCGCAATGGGCAAAGGTGCGCCGTCCGGTCGCCTCGAACGCCCATATTTCTTCAGGCGAGAGAAAGACGAGAGTGGAGTTCCTGCGGGCGACGATGCGCCAGCACCCGCAATGCCCTGCATGCGGACCGACCATGCCTCTAAAGTGCATCTCTCCACGTGGGGGGGATCACCGGGTTGGGGCGGCAGCAAGAGCGATCCTTGGGCGCGATCAACCAAGTGCTCTTCATCGTCGAGGCCAAGGTCAGCATGATCGGCACGTAGAACGTAGCGGATTGATTGAGCGAACTGTCGCTTCGAGACTGCAGTTGTACTTCTGCGAAACATATCGAAACACGCTTCAGGCCCCGACCCCTCCCTTTTCATGGCACTGGGACTTCGAGCATCCGGTGGGGGCATCCTGCGAGCACCTCCGCTTCAAACCCTCGCTATCAGAAGGCGGAAGGAGCCGCGTCCCGGAAGCTCGATTCCTCATCTTAGGGGATAGAAAGACTGAACGCCGCCTTCGTCCTTATCCTCATCCGCGCCCTCGAAACATTTCGACACAAAGTCCCTGGGGGATTGGGACGTGCGCGAGAACATCGGCATTAGCGGCTCGAGGCGGCACAGCGGGCTGCAGCGCCGAGTCCGAGCGACTGATCTTTTTTCCGCGGCGCGAACACACGATCGGTCACGGCGCGGGTCAGCGTCGGGTCTACTGGGGCAACATAAGCGGCTTCATTCGTCGTCTCGGGATGGACGTTGGGATGAATCCAAGCGGAGTGGGAGAGTCGTCATGGTCGGCAGGCAGCTTTCGGTCCTTGCGGGTGTGCTGTTAGCCGGATGCGGCGGTCGCACGTCTCTCGACGAGGCGACGGGCAACTTCCTCGCGACCGATGCCGGGACCGGAGATGGCAGTTCTGCTGACGCAACGGCTGACGGGCCCAGGTTCGTCTGGCAAGACGCGGGCATCTCCTGCGGGACTTCGACGTGCGATCCGTCTTCGCAAGAGTGCTGCTTTTCTGTCGGCGGCGGGACGGCCACCCTTGGCGGGGTCGCGACGGCTGCAGGCAGCGGCGCGACGTGCACGGCCAAGGGATCCTGCACTGGGACGACTCTGGCGTGCACGAGCAGCGCGACCTGTCTGGAAGGCAACATCTGTTGCTTCACGTTCGGCGGGGGCGGGCTGTTCGGTGGAGGCGGCGGGGGCCTCGACGCCGGCGCGTCGGCAGCCACCTGCCAGCCCCGCTGCGCGACCGGCTCGTATCAGGTCTGCATGATGAGCAGCGAGTGCACGCAGGGCCAGAAGTGCACGCAGTCGCCGTACGGCGGCAGTTATTGCGCCGCTGGCGCAGGTTCGGCTGGCTTGGGAGGGACCGCGGGCCTGGCTGGCGCTGCGGGCACCGCCACAGGCGCCGGCGGGCTCGGCGGATTGTTCGGCGGCGGGGACGGCGGTCTCGGTGGCTTCTTCGGAGGCACCGGCGGATTGTTCGGCGGGGATGGCGGTTTCGGTGGCTTTTTCGGAGGCACCGGCGGGTTCTTCGGCGGGGCTGGCGATGGCGGCGGCGGGTTCTTCGGCGGTGCCGGCGGACTCCTCGGGGCCGGAGGTACGGGCTTCCCCGGGGATGGCGGCGCGCGCGGAATCCCTGGCCTCTTCGGCGGAGGAGCAGGTGCGGCTGGCGTTGCGGCGGGTGCTGGTGGCGTCTTCGGCGGCGCGGGCGGCGTCTTCGGGGGCGCCGGCACAACCGGCGGCGCAGCAGGCGGCGCAGGCGCGGCTGGATTCTTCGGCGGAGGAGCCGCCGGCGGTGCCCCGGGCGGGCTCTTCGGCGGTGGCGGCGGGCTGCTCGGCGGCGCAGGTGCAGGTGCGGGCGGGGGCGGTGCCGCGGGAAACACCGGTACCGGTGGCGGTTCGGGCGGAACAGGGGGCATGCCTGGTGGCGCCGGCGGGTGAGGTGTGCCGAAGGTCTTCCCTTCTATTTACTTCTGCGATGGGCTTGTTTCGTTTCAACGGTTTGAACCGGAGGGCCGCCCTGACGGTCGGGCGTCACCGAGCGAATCGTATGCGTGCTTGGTGCACCGGCTGACAACGCAACGGCCCGACCCCCGAGCACAATCTGATCGCGAGCTCCGAGCGCGCCGAGGCAGCGCGCAGCTGGCTCGTCGAGCACGGAGTGGAGGCGCAGCGTCTGTCGGCGCGCGGCTACGGCCAGGAGCGACCCCTAGTTCCCAACGTGACGGCAACGAGCGAGCCAAACCCGCTCGCCTCGACGCCCGCCACGTCGGACGCTCCGGCGCCGAATTCGTTGGCGCCGCGATCTGCGCGAGGAGCCCGGCAGTAAGAAGGGCGATTTGGCCAAGGTGTGGTTAAGCGGGATGAGCGTCGACGGAGGATCAGATGTTGGATGAGAACCGACTGCTCGCCCGAACCGGGGGAATGCCCCGGCTCCTGTTGAAATCGTGAAGTAGCGGCGGCTCCTCGGCCGGCCTGAGAATCAGGTCTGCCAGGACTCAGAGCCCCAAGGGGGCAAAGGAGCCGCCATGAAGAAGAGAGCCGCAATCAAGGGTCGGAAGCAAGAGGGGACGCCGGTCGCGATGAGCGTGGCGATGCCGCAGTTGATGCTGCCGCTGCTGCTGGCGATGGACGCGACCAAGAAGGCCCTGCTCGCGTTCGCGCAGCAGATGGGCATGGTCGCCCTGTCGGAGCTGCTCGCGAAGGAGGCCGCGATGATCGCTGGACCGAAGGGCCAGCACATCGAGGGACGCACGCACCACAACTGGGGCACGGCCACCACGCCGGTCGGTTTCAGCGGCCGGCACGTGTCGCTGACGTACCCGCGCGTTCGAGCGCGGGACAAGGGCCAGGGCGCCGAGGTGACGCTTCCGAGCATCGAGGCCTTGCGCGACGGAGACCCGATGACCGATCGCGTCGCCGAGCAGATCGCCCTGGGTGTCTCGACGCGCGGCTACGCCAAGAGCCTGGAGCCGGTGGACCCGTCGATCGAGACGCGCGGCGCGAGCAAGAGCAACACGTCGCGCGTGCTCATCGACGCGACGACCGAGAAGCTCGCGCAGTTCGTCGCGCGCAAGCTCGACGACGTCGACCTCCTCGCGATGTTCATCGACGGCATCGAATTCGCTGGACACTCGGTGCTCATCGCGCTCGGCGTCACGATCGACGGCACCAAGACGCCGCTCGGCATCTGGGCGGGCTCCACGGAGAACACCACCGTGGTGACCGAGCTGCTCTCCAACCTGGTGGGGCGCGGTCTGCGGGTCGAGCAGTCGATGCTGTTCGTCATCGACGGCGGCAAGGCGATCCGCAAGGCGCTGCGCGACGTGTTCGGCAATCGTGCCGTCGTGCAGCGATGCCAGGTACACAAGGCTCGCAACGTTCGTGATCACCTGCCCGAAGCCCGCCGCGCGTACGTCTCGCGCCAGATCCGCGACGCATACGACTCGGCCACGGCCGCGACGGCGAAGAGGAAGCTCCAGCAGCTCGCCTCGTGGCTCGATTCCAACGGGCACACCGACGCGGCGGCGAGTCTCCGCTAGGGCCTCGACGATCGCGTCACGTCAGCTATCACGATGGCGAGGAGGTCCTGC
>Ga0070735_10004401_pt1 | contig 11910 bp, 11 predicted proteins | sample Coa_R1_FD_66443 | JGI IMG/M metagenome (GOLD analysis project Ga0070735, IMG submission 66443) | Surface soil microbial communities from Centralia Pennsylvania, which are recovering from an underground coalmine fire - Coalmine... | ecosystem: Environmental > Terrestrial > Soil > Unclassified ... | reverse complement strand
GGATATTCGACCTTTACGATTCCCGGCTTCCTGGTAATCGCCGCAATTCTCTATGCCGCTATTGCTTCTGGCGCAATCATCGCGATTGGCCGCAGCTTCGTTCAGATATCAGAAGACAAGAACCAGGCCGAGGCCGAATTTCGCTACACGCTGACCCGTGTCCGCGAAAACGGCGAAAGCATCGCACTTCTTGGCGGCGAACAAGAGGAGCGCGACGGCATCGATCGGACGTTTGGCAATGTCCTTGGGCAATGGGCACGGCTCGCCCGCCAGCACATGCGCACCACACTGGTCTCCCAAGGATCGAGCCTGATCGCGCCGGTTATCCCGCTCCTGCTCTGCGCGCCTAAATTCCTAGATGGCAGCATGAGTCTTGGACAGGTGATGCAGGCCGCGTCCGCCTTTACGATTGTCCAGGGCGCGTTCGGATGGCTGGTCGACAACTATCCGCGTCTGGCCGACTGGAATGCCTGTGCGCGCCGGATTGCCTCGCTGATGATGTCTCTCGATGCCTTGGAGCGGGCCGAACAAGCTGACGGCTTTGGCCGCATCAAGCATGGAGAAACCATCGGCGAGGCTGTGCTGAGTCTGGAGGATCTCTCGGTATCTCTCGACGACGGCACAGCTGTCGTCGACCAAACGAAGGTCATCGTCGAGCCGGGCGAGCGCTTGCTGGTGGCAGGCGAATCCGGTTCAGGAAAAAGCACGCTGGTGCGCGCCATCGCCGGACTTTGGCCCTGGGGCGGCGGCAGCGTCAATTTTCATTCCGACCGCCGCTTGTTCATGCTGCCGCAGCGGCCCTACGTGCCCTCGGGCACGCTGCGACGCGCGGTCGCCTATCCAGGCGCAGCAGACGGCTGGGATGATGACGAGATTGGAATAGTCCTGCACAAGGTGGGGCTCGACCACCTCAAGGAAAAGATCGACGAGGAGGCGCCTTGGGACCAAACGCTATCCGGCGGCGAGAAGCAGCGTCTCGCGTTCGCGCGACTGCTGCTCCACAACCCGGATATCGTCGTCCTGGACGAAGCCACGTCCGCTCTCGACGAGAAGAGCCAGAACATGATGATGGAACTGTTGATGAAGGAATTGCCCAAATCAACGATTATCAGCGTGGCGCACCGGGCTGAGCTTGAGGCCTATCACAGCCGCAAGATCACATTGGAGCGTCGCAAGGGTGGCGCAAAACTCGTCAGTGACATCGATCTGATCCCGCGCAAAGGCAAGCGTCGTCTGCTCGGTCGTTTCTTGCGAAATCGCAGACCCTTGAGAAGCGCCCAAAAATCAGGGTAAGCGCGTCGTCTTTGGCAGATTAAAATTGGGCCGTTGCCAGTCCCAAATGTTCAATTTTGGACAGAGCGGCCAGTGCTCGAGCTGGCTCTGCTGGCGAAGTCACGCCTCGAACGTCCTTCAAGTCATGTCGCCGGAACCAACTTACCTCCGGCATGTTGTTGCCGCGCGCGGATATGCCGCGATCAATTGGAGGAGGACAACATGCATTTTAAGGCTATTGCCGCTGCGACCTTGATCGCGGCATTCATTGCTCCTGCATTTGCGGCTGACGAGTACTATGTGGTGCAGGACGCGAAAACGAAGAAGTGCACCATCGTCGATAAAAAGCCGGTCGACACGACAACGACGGTCGTCAGCCCGTCCGGCACCGTCTACAAGACCCGTTCGGAAGCCGAGACAGGCATGAAGAGTGTCAAAGTCTGCACGTCGAATTAGCACCGGACAACACAGGCCCGTCATTTGCTTCGGGGTGCCAGTCGTCATCTTTGTTGGCGCGGCATCTATCTCGTCGACATCATCTTCGCTGGGAAGACATAAAGCTGACACAAGCCGACGATCACGAGTTAGCGGCCTATTCCAAGGCGCCGTTCGGGATCCATAAAGAGGCCGCCGACAGAGGCGGCCTCACTCGTCTCTGTTTTGCTTGCTTTTCTTCAAGGCGAACCGCCCGGTCCATGTAGTCGCTCGCAATGCCGACAACCGTCTCGCGAACTCGTCGGGCATATACCAGGTCCGGCGCATACAGCGCTGAGCCTTCGCGGGAAGCGCGACCACAGTTTCGTTGACGGACATTAACTCGGCCCCACAAGGATAGGGCAGGACAATCAGGTTTGGTTAGCGCCCAATCATTAAATCAGGCCCCTGCTAACGTAACACTCTGGCGGTGCGGTCGGAACGAGAAGAACCACCAGGTCCGAGCATGGCACCAAGCAAGACTGTCGAATTTGCCAACGCTGGTCGGTAGAGTCCCGCGCACGATACTATTTGTCGGTCTGCTCGCGTCTCAAGAGCGCGCTTGGTTGCTAAGCTGCGGCAAAGGAAAACCTAGCAACGGAACTTCGGGTTAGGACTGGGGTTAAGACGCAGATGCATCGTCCTACCGAATTGCAATGGTCCGATGACTCGCCGTCACATCGAGCTCGTCCCATCACCGTCCCCTGAGTCGACATCGCAGCTATCCGTTTCAACCATGTGCAAGCTGGCCGGGCTTTCATGAGCGCCGAGGAACATCAACTCGCGAAAGGCCATCACATTCTCGTCGTCGAAGACGAAGCTATGATCGCCATGCTTATCGAGGACATGCTGAGAGATCTCGGTTCCACCCCAATCGGACCAGCATACACCGCTGAGCAAGCTCTTGAGCTCATATCGGCTGAACGGATCGACGCCGCAATCCTAGATATCAACCTCGATGGCCAGCGAACGGACTTCGTCGCCGCTACGCTACTTAGCAAAAACATTCCGTTTTTATTCGCGTCGGGTTATGCATCTGCAGGCATTGACAAGCTATTCAGCGGACAGCTCGTGCTGACAAAACCGTTTAAACAAAGCGAGCTTGAGCGTGCGCTGAAACGGTTACTTCCGTCGCCAGAAGGGACATCATAGGACCGAACATTCGGGCGCGAACTGCGAGGGTGATTCCTAGCTCCGCTTCGTCAGCGCAGATTACCACGATTCCTGATCGCCACTTGGGCGGCTTTGGCAAAACGCTGCAACAGCCACGGCAGCGTAACTTCCAGCCGGGCATGATCTTCCCCGACATCCAGATGACCAAACGCCGCCTGCCCCAGCGCGCGCGGGCGTCGAATGTTCACTTTGGTACGCTGCAACAACGGTCATGTCGGCTGCACCGTCTGATAGCGTGACGATAACCGGCCGCGATCCTCTTCGTGGGCCTGCCCCTTCGTCCAAGAAGCTCGCAAGTGCTTTGTCGGAAGACAGTACCCGATCCCTACCGCCATGTTTGGCAGCGTATAGAGCCTGATCTGCTCTGGCCACCACGAGTAAATCGGAACTCATGCCGTCAATCGGCACTTCCGTCGCGACACCAACGCTCAGTGTGACGTAAGGCCCGGCTTGAGGTGCACCATGGGTTAGTCGCGTCGCATGGACGGCATCCCTAAGCGCGCAGAGCTGCATCGTGGACGCAATCCGGCATCAAAATCGCAAACTCTTCGCCGCCATAACGGGCGGCGACATCCGCCGGACGCAAATTCAATGCCATCGCCGCCGCCGTTGCGCGAAGGCAGTCATCGCCCGACCGCAAATTCGCCGAGCGTTACCGGCCGATTTTCCAACGGAAGGCCTGGGGGTGTTCGGCGACCGAGATCGAATGGCGAAAGCACGGCTTCGAGGCTCCCGCCTTGGCTACCTCTTGAACGGCGCAGGCTTCTTCCACCAGCCTCACAGGGCCGTCGACGATTGCCACGCTCTACTCGAAATTCTCTCGTTCGAGCTGCCGACGACCGGAACGTCGGCGCTCGCCGTCCTGCTGGAGCGAGCCCGCAAAAAGACCCTGCGGCTTTGGGCAGAGCAGCCGCCCATCGATCTGAAAGACGTGCTCAAACGGCGCAGTTATCGCTGGAGCGACGGGGGCGATGGCAGACCACGGTCATGGTACGTCGACCTTCACGAAAGCTGGCTGGACGACGAAATCGCGTTTCTCAAGACAGAGATCTACTTGGTGACGTAGCGCCGTCTGTGGAGACGCTGACGGCCTTCGACCGGTTTTCGATCCGCGCTTGACCGATCGTTCCTGACTTCCGCTTGTTCGCAAGTTAGCGGCCAATACCAGACGTTGCGGACGTTTCAAACCGATCCAAAAATTGCGCGCAACCGCGTTCCCAGAGAAGGCTGGTTGCGAAAACCGTGGCAAAGAACAGCCTGTCGATAACGAGCGCACACAGAAAGCGGACGCGAGTTGGCAGCAACTCAGAAGCGTCCCCGAAGGAAGGTAAAGGCAGACTTCCGGAGGGAGGGCCTTCTAGCGGCCGCCATCCAACACCGTGCGCTCTTGTGTCCACTTTTGAACCAATCCTGCAGGAAACCCGCGTGGAACTTCCGAGTTCTACACGCGAGACTTAGCAAAACCGAGAAACCGGATCTCCACTGGGCCACCATGAAATCGGCAAATGATCGTATATCGACCGGCAACCAAGGCTTGGACGTCGTGCTCCGCGGCGGTTTGCCCGCTAACCGCCTCTATCTTCTCGAAGGGTCGCCGGGCTCCGGCAAGACGACCCTCGCCCTCGAATTCTTGTTGGAAGGACGATCCAACGGAGAACGCGGGCTTTACATCACCCTTTCCGAGACAAAGGAGGAACTGGAAGTCGTCGCGGCGTCGCACGGTTGGAATCTCGACGGCATCGACATTTTCGAACTGAGCTCCGCTGATGACGTGCTCGGTCCGGGTCGGGACCAGTCGATTCTTCATAGCTGGGAGATGGAGCTCGGAGAAACGATCAAGTTGATCAAGGCTCAAGTCGAGCAAATCAAACCCAGCCGCGTTGTCTTCGACAGTCTTTCGGAAATGCGGCTCCTTGCGCAGGATCCCTTGCGATACCGGCGTCAGCTGCTCGTCTTGAAGCAGTTCTTTTCGGGTCTGCGCACCACGGTGCTCCTTGTGGACGACCTCACCGGCTCCGACGGTGGATCGGACAATCATCTGCACAGCCTTTGCCATGGTGTCATCACGCTGTCGCGGCTGACACTCGATTTCGGCGCGGCGCGACGCCGTCTTCAGATCCAGAAGCTTCGAGGGGTCGATTTCATTGCGGGATATCATGACTTTGTTATCTGCAGTGGCGGACTGGAAATATATCCGCGCCTGATCGCCTCCGAACATCACCGCGAGTTTGCCGACGATCGCGTATCTAGCGGGATCGATGAGCTCGACGCCCTCCTGAACGGCGGGCCCGCTCGCGGCACCAGCGTGCTGATCACGGGCCCATCAGGGGTGGGAAAGACCACGCTCGCCCTCCAGTACTTAGCCGCCGCCTGCGAACGAGGTGAGCCTGTGACTGTCTACCAGTTCGATGAACGCGTGGGTACGCTCCTCGGCCGAGCGGAAGCGTTGGGCCTGAACCTACGCCGTCATGTCGATGAGGGACGCCTGGTCATTCGGCAGGTCGATCCGGCCGAAGTTTCGCCCGGCGAGTTCGCGGCGGGAGTGCTCGACGAGGTCAAGCGGCGCTCGGTCCGGATGATCATGGTCGACAGTCTCAGCGGATACCTGGCCGCGATGCCGCAGGAGCAACAGCTTATCCTCCAGCTTCACGAACTGCTGTCGTATCTGAGCCAATCCGGCGTACTGACGCTTCTTATCAATCCGCAGACGGGATTTTTCGGAAGCATGCAGCCCGTCGGTCTCGATGTTTCCTATCTCGCCGATACGGTCATCCTGCTGCGGTTCTTTGAGGCCGGCGGCAGGATCAGAAAGGCCATTTCCATCGTCAAGAACCGATCGGGCAAACATGAGGATACCATTCGCGAGATGCGGATCGATGATCGCGGCGTCAGGGTCGGGGAGCCGTTATCGGATTTCAAGGGCGTCCTGACAGGTACACCAGAATACACGGGCGTGGAAAAACCGTTGATGGAAGATCGCGGCTCACGTGCATAGGTCCGCTGCCGAAGGTCATCGCGTTCTGATCGTCGCGCCGTACGGCCGCGATGCCGAAAGCGTTTCGGGTCTCCTGACGTCAAACGGTTACGACGCAAGGATCTGCGACACCTTCGGCGAAGTAGCCGCACACCTGGATGCCCATGCTGGGGTGATCCTGGTAACCGAGGAAGCGCTTGCAAGCGATTTATCGCCTCTGGAATCCGCTTTGATGGTCCAACCTCCTTGGTCGGACATCCCCTTCATCCTGCTCACCGGCCGGCGGGCTGGGAGGGATAGACCCGCCGAGGCCATGCGGCAGCGGTTGCCCTCGAACGCGACCAACGTAGTCCTGATCGAGCGGCCACTCAGCGCAGAATCGTTGCTCAGTACGATCGTCTCGGCCATGAGGGCCCGGCAACGTCAGTTTGTAATGCGCGATCAGCTCGCCGAACTGGACACCCAGCGGACGCGATTGGAGACGCTCCTCGAGAACTTGCCGATCGGCGTCGCCTTCCTCGATACGCAGGGCTCAAGCGTTTTGACGAATCCGGCTTTCAAGCAGTTTTCGAAGTCAGGCAAATGCCCCGCTTTCGATGTCGATGCCGAGCTCCACTGGCAGGCTCAGGACCGGGATGGCGCGCCGCTGCCGCGCGACAAATTTCCGAGCGCGCGAGCGCTGAAGGGAGAGCATATCACCGGCATCGAACTTCGCTATTACGGCCTGGACAGCGGGCCAGTATGGACGCGCGCCAGCAGCGTGCCGCTTCTGAACGACGATGGATCGGTAGCCGGCGCGATCAGCGTTTTGGTTGACATCGACGAGCAGAAGCGAGCGCAGGAAAAACTCGCCCATGTCGCCGAAATGCTCGAATCCTAGGTCGCCGCGAGAACGATAGAACTCCAAAACGCCTTGTCCGATTTGCGCAAGGAGACCGCTGAGCGCGCCAAGGCCGAGGCCGCGCTGCGTCAGTCGCAGAAGATGGAGGCTGTCGGCCAACTCACGGGCGGCATCGCACACGACTTCAACAATATGCTGACCGGCATCATCGGTGCAATCGACTTGATGAGGCGCCGCATTGCCTCGGGCCGATATGACGACCTGGATCGATTCATGGAAGCGGCGTCGACGTCAGCGCAGCGCGCGGCCGGCCTGACCTCGAGGCTGCTTGCCTTCTCTCGCCGCCAATTGCTCGACAGCAAGCCGACCGACATCAATGCTCTGGTTCGTTCGCTGTCGAACCTGCTTCATCGGGCCGCGGATGAAAATGTTTCAGTCGCCGTGGAGACCAAGGATGGTATCCCCGCGGCGCTGGTCGACGCCAATCAACTCGAAAGCGCCATCCTCAACCTCGTCATCAACGCCCGGGATGCAATGCCGCAGGGTGGCAAGCTTACTGTCGAAACCTCGGCTGTCGATCTCGACGAGGCGTATTGTGAGGCTCATCCCGGCATCGCATCGGGACCGTATGTGGTCATTGCCGTCTCGGACACAGGCGTCGGAATGACGCCCGAACTCATCGAGAAGGCGTTCGATCCCTTCTTCACCACAAAGCCCCTCGGTCAGGGCACCGGTCTCGGCCTTTCCATGGTTTACGGTTTCGCAAAGCAGTCGAACGGCCAGGTACGGATCCATTCCGCACCCGGCCAAGGCACATCCGTGAAGATCTACTTGCCCGCAGCAGAACAAGGGGCAATCCAGCCTGCTGAGCATGCTCAATCCTCACCGCAAGGCGCGGGCCAGGCCGTCCTGCTTGTCGAAGACGACCCTTCGGTCCGGCTCCTGATCGGAGAGGTCCTATCGGAATTGGGATACCGGGCGATCAAAGCATCGGACGCCAATGCCGCGATCAAGGTGCTCGAAAGCAGTCAGGCGATCGACATGATGATCTCCGACGTCGGTTTGCCTGGCATGAACGGCCGGCAGCTTGCCGAGGTCGCTCGCGAATATCACCCGACCGTGCCGATCCTGTTCGTCACGGGCTACGCCGAGAACGCCGCGATACGGGCGGATTTTCTCGGGACCGACATGGCAGTGATCAGCAAGCCGTTCCAGGTCGAGGAGCTCGCGGCGAAGATCAGCGAGATGCTCTCTTGACGCTGCATCCTGCGGCACGGCCGGCCCACGGGCTGGTGCGGCTGCTCAATCAATCGGTCTAACATCTCGTGTCCCGAGCTAGCCGGAGGCAACCCGCCCATTCGCTTGTGCTGCTCCTCGAGACACTCCGGCGCCGGCCGCCTCGTTAATCGCCGCCATCACCTCCGACGTCGCGGACTGCTGGATCATGTTTCCTGCTGCGGCGATGCGGCGAAACTTGCTCTGACTCACGTCCTGAGGAGCCTCGCGGATTGGCCGGGGTTTCGTTACTCGTGCGCCGCTATCCCCGCATCGATTCAAGTCGATATCGAACTCTAAGGATGCGGTCTCGGTCCTCCGCGTGAACTCTCGTCATCGTCGCTATAGCCCGTGCGTCTGCGTACGTGTCCCGGTCGATCTCGCTGATCAAAGCCGTGCCGAAATTGGCCTTCGCGCCGCAAATCAAACTCACGGGGCCGCGCCAACAGCAGATTATCTCAGGTTGGCGACGGAACGGACCTCAATGACGGCAGTTCAAGATTCTGGCTGGAGATCAGCACCTTGAGGAATTTCAGTGCGCGTTCTTGTGGTGGAGGATGACCCGCTCGTCCGTGAAATTGTCGTGGAAGCGCTTCGGGAGGAAGGCTTCGATGTCGTCCACGCCGTCGATGGCGAAGAAGCGCTCGAGTGGTGCCGCCGGCGGTTCGCCGACGTGCTCGTCACGGACGTCAGGCTGCCCGGAAAGGTCGACGGTTGGCAGGTCGCCGAACGCTGCCGAGAGCATGATCCAGATCTCCGTGTCATCTATGCGACGGGGTTTTCCCCCGTGGCCCCTCGGCCCGTGGCGGGCGGCGTGCTCCTTCAGAAGCCATTCCGGCCCCAGGAGATCGTGAAGGCTGTCAGGCAGGTAACCAAACCACCGACGCCCGACAATCGGAGATAACAATGCGAAAGCGCCTCCAATCCATCAAGGTCGGCGTCGCGGCGTCGCTCGTCGTCAGGGCCATCGGCTATTTCGTTCTCGGAGGAACGAAGGACGACGCCGTCGAGGCCGAAGCGGCGTAACGACCAACTCTTCCGCCGCGGCGTCCGGCGCGTGCTTGGTGCCGACCGATCCAATGTGGAGCCGAGATAGATGCGAGTAACTTGCCAATAGGAAGCACTTCAGCGGACGCGCCTCTGCGGCCGGACTGGTTTGGCCGCCTGGCCGTCGCGACCTCGCGCCTCACAGGACGGCCCGCGACCTTCCTTCTAACGGCCGCCGTCGTCCTCGTGTGGGGGATCACTGGCCCGCTATTCGGATTCAGCGACACGTGGCAGCTCGTCATCAATACCGGCGCGACCATCGTCACGTTCCTGATTCAGGCGCCCCAGAACCGGGATGCCCTGGCGCTGCAGTTGAAGCTCGACGAACTAATCCTCGCCACGAGGAATGCGCGAAACGAAATTGCAGGCATCGAGGAAGAGCCGGACGCTGAGATTGCGAAGGCGAAAGAAAAAGTCCTCCAGCGCGCCAGTTAGCTCCGTCTCGAACTGAACTCATTGCCCGCTCACTCGTCGCACGGGCTGCGCCGGCGCGCCGCACGCGAAGAGGCCTTCCGCTCGTCGCGGGATATCACTTCCGGTCGGAAGGAGCCTGAGCGTTGGCGTTGTGCGAATCTTTCTTGTTCGTCTCATGGTGTCCGACGACGCAACCTGCCGCGGCGCCCAGCTTGCCGTGTCCTGCCATGTGGCCGGCGACGCCGCCAACGACGGCGCCCTTGATGCATCCTTTGGCCTCCGCCACGGGCGCGAACGCGATCGAAATTGCGGCTGCGCAAGCCGCTGTCATAATCCATCTCATGTACGTCCCAATCCGTTTGCTATAGCCCGGAGATCAACGCGATCGGGACCACGTCCGTTCCGACAGCAGGAACAGCGAGACGACGGCCATCAGGTCGAGACGCGACCGATGGGGCGGAGCGCCACTACGTCCTTAGGGTTCGCTTTCCGGCTTACCTTAGGGGCCGTCGGCCGACGTTGTCCCGAAGTTTGCGACCGGGTGTTCACGAAGCCGGTTCGAAGATGACGCCTCTTTTGCAGCGACTTGGCTCGAGCCGAGCTGGATCCCGATGCACGGCGACGGCAACGATCTGAACCAGGACGATTAGTGCTTCGCACGCGAAGGGTCGGTTTGGCCAAGGTCGTCGTCACCGCTCGTCGGCGGAAGCGCTAAGGTCGTGCCCCAATGGCACTTTTGACCGCGAGCAAATGCGCCCGGTTAGCCCGCAGTGCATTCGAGCGCCATTGGAACATGCTACACGCTGGCACGTTTGCGCTTGGCGGAGCCAGGATGAACAGTGCCAGAAATGCAGATGAAGCGGATAAGCTGCGGAAGCTAGTCTCGACGCTCGCCGAGTTCGGCAAGCGCGCGCTGCAAGTCGATGACGTTGGCGCACTCCTGCAGCAATCAACGCGGCTCGTGTCCGATGCGATAAACGTCGATCTCGTAAAGGTACTTGAGCTTCTTCCTGACCGTAAGACGATGCTGGTGCGGGCTGGGATAAACTGGGACCCGGGAGTTGTTGGTCACGCGACCATCCCCGCTCTCGACGGCTCCTCGGCCGGATATGCCTTGCGAACCGGGGAGCCGGTCATCACCGAAAACGTCGCGACGGAGACCCGATTCGAGATTCCGATGCTGCTGACACGGCATGGGGTCAAGAGCACGGTTAACGTTATCATTCGCGGTGAGCATGGGCCGTTCGGCGTCTTGGAGGTTGATTCGCGGCAGCTCCGCAGCTTTGGGCAGGATGATATCGATTTCCTGCAGAATTACGCTAACCTCCTGGCCTCTGCGATTGAGCGTGCCAAGGATCATGCCGATTTGGCGGAGCGCGTGGAACGTGAGAGGACGCTCCGCCACGAGCTTCAGCATCGCATCAGCAACATGCTGACGACCATTCGGGCCGTCGCAACACGAACGCTGGCACGAAGCCAAAGTCTCGACGAATTTGCGAACTCTTTCGACAGCCGACTCGCCGCAATTGCCCGCACCCACGCCCTACTGAGCGAGACCGAGCCGAGTGCGATCCGTTTGCGCGAGGTCCTGGCGCGGGAACTATCGGCACATGGGGCCGTAGAGGGCCAAAACCTGACTCAGCGCGGGCCCGAGCTCCATATTTCTACAAACCAGGCTAAAGCTCTTTCGATGGCATTTCATGAGCTCGCGACAAACGCGGTCAAGCATGGTGCGCTTTCGGTGGACAACGGTCGTATCGACGTCTCCTGGGAAATCGTTTCTCAAGCCGATCAGCTTCGGATTCGGTGGCGCGAAAGCGGTGTCACAATCGAAGGGGAGCCGGTCCGACGTGGCTTGGGCTCCGACATCCTCGAAAGAGCCATACCAAAAATGTTGGACGGAAAATTTGAACGAACACTTCATCACGACGGCATCGAATGCGTGATCGTCATGTCGTTGGAGCCGGGCCGGAGTGATGAGCTACCGTTTCAAAGCGATTTCGGATCCGGCAAACATTGACAATCAAGATTGCTCCTCTTCGAGCAAGGGCCCTTTGCGGCCTCCCCTTGTTGAAGCCCCCAAAACCCACCGCTAATCGGGCGATTAGGAACGTTCTATCCGGTCTCCACGCCCTTACGAAAGGATATATCCGGCAACATTCGCCCACAGTCAGAATCCTACGAGCGCTCCGTCGGACTCTTCCTGCAAGCGCAAGGTAGAGCAAATTTCCTTCGACGATCCGGACTACGTCAGCAAATGGATCCAGCAGTTCGATAAGCAGCACGGCATCAAGAAGACTGCTCCCGAAATAGCGGGTCATCCAAGAAAGCTGCGCCATGGTTCGCTCGCAGGCGAACCGCCCGCACTTGGCTTCCCTTTCTCACCGCCGACAATCGCCCTAAGCAACGCGTCTTCAGCTTAAACTGCGGAGATCAAGAC
>Ga0070735_10004399_pt1 | contig 11911 bp, 6 predicted proteins | sample Coa_R1_FD_66443 | JGI IMG/M metagenome (GOLD analysis project Ga0070735, IMG submission 66443) | Surface soil microbial communities from Centralia Pennsylvania, which are recovering from an underground coalmine fire - Coalmine... | ecosystem: Environmental > Terrestrial > Soil > Unclassified ... | reverse complement strand
TTCACGAACTTGGGCGCCATTTACGATCCCGCAAAGGATAAGTGGTCCAACTTTGCCGGTCCTCCCTCCTGGCCGAATATCGGTGACGCGCAGTCCGTCGTGCTTCCCGACGGCCGGTTCATGCTGGCAAATCCGCTAAGCTCGGAGACCGCGATCTATAACCCCGCCACGAACACCTGGGCGGCGCCCGCGGTTAAGGGCAAGAACGATGCAAACGACGAGGAGGGGTGGACGCTCCTGGCGAACGGCAAAATCCTCACGATCGATGTCAACAACCTGAACTCCGAGATATTCGATCCGCTCGCCAACGGGGGCGCTGGATCCTGGTCTCTTGCCGGCAAGCTCCCGGTTCAGCTCCCGGACATCGGCACCGATCTCGAGATGGGTCCGCAGATCCTGCGGCCGGACGGAACCGTGATCTGCTTCGGCGCTACCGGCCACAACGCAGTCTACGACTCAAACCTCGGGACGTGGGTCGTGGCGCCCGACTTTCCGCTGTTGGGCGGTCAGCAGCTCGACTGCGCCGACGCGCCGGCCTGCATCCTGGCGAACGGCTCCGTTCTCGTAGTTACCAGCCCAGGCCTGTTCAATCCGAACTCGAAATTCTTCGTGTGGAACGGTACGACTCTTACGCCGGTAGCCGGAACGCCCAATGCTCCAAATAAGACATCTTTCGAGTTCCGGATGGTGGTGCTGCCGACCGGCCAGGTCATGGTCACGGACGGCACGTCGGACGTGGAGATCTACACTGCCGGCAATTCGCCGCAGAATGCGTGGCGGCCCGTTATCGTGAACGCGCCGACCAACGTCAGTGCCGGTCTCACGTATACGATCACCGGAACACAATTCAACGGTCTGTCGCAGGGCGGGTTCTACGGCGATGACGCGCAGGTGTCCACGAACTTTCCGCTGGTGCGCCTCACGAGCCACGCCGACGGCTCCGTAACCTATATGCGGACGCACGCCTTCAGCACGATGGCTGTCGCCACGGGCGGGAAGCCGGTTTCGACGCAGGTCGACATCAGCTCGGACATACAGAATGGGGATTACGACCTGGTAGTCGTCGCGAATGGGATCGCGTCGACTTCTGTTCTCGTCCACGTGTCCGGCGGCAACCTGCTTCTGAATCCGAAGTTCGAAAAGGGGCCGGGAAACGGCTGGACCAGCACGCCATACGTCATCACCAACGACACTTACGAGCCGGCTCGCAACGGAAGCTGGAAGGCGTGGCTGTGTGGCTACGGCTACACGCACACCGACACGCTCGCCCAGACCGTCGCGATTCCCGCGAACACCACGTCTGCGACCCTCTCGTTCTGGCTGCACATCGATACGCAAGACCCGAGCGTTCTGGCGGCGCACGATAAGCTCACGCTGCAGATCAGAACCTCGTCCGGAGCGACAACGCTGCATACATGGTCGAATCTGGACGCCAATAACGGGTACTCGCAGCAGATGTTCGACGTTTCGGCCTTCAAGGGGCAGACGATCCAGATCTTCTTTACGGGCACCGAAGACCGCCTATACGTGACCGACTTCGTGATGGACGACTTCGCTCTAACGGCCTTCACAGGCCCGTAGCCGGCAATCGCGAAGAGAAGTGAACAAGGAACCGGCACCATGAGATCACTCATCGTGCCGGTTCTTTATCGCTTATCAGGGGTGGTGGAGGAATCCGTCTGTCTGGCGCCCGTGGAATTTGTTGTGTTGGTACCCGGTGTTGTCCTGTCCGTCCATTTCACGCGGTCCGGCTGGTTCAGCGGCGCAGGGCAGCGCAGTGAACCGGCCACCGGGTTCTCTGCCGACGAAGCGGCCTCCCTTATCGCAAAGGATGGCCGCTTCGTCGCTGCCTAAGAGAGAGAGGGCGAGCTCCCCGCTACCGCCGCGCCCTAGGCAAACAGGCCTGCCACCACCTTGCCCTTCACCAGCTCGCGCGGCTGGTTTAGGTGGTTATAGATGATCGTATCCGGCGATATGCCGAGGGCATGGTAGATTGTCGCCAGGATATCCGTCGGGTGGACCGGATTCTCAGCCGGCGAGGAGGCTGTCGCGTCGGATTTTCCGTAGACGCGTCCGCCTGGTATGCCGCCGCCCGCCACCAGCCCCGTATAGCAGTACGGCCAATGGTCGCGGCCGTCGGGAGCGTTGCCGTTGCCGGATGTGCTGACTCCTAGGCGGGGCGAGCGGCCGAACTCTCCGATCGCGACGACCAGCGTATCCTGCAGCATGCCACGACGGTGCAGATCCTCCAGCAGTGCAGAGAGCGCGCTGTCCAGCTTCGGGCAGTGCAAGTTCTTCAGCGGTCCGAAGTTTGCCGCGTGCGTGTCCCATGCAGTCGTCTTCGGATCGCCGTTCGCCACCGATGGCCAGTTGACCTGGACGAACCGTGTGCCTGCCTCGATGAGCCGGCGGGCCAGCAGCGCGGACTGGCCGAAGGTGTGGCGGCCGTACCGATCGCGGACGGCGGCGGGCTCCTTCGTAAGATCCATCGCCTCGCGCGCCTTGCCGGAGAGGATGAGACTTAGAGCCTTCTGGTAATAGGCGTCGAGGGCGTAGCTGCTCACCGCCTTCTCCAGGTCCGGCATGCCGTCGTCGATCAGCGTGCGGAGATTGGCGCGGCGCTCGAGGCGTGCCTTCGATACCTCCGAGCGGAGGGTGAAGTCGTCTAGCTTGATCTTGTCCATCTTCGTCTGGTCGGTATCGTCGCCAGGCGGATAGAGATAGTAGGGGTCGAACGCCTTGCCCAGGAAGCCGGCCGTCCCCGCCTTACCGATCACGTTGCTCTCCTGCAGCGGCCTGGGGAGCATAACGAAGGGCAGCATTGGGACGTCGGGCGGCAGGAACTTGGCGATGTGCGAGCCCATGTTGGGATAGTCGGCGGGCGTCGGCGGCTCAAGCTGGCCGGATGGCGAAACCTTGTCCGCCTGCTCGCCGGTAAGCATCTGATACATGGCCGCCGTGTGGTTGAACAGGCCGTTCGGCGTGTAGGAGACCGAGCGGATCAGCGTCGCCTTGTCCATCTGCTGGGCGAGCAGTGGCATCGTCTCGGACAGCCATATTCCAGGCACGTTGGTCTTGATCGGGTGGAACTCGCCGCGCACGTTGGCCGGCGCGTCCGGCTTCGGGTCCCAGATGTCGATGTGGCTCGGGCCGCCCTGCAGATAGAGCAGGATCACGGACTTGGCGCCGCCGAACCCGCCTTTCCCCTTGCGGTTGGTGGTCGCCGCGCCGGCCTGCTCCTCCAGCGCCAGAATGCCCGGAAGCGTGATACCGAGCATCCCGGCGCCGCCGATTCGCATCAGCTCGCGCCGCGTCACCCCATCGCAATCTATAACGTTGTTACCCGGAATGGAAAGCATCGACGTCTCCCTCCGACACCCGTCGCACGGAAAGGCAATACACGAGAAGATGTAATCGTAATACGGTCTGACAATCTTACGCAGGTATTGTATCTTGAAATATACCCCAGACAGCATCCGGATCGCAACACCGAACACCAACCCCCCAATACCCTTCGCCAAGATTGCCGGCTCCTGTGCCGCTATGCTATAATGGTGTCCGCATTTCGGGCCATGCGCCCTTTTCGGCGCGGTCCGGCAGGAAGGTAAGAGGAAGTCGTCTCGTGATCATTATTCTCGAACAGAACGCTACTGCCGAGCAGCGGGCCGAGCTCACGGCCAACCTGAAGGCGCGCGGCTACGGGGTGCATCTGTCGCAGGGGGTCGAGCGCACCATCGTGGGCGTGATCGGCACGCCCGAGCGCGACAAGGAGGGGTTGGTCGAGCATTTCGAGGCGCTCTCCTACGTCGAGCGTGTTGTGCCCATCCTGAAGCCGTACAAGATCGTCGGCAAGCCCTTCAAGCCGGAAGGCACGGTCATCGACGTGCGGGGCGTCAAGATCGGCGGCGGATCGCTCTGCGTGATGGCGGGACCGTGCACCGTCGAGTCGCCGGAGATGCTGTTCGAGACCGCCCGATTCGTTAAGGCGCAGGGCGCTCATATCCTCCGTGGCGGCGCGTTCAAGCCCAGCACCTCGCCCTACTCGTTCCACGGAATGGGGGAGGCAGGGCTTAAGCTGCTCGCCGAGGCGCGGGACATGACCGGCCTGCCCATCATCACCGAGGTGATGGATACGCGCGACGTGGAGCTGGTGGGCAAGTACGCGGACATCTTCCAGATCGGCACGCGGAACATGGCGAACTACTCGTTGCTGCGGGAAATGGGCGCGGCGCGCAAGCCGGTTATGCTCAAGCGGGGCTGGGCCAGCACTATCGAGGAGTGGCTGCAGGCAGCCGAGTACATCGCCAGCCAGGGGAACTATGAGATCATCCTGTGCGAGCGGGGGATCCGGACCTTCGAGACCTACACGCGTAACACGTTCGATTTGAACGCAATTCCTGCCGTTAAAGAGCTCTCGCACCTGCCGATATTCGCGGACCCCTCGCACGCGACGGGCAAGCGCAGCCTGGTGATACCCGTAAGCCGCGGCGCGGTCGCCACCGGTGTGGACGGCCTGATCGTCGAGACGCATCCCAGTCCCGAGACGGCGATGAAGGATGGGCCGCAGTCGCTATCGCCCGCGCAGTTCGAGCAGTTTATGAGCGAAATCCGACCGATCGCGCGGGCCGTCGGAAAGACTATGTAGTTGGCGCCGTCCGAGGAAGGCGCGGCAGCCCGCGCGGATTGCAGGGATAGCCCGGTCTCACCCGCGCGCGACACGGGCAAGCGGCCGTTCCGACGTGTTGCCATCGTCGGGGTCGGGCTGATCGGCGGATCGCTTGGCCTTGCGCTTCGCGAGCGGGGGCTTGCCGGGAGCGTGACGGGAATCGATGTGGACGCCGCCACCCGCGCGCTCGCAGTTGAGCGCGGATGCCTCGACGAGACTTCGGACTGTCTGAGCGCGGTGTCCGGAGCGGACATTGTGGTGTTTGCCGTTCCGGTCGGGGTGATGCCGGACCTGATGACCCGGACGCAGCCGCATATCGACTCGGACGCGCTGGTAACGGATGTCGGCAGCGTGAAGCGCCGGATCGTCGCGGAAGGCTGGCGCCTTTTCGGCGAGCGCTTTGTCGGCGGGCACCCGATGGCGGGATCGGAACAGAGCGGCGCCGCCTCGGCGCGTGCGGACCTGTTCGTGGGCGCTTCGTGGGCGATCGTTCCTCCGGCCGGATCAGAGACAGCGCAAGATGCGGCGTCTCGCATCGAGATGATGGCCACAGGCGTGGGCGGCCGGCCCGTTCGGCTTACCGCGGAACGGCACGACCATATTGCGGCGCTCGTAAGCCACCTGCCTCACGCGATCTCCTTTTCCTACACACGAATCGTTGCCGAGACCGATGCCCGGGCGGCGGCCGATATAGCTGGCGCGAGCTACCGCGATCTTACACGGATTGCCGCTTCCGAGCGAGAGCTCTGGGCCGATATTCTCCTGGAGAACCGGGACGAGACGCTGGCCGCAATCGGTCGTTTCGAGGCAGCGCTCGAGGAGTTGAGAGGCGCGCTAGCGTCGCGTGATCGCGGAGCCGTCAACGCGTGTCTGGCCACGGCGCGCGGAATGCCCGAGTCGTAGGTCGCGGCCTGGCACAGCCGACGAGTGACAATAAAGGAGGGTGGTCTTTGAGGACCACCCTCCTTTGTACCGTAAGCCGATCTGTACGGCTTAGTTGTCGCCGATCTGCCCGAGGTTGCGAGTGATGATGTTTAGGTCGTTTTGCGTGACCTGGCCATCGCCGTCCACGTCCTCCGGTCCGGTAGTAAACTGCCCGAGCTTGCGCTGGGCCTGCGTCAGGTCGAGGTTCGAGACCAGGTTGTCGTGGTTCACGTCGCCGTTCAGGAGCGTCGGCGAGAGCGTGATATCCGCGTTGATCAACTGGTTCTTGAGCCGCTTATGCAGGAAGCCGGGAACCGAGATCAGGATATCGTACGTGCCGATGCTGGGCAGCGTGAACTTGACCTGGCCGGAAGCGTTCAGAGGCAGGTTCAGGTTCTGGACCAGCGCAGCGCCCTGGAACACCTGGATATTCGCCGTGAGCTTCGTCCGGCTTCCGACGTACGACTGGAGCAGCAGGTTCAGCGTGACGTTCGGCGGGGGCGGTCCGAGTCCGCCGCCTCCACCGCCAGCTCCGCCATTGATGAGTGGATTGGTCAGGTCGAGATGCCACACGCCGCGCCCGAACGTTGCCGCGTTGAGGAAGTTCGTTCCCGGCGTGAAGTAGAGTTTGTTGACCTGTGCGTTTGGCAGCGAAAGCGGGGCCGTGATATTGACCCAGTTGGCGCCCTGATTCACGGTGTAGAATACGCCGACATCGGTCCCGACGGCAATCTCCTGGGAGTTGTTTCGCGGGAACACGCAGATCGTGTTGGCGGAAATGTCGGGCAGGTTGTTAGTGATATCGTTCCACTGCGGCGCCCTGGCGGTGATGTCCGAGCACATGAAGACGTGCTTGCCACCGGTCCCGGTCCCCGCCATGGTGACGAATATCTGCTTGGGATTCGTCGAGCTCGCCGATATGCCGGTGATGGAGCGCACAGGCAGTCCGCCGATCGCGCCCTGACGGTCGATCTCCGTGAACGTCACCAGGTTTTGGTCCGGGCCCGGATCGTTATCGGCATTCGAGGAGTAGTACAGGAACCCATCCGTCGTCGCCACATACAGGTAGTGTATGCTTGCCGGCGTGGTCTCGATTGCAGAAACGGTGCCGAGCGGGGTGAACTGGAACAGCAGCTTGACCCAATCCTGAACGTTCTCGTCGAACTGGTAGATGTAGTTTGTGGACATGTAGAACAGGTTCGGATTCGACCTGCTCATCTCGCCCGTTGACAAGAACGCGGTGATATCGTCGCCGGTGAACAGGAACTGGTCGGTTGCAGTGTTCCACGAATCGTCGGTGCGGAACGTGGGATAGAATGGCTCGTCCAGCGGATCGTTCGGCTCCTTGAAGAAGACCGATGCGAACTGGATGTTCGGCGTGAACTGGTTGATACCGCACGCGCCGCCAACTCCTGTGATCAGGAAGTCCCAGGTATCGATCGAGCCGAACGAGTATTGCGCGCCGTTGCTCATCGTGCCGCCGATCGTTGTCACAGGATCGGTGGGGTGATCGCCGAGCGTGAAGAACTGCGCGATTCCAAGTCCGTTGTTTATTGGCGTGATCGAATACTGCCCAAGCGGCTTGGCGAATGATGCGCCGGTGTTGTACGGATTCGGTACGATGTAGAAGTCGAAGATATTGTCGACGCTTTCGTACAGCTCGTAGTCGTGCTGGATCGGCGGTCCAGGCGGCGCCGGCGGCGTCGGCAGCGGGTTCGGGATCGGCTTCGGAATCTCGAAGTGGACTCCGCCGACGGGTCCGCCCGGCTCTGGCCCGGGAGTGACCGTCAGGCGGTAGGCTCCGCCGTCGCTCCCCACCAGAAACTCGAAGGGATTCTTCGGGTTGATCGTCACAGAGTGCATCGGATCGGCAACGCTGCCGGAGGGACCGTCGAACGTTGGGACCTGCTGCAGAGTGCGGTACGATATTCCGCCGGAAACTCCCGAGTTGTATGGATAGGTGACGTCGGGTTGGGTGCTCGTGCGCCAGAGCTGCCCACTGTCGAGCGATACGTGGAGGTCAACCAGAGCGGCTACCACGATCTCGCGCGATACCGTCGCGATGTGCGGCGGTGTTCCATTGTCCGTCACTGTCACGCGGTCACCGGTCGTCGAGACGCCGATGCCCAGGTTGTAGCTGTTCGCCTGATTCCATACAGGGACCGCGCCGGGGGCTGTAGTCGGGAAGTTGACGCAGTTGATGAACTGTATGGCGCCGGTGTCATTGTCGGAAGGCTCGGGAGCACCGGCCGTGTTCGGGGTCGGCGAGCACTTCAGTACCTGCTGCTCGCTACCAAGAATTGCATAGAACGTGTTCTTGCCGCGCAGCGTGCGCAGAGGCGACGCAGCGATATCGATGCGGCCCGCAGGGCTCGGTGCGCCGGGTATGGCCGCCCACGTCACGCCTCCGTTAAGGGACTGGAAAATCCCGCCCCCAGGGCCATCCGCGCATGCCCAGATACGGTCGGCCTGCGAGTTATATACGACGTTGCTGAACGAGCCCGTAACCGCGGGCGTCGTGTTCGGTCCGAGCACGACCCTCCAGGTGCCGCCGCGATCGGTGGACATGATGAGGCCCTGCTTGCCGCACGTAGCGAAAACCTTGCTCGCCGTGAGAGGATCGACGGTTATTCGCCTGATCGGCGTCGTTCCGACGATGTTGACCGCGTTGACGGTGAAGTTCCACCGCGTGCCGTCCCACCTGCCCTTGACCAGGCCGTAGCCGGATCCCGGAGAATCGTAATCGCCCGTACCGATGTAGATCGTTGAACTATCAAGCGGGTCCACCGTGACGCAGCTCACGGGCAGCATTGGCTGGAAGTCCGTTATCGGCGTCCAGGTGTTTCCGGAGTCGTGGCTCTCCCACACGCCGCCCCGCGATCCGGCAGCGAAGTAGTGTGTGGGATCCTGCGGGTCGTACGTAAGCTGGGACGTGCGCCACGACACCTGCCCGCCGGAAGTGCCGTTCGGGCCGATAGAGGACCAGTTGGGCTGCACGACGACGGCGTTGCCATTGCCGCCGATGGTGCCGGAACCGCCGACTGAGCCGCCTCCTCCCAGAGATCCGCCGCCGCCGGGTGTGAGGGAGTTGATGGATGCCCTGCCGCCCGGCGATCCCGCCGGCCCAAACCTATTCGGCATAGCGTCACGCGCGGCCGCGGCACGCGCATAGGCGCTCATGTCCAGTGTGTTGCCGGGGAAGACACGCGGCCGAAGCCAGTAGAGATAGGCCTCCCAGGCGATCAGTTTCGGGGCAATTCCCTTTGCGGTCTTTTTCTTCGGCGGCTGAGTTGCACTGGCGAGTCCAACGGACGGGCCCTGTTGCGCAGCCTGCCGCAGGATATGCCGCTGGCCCTGCCGATGAGCGTCCCGTGGCGCCGGCTTGTCGCCGGAATTGGCGCGCGCCTCTTTGCGGTACTCGGTCCGCAGGTACTTGACGTACGCCTCGACCGAGCTGAGAGACGTCGGATCTACCTTGGGCTCGGAAGCGGGCGCCGTTGCTGCAACCGCGGCGTGCGGTGAAGCCGCGGACGATTTCGCCCCCAATTTGGCCGAGCCGCCGTTAGAGTCGGCGGCATGCGCGGAAAGACTCGCGCCACACAGGGCCAAGACGCCTCCCAAGAATAGTAGGTGTATATTCCTAATCGTGGGCTGCCGCATAAAGCTGTTTTCCTTCCGCTCGCCGGACCCGGCCGTCAGGGGTAATTAGACCGGATTCAACACAAGGACGAGCAACTTAGCGTGATCGGTATCGATGATGTAGTGCGAACCAAACGACAGCGGCAGTGGTGCCATGGCGAGGGGATTGGCACGTATGCTCGACCGCTGCCCGCCGCGCTCAATCGCGGCGATCAATCCATCGGACTATGCGGATACTTCGGCGGATATATTCTTCCATCCTCACCATATTACCTGCTGGCTGTTGGATTTTTTTTGCGAATCATAATTTTTTTTAAGACCGTTGGATGATTTCCGGTCGCACGGTAAAATGCTCAGGCCTAAAGTTTAATTGTGGACTTCCGGGAGCGCTTCGAGAGGGAGCTCATTCATGCGAATCACCGACGTGCGCGTCATCGTCACGTGCCCCGGACGCAACTACGTGATCGTCAAGGTACTAACGGACGACCCGGGGCTCTATGGCGTAGGCGACGCAACGCTGAATGGGCGCGAGCTGGCCGTCGCCTCCCTCCTCCGCGACCACATCGCGCCAATCCTCATCGGCCGCGACCCGGACTGCATCGAGGATGCCTGGCAGATGCTCTTTCGCGGCTCGTACTGGCGTGGCGGCCCGGTCCAGATGACCGCGATCGCCGGGATCGACACCGCGCTGTGGGACATCAAGGGCAAGCGGGCGGGACTGCCCGTCTACTCGCTCCTGGGCGGAAAGACGCGCTCCGGCGCGCTCGCCTATACGCATGCCGGCGGCAAGGACCCGGTCGAAGTGGAAGACAGCGTCCGTAAATGCGTCGAGCGCGGCTTCAAGGTCGTTCGGTGCCAGGTCTCGGTGCCCGGCAATCGCGGGACCTACGGCGCCGGCGGCGCGCGAGAGGCCGCCACCGCGACCTGGACCCGGCAGGGCCACGATGACGCGCAGGATGTGCCGGGCGCTGCCTGGGGCGACGGCGGTCCGATGCCCTTCGTCGAAACCTGGGAACCGGGCCCCTACCTGCGCGCGGTGCCGGTGCTCTTCGCGCATCTGCGCGACAAGCTCGGCGACGAGATCGACCTGTTCCACGACGTGCACGAGCGGCTCACGCCGATCCAGGCGGCGAGGCTCGCCAAGGAACTGGAGCCGTTTCACCTCTTCTTCCTGGAGGACCCGCTGCGGCCGGAGCACAAGGAGAGCTTCCGGCTGATCCGCCACCACGCCACGACCCCGATCGCGATGGGAGAGCTGTTCGCGACGAAATGGGACTGCCTGCCGCTCATCAGCGAACAGCTCATCGACTACATCCGTTGCGACCTGGCGCACATCGGCGGCATCACGGAGGCGAAGAAGATCGCCGCGATCGCGGAGTGCTACTCGGTGCAGACGGCGTGGCACGGACCCGGCGACATCGCGCCCCCGACGCACGCAGCGAACGTACACCTGGACCTTGCGACGCCGAACTTCGGCGTTCAGGAGATGGTGTTCTTCTCGGACCGTGTGCGGGAGGTGCTGCCCGGCGGCCCGACCTTCAAGGACGGATACCTGCAGGTGACCGATACGCCCGGCCTCGGCACGGACATCGACGAGGAGGCGGCCGCGAAATACCCCTACAGCCGGGCCTATCTGCCGATGTCGCGCCGCGCCGACGGCAGCGTCCAGGACTGGTGAGGCGGGCCACTTTGGATTCTGGATTCTGGGTTTTCGAAGGCGGTCTGGCGTTCGTGGCCGGTTCAACCCGGGCCGCGCGATGAGCTCCGCGGCGCGCTTTCGCGCGGTCGTTTTGATCGTATGTGCGCTTCTCGCGACCGGGCTCTGGCTGGCGCAGGTCAATCCGTATCTCAATCCGGCCGACGACTCCGGCCGGTATATGGTCCTCGGCGAGTCGCTGGCGAAGAGCGGCGAGCTGCGACTCGTCAACGACGTGCGGCAGCTTCGCGATACGCTCTACGTGCCGGGGCTGCCGGCGATCGTGGCGTTCTGGCTCAGGGTCACGGGCCGCGACCCCGCGTTCGTCGTCCTCCCCGTCAAAGCGACGCTCTTCCTCATGCTGCTCGGCACGCTGCCGCTAATACTAGCGCTGCTCGAGCGCCTCGGCCTGCGCCGCCCGGCGACGGCCTGCGCCATGATCGCGTACGCGGCCTGTCCCGCAATGGCCTCCTACGCAAACGAGGTCATGTCGGAAATGCCGCTGCTGTGCCTCTGCCTGGCCGCAATTGTGCTGGCGACCGCGGAAGTTCGGCAATCGGCGGCCGGCGGCGAAGGGACGGATCCGGTGGACCGGACCGACCCGGTGGACTCCGACGCAAGCGGCGACCCCAAAATCCAAAATCCAAAACCCAAAATCCAATATGGCCTGGTTTTGGGCGCGCTGGCCTGCGCCGCGGCCGCATACTATGTTCGTGCGGCCGGCGCGATCCTGCTGCTCGCGCTCGCCGTAAGGTTCTGGCGCAAGTGCGGGTGGCGATGGGGCGCCTTCTCGCTTGCAGTGCTGGTCGTGGTCGTCGGCACGTGGCAGCTTCGCACCAGCCGGATCATAGGGCAGGACGGTCCGAGCGCGCCGCACGACACCTACATGCGCCAGTTCACGCTGAAGAATCCGGACGACCCGACAGCAGGCCGGATCCAGCTCAACGCGCTGGGAATCGCCAGCCGTATACGGCGCTGCTTTCCAC
>Ga0070735_10004398_pt1 | contig 11911 bp, 8 predicted proteins | sample Coa_R1_FD_66443 | JGI IMG/M metagenome (GOLD analysis project Ga0070735, IMG submission 66443) | Surface soil microbial communities from Centralia Pennsylvania, which are recovering from an underground coalmine fire - Coalmine... | ecosystem: Environmental > Terrestrial > Soil > Unclassified ... | reverse complement strand
ATTCTACATTCTATCTCTGGGACGGTAAACCCGTGGCGTATCTTGACGACGACAGTATTTTTGGATTTAACGGAAAACACTTGGGATGGATTAAAGGGAGTGCGATTTACGATCACGATGGCAACATGGTTGCGGCACTAGCTGAAGCATTCAACGGCCCTGTGGGTGTTGCTCCCACTAAAAGCTTCAAGCAATTCAAGCCCTTCAAGGGTTTTAAGGAATTCAAACCATTCAAGCCATTCTTTAATCTTAGCTGGTCGGAAACTCCAGCAAGAGTCTTCTTTCTGCGAGGCGTCGCTTAATATTTTCCGTTCCGATGACTGGCTACCGCGTCTTAGGAGAGGTCGGACATCGATGGCGCTGTCGAGCGAGCTGCGCTTGAAAAAGTGCGTTTGCTTGGCTGTTCGCGAATCGCATCGTTTTTAATTCCTATTTCGAAGTCCAGGCTGGAAAACGAATATTGATCGAGATTTGGAGGATACCTTTTCCTTCGGGTGTGACTTCAACAATTCTGATGTCTTCCTCGCGCACGGCACTCAAGAAGGAAAGAACCAATTGCTCGGCTGATTTCACTTTCGAGGGCCGAATAATCTCGGAGGGATCTAGGTACTTCCATCTGACGCCCCACTTCTCCTTCGCCGCCCTCAACACATCCATGTCCGGAACATTAATTCCAGCTGCGTATTTGTAGAAAGAAGACAAACAAACACCGAGCTGCTTAGCAGCTTCCCTCGCGCCACCGAGCTCTGCCTTCTTCTTGCTAAACACTTCCGCAACTTGTTTCAGCAGAAGTTCGGCATCAGCAGGCCGTTTTCGGCCCTTTCGTCTCAAGAGGGGCTCCCAAACCTGTGGAAATCCTAGAAAGCCATTCTATTAAAATAGAAAATCTATTAAAATAGAATATCACTGAGGCGGAACCTATGCTGCAACAGACCTTCATTCACATTCCGGGCATAGGCAGGCAAACCGAGTTGGAGCTGTGGCAGCACGGCATCCAGAGTTGGGATGATGCCGCTCGCTTTGAAAAACGCTTCGGTGCGGTCGGCGCTCGCCTCCATCAAAAGCTCGACGAATACATCCCGCTTTCGCAAGAAGCAGTGCGACGAAAAGACGCCGCCTTCTTCGAACGTTTGTCGACGATGGGCGAGGCTTGGCGAATATTCCCCGAGTTTGCCAACGAGTGCGTCTATTTGGATATTGAGACTACCGGACTATCGTCTGTCTTCGATATGGTGACGATGGTCGGTCTCTATGACGGGCGCAAGTATAAGGTTTTCGTCGAAGGTGACAATCTACAGGAACTCCCCGAGCGCTTGCGCGATTACTCCGTCATGGTCACCTTCAACGGTGCAGGTTTTGATCTGCGATTCCTGAAATTGGCGTTTCCCAATATCAAGTTTCCTCCTATCCACATCGACTTGCGCTGGGTCACTCGCAAATTGGGCATGAAAGGCGGTCTCAAGTCCATTGAAGAGAAATTTGGACTAAGGCGATCTTCCTCGGTCGAGGATCTGACTGGCTTCGATGCTACGGTTCTCTGGGCAAAACATCTGAGGGGTGAAAAGAGCGCTCTGGAACAACTGATTCAGTACAATACTGAAGACGTCGTCCACCTTAAGGCGATCATGGAAATCGCCTACGATAAGTTGTCAAAGAGCACTTCCAGCTTCAACAAAAGTACGATTACTCCATTCTTTACGGGTGTGGCTCAGTCTCCTAAGTCCAATAAACGTGCAGTGCTAAGACGCGTCCCCATTCAATCCGATTCCAGCGACTTGGTACTGCAACTTTTGGCGAAGTGCCCCGATAAATCACATTCGCCTCGCATCGTAGGAATCGATCTAACCGGTAGCGAGAAGCGTGCCACTGGTTGGGCTCTAATGGATGGCCCCTTCGCAACGACAAAAACGATCAGGACTGACGAGGAATTAATCAGCGAGACGCTGGCCGCGAAGCCCGATCTAGTCTCAATTGACTCTCCGCTGTCACTTCCTTACGGTTACGGCGCGCCGGGTGTGCCAATATATAGAAAGTGCGAACTCGCGCTCAAAAGAATGGGCATTTCTGTTTTTTGGTGTTTGCTTCCCAGTATGCAGATGCTCACTCACCGTGGAATCAAGTTATCCGACGAACTTCGCAAAGCTGGTTGCAAGGTGATTGAGAGCTATCCAGGCGCGGCGCAGGATATCCTCGGCATCCCGCGAAAGAAAGCTAGTTTGGACGAACTAAAGCATGGACTTTCGCGGGCAGGAATTACAGGGGACTTTTTGACCGCCCACATCACACACGATGAAGTAGACGCCATTACATCGGCGTTGGTGGGACTATTTTATCTTGCGGACGAGTTCATCGCCCTTGGAACTCCCTCTGAGGATTATTTGATTGTGCCGAGGTCCGTCAAATTCAATTACTCCAAGCTTGCCCAGATACTTTCCGCGACTGGCCTCGACGATGTACTGGATAAGCCCACTAGGATAGAATCCCCCGCTGATGGCCAGCCACTCGCAGCGGCCGCAGGCTGAACGGCTTGTAATCGGAATTACCGGTCGCATCGGCTCCGGCAAGACAACCGTTGGTAGATATCTGGAATCGAGCTACGCATTCCAGTATTTGCGATATAGTGCGGTACTTGCGGATTGGCAAAGCCGGGATTCCGAGAGCAAGGACCACCTTCAGAAAGTAGGGTGGGAGGTCATGGCTGGAGGACTGCAAGCCGAACTTAACCTGCGTTTGATCACGCAAATCCTGCCTGGGCGGAATGTTGCCGTGGATGGACTTCGTCATCCTCTCGATTACGACGCTCTGCACAACTCTTTCTCCCCCTCGTTCCACCTGCTATTCATAGACAGCCCTCCTCAGCTGCGATTTGACCGTCTAAATCAGAAGGGGAAATATGCTGGGTTCGCTTCGTTTCAGGCAGTCGATTCTCATCCCGTAGAGCAGCAAATTGATTCACTTCGTACCAACGCCGCGCTTGTGATCCGCAACGAGGGTTCGTTGCAGGAACTTTACGAAGCTGTCGATGAAGCCGTCTCCCGTTTTCGGAAAGAAGGTCAATCATGAGCCTTTGGGTCGTTGTTGGAGGTCAGTACGGTTCGGAAGGTAAAGGAAAAATCTCAGCGTTCATTGCAAAACAGGAAGACATCGATATTTGCGTCCGCTGTGGTGGGCCGAATTCCGGCCATTCTTTTGTCGATGAACACGGTGACACCCGAGTTTTGCGTCAGCTCTCTACAGGCTTCGTTAATGCGCGTACGCGTTTGCTCATTCCTGCCGGTGCTTTGATCGATCCGGCAATTCTGAAACAAGAAATTGAAACGCTCGGTTTGTCGACCACAAATGTCGGAATCGACCGCAAGTGTTTTGTCATTGAGGATAGAGACCGAGACGAAGAACGATCCTTGCACCTGAATGACAGACTCAGTTCGACTCTCTGTGGTGTCGGCGCTGCGCAGGCGCGGCGAGTATTGCGAGGCGAAGATGCCAAACTTGCGCGAGATGTGGCTGATATACATCCCTGGCTGAGCAGATATCTCACCGATGTGAGCGACGAAGTGAACAGCGGGCTGGATCGCGACAAGAAAGTACTCATCGAAGGCACACAAGGATTCGGCCTCTCAGTTTATTCGGAACACTACCCGAAGACGACATCTAGAGACACTACGGCGGCCGGGTTCCTCAGCGAAGTCGGTGTTAGCCCGCGCCTTGTAACTGAAATCGTAGTCGTATTCCGCACCTTCCCAATTCGGGTCGCGGGACAGCAAGCGGGGCCTCTAAAGGATGAAATTTCTTGGCAACAACTTCAAAGGGAGAGCGGCTATCTCGAACCCGTTGAAGAATGGACTACCGTGACGCGTAAGCTTCGCCGAGTAGCCCGCTTCGATTGGGAACTCGCACAACATTGCGCGCAAGTTAACCGGCCAACTCGTCTGGCGATCAATGGTTTGGACTATCTGGATGCTTCAAACCGGGGAGCTCGTACATGGAATCAACTCACCACAAAAGCCAAAACCTTCGTGGACAGATTGAATCTGGAAATTGGTGCTACCTGTAGCTTTTTGGGGACGGGGCCTTCATTGAATGGAATTATTCCTTACCAGGCTTCGAAACAGTCACACTCACACGTACCAGTTCTGAGCGGGACTATCTGATAACACTAACTTAATTGCGGAGCGGGAGGATCTTCATGGATGACTCTTCTTTGAACGAGAAATGGAGATACGAAGATCCCCATCGGGAGGATCGAGGAATTCTACTTTCGAATCGAATCCACGAATTATGTGAACAGAAACTTCTGATCTCAAATGAATACAAAGAAGATAATTTAAGACCGGCTTCGTACACCCTCAGAATAGGTGACGACTACATTGATAGTGAAGGTAACAAACGTTGTCTAACCGATGAAGAAGACACCATCGTTTTCAAAAAGAATTCCATCGTATTTGTTAGTACAAAAGAAGAATTAAATCTTCCCTACTATATCGTCGCGCGCTTCAACCTTAGAGTGAACTGGGTCTATGACGGAATTCTTCTCGGTACCGGGCCGCAGGTCGATCCGGGCTTCACCGGATTCTTATCCTGTCCCTTATACAATCTGACTGACTCCGACATCACAATTCGTCGAGCACAGGATTTTGCGACGATTGATTTCGAAAAGACCACGGCATTGATTGAAATTGGCAAGCATGGTTTAACAGAGATTAAGGAACTGATACAGAAAGCGACCGATAAGAACCTAGCCAGGTTGGGCAAAGAACTCTACTCATTCTATAAAGTACCGCCACTGAAACCGCTTCAACATCGGAAGGCTCATGCCATTATTAGCTCGCTTCTGGAAATGCGAGAAGAACTTCGCATCTGGAGAAGGCTTGGTGTGGGGTCGCTCGTCGCGTTTTTCGGACTGACGCTCTCACTTCTTGCTTTTGGGGCAAATCTCTATCGGCAAAACACAGATCTGACTAGGCAACTAACGGATGGCAAGAATGAACTTAGCAAGCAAAACGCAGATTATACCAAGCAGTTGATGGATGGGAAAAATGAACTCAACAAAGCCACTGAAAGGATCGCGAAGTTGGAAGAGAGTTTCAACAGGCTCGCGGGCGCTAGCAAACCGGCTGTCGCAACTCCGACCGTTGGCTCGGCTAAAAAAGGGCAGACGGCTAGTTCAACAGTACACTGACAGTCAAATCTCACTGGAGTGTCTTATATTTTGGCCACTTTACGTCCTGAGAGTGGTCTCAAGGCATCTTCTCGCAACCGCAGTTGGAATAGGCCTTCTCGTATACGGGGAATACGTATTATTTGACGTCCGGCTTTTTAACAGTCTTCGTGAACTGCGAATGTCGCATCATGGACCGATTCACTATTGGTCTATCTTTATTGGTGTCTCCCTAGCGATAGCGGCGTGGGTTGTCGGAGGAGCTGCAACGCATCTTGTCTATCGACTCTGGAAATGGAGCTTGCTCTACGACGCCGGTGGAAAGTAAGCCGTTTTCAGCCAAGACGATTCCGGCGAGCCGAGCGAGCATCTGCCAGTGTCGTGGATGAGGCTGTAGTTTACCGGAGCGGATATTTGACGCATACGGTAGCGAGATTCCAAGCGCTGATGCTATGACACGGACCGTCACTCCCGCTAGACCAGGATGAATTTTTTCGCGATAGGTCTGTTCGTTCAGCCAAGCTGGCTGATGCGACGGTTTCCAAGCCCACCGAGCGGCGGTGTTTCGGCGTCCCTTTTCGGCCCGGTTCGTCTGTGCTTCCGGACTGTGTGAAGCAAGTCGGCCCTTCTGCGCTCCCTTCACAAGCTGCTCGGTACTGACAGCGACCGCGCAGGATGCGCAGTAGCGGTGTCCCGCTGTAACATTTGCCCCGCAGGTTCGGCACTGTCGCGATGGTAGGGGAGGATCGTCGATGGGCGGATTAGACTCTCCCTTAGCTAAGCGACGGTGAGTTTGAGTCAGATGAGTAGGTGGAACCATTATTCTTGCAGGCTTCCGTGCCGTAGACCAGACCATCTGGGAAATCCATTCAGCAATCGGCGCAACGACTCGACTCCATGTCGATAGACTTTCGGAGAGCCTAATAGCGAACGAACCCATGAGTCTGCAATTACCATCGCGTTGCTCAAAGAACCATTCTCGTCGCAACGGCCCTTCGGTAATCCATTTCAGCAAGTAGGCGTCGACGTGAGGCCGAGCCGGTTCCATCAGATCACAGGCCAGACTGTCGCGCGCATCCGTGTCAACGTGCAGAACGCCGATACCAGGATCAAGTCCTACTGCTGCCGCAGCCAAGCGCGACTCCGATTCGAGTAGCGTATACATGTAGTTCAGCATCGCGTTCGCTGGATTGACTGCAAGCCGAGGGGACCCGGTTAGGACCGATTTGCGAGTGCCGAAGGTGCGCCAGTGTTCAGGTACTCGGCGGTAGTCAGCCGTGGGAAAATAAATCGGCAAACTGCGCCACGCGGACCAATATGCCTGTGCAGCTTGTGATTCAAACTGTCGAACCACCTCAACTGTCTTAGCTCCGTCCAGTTGGGCTCTGAAAAACGCTATCCTGTCCGCGAGGAATGAATCCTGAAAGACTTCGCGAACAATCCGTTCTTGTCCCTCAAGCTTCTGAAAAATGAGTCTTCGACTAATTTGTACGGCTGCTCCGGTCTGATGCGCTAGCGACTGAGCGCGCCTCAGCCGTGAGTCCGAGGGACGCACTGGACCTGTCGTTGCGAGAACCGACCCATTTCTCTCCAACATCGCAAAGGCTGCGTCCTGGTCGGCCAACCATCGAAGTGCGGAAAACGAAACCACGCCATCTGATCCGATCACAATCAGTCGTTGCAAGCCGTGATTGACCTTCGGAAATCGACCATATCGCCGAACCGGTCCGATTCCATCTTCCAGAATCAAATGACCGCGTTCGACGCGGACCGAAATCCCGTAGCCATGAAGCGTAACGACTCCACTCTGTGGCGTGATTGGGATGAAATTGCAGTGCTGACGATGTTGAGGTACGGTCTGCGTAGCTGCCATTGGAGATCATCCTCCCTTGGTGGTTAGGGCTTGTCGTCTGCTGCTAACAGGCGACAGGCCCGTCTTCTGTCCTTATCATTATGATAACAAAAGACTTACGCTCCATGTTATCAATTCGAGAGCACAGTTTCTATCGAGAAGTTCTGCACCATAATGCAGCGCACACCTCTTGACAGCGTGATGCACTTTGCGTTATTTAATTGTTACCTCGGTTTCTTAGTAGAGAGGTCAGGGATGTGCGATATGTAAAAGGCACATCCTGTGGGTACGGCTCAAAATAGAGGGCGACCGGGATAGCAATCTATGCAGTCAGGATTGACTGTCCAGTCCGAAATCTCAACGACCACGCCGAAATCGTCTAGGCGAGGATGCAACGGGGTTAAGGATCGGAAGCACTGTGAAATGAGATTGGGCCCCGGCTGAGCAAACGGAACCGGCAGATGACACACCAAGTATGGTGTGTCCACTTGTCGGAGATTCAAATTGTTCAGCAACAAAGTTCTACTAAGCCTTCCTGAATTTTCTGTTCTAGCAAACGTTTCACTTAGAACCACTGCCAAGCTAGTCGCCAATGGCGAGTTGCGATCAATTCGTGTTGGTCGTCGTCGCCTAGTGCCGTACTCGGAATTGGAGCGGTTCGCGAAGCAAGATCATTCCACGGTAGAAGCTCCTTCGGTTCACCAAAAGAAGGTGGGCCGATGAAACGCAAATCCCAGAAAAGCAAACGCAAACCAAATCGGCGACCGGCCCAGAAATCCCGCGTTCGCAAAAGCCGAAGGGCCGTAACAAGGAAACGCCGACGCTCGACAATTCGGCGGCGTTTCTTGATTCCAAAAACTCAGCGACAATCCGCTTCTCATCGGAGGGCGCGTGCTGTATTGGGCGCGATGCGCCGGTTAGGCTTGTCACTGAGCAAAGCGGCCAAGCAAGAGCACATCAAGCCGCAAACCGTTCTCCGGCATATCGGCAAAGCGCTCTACCGCAGCGGTGCCGGCAAACCTTGGAAGGCAACCAAGAGCGATCGGCTGCCCGAAAAGGTAATGGTTCTCACCGAACGAGGCCCGATCTTCACGGTGGTGCGGAGTTCGATTGAGCGGACTCGCTTATCGCGCTACTACGTTGCCCTCCGCAAATGGCGTGCTGCGGAAGACGGGGCCGCCGAAGAGCTATCGAAGTTCGAAGGACTGAAGGTAGCCGGATATGTGCTTATCACTGATCCTGATACGCTCATCCGGCTCGAAGAAGCAGAGCAGCTCGATTTCGATGCCTTCTACCAATCCCTCGGCGGTGGCCGGTGAAGGCTTCCGCCAAAGGTGTGCGGCCGCATTGCGTTATATGCGGAACTCGCTCAACTGTAGAACGTCATCATGTGGGAGGTCGAAAGCATTTAGTTTGGCTTACAGCGCCGTTGTGTCGCATCCACCACAACCGACTGCATCGACTTCTCAAAACAGCCGGTGTTGACCTTGAATACACAGGCGATCCTGTTGAGCGATTGATTCGCGCAACGAAGGCCATCAGTATTTTCATGTGCATGGTCCAGGACGCACTGCACGAAGTGAGATTGCTGGAAAACTAACAACTGAGTGGAGGAGAAGGCGTGCATGAACGACACGATGTTTTCGTGCGCGCCCACGCTCCCCTGCCGTCGAAGAAGCCCTGGCGTGGCTTCCACTGTACGAAATGGCCTAGCTCCGCTCTGATTTTTGACACAGAAACGAAGATAGACCCCACGCAAAAACTCACTTTCGGGTGCTTCCGTCGCTACGAATTGAAGCGCAACAACTACTTTTGCATCGAAGAAGGCCTATTTTTTGCTGACGGTTTAAGACGCGCGGATCGGACGTTGTTGGAGCGTTACGTCGCTAATCCCCTCAACGTCCCCAAGACAGAAATCTTCCCACCTCAGTTGAAGTTGAAATTGATGAGTCGAAACGTGTTTGTGCGCAACTTTTTCTGGGGAGCCATTCGACGAGGAGACCTCATCGTTGGATTTAACCTGCCCTTCGATCTATCGCGCCTCGCTGTGAAGTTTGCGAACGCGCAGAGGGATGGATGGTCATTGGCACTCACACTTCGGAAAAGCCGACGGAGCGGAAAATCAGAAATTGACATTGAGCGTCCCCGGATCGTCATCACCTCCATAAACAGCAAGACAGCATTCTTCAAGCTGAGCAGTAAATGGCGTCCAGAAGAATGGCGCAATGAGCCTAGATTCCTTGATCTGAGGACATTAACCTTCGCCCTTCGCAACGTGCCCTATAGCCTCGCGTCCGCCTGCAAGGCTTTCGGCGTTCCCGGAAAAATGAGCCACACGCCTTCGGGAGAGGTTACGCCAAAGGAAATTAGTTACTGCCGCGAGGACGTAGCTGCGACGGGAAGATTGCTGGATGCAGCGAAGCAGGAATTTGACCGGCATCCGATCAAGCTCAGGCCTGACCAAGCATATTCGCCCGCTTCTATTGCTAAAGCCTATTTGGATACGATGAAGATCTTTAGGCCTAAAGAGCATTTCAGCGTCGCTAACAAAATCCACGGAATTTCGATGCAGGCCTACTACGGTGGTAGAGCCGAATGCCGAATCAGGAAAACGCCGGTGCCGGTGATACTCACTGATTTCACGAGCCAGTATCCGACGGTAAATGCCCTTCTCGGGAATTGGGGCGTGCTGAAGGCGAGCGATATTCGATTTAAGGCTTGCACTGGAAAAATAAGAAAGTGGCTCTCGACGGTGAATTTCGAGGACACCTTCGACCCGGCGTTTTGGAAAAACCTGTCGTTCTTTGCACTGGTCAAGCCCGAAAGAGACATCCTCCCAGTGAGGACGGTTTATAACGGTCGAACGCGGAATATTGGGCTTAACTATTTGAGCTCGCAGAAGCCAATCTGGTATGCGGGGCCCGACATTGTTGCTGCGGCTCTGCTCCAAAACGGTAAAGTCCCACGAATAGTGAAGGCCGTTCGAATGCATTCGTTAGGACAACAAAAGAACCTTGAAGCTACGAATCTTGCAAACATGGTTCCGATTGATCCGAGGAAGGATGACTTCTTTGTTCGCGTCATTGAACAGAGGAATCGTCTTAAGCGTTCTAATCGACAGGTCTCTGATTTTCTCAAAGTGTTGGGGAACGCGGGCAGCTATGGTCTGTTCGTCCAGGTCAATCCCGAAACGCTACAAAAAGCAAAGAACATAAGAGTCTATTCGGGTGAGAAGAGGTTCTTGCAACCATCTCGCTACATTGAAAAAACCGGCCCTTGGTACTTTCCACCGCTAGCGTCGCTGATTACATCGGGCGGTCGCCTGCTCTTGGCTATGCTCGAACGAAGTATCCAGAATGCCGGCGGCAGCTACCTTTTTTGTGACACCGACTCAATGTGCATTGTTGGTTCGGCGAAAGGCGGAGATGTTCCTTGCGTCGGCGGAGGACAAAAGCTCGACGGAAAGGAAGCCATACGGGCTCTCTCATTCGACGAAATAAAGTCCATCGCTAACAGATTTAATCGGTTAAACCCCTACGATCCAGAATGTGTGAAAGACACTCTAAAGGTCGAAGATGTCAACTTCACCGACTCCGATCCAAACCAATCACCTCGGCAACTTTTTGGCTACGCCATCGCCGCAAAAAGATATGCACTCTACGCCGAAACCAAAAACAACATTTCGGTCGTCAAAGCAAGCGGCCATGGTCTCGGATATTTGTTCGCACCCAAGAAAAACCAGAGAGACGAGAAGAGCGGCGATGACACCGAAGCTGATGACGATGTTCCGGTCTGGGTGGTCGAAGCTTGGGAATGGCTTATTCGTCGCGAATTGGGCCTGAGCGGGAGAGGTCCAACATGGCTGAGCCTCCCGGCAATGATGCGAATGACCATGACATCGCCGAATGTCATGCGCCACAATCGGCCAGACTGGCTAGCGCCATTTAACTTCTTTCTATTCCCTCTCATATCCGACCTCGGTGGATATCCGCCAGGATTGGATCGAACCACTTTTAACTTTATAGTCCCATTCGAGCCGGACCGCCGAAAATGGAAGACCCTCGAAGGCATCAATCTGTGGGACGAACAAATCTATCGGATCGCAATGCGCCCAGACGGCAGGCGAAGCACCGTCGTTCCAGAATCGCTGCGCATTATCTTGAGCCAGTATTTACGGCATCCCGAAGCGAAGTCGCTCGCCCCCGACGGAAAGGCGTGCACTGGCAACACTTGCGGATTGCTCGGTCGGACATCAATCATCGCTGGTGAAATCGTTCCGGTAGGCAAGGAAACGGATCGGCATTGGGAGCAGGGCGAAGACCCCAGCCTGCTTGATTTCAAGCTGAAGGAATACCGGAAAGCCTCAAAAATGGTGATAGCAGAGTCATCAGACCGGCGTAGATGGAAAAAAGCTGGCGTGCGCAACCTAATGCGCAAATCCCGGTTAAGCCAAAAAGCGGTCTACGCGATCATTAACGGCGAGCCCGTTCGTCGCGCGACGCTTGAGACATTTCGGCGCGCAATAAATGGTTGAGCGTTGAGAAGTGCCTAGCACCTTAATTCGGCTCGTCTCTGGTGCTATTTCGTGCTTTGTGGCTTAAGCAGCTGACTTCGTTATATTCTGATGCCCATTAAGGATGGGACCGTGGACAAACAGCGTTTCCGAGAACTTTTCCGAGATTATGTCAAGAACGAACTGCAAACTCCGTTTGACAATCTGAACGACAAGCAACGGTCGATTTGGATGTCGCGGTTTTATGCCGATACGGTTATCCGGTCCCTCAATCCCGGACTCATTCCTGAAACTGAAGAAGATTTAGACGCTTGCATTATTGATGGTTCAGACGATTGCGGCGTCGATTTTCTGGCAAGGGAAGGAAATACTGTACTGATCATACAGG
>Ga0070735_10004397_pt1 | contig 11911 bp, 9 predicted proteins | sample Coa_R1_FD_66443 | JGI IMG/M metagenome (GOLD analysis project Ga0070735, IMG submission 66443) | Surface soil microbial communities from Centralia Pennsylvania, which are recovering from an underground coalmine fire - Coalmine... | ecosystem: Environmental > Terrestrial > Soil > Unclassified ... | reverse complement strand
TTACATAGACGACCAACCGCATCATTGACGCCGCTAGGCCCATAGCGGCCCACACTAGCCGTCCCGGACGCACAGTGTAGTAAGCCAGCACGCACGCGATTGCCAACAGCAGATTGAATAAGTGTGATGTACGTTTGCAACAGTTGGGCCGGAGCATAATGTCGTCGAGGGGAGTAGGCTGTCCCCTCGCGGAATGTAATTCGGACGCGCTGGGTTAGCTGCTTCCTTGGGAGATGAATATGAAGGGAACGGTTGAGTGCACGAGGTGTCACGCGCACATGGAGTCAGGCTGGGTGGCGGATTACACGCACGGTGGAATTCAACGAGAAAACTGGTCTCCGGGGGAACCCCAGCCGAGCGTCTGGACGGGCCTCAAGGTAGAGAGAGATCAAGTCATTCCAATCACAACGCTCCGGTGCCCGAGCTGTGGGTACCTAGAATCGTATGCAATCCCGCAAAGCCAGAATGGTGTCTTGGTCTCAGGGAGAAGTTCGATCCAACGGCAATTAGCTGCTGTGCTCATTGGGCTGGTGACCCTTCTGATAGCACTTGGAGTTGCTCTCCTAATTCGGGCGAAGTGATCTCCATCCGCCATTTCGTAGAACTCCGCGAGAGTTCGCCCGGCGCAACAATGAGTGTAAATGCCCTGATTGCAACATTCGTGATCTTGGCTGCACAATCTTAGCGAAGCCACTCCGTTGAGAATGTCAATTTTGAGTCTTTCTGCGCCAGCAACTGGGAGTCGTGGTATGGGTGTCAGCGATCCAGAGATTCAAAAGAAGGTGTTTGGACCTCGATGGCAACACGAAATTGAGAAGCAAAGCTGGCCACTATGGAAACGACTCATCCATCGTTTCCAACGCTGTCCAGTTTGCAGACCGAAAATTCCAGGCCGAAAAGTTCAATGAGTGTTGAGGTCCATGATTTCGTCAACCATCCTGGCCTGCAACAGGCAGCGTCTTCCTTACCTCGTCGCGTTCGCGTAGCACTCGCCAGATTTCCGCACACAGTTCGTCACTCTTGTCGGGGTCGGTCTCTTTCATTGCCAGTCCCACCAGGCGTTCCAGACGTGCAGTTGTGTCCGCAAGTGGATCCGACATGTGGGCAAATCCCCCAATTGGCCGAGTGGGACCATTACACACTATTCACCCTATAGTGCTGTGATGGGAATCACACAAGCGTGACCATTCGTTCTCGATGAGTGAATTGGCCTGTTTTTCGACAATCTAATTGCTTATGTAATCTTTTCCCTTGCATCGGCAACTATGGCCCCTTTTACGGGAGCACCGGTCACGAGAACGCTCAATTCCCGCTCCGGAACAGTGAAGTAGGCATGACCGCAATCCATGCAAACACGTATCTTCGGGAAGATCATTACGATTGGTTTTTGAAGGCCCTCAATTCCGGGGAAATGGATTGCAACTTCACTGCTGAACTCTCGGTAATTTTCGCAAGCACACTTGTCGCGCAACATGACCAAAACTCCACCTCAGAAATGATTTTCCGGAGAACCGTAGGGAAGATCAGCGCGCGTGGTCACCGTGCCGAGTGATGACAAACACTGACGAAACATCGCAGGGAACTTTCCCAAGGGCTGCCCTCTTACGGCCTCCTGTCATTTCTGACAGCTTTACCTCCCAAGTCGGATCAGCTATCGTTATGTCACTTCAATCCTGTCCCAGCCACTCCGCGTCTCATGGAGTTCGACATGATTACACTCTTTTGGCTCTTTACGGCAGCAATGGTGGTACCTTCATTCGCTGTGATCACCGTTACGATTGCCGACGTTTTTGAGGCTCACAAAGGTTCACAAGCCGTCAAACGCCTCCGCCAGTTAACGCAGAAGGCTCGCAATGCGTTTGGAGGGGCGGGAGCGTTGGGCAAACCCATCTGGATTCTCTCTCCGCCAACGGAGGGGCAAGCTCTAGCTAAATGAAGTCGGCGTCGACCGCGCACGATCTAGAGTCTGTCCAACGCGTTTACGTCCGCCTTCAAAGAACTGGATCCCATTCCTCAGTTCAGGGCGACAGCAAAGCCCGGACGGTACCTTGACACTCGCTTCTCGCAGTCCTCCTAAACTGCGCTTGACGGTAGGGGCCGGACGCCAATCCTTATGAAGAGCAGCTCATTCAATGCGCAAGGCCCGTACGGGGTCGATCGAGGCCGCGCGTCGCGCCGGAATGATGGCAGAAATGGCAGCCGCAAGCACCAACACTCCGATGGCGATAATCATGACCGGCACGTTCACTGTGGTGATCTCATAAAGCTGCGACTTGACGTACCGCACGCAAAAGATTGCCACCGGGATGCCGATCGCCAGTCCAGCAACGGCCTGCAGCATGGCTCCGCGCATGACCGCTCCGATTACGCGGCTGCGTCCCGCTCCTAATGCCATGCGGACGCCGATCTCCGGCGTGCGGCGGACTACGGTGTAGGCCGTGACCCCATAAAGACCTATCGCTGCCAGGAGAAGCGCCAGCAGGCCGAACAGCGAGGTAAGGCGCGCGATCAGCCGCTCGTCAATAAACCGATCATTAATCTGTTGCTGGAATGTCTGGAACTTTACTATAGTGAGGTTGGGGTTAATGCTTGCCAGGGTGTCGCCGACGATCTCTTCAAAGCCGGGAATCGGGCGGCTAGTCTGGATAACTACCGCGCCGGCGTACATGGATTGATCTTTTTCCAGAGGGCTGTTGGGGTCATTGGCGCTGCCGGCGCGCTGTGTAAGCGGCAGAAAGTACATGGCATGGTTTTTCCAGTAAATGCTTGTGTAGGTAGTGTCCTCCACCACGCCAACGATCTCATGCGCACCATCCATCCCGGCCGCGCCCGGCCCGGAAAAGCCAAAGCGATGGCCTATCGGGTTGCGCTTGCCGAAGAACTGCTTGACGAATTCCTGGTTGACGACCGCTACGGGCGGCGCGTTCAGCAGGTCTTGTGACGTGAAACCGCGACCCATGACGATGCGGGTGCCGACGGAGTCGAAGTATTCTGGGGTGCCTTTCACCCAGGATGCGCCCTTGTTCTGATCCGGCTCACCCTGAACCTTCACGCCAGATCCCCAATTGTTTGCCTCCATCGGCGTGTAGGTGGCGAGGCCGACTTTGAGAACTCCGGGAATGGCATGGCACCGGTCTACGATGGTTTGATAAAGCGGCTCGACTCCGGTGTTCTTATAGCCCGCTGCTTGCGGATTGATGTGAGCGATGTAGCGATTCGTTGTATCCAGTTTCATGTCCACGTTCTCGGCCTTGTTGAGGCTCTGCGCAAAGAGGCCGGCGGCAACGAGTAGCACGAGGGAGAGCGCGGCCTGCAGGACAACGAGTCCCCGTTGCAAAAAGGATGCTCCAAGGGCGGTCGTACGCGCGTTGGAGCGTAGGGATTCAGCGGGCTGTGTGCGCGCGGCCATCAGCGCTGGTGCAAGGCCAAAGAGGATGCCCGTAACGAGCGAAAGCACAAAGGCAAATACGATGACCAGCAGCGAAGGCGAAGCGGTGACCGGCAAGTGGTCCTGATTAGGAAAGGCAAGCGCCAGCAACGCGTGCGCTCCGAGATAGGCGACGGCAAGGCCGAGCAGGCCGCCCATACCGGAGAGAAGAATACTTTCCGTAAGAAGCTGGCGCACAATACGGCTGCGCTGTGCGCCAAGTGCTGTGCGGATGCAAAGCTCCGCGCGGCGGCTAATGCCGCGCACCAGCAGCAGGTTGGCGATGTTGGCGCAGGCGACGAGAAGAACCAGCCCGGCGATCCATTGCAGCAGCTTCAAGTGGTCCTTGTATTCGGCCTGCATGTTCTGAATACCGCCGCCGCCGGGAGTGAGCACTACGTGTGTGCGCGGAAGAACCTGCTTGGCGCGCTCCTCGGTAAATGTCTTGAGAGGCGCAAATAGCTGCTTGAGCAATGTGCTGGCCTTAGCCTGGAGGACCGACACAGAAGTTCCCGGCTTAACGCGGCCGATGATGTAGGCCCACTGAGTGTCAGGATCAGTGAAGTACGGCGCGCCAATGACTTCATCCATCGAATTCATGGGAAGAAAGTACTCGGGCGGATTGGTATCGATGCGATCGCCGTAGAATCCCTTCGCAGCAACACCAATGATCGTGGCCGGCTTGGTATTAATGTAAAACGTGGTTCCCACTATGCTCGGGTCACCTGCATAATTCTGCTTCCATGTGTCATATCTCATCACGGCAGTGATGGGTGCGCCCTTCTGATCGTCGGCATCGACAAAGAGTCGCCCTGCCGCCGGCGAAAGACCAAACACGCGGAAGTAGTTGCCGGAGACGAAGGTTCCCACGACGGATTTCGCAACGCCCAAGGATCCGGCACGGCGGACGGTGATGGGCCGCCAGGCGTAGCCGGATTCCATCGCGGCCAGCTCCTCGAACTCCGGTAGGCTCTTCTTGAACATGTAGTAGGTATCTGTTGCGAAGAGCGAGTAGTCCCCGTTGTCGTTCCAGCCACCGTTGACGCAGCAGTCGTCACTGTCGCCGATGCGGATGAGGGTTTTGGGATCTGTTACCGGCAAGTTATGGAGCAGAATGGCATTGATCAACGTAAAGATGGCCGCGTTGGCACCGATGCCGAGCGCGAGCGTAAGCAGTACAGTAACGGTGAACCCCCGCGTCCTGCGCAATTGCCGGAATGCATAACTCATATCCTGCCGCAGAGCTCTCATGCGCAACCTCCATACAGGTGGGGCTCCATAGAGAGTCATAGAGACTCCGCCCGCCTGTGCTGTGTCGTCACCGTTGGCTGGGGACTACGAATCGTATCCCTCGTCCGACGGAATTACTCTATCCGTGTGTGGATTTGCTCGCTCCATTCCACATGATCTTTGGACGACCTCGACGTCCACCGGTGAGCAATGTGGTCGGTCACGGGCCACGCATTGCCCAGCCCCTTGATCGTCGCCGAGAATCGTTTGTCTCGAAGACGATGTGCTGGTCGAACATTGGGACGTCATCCAAGACGAAGCAAGAGAGAAAGAATCGAGGAGCGGGATACCAATGTTCGGGCAGACGTTTGCATCCGGAACATAGACTCCGGTAAGGGCAGCTCTTTGCTTTCCCCCTGCAGTTTTTAAGTCAAGTTGCCACGCATCTACGGTCCATTCGGTGACAGGGTAGTGTAGTCCAACATCTGGAACAGGGAGAATCAAATATGAGGCTCGATGGGAATACAGTTTTCATTACCGGTGGCGGTTCGGGCATTGTCCGCGCTCTTGCGGAGGCACTTTACCGCCGCGGCAACAAAGTCATCATTGACGGTCGACGGAAGGGCCGTCTGGCCGCCACGGTCGACGCCAATCCTGGCCTGGAATCCATCGAACTGGATGTCGCGGACGCGGAAAGCATCCGTCGGGGAGCGGGCGTCGTCTCCGCAGCCTACTCAGACGAACCATTGTTGGCCTGTGGCTATTCACCTCCGTGGGTGTCGATCGAATGCAGGGGAACTTCGAACCGATGCGGATGCAAATGGAAGCTTGGCAGCGAAGTGAACTCACGGACGTGACTGCGAAGGTGGCTATCTACGAGGCATTTGTTGGAGGGCAGGCTGGAAGCTCCGAAATACCTTCCCCGGACCGTGCATGACTTTTATTTCGAGCCGAAATACGAGGAATTCCCACTCCTGGCGATGCCGAGCATTTTGGCCGCACAAGGTGGTCCCAAGCCTGCTCGCTACACAGTTACCGATCTCGGAACGCTGGGAGGGGAGTACAGCATTGCTTACGGACTCAACAACCACGGCGTTGTCTCAGGCGGGGCCGCAACAGCAAGCCAGACCGATTTCGTGTCTCAGACCGGCTTTCTCTGGTATCGCGGCCACATCATCAACGTCGGTACCCTCGGCGGCGCTGCGTGCCCGGATTGCAATAGCGAGGCTGGCGGACCAAATGCCCCGGGCATTTCGCCTGTTTTGTCAGAAACCGCAACCCTAGACCCGAACAAGGAAGACTTCTGCGGCTTCGGAACGTTCCGGCAATGCCTTGGGGCGATTTACAAAAATGGCGCGTTAATTCCACTGGCTCCTCTTCCTGATGGTAATAACTCGCAAGCGTACTGGACGAACCAACGAGGCGAGACGGTTGGATTCTCCGAGACAGGCACGGAGGACGGCAATTGCATTATGCCTTCTCAGCTCTACCGGTTCTCGGCAGTGATGTGGAGCGCCAACGGAATTCCACACCCACTCAACCCGTTGCCGGGCGATACTGTCTCGTTTGCGCTGGGCATCAACGATGCCGGCCAGGCAGTGGGTGTCTCTGGGTTGTGCTCAAACACGACGTTTCCACCCAACAACACTCCGGGCGGAACACACGCGGTGTTCTGGGACAGCAATGGAACACCTGTGTCGGTTCCTGATTTGCCGGGCGCGGTGGGACATAACGTCGCCGGCAGCATCAACAATCGCGGCGACATGGTCGGGACGCAGGTCATGTCGGATGGAACCGTTCACGCGTATTTGTGGAGCAAGACCGGTGGCCTCCAAGACCTTATGTTCCCGAACGCGTTTGTAACCGTCGCGCCGTGCTGTCACAGCATCAATGACAAGCGTGAAGCAACGGGTTTCGCGTTCGATGAAAATGGCCCGCAAGCATTCGTGTGGAGCAATGGAGAATTCACCGATCTCAACACGGTTCTTCCCGCCAATACGCCCTGGTACATCTTCAACACCGCTTCGATTAACAACGCCGGCCAGATTGCGGCGAGCGGCTTTAACATCAACACCGGCGAGATGCATGCCGTTTTGCTGACGCCAATATCGCAGGTCGGAGCGCCGATCGCACAGGGCAGAACGAAGGCACCTGTGCTGCCCGATACTGTCCTCAGGAAGTTTCAGCCGAAACACTGAAGCAGCAGTTGGTGACTGGCCGGTCTTGAGACGAGACCGGCCTCTTATTAGCAGCACTGGGAGAAAGATAGCCAATAAACAATTAGGTTGCTGCTGGTGTTTGTCCCTGAGCCCAGTGAAGTCCTGGTAGGCTGCCAATGGCTTCCCACCGGACAGTTGGTCGGCAATAGGGAAGCTATCCGGTTGGCGGGGGCAAACCTGGAATGGCGAAAACAGTGACTCGGCAACAACCGCAGCCGCGTCGCCGGTAGAAGGCTCCGTCGTCTCTATTTACAAGCCCGGTGGTTCATCTCCCTCGAAATGCGGGTCATACCCGCTAAAAAGGAGGCACTCCAGGCGCTCAGCATCTCGAAGAACGTCGCCTGGAACGCGCTTACGTTCCGATTCTAGGAAATCGACAAGTCCATTAACGGTACTCGCGACACTCCTATGAATCAGAGGATCCGACCTTGTCAACTCGGCGTAGCGTTTTGTAACCGCCCAAAAAGTTCGAAACTGTTGCAGGGGATATTTCTGCTTGTCCGAGGAAAGGCCTTCCTGGAAATCGGCCCAGCATTGCATCGCCTCAGCAGCTAAGCGATCCATCTCTAGAGACGGCACGTTTTCCTTCCGGAGGCGCCATTCGACATCGTAGTGTATCCTTCCGGATTAAGTCTGATGGGATACCCTGCCGGAATCTGAAGGCCTTGGGGTTATGTTATAGACTATGCGGAAGCGCCAAACCACCGGCAAAGAGGGCGAGTCCACAACCCCCGGTTGGTCGGGGTGAGCTGAAGAATCATCGGCTACAAATCGCCTTTGTCGTTACCTGTCCGGCGGTCAATCTCCGGTTGGCGCGTCATCCTCCCACGACGTCAAAGCTTGCACCTTTCCAGAAGCCGACTTCTGGCCCGGAAGAGTTTCCGCTTTGCTCGTTAAACCCAAATGCACTGCTCGGCACGCTTCGCTGAGAACTGCGAACACGTTGACTAGCCTCCGACCCGGTCCTTAAGATGAACGGTCCGGCGACAGGTGCCTCCCATGATCGGTCAAACCATCTCTCACTATCGCATCCTTGAGAAGTTGGGCGGCGGCGGGATGGGGGTTGTTTTCAAAGCAGAGGATACTAAACTCGATCGCTTTGTCGCCTTGAAATTCCTGCCTGACGAGGTGGCCAAGGATCCTCAAGCCTTGACTCGCTTTCGCCGCGAAGCCAAGGCAGCCTCCGCCCTGAACCATCCCAATATCTGCACCATTCACGAGATCGACGAGCAGGATGATCAAACCTTCATCGTGATGGAGTTCCTCGACGGCGTCACCCTGAAACATCTCATCTCCGGACGCCCGGTAGAGACCGAGACGCTGCTATCGTTTGCAATCGAGGTGGCGGACGCCCTCGACGCCGCACACACCGGCGGTATTGTCCATCGCGATATCAAACCCGCGAATCTTTTTCTCACCAAGCGTGGCCACGCCAAGATTCTGGATTTTGGGTTAGCCAAGGTGGCGCTTTCCCCGAAAGCCGAGCCATCTGTCCTCACCGCCGCAACTATTGCCGATAGCCGGGATTACCTCACTAGCCCCGGATCAGCTGTGGGCACCATCGCGTACATGTCGCCTGAGCAAGCCAAGGGAAAAGATATTGATGTCCGCACCGACTTGTTTTCTTTCGGCACGGTTCTCTACGAGATGGCGACCGGAGCCTTGCCGTTTCCGGGGGAGACTTCGGCAACCATCTTCGACGGTGTCCTCAATCGAACTCCAACTCCTGCCGTACGGTTGAATCCCGCGCTCCCGTCCAAGCTGGAAGACATCATCGGCAAGCTGCTGGAAAAGGATCGTGATCTGCGGTACCAATCCGCGGCTGAACTTCGAAGTGACCTCAAGCGGCTTAAGCGCGATACCGAGTCGGGCAGAGTGCCATCGCAGGATTCCGGAGCAGCGAATGTTTCGAGCGCAAGAACGCCGGTTGCAGCCAGCCGCGCCTCGAGTGGCTCAGCTCTGGCTGCGGTAGCCAGCCAGCACAAAACCGGCCTTGGCGTGATCATCGCAGCTGTATTGGTGTTGCTTGCCGCTGCCGCTTTCGGCGTTTATAGCCTGTTCTTCTCCGCCCGCCGTCAGCCGTTCGAGAGCATAAAAATCAGCAAAGTCAGTGGCACGCACAATGCGCGCATCGGCGCTATGTCTCCCGACGGGAACTATCTAGCCTATGTTTTGAATAACGAGGGTGATGAATCCCTCTGGCTGCGCCATCTAGCCAGCGAAAGCAATGTGCAGATCGTTCCTCCTCAACGCGTGCAATACTCCGCGCTTCGCTTCTCTCCCGATGGCGGCCACATTTACTATTCGCATACACAACTGGCTAGCGGCCCGGCGTCGCAGGAATACGATCTTTACCGCATTCCGGTGCTCGGTGGAACTCCTCAGCAGGTGGTCAAGGATGTCGATACGAATCCCAGTTTTTCTCCCGATGGGCAGCGCTTCGCCTTTTTGCGCGCGAACGACCCCGACCCCGGCAAATTTCATCTCATCATTGCCAATGCAGACGGCAGCAGCGAAAAGAGTATTTTCACCGGCCCCATGGCCAACGTGATGGCCGATTCATCCTGGGCGCCCGATGGAAAGGTGATCGCCGGCGTAATCTTCGATCAGGATAAGAGCACCATCAGCGCGGTGATTTCCATTGATCCGGAAACAGGTGCGCGCAAAACGATATCCACCCCGAAAGCCACTGTTCTTAACAATGTGTCCTGGCTGCCCAACGGAAAAGCGCTGGCGGTAATTTTCTCCACCATGGAAACCAACTTTAACCGGCAGCAGATCGGGCTGGTTAGCTATCCAGATGGTAAGTTCCGTTCCATCACCGCGGACACGAACGATTATTCAACTTTGAGCATCTCCACTGACGGCTCGACGATTGCCACGGTCATGCGTCAGTCGGTGCGAGACGTTTATTTGAGTTCAGGCGAGAAGCCCGATTACTCCGATGCCCGCGAAGTCACATCCGGCGACCCGGTTCCAACCGTCTCCTGGACGAGAGACGGAAATCTCATCGCTGAAGAAGGCGGTGCTCTTCACGTGATGGCGCCTGGAGGTGGCCTCAAGAGTGAGATAGCCGCCGAAAAAGATACCGACGCCCTGCAACCTTATGGTTGCAGCGACGGTCATATTGTTTTCGCGCGCGGAGCTTTAAGCAACCTCTCGGTCAACATCTGGCGCAGTGAGGCTGACGGCAGCGGTTTGCGGACTCTCACCCAGGGCCGGAGAGACTTTAATCCCACGTGTTCCCCGGACGGCAAAACCGTTTTCTATCTCGATCTGGCAAGAAACTATTTCATGAAGGTGCCTATCGACGGAGGCCAACCCGAACGAGTGGGGGAGCAATATATCGAATCCACCGGCACTTTCGACATCGCGCGCGACGGAAAGACCGCGCTGTTGGGTGCCTACGATTTCAAAGCGCAGAAGCCGAATATTGCAATCGTGTTGTTGGATTCCGGCCAGCTTCTCCAGACGATGGAATATGACCCGAGACATAACGGTCAACTCCGCTTCACCCCTGACGGCAAAGCTGTTGTGTATCCCATTCACGATAAAGGCGTCGATAATTTGTGGCGACAGCCGCTGGACGGCAGTCCTGGCCGTCAGTTGACGAATTTCACTTCACTGAAAATTTACTCCTATCAATGGTCTCCCGATGGCAAGAGCCTGGCGCTCGTGCGGGGAGTTTCCCCTTCGGATCTGGTATTGATTCAGAATTCTCGAGGGAAGTAGTCAGAATCCGCTTCGGCGAGCTCCGGACGAGTTGTCGGCAATCGGGAAGTTGACTTCTAGTTTGCCCATGATATGCCCAGAATAGATTTCAGACTTCAAGTTTTCGGAACACCGCCGGCCGAAGCCGTGTAACTACAACAGCGCACCCGAGTATGTGGAAATATCGGCTAGCTTTCGGGCGCGAATCGATACTAGTCGGATTGGGAGGTACGCAATGAGAACCGATCTTTCGCAAGGATTCGCGACAGGCACACAGCAACGAAACGAAACTCCCGCGCCGATCATTGCCCTTTGGCGAGTTTATCTTCTGAGGGCCGGATACCTCTTGATTGCAGTCGGCATGGGTATGCAGATAATTCCTGCCTTCGTTCATCACCGGCCGTGGGAGCTGATGCATGGCGTGGTTAATTCCATGCTGCTCGTGTTAGTTATGCTCACGATTCTCGGGCTGCGCTATCCCTTGAAAATGCTGCCGCTTCTGTTCTGGGAAATAGCATGGAAGGCTACATGGCTTCTCGCGGTGGCGCTGCCTGCCTGGCACAACCACACTATGGACTCAAATACCTGGGACACAACATTCGCCTGTCTGTTGAGCGTGATCTTCCTGTTCATCGTGCCCTGGGACTATGTATGGCGGAACTTTGTCGCCGCGCGTGCGGATCGCTGGTGGTGACGGCGTTCGGCCCAGCGCTGCACTTTGGGGCAACCGTCGCGTTTGGATCGTGGTCTTGGTCTCGGCGCGGCCAGGTTTGACGGGCAAAATCGGCAGGTTGCGGTCCAGAGCGCTCCGAGAGCCCCATGCCTGTTAACGGCCTAGTCAGTTATTCTGTCTATTATCTCGTCTGTCTTGGGATCTGCGAATCAATGGGCGGTTAGTCGGCTACCCGGAAGTTGGCCAGATGAACAAGATTCGAGGAAACCTGGCCTGATTTGTACCGATGAGTCGGCTCTGCGCCAGAAATCGGGGAGTGGGGGCTCACGGAAAACATGTCGATGCCCGTTTGGCAGTACTAATCCAACGAACGAATCGATAACTTCCGGATTGGCCGTCACTAGGCCGCAAGGCTGGCCCCGGTTTGAGAAGGGCCGATGATCCGAGATTCATCCAGTTTTCGGTTACTTCCTCAAGCCCGCAGTAAAATTCGTCACCTCCCGGAACCGATATTTCTTTCGGGTCAAGAACGTCCGGCCTTCGGATCAAAGGAAGGCCGGATCAGTCCTATGCTGCCGCTTGTTTACTCCTCTTGAGGAACGCCAGCAGATCGGCGTTGATCGTGGCGGCCTCCGTCGTGGGCATGCCATG
>Ga0070735_10004396_pt1 | contig 11912 bp, 9 predicted proteins | sample Coa_R1_FD_66443 | JGI IMG/M metagenome (GOLD analysis project Ga0070735, IMG submission 66443) | Surface soil microbial communities from Centralia Pennsylvania, which are recovering from an underground coalmine fire - Coalmine... | ecosystem: Environmental > Terrestrial > Soil > Unclassified ... | reverse complement strand
GCGTTGGCCGTTGACCTCTACCAGCGCGTGGGGGGGCGCTGACCAGTGCGACTCGCGGTCTACATCGATTACGTGCACCGCCGCGATGCCCGGCGCGTCCTGTACGCGCCACGTGCCTTCTCGCTGTTCCTCGCCGGCCTGCGCGACGATTTCGAACGGATCGTCGTCGCCGGCCGGCTCGACCCGGAGCCGGGACTGTCGCACTATCGCCTCCCCGCCGAGATCGGCTTCGTCGAGATGCCGCACTACTCGAGCGCCGCCGACCCAGTCGGCCTGGCTCGCGCGTTACTCGGCGGACTGCGCCGCTGGAACGCGCTGATGGACGACGTCGACGTGGCCTGGATCCTGGGTCCCCAGGGCCTCGCTGTGCCGATCGCGCTGCTCTCGCTCTTCCGTGGAAGGCGCGTGGTGCTCGGGGTCCGCCAGGACCTTCCCGACTACGCTCGACGCCGTCATCCGGACCGCCGGCTCGTGCATGTGGCCGCCGATGCGCTGGATGCTTCGTTCCGAGCCCTGGCGCGGTTCACGCCCGCGATAGTCGTTGGCCAGGCACTGGCGGCGCGCTACGGTCGTGGTCGCTCCGTTCTGCCCATCGCCGTCTCGCTGGTGTCCGAGCGTCAGCTGGAGATCCCGCCGCCCTCGCGCTCCTGGGACGGCCCCCTCACCGTGCTCAGCGTTGGACGCTTGGAGGAGGAGAAGAACCCGCTTCTGCTGGCGGACGTGCTCGCGGCCCTGCGCGCTGGCGACCCGCGGTGGCGCCTGGTGATCTGCGGCGAGGGCCCGCTGGAAGGCGCTCTGCGCCAGCGGCTGGCTGCCCTGGACGTGGCCGACGCGGCTGAGTTTCGAGGGTACGTGCCCATCGACGGCGACGAGCTGGCTCGTGCCTACCGCGAGGCGCATGTGCTGCTGCACGTCTCGTGGACCGAAGGGGTACCGCAGGTCCTGTTCGAGGCGTTTGCCGCAGGCCTTCCGATCGTGGCCACCGCCGTCGGCGGCGTTGCGCAGGTCGCGGGCTCTGCTGTCCGGCTCGTCGCCCCGGGCGATGCCGCGGAGGCAGCGGAGGCGGTGCGCGAGCTGGCAGCGGATCCGCATCTCCGCGAGCGGCTCACAGAGGCGGGGCTGGCCAGGGCGCGGGCGAGCAGCCTCGAGGCCGAGCTCGCCCGCACAGCTGCGTTTCTAAAGGGCGAGCCCCAGTCCGTCTCGCCCGCGGGGGCCGGGATGCTCCGGGCAGCGGTGAAGGAGGTGGTCCAGTAGCTGACGGCACCCCGCTAAGCGACGGCTTACAGGCGACGACATCGGCGTGGCGCGGAGGGACACGGTGGGCATCGACGCGTGCCCGCGACCTCGCGTATTCGGTGACGGCCGCTCCGGCCGTGCCAGGAGCGCTGATTGTCGGCCTCAGCGCCGGCGCTGTCACGGGTCGCAATCCTCTTCTCGGCGTGACCGCCGCGGCCGCGCTGGTCTATCTGGTCGTGGTGCTGCGCGATCTCGCGGTTGGCGTCTGCCTGTTCCTCCTCGTCACCTTTCTCGACGTTGTCAGCCGTAACCAGAATCTGAGCCTGACCAAGGCTGCCGGAGCCGTGTTGGCGCTCTCCTGGCTGGTGGCCTCGGTGAAGCCGCGCAGCCCGACCCGTGTCATGACGACGCACGTTCCGTGGCTGACCGCGGCCGTCGTGACGTTCCTGGCGTGGTCCGGGATGAGCGCTTTCTGGGCCGACAGCGCCGGCGCGGCGATGCGCTCCACGTTCCGCTTCGGACTGGATTCGCTGCTGATACCGATCACGCTCTGCGCCGTACGCGAGCGCAAACACGTCCGCTGGCTGTTTGCCGTGTTCGTTCTCGGCACTCTGCTCTCGGTTGGCTGGGGACTCACACAGGGGAAAGTCGCCGGAGGCGCTGCCGCGCAGCAGATCGGCCGCCTGTCCGGGGCGAACGTCGAGGCCAACGTGCTGGCCACGCTCCTGGTGGTGACGATGATCTTCGCCGGGGCGCTCGCGTTCGTGACACGCAGGGCGCCGCTGCCCCGCGCGCTCGCCGCTCTGGCGACGGTGACGGCATGCGCCGCGTTCTTTGGCACCTTCTCGCGCGGCGGGCTGATCGCCCTAGGCGTCGTCCTACTCGCCGGATGCCTGTTCGCGGGCAGCTCGCGTCCGGCATTCGTGGCCCTCGTGGTCGCGATTGCGCTGGTTGGCGCTGTCTTCCTCGAGACCACGACCTCGGGCGCGGTGCAACGCCTCACGAGCACGAGCACGAGTGGTCGGGCGGACATCTGGAAGGTCGGGATGAGCATCGTGCAGGCCCATCCGATCGTGGGAGTCGGATCGGGGAACTACATGATCGTCGAGCCGAATTACATCCTCGCTGTCTCAGGACCGATCCACGCCGGCGACTTCATCATCGACAACCCCTATCCGGCACACAACATCTATCTCGAGCTGGCGGCCGAGATGGGCGTGGTCGGTCTGACCCTGTTCCTGTCGGTCGTGGGTCTCTCGATCCGCGCCGCGGTCAGAGCCACGCGGATCTTCCAGGCCCGAGGAGAGCGGGACATGGAGTTCCTTTCGCGGGCATTGGTGATCGCGATCACAGGCATGCTCGCGGCGGACTTCTTCGTCTCTGACCAGTACAGCAAGCAGCTCTGGCTTCTTCTCGCTCTCTGTCCCGCCCTGCTGGCCATCGCCCGAGACCCGCCGCCCATTCGGGTCCGGGCCCTGTCGCGCCGCCTCCCCGCCACGGGGCAGGGATTGACCGCTCCCGCACCCCAGGGGTGACGATGTATCGCGGATCGCATTCGAGCAGCCGCGCATTCCGGGGGTATGGGGCCGGTCGTGACTCGGTCGCCAAGAACACCGCGGCGTCCTTGATCGCGCAGCTGACGACGGCGTCGCTGACCGCGGTCATGACCATTTTCCTGGTTCGCGCGCTCGGCGCGAGCCAGTACGGCGTTTTCGCCCTGGCTGTCGGGATGGGCTCGGTCACCGTATCGCTGAGCGACCTGGGTATCACGTTCTCTACCGCTCGCTTCGTCGCCGAGCACAGCGGGACCGATGACGGGCTGCGAGCCCTCATCGTCGACGCGCTCAAGCTCAAAGTGATCGCCACCGGCCTCGTCTGCGCGCTGCTCGCCGCGCTCGCGTCCCTGATCGCCGCAGCCTATGGCGACCGGGCGCTGGTCTGGCCGCTGCGCGCGATGGCTCTGGCCACTTTCGGCCAGAGCACCTATCTGATGCTGTTGGGGATCTCAACCGCCCGAGGCCGCGCTACAGCCAATATCCGCCTCGTCGCCGCCGAGAGCCTGCTCGAGATCACGGCCACCCTCGCACTTGTGATCGCGGGGGCCGGAGCGGCGGGCGCCGCGTTCGGGCGGGCGATCGGATACGTCGCTGGAGCGGCCATCGCCGCCTTGGCGGTGGTGCGGCTGACGGCCTCAGGACCCGTGCACCTGTGGCGGCTCCCTGCCCGAAGCACAGTGCGGCGGATCGGCACCTACGCCCGCTCGGTGTTCGCGATCGACGCCTCCTACACGCTGAGCGCATCGGCGAGTGTGATCCTGCTCGGCGCCTATCTCGGGTCGGCGGCGAGCGGGATCTATCAGGCGCCGCTGAAGCTGATCACACTGATCCAGTACGTCGGCCTGTCGACCGCGAACGGGGTTACACCCATGGTCACGCGCGCGCCTGGTCGCGAGCCTGACGTGCGGGCGTTGAACGGAGCTCTGCGCGGCCTGATCGGTTTCCAATGTCTGATGCTTGCGCCGATCGTCGTCTGGGCTCGGCCGATCACACACCTCGTACTCGGCGCCGGCTACGGGCGCTCGGCCGATGTTCTCAGGGCGCTCGCGCCATTCGTGCTCTTCTCCGGCCTCGCGCCGCTGCTGACAGGCAGCGTCAACTACCTCGGCGAGGCCCGACGGCGGGTCCCGATCGCGATGGCCACCCTCGCGGCGATCACCCTCGGGGGTGTGATCCTCATTCCACGCTACGGCGTCGTCGGCGCGGCCGTCGCGACCGACATCGCCTTTGGCTTCTACACGCTTTCTCATCTGTGGTTGTGCCGTCGGCTGCTGCAGTTGCGCATCGGAATGTTGATCTGGTCGCTTGCCTGCGGATTGACCGCCGCCAGCGCCATGGGTGTCATCCTGTCCTCCGTCGGAACCGGTCGGCTGACCGCGCTCCAGTGGCTCGTGGGCGGAGCATGCGGGACGGCGGCGTACATGGCGATGCTGGCCTTCACCCGGGAGATCGGCGCGCCAGAACTCCGACACCTACGTCGGGCCATCGTCTCCGGCGGCGCGCGCTCTCTTGCCGAGGACGGTGCGCTGATCGCACCGGGGCAACCACCACCGTCGCCGCGCTCCCCTCGCGCGGGCGGGCTCTACCAGATCGCTTGGGAGCCCACAGCCAGGTCGTTCGCGTTGTGGCCGGTGGAGGCAGGTGAGGAAAGGAACGCAGCTGCGGATGACAGCCCCCGGTCACCTGCCTTCGAGTGGCAGTGGGGTCTACCGCCAGCTCCGACTCCCGCGGCCCGGCGGGCTCACAGGGCGCTCGAGGAGGAGCTGCTGGGGGCGGGGTGGCAGCCGGTGGGTCTCGGGGATGCATGGTTCGCGACCCGGTTCCGCTCGCCCCCCGCGCACCTCAGGCCAGAGCAGCATCAGCAGCCCTCAGAGCGAGTTCGGCGGTGAGGACACGACCGAGCAGCACTGAGTCGGGGAAATCCGGCCGGCCGGCGGCGATCAGCATTTCGTGGAGCGCTCTCGGGTCATAAAGCGGGAGCGAGCGCCACGTGTCCAGGCTGGTGCCCACCTGCGCCACCATCGCTGCGCGTGCGCGGGCCGCGCTTTCGCCGAGCCCGGGCGGCCGACGGAAGCTGCGCCCGAGACCTCTCTGGACCACCTTGTTGAGCCCCTTCTCCGCCAGGCGCGCATAGTACGGGGCGAACGCGAGGAGATTGCCGAGACGAGCCGGCGCGGCGGGTCCTCCCTTGGCGGTGCCGATCGCAGCCAGGGCTGGGTCGAGACGCTCGATCAGGCGCCTGTAGAAGCGGTGCCCGAAGCGATACCTCGGGTTGGTGGAGAAGGCTGCCGTGAAGCTCGCGCGCGTGTAGAACGGGAGCAGCAGGTCGACGTAGCCGGCTGCCGCCGAAGCGTAGGCGCCGAAGTGGCCCGTCGATTTGTGCAGGTAGAGGAGGTCGGCCTGGACGGAACGGGGCTCATCCTGGTAGGGCTCGACGATGGGCTGCATCCGCCGGCGCAGGTCGGATGTCACCTGCGGCATCGGGTCGCCGGCGAAGACCCGCATCGAAACCGCCCGGAGCATTCGGGTGCGGACCCAGAGATCGAGATTCGTGCTCCCCGAGCGGTTCGAGCGCCCGTACTCGTGTTGCCACGCGTAGCTCCAGTAATGCTCCCCACCGCCGCCGTTGAGAACCGCACGGCTTCGGGCCGCCTTCCAGGCGTGCCGCCACAGGACGCCGCTCAGCTGCCCGACCTCCAGAGCGCCGTCACCCCAGCCGAGAGCCTCATGGAGCCGGCTGCCAATCTCCTCGGGCCAGGACGAGGGGAGGGACAGCAATGTCCATTCCCACCCCGCCCTCTCCGCGAGCCTGCGGGCAAGGGCCGCGTCCTCTTCATCGCCCTGACCGTTGGTGGCCGTCACGAAGGGCAACGCCGCCTCCCGGGCCAGCAGCGCGAGAATCCGAGTGTCGTAACCCCCGGTCAGGTCACACCAAAGGAGGTCGCGTCCTGCCCCCGCCGCCCGCACCGCCTCGACGGCCGCCTCCAGGCAGCGGTCGACGCTCGCCGCCAGGCTGAGACCGCGTATCGCTCTGTCGACATACGGTCGCCAGTACGTCGTCGCCGTGTGGCCATCGGAGTGAAACGCCAGACTCATGGCGGCTCCTACACGCTCGATGCCCTCCCACCCGGTCAGCGTTCCGCACTGGTAGCCGGCCAGCAGGAAGGTCTGGAGCCCCAGGCGGCTGGGGGGAGCCGCGAGGTGGCGTGCCAACGCGAGCGCGCTCGTGGAGGCGTACGTGAAGGGCCCACGGCGAGCCAGGAAGAGCGCGAACATCCCGAACGGATCCGAGGCCAGCGTGATCGTGCCCGCCTGTGGGTCGTAGCGCAGCAAGGCGAACTGGCCCTCGATGTCCTCGAGCGGTGCGGATATGAGCGAGTCGGGGTGATGTGGAGCTCCGGCGGCGAGCGCCCATGCCTCACCTCGGCGCACGATCGACGGGCGGGTGTCCTCGAGGCTCCTAACCTCGAACGCGCGAGCGCGCTCGCCCGCGTTGACGGCCTCGGCGACGCCGCCGCGGACGGCCACGTAGGAGGCGGCAAATGCGTCGGCGTCGGCCAGGGAAACGGGTGCGCCCGGGTCGTCGGCGATGATGGCCACGAAGCCGCTCATAGGTCAGTGGGCAGGCTCCCTGCGATGCGGGCGCCCACATGCCCCCATGTGTGCTGCGACATGACGAGCGCATGACCGGTGCGTCCCATCGCTGCCGCGCGACCCGGCTGCGAGAGCAGCTCGATCAGCGCCTCCGCCAGGGGACCGGGATCCGCGGGCGGGGTCAGAATTCCGCTCTCTCCATCGGCCACGATCTCGGGCAGCGCGCAACACCTGCTCGCCACCACGGGAAGGCCGTGGCCCATGGCCTCAAGCGCCACCAACCCGAAGGGCTCGTACAGCGACGGCAGGACGAACACGGTGGCGTCGCGGTACAGCGCGCTCGCCTGGGCTTCGGTCACGCGACCGACCCAGCGGATGTTTCGTGCCCGTGCCCGGAGCGGATCCCGGGGACCGGCGATCACCAGCTCCGCATCGGGCAGCTGACGCTCCACCTCGCTCCAAGCATCGAGCAGAGTCAGCCCGCCCTTGCGCCGGAAGTTGTAACCGATGAACAGCGCACGCGGCGCGTGTGCCGAGCGGTCGGGCACCGTCTTCTGGATCGAGTTCGCACCGGCGCCGGCGACGATCACCTGGTGCGGGACGCACCCGTAGTCCTCGACAAAGGACCGGCGCCCGAACTCGCTGCAGGTGTAGACCCTCAGCGCCTGAGCAGCGACACGGCGCTCGAGCGCCTGCCATTTCCGGGCGCGCGCCGGCGCGAGATCGGCTGCAGTCGGATCATGTCGCTCGAGGAGGGCGTTGGTGCTGTCGGTGTAGATCACATACGGCCGGCGACGCAGCCCCGGACCATGCAGCGTGTGCACCTGAAGTATGACGTTGTACTGTCCATCACGGACGTGCAGGTACGGCTCGAGAAGCGCCGTACGGCTGTGGAAACGGCCCACCCGCCATCCGGCGTTGACGGTGACCCGGCCGCGCGTGGCCCGCTCGATGAGGCGAGATGTAATCTGCCCCGGAGGTCGCGGCACACGCAAGACGTCTACCACTTCGGCGTGTTCCTCGAGCCCGCGAAACAGTCCGCCCCACCGATTGTGCGAACCGCGGTCGCGCCAGCCTGTGAGGTCGTCGACCGCGACACCCAGGATCCTCACGGAGGGATCATCGCACATGGCGTCATCGACGTGTTCGATGCACCATACGGACCGTCGCGACTGTGCGACAGGCTCCCGGAGTGACCATGGGGGCGCCGAGCGCTCGCGCTGTCCGCGGCGTGATCGTCATGCTAGCCGTGCTGCTGGTAACTGTCGGTGCGCTGGTCTTGCTGCATTCGGGCGGCCCCTTGCGCCCGGCACCTCCAGCCGCCACTCCACCGTTACCGCGGACGCCTGCCCCGGGTCCCGACGTCGCGTGGCTTGGACTGAATTACAACAGCGGCGCCGGCGTTGGCACCCTTCAGGACTTCGCCCGGCGCGGGATCGTCTACGATCGCGAGGGGGGCATCTCCGTCAAGGCAGGGGCAACGCCGGCCAGCAGTGCCCGGTTCGCTCACGGGCTCGCTGTCTCATTCGCTGCCGGAATGGTCCCCGACATCCAGGTGAACCCGGCGCTGGGACCCCGGGGATGTACGCACGACCCCGTGCCCCCGCAGCTATGCCTGCCCACCGCGGGGAGCGACATCGCCGCGTTCGTGGATGGTTTTGTGAAGACGGCCAATTCGGTGATCCACGCGTACCCACGCCATCGGGCCCTGTTCGAGCCGATGGATGAGCCGTGGGATTGGGCTTTTCCACCGGGTACGTCGTCGGGCAAGACCGCGGCGAGCCAATATGCGCTGATCGTCGCGGAGGTACTGCGTGCAGCGGCAGCAGCGGGTATTCCGCTCCGCGACATCTACGTTCCAGCCACTGGAGTCCTCAACGACGGAACCTGGTGGATACCGGACCTGTACGCCGCGCAACCGTGTCTGAAACCGGGACGCGCGTCGTGCGGGCCGATCGAAGCCTGGAATCTGCATCCGTACGGGCGTCCCCACTCTGCCACCGAGGGCATTGACTACGTGCCGCGGGTGCGCGCTGACATGCTGTCCGGTCAGAACAATCTCGTTGTCTCTGAGATCGGCTTCTGCGCATTGGACGTCAACAGCGGCAAGTCGTGCCAGTACAACCAGCCCGACGTTGACGGCACCAGCGCCCAAGCCGCCACGTGGCTTCGGCAGACCTTGGTAGAGGCTGCCCGCATGCACGAGCAGGGCTGGTTACGGGCGCTCCTGATATGGGAACGCGCCGCGACGGGTTGGGCGATGCAGAATCGTGACGGCAGCCTAACGGCCCAAGGGCGGGTGCTTGACCTGTTCGCGGATTCGCCTGCCGGCCGCTAGGAGCTGATGCGGGCTCGCCGTGGTGCGACGCGCCGAGAGGTGCCGCAGTCGACGTATGACGCCCGGACCGGAGAGTCCACCGGCTCGGCGAGCCTCGCGACGGGCAGGGATTCAGGTCCAAGCTGCAGGTGCCGATACCCCCACGGCGAACGACTACACACCGGATGGAACGCTGTTTGACATGCTGGTGGCTCCGCGCGCTTGGCCGGCGAGCCGCTACGAGTGCTCTCGTGGCGCTGATGGGGTTGACGCTTGCGGGCACGGCTGCGAGCGCGCCGATCCGCTCCACGGCGTTAGGCCGCGGCGCATCGCGTGAGCGGTCGCTGCTTGATCCGGCAGCGCGGCGAACCCGCCGGGTGCCAAGCCGCGGGTGCGCCATCCCGGGAACGCTCTGGTGCGGGAACTTCTCGACCGGCGACGCCTCCCAGTGGACCCAGGTCCTCGGACTCGGGGGCGAATTCGCCTTTCCGCGGACTCCCGCGCTGGCGAGCACGCACTCGCTCGCGGTCACGCTGCGGCCGGGCGAGCTCTGGACGGATGGGACGAACCGGGCTCAGCTACGTGAGGCCGACGACGCGTGCGGCGGGGAGGGGTGCTGGACCGAGGGTGCCGATGTGTACTACCACGTGGACCTCTACATCGGACGCTCGACGATCGTCGGAGCTCGCTTCGCCAATCCGTGGCGGGCTCTGTTCTCTTGGCCAACGTCCGAGGCGGGTGAGTGCTCCAATGGCGGATTCCAGCTTGCGACGATTGACAGCACCGGCGCGGTCGTGCCAGGCGGCACGCCCGCACTCGAGATGACCGGCCACAACTGCGATGCCTCCGGATCTGAGAACAACTATTGGTGGCTGCTACATCCGGTGAAGGGTGCCTGGTATCAGTTCATCGTGCACCGCCATTACTCTTCATCGCCGACTGTCGGGTTCGAAGAGATCTGGCTGAAATCCCCCGGTCGTCTCACCTATACCGCGGAGGTACTGAACGGACCGGCGGGTGGGGGTCGTAGACGGGCCCACTTCGCGACGCTCGGCTGTCACGGGTGCCGCGCGAACCTGCGGCTGGGGATCTATCGCAATCAGCGTTTCACCACCACCGATGTCATCTATTACGACGACGTGCGGGCCGCCGACAGTTATGCTGCGGCCCGATAACGGTCGCTGGCCTCGGTTCCGACTCGCCGATCTTCACCCTCATATTTTCGCCGCCCTCGGCGCCGTCGAATCCCGATCGCTACCCGTCTAACAGGTGGGGCCAGCTTCTGCCATGCCGCATCCGCGGACGGGGTGGCGCGTCGCCACGCGCGGATACGAACGCGGGTGGCCGAATCGTGGCGGGCAACCAATACACGCGGCCACTGCAGAGGCAGCGCCGCAGTGGCGGCGACACCGACGGTCGCGGCGAGCGCATAGCCCGCCTCGCGAGTCCTCCGGACGACTCGGTCGTCGTGATCACCATACGGATATGCGATCGAGTAACAGGGTGCTCCGAGCTCGGTCTCGCACCGTTCGCGCGAGGCACGCAGCTCCCGTTGCAGCGAGCCCTCGTCGAGCGTCGTGAGACGAGGGTGGGACTCGGTGTGCGAGCCGATCTCCCAGCCGCCCGCTTGAAGCGTGCGGAGCTCGTCCCACGAGAGGCATCTCAGCTCTTCCTCGTACTGGGTGCCAAGCCACCGATCATAACCATCCCATCCCATGGGCACCCCAGTGTCCGGATACATGGTCGGGACGAAAACCGTGCCCGGCAATCCGAGGCGGGTTAGTACCGGAAATGCCGACGTGAGAACAGACTGACACGCGTCATCGAAGGTCACAACCAGCGTCCGCGCGTGCGGCGGGGCGGTCAGCGCTTCCGTGAATGTGGCGCCGCGGTAGCCCTGTCTAATGAACAGCGACAACTGTGCCACAAGCCGCTCAGGGGTGACAGTGATCGCGGCGGGCCAGCTTCGGCTCACGCCGTGATAGCACAGCACAAGGATGTCTTGGGGAGGCACCGCCTACTCGCCAGCGCAGTCCCAGACACCGTAGACGTTCGCAGTGAAATACTCCCGCAGCGGGCCGATCCGGCTCACGAGGTTCATCGCGCGAACGACTGGGTTATCGCTGACGTTGGTGGCGAAGTAGCGCTCATGCAGACCGCTCTGCTGCATGATGCGCCGGAAGCGGCTGAGCGTCATCCTGTTGAGGCCGCCACGGACGTCCTCAAAGCGCTGCGCCGGCTCGTCGGGCCGGAACCGCCGCCGCACGTCCATGATCACCGACTCGTGGAAGATCAGGTGCGCCCATGGCAGCCGCGTCATGTACCCGATATGTCCCCCGGTCGGACCCATCCACAGGGGGCCGAATCCGATCGCGAGCCGACCCCCGGGTGCGACCAGCCCGGCCATGACGGCGACGAACGCCTCCGGGTCCCGGTAGTGCTCGAAGCTGTCCTTGGAGATGACGAGGTCGAAGCGCTCGTCGGATAGCTCGCGGAGGCTGCCGTCGGTCGAGATCAGCTCGACGCGGCCAGACAGATGTGGATAGCGGCGGTCGAGGTTCTCGCGCGCCCATCCCAAGGGTTGGATGTCGACTCCCACCACGTGCGCTGCGCCCCGCTGCGCCAGCTCGACGCACATTGCTCCACTCCCGCAACCGACATCGAGGACCGATTGATCCGGAACCCGGAGCCCAGCCGGAAAGCGCCCGAGGAATTGATGCGCCGATCCCAGGCCGCGCAGGAAGGCCGCCTCGTGCGCATCGTCGGCATCGGACGGAGGCGGTGCGTTCCTCACGGTCACAGCGTTGAACACGGCCAGTTCGAGACGGGCAGCCCAGCCGCCGTGCGCCGAGGCGGTCATCCGTCCCCGCCCTCGTTCGCAGGGAGCCGGCGTGGCGTTGAGGTCGCGGCGAGCTGCGCGCCCGCATCGCTCGCACGGCGCGCCAGGGGAGGTCCGAGCGAAGCCGACGCGATCGTCGCGTCGGCCTCCAGGAGGGAGGCCAGGCGCCGTAGCGCTCGGAAGAGGCGGCCTTCGACAGTCGTCACAGTCAACCCTGTTGCGCGCGAGATTTGCTTAGCGGTCAGATCCGCGCCGTAGCGCAGTGCGATCACCTCACGCTCCCGAGGGTTTAGCGCCTGCAGGGCGCGCATGACGCGATCGCGGTCGGGGATGGAATCGAGGGGGGTCTCCGCGAGGGGCGACCGTTCGG
>Ga0070735_10004395_pt1 | contig 11913 bp, 7 predicted proteins | sample Coa_R1_FD_66443 | JGI IMG/M metagenome (GOLD analysis project Ga0070735, IMG submission 66443) | Surface soil microbial communities from Centralia Pennsylvania, which are recovering from an underground coalmine fire - Coalmine... | ecosystem: Environmental > Terrestrial > Soil > Unclassified ... | reverse complement strand
GCGGCCGGGATGCCGGCGGTGGCGCTGACCGACCGGGCCAACCTCTTCGGCGCGCTCGAGTTTTCCGTCACCGCCAAGGACGCCGGGGTGCAGCCGATCGTGGGCTGCGCGCTGCCGGTGACCGGCATCGGCGATCGCGCGCCCGACCGCTGGGCGCGTCCGCCGACGGTGGTGCTGCTGGCCCAGAACGAGGCCGGCTATCGCAACCTGATGGCGCTCTCCTCGGCCGCCTATCTCGACATCGAGCCCACCGACGAGCCCCAGGTCCCCTGGGCCAAGGTGGTCGAGCACGCCGAGGGGCTGATCCTGCTCTCCGGCGGTCCGGACGGGCCGGTCGATCCGCTGCTCGCCGCCGGCCGCACGGCCGAGGCGCATGCCGCGTTGGCCGAGATGGCGCGGGTGTTCGGCGACCGCTTCTATATCGAGCTCCAGCGGCACGGGCTGGCGGTCGAGGCCACGGCCGAGCCGGGGCTGGTCGCCTACGCCTACGAGCACGACCTGCCGCTGGTCGCGACCAACGACGTCTATTTCGCCGATCCCTCCATGCACGACGCGCACGACGCGTTGCTCTGCATCGCCGACGGCGCCTTCGTCAGCCAGGACGAGCGGCGGCGCGTGACGCCGGACCACGCGTTCAAGGACGCCGCGGCGATGCGCCATCTGTTCGCCGACCTGCCGGAGGCGTGCGACAACACCATCGACATCGCCCGCCGCTGCGCCTTCATGGTCGAAAAGCGCGACCCGATCCTGCCGCGCTTCCCGACCGCCGAGGGCCGCTCCGAGAACGAGGAGCTGGCCGTGCAGGCGCGCCAGGGGCTGGACATGCGGCTGAAGGCGCACCCGCCCGCGGCGCCCATCGCCGACTATCACGAACGGCTGGATCGCGAGGTGGCGCTGATCCAGTCCATGGGCTTCTCGGGCTATTTCCTCATCGTCTCCGATTTCATGAAGTGGTCGGTGGCCAACGGGATCCCCGTCGGACCCGGCCGCGGCTCCGGCGCCGGCTCGCTGGTCGCCTGGTCGCTGATGATCACCGGCCTCGACCCCATCGCCTACGGGCTGCTCTTCGAGGCGTTCCTGAACCCGGAGCGGGTGTCCATGCCCGACTTCGACATCGACTTCTGCCAGGAGCGGCGGGAGGAGGTGATCGCCTACGTCCAGGCCAAATACGGCAAGGACCGGGTGGCGCAGATCATCACCTTCGGCTCGCTGCAGGCGCGCGCGGTGCTGCGCGACGTGGGCCGCGTGATGCAGCTGCCGCTGGGACTGGTCGACCGCCTGGCCAAGATGGTCCCCAACAATCCCGCCGCCCCGGTGACGCTCGCCCGCGCCATCGAGCTCGAGCCCCGCCTGCAGCAGGCGCGCGACGACGATCCCGAGGTCGCCCGGCTCCTCGACGTCGCCCAGCAGCTCGAGGGGCTCTACCGTAACGCCTCGACCCACGCGGCCGGCATCGTCATCGGCGACCGGCCGCTGATCGAGCTCGTCCCGCTCTACCGCGACGCGCGCTCCGACATCCCCGCCACCCAGTTCAACATGAAGTGGGTCGAGAGCGGCGGCCTGGTGAAGTTCGACTTCCTCGGTCTGAAGACGCTGACCGTGATCGATCGCGCCGTGAAGCACCTGAAGCGCCGCGGCGCCGGCATCGATCTGGAGCAGCTGCCGCTGGACGATGCGGCCACCTACGACCTGATGGCGTCCGGCCAGACGGTGGGGTTGTTCCAGTTGGAAGGGCAGGGGATGCGCGACACCCTGCGCAAACTCCGCCCCTCCAGCCTCGATGACGTCACCGCGCTCATTTCGCTCTACCGGCCGGGCCCGATGGCTTCGATCGACGACTACGTCGACTGCAAGCTGGGCCGCAAACCCATCGACGTGCTGCACCCCCTTCTGGAGCCGGTGCTGGCTGAGACCTACGGCGTCATCGTCTACCAGGAGCAGGTGCTGCAGATCGCCCGCACCCTGGCGGGCTACAGCCTTGGCGAAGCGGACCTTTTGCGCCGCGCCATGGGCAAGAAGATCAAGAAGGAGATGGATCAGCAGCGGGCGCGCTTCCTCTCCGGCGCGGCCGAACGCGATGTCGATCCCGCCAAGGCCGAGCTGATCTTCGATCTGATGGCCAAGTTCGCCGGCTACGGCTTCAAGAAGTGCCACGCGGCGCCCTACGCGCTGATCTCGTTCCAGACCGGCTGGCTGAAGGCGCACGCGCCGGTGGAGTTTTTCGCCGGCTCGATGAGCCTCGACATCTCCAACACCGACAAGCTCGCCGTCTTCTACCAGGACGCACGGCGCCTGGGCGTGACGATCCGCCGGCCGGACGTGAACCGCTCGGGCGCCGACTTCACCGTCGAGGACGGGGAGGTGCTCTATGCGCTAGGCGCGATCCGCAACGTCGGCCTGGCGGCGATGGAGCATCTGGTCGCCGTGCGCGAGGCCGGCGGCCAGTTCGCCAGCCTCTACGACCTGGTCGAGCGGGTCGATCCGCGGCAGGTCAACAAGCGGGCGCTGGAGAGCCTGGCGCGCGCCGGCGCCTTCGACAGCCTGAATCCGAACCGCGCCGAGGTCGTCGCCGCCGCCGATGTCCTCATCGCCCACGGTCAGACCAACGCCGCCGAACGCGCCTCGGCGCAAACGAACCTCTTCGGCGAGCAGCCGGAAGCCGCGCGTCCGCCGCTGCCCAAGCGCGAGCGCTGGAGCGAGACAGAGCAGCTGGACGAGGAGCGGGCCGCCGCCGGCTTCTACCTCTCCGGCCATCCGCTGGAGTCGATGCTCGAGGTTCTGCGCCGCAAGCGCACCACGCTCTTCACCGAGGTGATGGCGCAGGTCGAGGCCGGCATGGAGGCCTTCCGCATGGCCGGCGTCGTGCGCCGGCGGCAGGAGCGCGCTTCGGCCCGCAGCGGCGAGAAGTTCGCCTTCGTCACCCTCTCCGATCCGACCGGCGAGTATGAGGTGCTGTTCCCGCCCGAGCAGCTGCGCCGCTGCCGCGAGGCGCTGGAGCCGGGCCGCTCGGTGGTGATCCGCGTGCGCGCCAAGGCGTCCGACGGCGACGTCCGCTTCTTCGGCGACCAGGCCGAGCCGCTGGAGTACGCCATCGCCGGCGCCACCGCGGGCCTGCGCGTGCACATCGCGCCCGCCGCCGCCGACATGGAGGCGCTGAAGAAGCGCCTGCGCCCCGCCGAGGGCGACGCGGGCGGCGACATCATCCTCATCGCCGGCGCCGCCGACGGCCGCGAGGTCGAAGTCAAACTCCCCGGCCGCTTCCTCCTCGACCCCGCCGTCCGCGGCGCCCTAAAAACCGCCCCGGGGGTGGCGTTTTTGGAGGAGATGTGAGCGGTAAGATGCAGATTTTACAATAAAACCGCTCATCCCCGCGAAGGCGGGGACTCAGGCGTTTTGATGGCCTTCTACGTCTACATCCTCGCGAGTCAGCGCAACGGAACCCTTTGCCTCGGCTCGACCGACGGGCTGGCCAACCTTGTGACCGAACACAAGGCGAAGTCCCGCCCGGGATTCACGTCGAAGTATGGCGTCAGCATGCTTGTCTGGTACCAACAGTTCGAGACGCGCGAGGCCGCCTTCCGCCGCGAGCGGCGGATGAAGAAATGGAATCGCGCATGGAAGCTGGTGCTGATCGAGCGCTTCAATCCCGGATGGCGCGATCTCTACGATGATCTGCTTTGAAAAAAGCCTGGGTCCCCGCTTTCGCGGGGATGAGCGGGGGAGAGGGGCGTGCGTCGCCCTCATCGCCGCCGTGGCCGTGGCCGCCAGCTCCGCCCACGCAGGGGCGGCCGACGCCCCGCTTTCAAAGGAGGACTGCGCGGTCTGGGTGGCGCTCGGGCGGGCTTATCTGGGGTGGGGGACGGCCCCGCCCAATCCCTTGCAGTTCCAGATCTTCTACCGGCCGCAAGGCGCCGGCTACGTCGAGCAGTGTCCGTGGCGCGCCCTGGGCGTGACGCCGCTACCGCCCGGCAAGCCCGATCCCGACAACTTCAGCTTCTTCACCGGGCCCGACTATTCCGACGCCGGCCGCAAGGCGGTGGTGCGCTATGGCGTGAAGCTCACCGCCAAGGACGTAGCAGGCAAGCCGCGGCCGCGCTTCATGGAGGGCTGGACCTGCACGCTCACCAAGACCGGCGGCCGCTGGACCTTCGCCGGCTGCGACGAGTCGGTCATCACCTAAGCAATTTCCTGATCGGCCCCGCGGACGTGGTCTAATCCTCATCAGTCCGCGGCGTTCGATGTAAAGTGTCCTGTTCGGCGAGCACCTGCGCTCGTCAATGCAGCGATATTGTTGTTATTGTTGTTGTTGTTGGCTCCGAACGGGAATCCTCGCATCGGACGCCGCGGGTCTTGCCCGCGAGCGGCGTTTTCGCGCGTCGTGAACCTCAGCGCATCCAGGCGCCAAACGCCGTTGCAGCTTGCCTTTTCGCCCCCAACCCCCTATCTCGCCCGCCATCACGCACGCTGGGCGTTCGGCGACGCGCGGGGTCAGTCCCTCGCCGTTTCCGTTCCGGTCCCCTCCAACGAGGGGTTCTGCCCGGCGGAGGCCAACCGGAAGAAGGACGAAACGGCATGGCGCTACCCGACTTTTCCATGCGGCAGCTTCTCGAAGCTGGCGCCCACTTCGGCCACCAGACGCACCGGTGGAACCCGAAGATGGAGCGCTACATCTTCGGCTCCCGCTCCAACATCCACATCATCGACCTGTCGCAGTCGATCCCGCTGCTGCATCAGGCGCTGGTGAAGGTGCGCGAGGTGGCGGCATCCGGCGGCCGCGTGCTCTTCGTCGGCACCAAGCGCCAGGCGTCCGAGCCCGTCGCCACGGCGGCCAAGCGCTGCGCCCAGTACTACGTCAACCATCGCTGGCTGGGCGGCACCCTCACCAACTGGCGCACCATCAGCCAATCGATCGCCCGCCTGCGCGAGCTGGAAAGCCTGCTCGAAAGCGGCGGCGAAGGGCGCACCAAGAAGGAGCTGCTCCAGCTCACCCGCGAGCAGCTGAAGCTCGAACTCAGCCTCGGCGGCATCAAGGACATGGGCGGCATCCCCGACCTGATGTTCGTGATCGACACCAACAAAGAAGCCATCGCCATCCTCGAGGCGAAGAAGCTCAACATCCCGGTCGTGGCTATCCTCGACACCAACAGCGACCCGGACGGGATCGCCTTCCCGGTGCCGGGCAACGACGACGCGGCGCGCGCGCTGCAGCTCTACTGCGACCTCGTCGCCGACTCCGTGCTCGACGGGCTGACCGAGGGCCAGGCGGCGCTCGGCGTCGATATCGGCGCGGCGGAAGCGCCGCTCGAGCCGGCCGTCCGCCGCGGCCGCGCCGCCGCGGCGCCCGCGCCTGCCCCCGAGGAGGAGACGCCGGAATCCGCCGTCGAGGCGCCGGCCGAGATCGCCGCCGAACTTGAAGCGGCCGCCGAACCGGTCGCCGAGGCCGAAGCGCCCGCCGTCGAAGCCGAAGCGCCGGCCGCAGAAGCCGAACCGGCCGTCGATGTCGAGGCGATCGCTGAAGCGGAAGCGGGCTCCGAAGCCGAAGCCCGCACCGAAGCGGCGCTCGACGCGGTGGAAGACGAAAAGGCGACCGGCTAGTCATCCGCCGGTCGCGGGAAGATCGCATCTTGAAACCCTTGCCGGCGTGCATACGTCGGCGATCCCTTGAACGGACTGGAGACGGCCATGGCTGAGATCACCGCCGGCCTTGTGAAAGAACTGCGCGAAATGACCGGCGCGGGCATGATGGACTGCAAGCGGGCGCTGACCGAGACGGCCGGCGACAAGGAAGCCGCGGTCGACTGGCTGCGCGCCAAGGGCCTGTCGAAGGCGGCCAAGAAGGCCGACCGCGTCGCCGCCGAGGGGTTGGTCGCCGTCGCCCTGCGCACCAGCGGCGCCGGCATGACCGGCGCGGTCACCGAGCTGAACGCCGAGACCGACTTCGTCGCGCGCAACGCCCTCTTCCAGGCCGCCGCGCTGAAAACGGCCGAGGCCGCCCTCGACGCCGGCGGCGACGTCGACGCCGTCGCCGCCGCCAAGACCGCGGACGGCGAAACCGTGGGCGAGATGATCACCCAGCTCATCGCCACCGTCGGCGAGAACATGCGCCTGCGCCGCGCCCAGCGCTTCGTCGTCGAAACCGGCGCCGTGGCCGCTTACGTGCACAACCAGACCGCGCCGAACCTCGGTCGCATCGGCGTGCTCGTGGCCATCGAGGGCGCGGCCGATCAGGCCAAGCTCACCGAGCTCGGGCGCAAGATCGCCATGCACGTCGCGGCGACCTCGCCGCTGTCGTTGTCCGACGCCGACCTCGATCCGGCGGCGATCGAACGCGAGAAGGCGATCTTCACCGAACAGGCGCTGGCCTCCGGGCGCCCGCCCAACATCGTCGAGAAGATGGTCGAGGGCCGCATCCGCAAGTTCCTCGAAGAGGTCGTGCTCTTGAAGCAGGCCTTCGTCATGCAGCCCGATCAGACGGTCGAACAGCTGGTGGCGGTGACCGGCAAGGAGCTGGGGGCCCCGCTGAAGGTGGTCGGCTTCACGCGCATCGCGCTCGGCGAGGGCGTCGAAAAGGGCGCCGGCGACGACTTCGCCGCCGAAGTCGCCGCCCTCAGCGGCGGTCGCTGATCGGGGCGCCGGCCTCCTGCCACCTTTCGGCGAGGCCGGCGCTACCTATATGCTCGTGAAGACGGAACCGGTCGCTCTCGTCGCGTGTTGCGCGGTGCGGGGCGGCGACCCCGGCGGGAGAATACGAGCATGACCGTGCGGCCAGGCCCGGAGCGTCCCGCTTGACCCCCGCGGACGGCGCGACGCCCCAATCCGAAGAGCTTCGGCCGGACGCCGGCGGCGAAAGCGCGCTCGCCCGCCGCTACGCCCACGTCCGCGCCCAGACGCTGCTCCTGACGACGCCGCTTTCGGCCGAGGACCAGACGGTCCAGTCGATGCCGGACACGAGCCCGGCCAAGTGGCACCAGGCCCACACCGCCTGGTTCTTCGAAACCTTCCTGCTGCGGGTCTACGACCCGGACTACGAGGTTTTCGATCCGGGCTTCGCCTTCCTGTTCAACTCCTACTACGAGGCGGTCGGCCCGCGCCGGGCGCGGCCGGCGCGCGGGCTCGTCACCCGCCCCTCGCTCAGCGAGGTCCGCGCCTACCGTCGTCACGTCGACCAGGCGATGGCGGCGCTGCTCGCGGGCCCGGCCGCCGCCGACCCCGCCGTGCAGGCGCTGGTCGAACTCGGCCTCGCGCACGAGGAGCAGCATCAGGAGCTGATCCTGATGGACGTGCTGCACCTGTTCGCCCAGATGCCCGGCCATCCCGCCTACCGGCCGATCGAGGCCGCGCCGCACCCGGATCCAGGACCGATGGGCTTCGTCGCCTTCGACGGCGGCCTGGTCGAGATCGGCGACGGCGGATCGGACTTCACCTTCGACAACGAGCGGCCGCGCCACCGCGTCTGGCTCGAGCCGTATCGGCTCGCCGACCGGCTGGTGACCAACGGCGAATGGCTCGCCTTCATCGCCGACGGCGGCTACGGGCGCGCCGACCTCTGGCTCTCCGACGGCTGGGCAGGCGTGAAGGCCGAGGGCTGGACCGCTCCGATCTACTGGGTGGAGGACGAGGCCGGCGGCTGGCGGGAGATGAGCTTGCGCGGGCTCGTCCCGCTCGATCCGCACGCGCCGGTCGCGCACCTCTCGTACTTCGAGGCCGACGCCTATGCCCGCTGGGCCGGCAAGCGGCTGCCGTCGGAGGCCGAGTGGGAGCACGCGGCGCACGAGCTGGACGCGGGAGAGGGGGCGCTCGACCTCGATCGATTGGCGCCCCAGCCGGCCGGCGAAGGGCCGGGCCTTCGGCAGATGTTCGGCGCCCTCTGGCAGTGGACGTCCAGCGACTACGCCCCATATCCGGGCTTCGCCCCCGACGCCGGCGCGGTCGGCGAGTACAACGGCAAGTTCATGGTCAGCCAGCGGGTGCTGCGCGGCGGCTGTCTGGCGACGCCGGCCGGCCACGCCCGCGCGACCTACCGCAACTTCTTCTATCCGCATCAGCGGTGGATGTTCTCCGGCCTGCGCCTCGCCGAGGACGCGCGCGGCGAGGCTGGCGGCCAGTTCCTCGCTGACGTTGTCGAGGGCCTTTCGGCGACGCCGAAGCGGCTCCCGAGCAAATACTTCTACGATGAGCGCGGCTCGGCCCTGTTCGAGGCCATCTGCGATCTGCCGGAATATTACCCGACGCGCACGGAGACGGCGCTGCTGCGTCAGGCCGCGCCCGAGATCGCCCGCTTTATCTCCAAGGACGCGGCGCTGGTCGAGTTCGGCTCCGGCGCCAGCACCAAGACCCGGCTCCTGCTCGACGCCGCGCCGCAGGTCGGCGTCTACATCCCCATGGACATCAGCGCCGACGCGCTGGAGCAGGCCGCGCGGGCCATCCGCGCCGACTATCCCCGGCTCGAGGTCGCGCACCTGCTGGCCGACTTCACCCAGCCGTTCTCGCTGCCGCCGGAAGCGGACGGGCGCCCGCGCACCGGGTTCTTCCCCGGTTCGACCATCGGCAACTTCGCGCCGGACGACGCCGTCCACTTCCTCGCCGTCGCCAAGCGGCACATCGGCGCGGAGGCGCAGTTCATCGTCGGCATCGATCTGGTGAAGCCGCCCGAGGTGCTGGTCGCCGCCTATGACGACGCCCAGGGCGTCACCGCCCACTTCAACCTGAACCTGCTGACCCGGATCAACCGCGAACTCGGCGGCGACATCGACATCGCCGGCTTCGGCCACCGCGCCGTCTGGAACGCGGAGGAGAGCCGTATGGAAATGCATCTGGTCAGCCGCGCCGACCAGAGCTTCACCGTCGCCGGCCGGCGCTTCTCAATCCGCGCGGGCGAGACGATCCACAGCGAGAATTCTTACAAGTTCACCCTCGACGGCTTCGCCGGATTGGCCGACCGCGCCGGCTGGCGGGTCGGCGCGCGCTGGGTCAGCGAGGACCCGGGCTTCGCCGTTGTGCTGCTGCAGGGCTGGCGTTAGCAGAGGCGCCCCCAGCCCCCGCGCGAGCGCCTTGGTCAGGCGCTCGCGCGGTGTTCCGGATTGCGCCGACGGCCGCCGCCGTGGCTCGCTTCGCCGCCCTTGCGGCCGGCCGCTGCGGCCAGGTCCCTGTTCTGGCTGAAGCTGCGTTTTTCGTCCGGCACGCTTGCGCCGCCTTTGCGCGCGATCTCGCGCTGCCGTTCCTTGTCCATCGCGGCGAAGCCGCGGCGGGCGGGTTTACGGCTCCGACCGTTCTGTTGTGCCATCGGTGACTCCCTGGAGACTGACTGATCGCCGGCTTGCGGCGAAGGGGCGCGGCACGCGCGGCCGCACGAGTCAGGGAATCCACGAACACGGCATAGGTTCCGAAAAAACCCGCCCGGCGCAGCGGCTCAGATGCGCCCGCGGTCCTCGAGGGCGGCGATGACCGTCTGGGCGGCCTCTGCCGGGTCGCGCCCGCGCGTCTCGAGGGTGAGCTCCGGCGCTTCCGGCGGCTCGTAGGGCGAGCTGATGCCGGTGAAGTTGGCGATCTCGCCGGCCTGCGCTTTCACGTAGAGCCCCTTCGGGTCGCGCGCGATGCAGTCTTCGAGCGGCGTGTCGACGAAGATCTCGATGAACTCGCCGTCGCCGAACAACTCGCGCACCATCCGGCGCTCGGCGCGGAAGGGCGAGATGAACGAGCAGAGCACGATCGTGCCGGCTTCGAGGAAGAGCTTCGCCACCTCGCCCACGCGGCGGATGTTCTCCACCCGCTCGGCGTCGGAGAAGCCCAGGTCGCGGTTCAGCCCGTGGCGGACGTTGTCGCCGTCGAGCAGGAAGGTGCGCACGCCGCGCTCGTAAAGCTCGCGCTCGACCAGGTTGGCGATGGTCGATTTGCCGGAGCCGGAAAGGCCGGTGAACCACAGCACCGCCGGCTTGTGGCCATTCAGCCGTTCGTGGTCGGCGCGCCCGACCAGCGTCGCCTGTACGTGGATGTTGGCGGCGCGGCGGAGGCCGAAGTCGATCATTCCGGCCCCGACCGTCGCGTTGGTGTAGCGGTCGATCAGGACGAAGGCGCCGGTCTCGCGATTGTCGGCATACGGATCGAAAGCGACCGGCGTCGTGGTCGAGAGGTTGCAGACGCCGATCTCGTTCAGCGTCAGCGTGCGCGCGGCCAGGTGCTCGCGCGTGTCGACGTCGATCTTGTGCTTGAGCGCGGTGACGCGGACCGGGACGTAGCGGGTCCCTATGCGCATGAGATAGGGGCGGCCGGGCAACAGCGGCTCGTCGCCCATCCAGAGCACGTGGGCGGCGAACTGGTCCGCGACCTCGGGGCGCGCGGTCGGCGGCGAGAGCAGGTCGCCGCGGGCGATGTCGACCTCGTCGGCCAGGGTGATTGTGACCGCGTCGCCCGCCTTCGCCTCGTCGAGATCGCCGTCGTAGGTGACGATCCGCGCGACCTTGGTCTGCACGCCCGACGCCGCGACGGTGACGGCGTCGCCTGGCCGGATGCGACCGCTGGCGAGCGTGCCGGAGAAGCCGCGGAAGTCGAGGTTCGGCCGATTGACCCACTGGACCGGGAAGCGAAACGGCTTGGCCGTCGCGTCGCTCTCCACGTCGATCTGCTCCAGGTGCGAGATCAGGCTCTGGCCGGTGTACCAAGGCGTGCGCGCGGAGCGGACGGTGACGTTGTCGCCGTGGCGCGCCGAGAGCGGGATCGGCGTGACGCTGAGGAAGTTCAGGTCCTCGGCGAAGGCGCTGTAGTCGCGGACGATCTGATCGAAAACCGCCTCGCTGAAGTCCACCAGGTCGATCTTGTTCACCGCCAGCACGATGTGGCGGATGCCGAGCAGCGAACAGATGTAACTGTGCCGCCTCGTCTGGGTCAGCACGCCCTTGCGCGCGTCGATCAGGATGACCGCCAGCTCGGCGTTCGACGCGCCGGTGGCCATGTTGCGGGTGTACTGCTCGTGACCGGGGGTGTCGGCGACGATGAAGCTGCGCTGGTCGGTGGTGAAGAAACGATAGGCGACGTCGATCGTGATGCCCTGCTGCCGCTCGGCTTCGAGGCCGTCGACCAGCAGCGCCAGGTCGAGATCATCGCCGGTCGTGCCGAAGCGGGTCGAATCCCGCGCCAGCGCCGCCAGGTGGTCCTCGAGGATCAGCTTGGAATCGTACAGCAATCGCCCGATGAGCGTCGACTTTCCGTCGTCGACCGAACCGCAGGTGAGGAAGCGCAGCAGCCCCTTCTGCGGCGCTTCGAGCGCCGCTGCGGCCTGCTTGGCGATGTCGGTCTGCGCCCCGTCCATCAGAAGTAGCCCTCGCGCTTCTTCTTCTCCATCGAGGCGCTCTCATCGACGTCGATCAGCCGGCCCTGGCGCTCGGACGTGCGCGCCGCGCGCATTTCGCCGATGATGTCGTCCAACGTCTCGGCGCGGCTCTCGACGGCGGCGGACAACGGGTAGCAGCCGAGGCTGCGGAAGCGCACCCATCGCGTTTCTTCCGTCTCGCCGGGCAACAACGGCATGCGGTCGTCGTCGCGCATGATGAGCATTCCGTCGCGGTAGACGACGGGCCGCGGCGCGGCGAAATAGAGCGGCACGACCGGGATCTGTTCGGCGGCGGTGTATTCCCAGATGTCGAGTTCGGTCCAGTTGGAGAGCGGAAAGACGCGGATCGTCTCGCCCTTGTTCACGCGCGTGTTGTAGAGCCGCCAGAGCTCCGGCCGCTGGTTGCGCGGATCCCAGACGTGGCCGGCGGAGCGGAAGGAGAAGATGCGCTCCTTCGCCCGGCTCTTCTCCTCGTCGCGCCGCGCGCCGCCGAACGCCGCGTCAAAGCCGTACTTGTCCAAGGCCTGCTTCAGGGCCTCGGTTTTCATCACCTGTGTGTGCAGCGAGGAGCCGGAGACGATCGGGTT